>ULUK01077465.1_pt1 | contig 122903 bp, 190 predicted proteins | sample 1958451 | NCBI WGS metagenome assembly ULUK01 (sample SAMEA4835758, study PRJEB28245) | human gut metagenome | biome: gut microbiome; material: fecal sample | place: Denmark | collected 2008
ACCGTGCCGTTCTCCAACAGGTTCAGCTTGGAATCTTCGTAAGTGATATCGTACTCGCGACCAGAATTCTCATCGGGCTTAAAGTCTTTCAAGGTCTCTTGAATCTTGGCGATATCCGCATTGGCCAGGTCAACAGAGGTCTGAATGCCGCCAACTGTATTCTTCAGGCCGCTCACATCACTGGATAGCACGTCAACAGTCGTCTTGTCTGCTTTCTTATCGAGCAGTGCGTCGGTGGCTTCCTTATTATAATAGGAGGACTTCAAAGTCTCCGGCAGGTCACCAACACTGTCCTTCAGCTCCTGCACAGTGGCATCATTTGCAGTCTTATACTCAGTCAGCTCAGTTTGAACAGGGGTCACAGCAGTGCTGATCTTATTGTCCACAATGCCATTGTACATACTTACCCACTCAGCAGAAGGGTCAGTGTTCAACTTAATCTTTGTGATCTCTTCAGCACCATTCAGGAACGTCAGGGTGCGTGTATCGTTGTCATACTGCACATTGAAATTTGCCAGACCATCCACGGCAGCAATCTCACCACGCAGCATCGTAACAAAGCCATCAACCTCGTCCTTCTTATAGAACTGCGCCAGCTTTTCATCCACACTTGCAACTGCATTCTTTGCGTCCTGTGCGCTCTTCTCAGCAGCGGATGCAGCAACCTGTGCTTCGCCAACTTTCTGACTCATTGTTGCCAGGAACTGGGTATACCAGTCGTTGCCACTCGGATCAACCATCTGCTTGCCGGTCAGCGATTTCAGCACATTCAGTCGGCCATTCGGGCGGGTGCGCCACAGGTAGCTCTTGGTTGTGCTTGTATTCGGGACATTCACAGCACCGGATGCCATGATCTCAAACTGCAGCTCGCCATCTTTTGCAGTAGCATCATTTGCTACCAGCCAGTAGAAGCGGATCTTGGTATTGCTGTAGCTCACGTTGATAGGGGAAGCGTAATTCTCTTCTCTGTCTGCGTTCAGGTAGTGGATCTGAATCGTCATCTGAAGCAGGTCAATACCGTCGTAGTAACGCGGCATTTCAAACGGAATAACTTGCGAGTTGGATTCCTGTGTGATATTGATCTGATTTGCATCCAGCTGAATGTCTTTGTTTTTGTCGATGTAAGACCACTGGTCATCAGAGTAATCAGCAAACCAGGTGTAATTGCCACTACGCTCAAATGTCTCTTCTCCGTTATCATCATGCACGGCAATTTGATCTTCGTCATTTAATTCCAGAGTTGCGACATCTATATCATCAACAGAAACATTTGCGGGGCTTGCGGCTTTTTTCGCAGCCAACCGCTTAGATTCTCCAAAAGATAGTGCCATTTGCTCACTCCTCTCTTATTGTTTATCTGCCGTAGTGGCAGTTAATTCGGGGAAATATTTATCAAACAAATTGTCCTGATAGAACGTGTATTTGTTGTTTACGATATAAGTGTAATAAGGGTAATAGCGGCTCATAGAAAGTGACATTGTGCCTTCACCCAGATTCATAGATATACTCTTGATGATCCAATCCACAGGGGTCTTACCGCCCAGATATTTGGCGGCATACTGGATCTTTTCATTCACGTCTAGCCACGGAACCAGTCGTATGGTTACACTCAGGCCATCGGTCAGGCGGGCACGCTTCCACAGTTCGTATTGACAAACTTCCATAGCTGCGTCATCTGTAGTGTAATTCTCATAGTCTCCACCCGATAAAATCTCAGTTCTACGACCGATCTTTTCAATGGATAACCGTGCATTGTATAGGTCATCAATGTTGTTCGGGTCGTTCACACAGATAAAAGCCATGTTGTCGCAGTTATCTTCTGCCTTTTGAGCTTCAATCTCTTTTGCAGACGGGATTTCATCCACCAGTTTTGCCATAGCGTGGCTCTGTTGCTGACCCAAAAAGTAGATGCGGCCAGTATTCGGATTCCACTGTAGAACATAATACTTTGTAGCCTTAATACATCCTGGGTCTTGAATAACATCTGAACCATTGGCATCCGTCAAAGAACGATACAGCGTACTGGTTTTAGTCTCAGAGCCAACTTGCTCATTGCCGTCTTTATCCTTGTACTTCCATGTAAATGTCAACACAACCGTCATAGCGCCACTTGTTACGTTGCCATTTTTGTCCGTCTTGGCAGCTTCAACATTTGCAGGAGCCACAAAAGATACTTTCGTTTCACTTTTCCACGTTGATTCAGTTGCGTCCAATACCAGGTTGATTGTCTTATTTGCGCCAGACCAACCTTTTACAGTGGCTGCTCCATCCGCCTCAATCGTTGCGCCAAACACTTCAACGCAGTTTCGGACAGCGGCATAATCCACCGTGGCCGACTCGCCATCGTTGGTCACAAGCTTCTCGAATACTTCTGGATCAAGCACAGGCGGGTCATCAAATCCACTGGGGATCTCATTACATACAAACACATCATCGTCAAAACGCATCTCAAACGGATAATACAGATCACGCAATTCTGAGAGAATATCCCAAACAGTCGAGCCAGTATCATAATCCAAGTCATGTGGGACAGTGCGGCTCCAATAGTCGATAGAATATTTCTTAAACTCCGTCTCGTCTCTCAGCACCGTCCAGATTGCATCACCAATACGCGTGCCTTTCTCAATACGGTGTGTGCCACCAACCAGCTGTCCACCCAAGTCTCCGTTGATACGAGAAACCAAGTCAACACAGCTGGCCTGCACAGTATTTTCTGTAGCGCTATATGTAAAGCCATTGGATGTAAATGTATAGCACCCCTCGTTGTACCAATAGATTTTTACATCATCAACATAAGAACTGTCAGCTGAATTGGAATAGCTAATGAACAGGTCGTTATACAGCTCATTCAGCTCGGTCTTTGTATCGATCACTTCCGCCTGAATATCGTGCATGGAATGCCCTGCAAACACACTGGTTTTTCCATATGTCGCTTTTAGTTCATCCTCGCTCTAACCGGCAATAGCAGAAACATCCACCTTGCCAAGCGTAACTCCGTTCAGAACCATACCTTCAACAGCAGCAATCATCCCATGGACATGCATTTTGTTACCATACACGAAACTATCGATGCCTGATTTATCTACCTCAAGGATATTAGCAGGGGAGAGACCGCCGCTCATTGATTTCGCTTTTATTGCCACAGCATTCAGATAAGCCCAGATATCATCCTTCACAAGCGGCACAAGTCCGTCTTTGGTCTGCAGCATCGGTGTAAATGCGATACGAGGGCCATCTTGACAAATTGGGTCATCACTTCCCAAAACTGTAGAGTAATCACCAAGTTTGGTGTACCATTCTTCTGCTTCAGCTGGGTCATCCGGTGGCGTGCCGTCATTGATCTGGTCAAAGAACGTATGATACTTTGAGATATTGGCTCGTGTCCACACCAGCACATCTCGATTCAGATTGTCGATATTGCCGTATTTTGCATAGCCTCTATTTGTAATGTCCTGAATCAAATCATCATAATTCGTCGCAGCGAGCTGATAATCCGCATTTGCCTGAATCATCTCGTCAATGCTCTTGGAGCCGCTGATTTTTGACATTCCTCTTCCTGACAGACCAATGAATACACGCACATTTTTACTGATCCAATCCTCTTCCGTCAGGCTGGAAATGCCGCTCTTCTTACCCAGATACAGGGTCACATTAAAGGTTCGCCGCACATCGGACTCTGAGTCGATAGAAATAGAACCGTCGATCACAAGACCTTCCAAGCTGTCGATTGTAAGAAAATCCTTATTCAGCATATCAATGCGGCAGTAAATATTAGACGAATGATTGTTCAATAGCGCCAGGTCTGCGTCAGTCGGAAGATATGTCATACGCCGCCTCCTGGCTGATAATCACTCAGCCCATTGTTATACATGTCACTCTCGCTCTCTGCGTCGCCGAGCTCCACAAAGTCGAATTCCAATACACCCTTGTCGTAGTGATCAGAGCAGGAGATAGACACATTGCCATTGACACCCATTAGCCATCTGCGGCCATCAAACATCTTCAACAGCTTCGCACTGCCGTTGGTTAGCCACTCGCTCAGTTCATCACGGAATGCATTGCCTCCATTGATATCAAAATCTTTCATTGTGTTATCAAAACGGATGCCAACACCAGAGAAGTGGCCGCTGTAATAATTGGCTTCACTGCCAGCAAACAGATACGGGTACTTGCTTCTCATCGTCTCAACAACTGTAGCAGAACGTACCTTCTCAACACTGTCCACCTTCGGCTCAAGGAAAATATGATAGGTCTTATTGCCATCAGTGATCACAGCACCATCAAAGTCACTTACAACGCTGGCCTTCGCATAGCCAAGTTCAATGCCATTTGCAACTGGAGCTACGGCGTACTCATAGTCGGTCTTGCGGCCAATAGCGTACAGGTCGGTGTAATCAATCATCACATAACCATCGTCAGCGCTGTACATATAAAAGTCGTTGAAGTCTTTTGGCTCCAAATCCTGATTCTTTGTTGCCGATACCTCAACACGATAGTATTTCATGTTGTTCAAGAAGGTCTCAGAGAACCACTCTTTATACTCGCTGGAACTCCTGAATTCGTCGGTCGATGTAAAATCACTTGATGCCTTGATGAACTTGCGGTCAGCGGTATATGCAATCAGACAAAACGCCTTGTCCTCAGATTTGAACTGGAAAGAAAGAACTCGATCCTTGTCAATATAGTCCGAGGTCACTGCCTTATAGTTTCCCATCGGTTGACCAGTTGTTTTATTGATGTGGAGGTTCGACCAGCCCATCTTCATAATGACATGGTTCAGATCGATCTCTTCCTGATAAAGCGAAGTCCAGATCGCTGCGCCTTTCTTGCGCCGCTTGATTCGCAGGGCATTTGCACCACTGCTTCTTGTCAGGAAATACTGTGCGTGCATACTGATATTCGCCATGCGGTAGTTATTCTGCACGGTGAATTCTACGTCATCCACATACTCTGGATAGTCAGTTCGGAACGCCTGCAAGCCAGTGTCCAGCTGATAGCCGCCAACAGATTCTGCCGTAGCTCTCAGATAGTACAGGGTATGGTTATCCAGTCCATCGATTTGGAACCCCTTCAAAGAATCACGGTAATAGTAGCTCACAGACTTTTTCAGTAGCTCGCGATTCGCATCATAAAGCCAGAATTCATAACGATTTACAGATTCACCCTCCGATACCTTATACTTGTAAGAGAACTCAAAGGAATAAGAAGGGTAGGGGATAGTAGTCACGCCAGAAGAACTCAGGTCATTCAGTTTGATTGTCGGTTCCTCGTGGCAATAAAACAACAGCTTGTCCGAGTATTCTGAAAACAGATTCGTGCCCTTCAACCGGCAGCGAATAATCATATAGTACGGATCTTTGCGGTTTTCAAACGTGCCTGCCGGAATCGTAAAATATCGTGCCAGACCAGTGCCACCGGCAGGAAATGTACCAAACTTATACACGCCTTTTGAAAGCGTATCACCCTGCAAAATACTGCCCGTTGGAGTATCGAAGACGATAAGAGCAATGATATCAATGTCTGCGTATGCGGCAAACTGAAATGTATGATCCTTTGTGGCATCAAATGCGCCGATTTTAGATAGAATTGGTTTCAAGTTATCACCTCCGAATTATCCTTCGATATATAGCAAAGCTCACCATTGGTATTCACAGCCAGATTCAGTGCGGCCAGAAAATTGTCAACAGTGATTTCTGAAATCGTTTTATTGATATCTGATACGTTCGTTTTCAAGGTCGAGATATTCGTATTTGTAGCCGAAATCTTGCGTGTCACATCTTGATAGTGGTTAGACTCAGTTGTTTTTGCCTTATCGAGGTCTGTCCTTAACAAAGAGATATCAGAAGTATTTTGCTCAATATTACTTGTATTGTCGCTTACCTGCTTTTTGGTGGCGATATAATCTTTGTTTGTAAACCCGCCGATATTATCGTTAAAGCCATTCATTGAACGCCACAGACTGGCTACATCATCGGCTTCTTTTGTCTCAAGAGCGCCCACACGTTCCACTGCTGTATTTGCGGTCGTATCATCCGTGTACTTTGTCGCAACAGCCCAGTCGCTGAATGTCCATTTTTCGGTTTCACCTCTCGCAGTAATACAGATATACAATGCACCACCGACACCGCCATAAATCCATAGATCATTCACATCGTATGGAGCAGTCGGTGTATCAGTAAAAACACGAACTTTTTCTGTCGCAAGATCTCGTGCGGATGTTGCCATCGACAATGCATTGATAACACCAGCGTCCACAATCTCCATCCAAAAATACTGCTGCTTATCCTGGTCATATACCCAACGATAGCAAATACCAGTCCTTTTATCATAGTAAATGTCGTTGATGTGTGCTTGTTTCTCTTCATCTGTTTTCCAATTTGAAGCAGGGTAGTTGTATGTATGCGGATGACCATTTCTGTACCAAGTATTGATGGTATTTTTCAGCTGATCTTGAACAGTATCTTCTGTCTGCTGGGTTTTGTCTTTCATCGACTCAAACTCAGCATTCAAGCTATCGACACCGGTCACCAGAGATTTCACTGTTAGAATCTCAACGCTGGTATTACTCTCTGATACGATCAGGTTACGGAAGTTGCCCTGCAATGCAGTCACAACAACCTTCTGGCCTACAATATAGTCATGGTTTGTTACAATGCCGTACTCGCCACCGAATACAGCGATTTTATAATGCTGGTCTTCTTTTTCTGTAATCACTCCATAGGCGGACACGTCAAATTTTGCGTTCTTTACGGCGTGTTCGGCGGCAGAAGTCACCACCTCGGCCAGCACATCAGTTACTGATTTATCTGCCATCCTATTCCTCCTAATCAAAAATAAAAGCCGACCTGCTAGGCTATCCTAGTGGTATCGGCTGTAAAAACTATTACTTACCGCTTGCTTTGCATTTGAGCAACCTTAGTCGGTAACTTCTGTTTGATTTCATTTGCCAGAGCATCAGAGCTGCCAACGGGATTCGTGATAATAATATCGCCAATCGAAGTTGTAACATCTCCACCGCCGCCCTGAACAATCGGCTGAGAACCGTACTTTGCCATCTGTTTCTGGAACCATGCATCCGGGTTGCCACCCATCTCGAACAGGCGAGAGGTGATATCAGCAGGGACAACACCGTCGCCGGTTTCAAGATAGGTATAGCGCCCAGATTGCGGCTGACGAACCAGCATCTCAGGACCCTGCTCGTCAACGTTAGCAAAATTAGACTTCTTTATTTCCTTTGTGCCACTTGCAAAACCAAGTAATGATCCAAGGAACTTAAACGGTGCTGTAACAACATCGGCTATGCCTTGGCCAACGCCTCTAATGAACTGCCCGGCTCCTTCCGCAATATTCTCAAGAGCCCCTTTCTGTTTAGCAGGCTGTTGAGCAGTTTGTTGTTGCTGTTGTGTCTCTTGCTTTGCCTTCTCCGCCTTTGTAGCGACAGCTTCAAATGCATCACCTGTGGTCGCCAAATCGTTTTTGATCGATGTAACGGCAGCTGTACATCCGGCCTTGATGGCGTTGTAAGACTGATCCATCACCCACTGCATATTGTTTGCTAAATTCGTAGCGCCAGGTTCTACATTCTTCCACGAATTGTCTGCATCCGTTTTCAACTGACCATTCTCACCAAATGTATCAGAGCTCGAAGAATCAATCTCTGCATAACCATCTTTCACCGTTCCCTGAACCATGTCTGCCAGATTAGTTACACCAGCCTCGTTCATGCTCCAGCTATTATCAAAGCACGCACGCATATCGTACATCAGCTTCTGGGTGTCTTGGCTGGTGTCAGCCCATGCTTGCTCCATTGTCTTTTGAACATTGGTGCTCAGGGTTTTTACACCGCCACCAACCTTACTCCAGCTGTGACCGAACGCCTTGGAGATTTCGTTCATGGCCTTATTTGTGCTATCAACAGAAGACTTATAAGACGCATTCAGCTTATCTGCAATCTCTTCAGACATGTCGCCGGAAGTGGAAGCAAGGCTGTTCCATCCACTGGTATAGATCTTTTGCAGCGAATCAAACATCGTGTTGGTGACATCTTCAACCTGTTCGGCGCTCAGACCGGTATTTTCATTCAGTGCATCAAAGGTGTTGTTCACCAGCTCATTCATCTTTTCAGACATCTTTTTGCTGGTTGCTTCAATATCCTTTGTATCCAGACCGAGCTCGCCAGCCACAGATTTCCAGCTTGACTCAAAGTTGTTCGTCATAGACGAAATTTGGCTTTGAGCCGCTTTCTTTGTATTGCTGGTGGATTCTGTCACCGTCTTAGAGGAGTTGATCTTACCAACCGTAGACATACGATATGTAGTCTTGGTGATCATATAAATCATGCTTTGAACGGCAGCAATGATCGGATTATCACTCTTCTTGAAAATATCAGAGAGTCCAGACATGAACTCGTTTGTATCACCAAGGATCTCATCATACTCGCTCTCGAAAATTGAGCCAACACCAGCGGCTGCGGCAGCTGCGGCACCACTCAATTGAGCATTCGGACCTTGGGCACTCATACCGGCACCGGCAGCGGCACTACCGGTCGCTTCGGCCAAGCCCTTTGCCAGCCAGCCCTCGGGATCAGCACCAATCGCCATCAGGTTGTCGGTTTCCTTTGCAGGAATAACACCGTCACCTTTTTCAAGATAGGTCATGCGTCCCTGGTCGGGGTTACGAACAATCAGCTCTTCGCCCTTTTCATCAACGTTTGCAATCTGGCCCTTCTTAACGCCACGAGTACCCTTTGCATATTTCTTTGCTTGGAATGCGGGAGTAGGTTCATCAACCTGTGTACTGGAAACATTACTTGCAATTGAAGCAATCGTAGCAATCAGAGCAACTGCACCTGCAACAGCTGCAGCGGCAGCAATCCAACCAGCAATAGGAATGGAAGAAAGAGCGGCAGCAATCGCTTGCATCATAGCGGCCATGGCACTGCCAACGCTCGTCACCAGAGTACCAAGTCCGGCGAAGATAGAAGGGAAGAAGCTTACAACGCCAGACGAGATGGCACTACCGATAGACTGTGCGCCAGCCGCAATTGGGCCAAACATACTTCCGATGGTATCAACAATATTTAACAAACCACCATTAGCGACATTATTTGCTGTTGAGAATCCGTTCGTAAAGAACCCAATAATATCAGTAAACAGGTTGCCTGTTTTACCAGAAATGGCATCACTTACACTATTGAAAATCCCGCTTATATCCCATAGATTTCCATTAGTTGCACTTAAAAGACGATCAAAGAAGTTACTAGATGTTCCTTCAATACTACGTGTACCAACAGATACATCACGACCGATGATTTTTAATTTCGCACTATTCCAAGAAATAAGATCATTGAAACTTTTTCTGTTCTTACCAGTGATCCAATTCCAACTGTCAGAAACCACCTTGGCTGCTCCATCGAACATCTTCTTGAAACCGCCACCAAGATCAAAATCACCGCTTTCGCCAGTGAACATATTCTTAATCTGGTTAAAAAGTCCAAAGATTCCACCGCCATCAGTGCTTACACCGCCAGAAGTGAAAAATGTTATAACGTTGTTAAGCGTTTTAAGAGTATTGATTAGTTTTTCGAGATTTGTAATAGCATCACTGACATTAGTAGCAGACTGAATGTCACGCATATTGTCTAGGATACTATTCTTAAAGCCATCATAGTGACCTTCCATCTGCTCAAAGGTCATGGCCTCGAACTCGGCAGTGTATTTTAGCTTCTTCTGATAATCATCCCAACTGGTGCCGATAAGGCTATTTGCTTCCTGAACTTTATCCTTGAGCTTGTTTAACCTGTCAATTTCATCTTTCTTCTTATACTCGCGTTGCTTGTCAGACAGGTTTTGACCAGCTTCACGAACGGCATTTTCATCTGCTTTCCATACGAAGCCCTGACCTCTGCCGCCATATACATGGACAGTCTTATTGGCCTTTGCACGCTCGTATTCATCCTGAAGCTTTGCCAGTTCAATTGCTCGTTCCTGTGCATCATTCTCTTCGTTAAGGGCATCAATTCGTTTATCGATGACATCAATCCAAGCATCACCCTGAATCTTTAGATCATTCGATTTGGTCTCGTTGAACTTTTCAAATACACCAATTAGGTCACTCAGGAGGCTCTTAATATTTCCGAGTGTTGTCTCGAAGTTTTTAGCTTTATCTTCTGCGCTTGTAAAGCCATCACCGGATGCAATGGCGGCATCTCTTAATTCACGAAGACGTTGAGCAAGTGCTTTTGTTTCGTCTGCGGCATCATACTCATCAATCATTGCGTTCAGTTTTGCAATGAAAAGTTCCTTATATGCTTCTGTATTGAACTTTAGCTGATTGCCTTCAAGACTCAAACACTTAATGTAATCATCATCGAGACTCATCAACTTCTGATAATTATCAATACTTAGGCCACCATAAGTGTTGTATTGAGAGACGATATCAGAGATATCGGAGAAACCGCTTTGGAAATGATCAATCCTGTCGGTTGCATAATTCAAAGAAGAACCAATTCCATCAATGCACTCACGAATGCTCATCACGTTGTTTGCAATCTTGGCTGCAGCATCTTCAAAACCTTGTGCAAGATATGCTCCAGCAGCACCGCCAGTCTCACGGGCAGACGCCGCAAGTTCTTTCAGATGATCTGCAAACATCTGTTTAAATGCATCGCTGTTGTAGTCAACTTCTCCGGTTTCGGAATTCAGAGCACTAGCATATTTTGGATTTGTAAATAGGTCTGTGTTTTCATACAGATTACGAACAGCCTGATACTGCTTCTCAATGGCATCCATATCCAAGAAGCCAAAGTCGTTATCCTTTTTCTGTGTGCCAACATCGTAAAGATCAGAAAATGCGGATTTTATAGCGTCCGTCTTTTCCTTGGCTTCATCCATCGCGGTGCCGTAGCCCTTGATGGCGTCAGTCAACTGCTCGAAAGAGATGGTTGTTGTGTCTACATTCTGATCAAGATAGTTCAGAATTTTATTCATCTCATCAGCTGATTTTCTGCCATCTTTTGCGGCATTCGCTTCCTTGAGTTGTTCCTTCACAAACTTACGGAACTGCTCTACATTGATTTGGAGCTTATCGCCCTGCTTTGTCAGACAGGCCGTAAACTTATCGTCCAGACCAACCAAAGACTTTGCTGTGTCAGCACATAGATAACCATACTGGTTATATTCCTTCATTGCCTTATTTAAGGTATCGAAGGCAGAAGCCACATCAGTTACAGATTTGGCAGTATTCTTATTCCGGTTCTTGGTTTCCTTATCAAAACCATTCATGTGCTGACGGAACTTATCCGAATTGCCCATGATTTGGTCAACAGTTGCGTCCAAAATATCTAAACCAGAAGCAAGGCCAGCATAGACTTCCTTAGTCCTTTCTGGGTCAACAGACCATGCTGCATCTCCATTTGCCAAGAATTTTTGTGCTGCAGCGGCTGTCATAGATGCTTTTGCAAACTCGCCAAGGGCAGGACAGACCCGTTCAGTCAAAGCTGTTGCTTGGTCTTCTGTTGCCTTGGTTGCATCCTCGACGGCATCCTTCTTTTCACCCTGAGCAATCTTTGCAAGCTCCGCATTTGCCTTCTCAACAAGAGCCATGGCCGCAGACTGATACTGAGCGGCAATCATACCCTGATACTTCTCGGTATTCACCTGAAGCTGACCATCAACGAGTTCGAGACAACTCAGATACTCGAAGTCTTCATTAAGAAGGGTTTGGAGTGTGTCCGCACTCAGATAGCCATATTTATTGTACTCCTCAATAGCAGTAGTGGCATTTTTATATGCTGATTGAATTTCATCGATTTTAGAGGAAACATCCTCCATCTTCTGAGACGCTTGAGCAACTGCGTCAGCAGTTTGTGGAACAATTAACCCGACCTCACTTAAAATATTAACAAAAGACTGGATTTGATCTGTGTTAAAACCCTTTGAAGTCATGAATTCTTTGATTTTGTCAATGGCGGCCAATTGAGTGTCATTTAACCCATCAATGCCATTACCATTCAACAAATCAACAAGTTTGCTTGCATCAAAATCTTGAATAGAATTTGCAAGAGTTCCAATTGCGCCCTTTACAGCACGAGCATTTGTTGTAGTGAGAATTAAGATTGTTTCAAGTTCTTTTTGCTTGGAAATATTATTATCTATTGCGGTAGAAGAATCTCGATAAGATTCGACTTGATCCATTAGTCCAGCGCGGTCATTTTTAAAGGCATCATATAGACCGGAAGAAGCACGCTCGGCGTCACTGTATTTCTTCGTAATAATATCAAGAGCCTGCCCAAGTTCATCATAGTGCTTTGCTACAGATTCAGAATCGTTCTGGTCGTAGTTATCAAAATTTAAAGTACCGGCATCTGCATTATAACTCCAACCAAATTTATTCGCCAACTCTTGAGCCATTTCGGAGTCATAAGAATCGACAGAATGAACATCATTTGCCTGCTTCTTTGCAGTCTTAGTAAGAGCTTTGCCTTGATTGTCTTTATTCTGAATTAAATCAGACTCCTCATCCCGTAATTGCTCCAATCGAATTTGACGGATGAGTTTTAACTGGTCTTCGTATTTTCCATTCTGAAGATCTATTTGATCAATTTGGTCTTGGGCGATACCATTTTGTTCTTTTAAGAGTTCAAGGATTTGCTCTTGAATATCTTTGGCTTGGTCGCTATCTTCTGGACTCCATCCGGATTTATCACCAAGTTCTTCGTAAGAATTTTCAAGTTCTTTCAACGAAGAAGCCAACTGGTCGGCTGCTTGGACTGCTTCTTGCGACTGCTTAATTGCATTCTCTACACGCTGAGTGTAGTTTTGCCATGCAGATACTGCTTTTGTTACAAGCAACGTGACGAATCCAGCAAATGCCACATTAAGGGCAACTGTCGCTGCTTTAAGCAGAATCATAGCGCCTTCTGTTGCAATAACGCCACCTTTACATTCAACAAGATATCTGATAAACTTAATGATAGAGCCACCAGCAATGTCATTTTCCTTTGCATAGTCATCAACCGCATCAGATAAAGAGAAGAACTTGTTTAGTATGCTGTCAATTTTAGGTGCTACAGTACCGTTCTCACTAGAAAAGAAAGTAAATATCGATTTTGAGGAGAGATGAAATCATGGAGAAACATGTAAAGTATTGCCCGTATTGCAAGAAGTACCAGCCAAGCACATTTTATGATTGCGCATTTTGTCTAAGAAAGCTTTGGCTTCTGAAAGATTGGGAAGAAACCGAGGATGAAGAAAAGGAAGATTGGCTAAAATATCCTATGCCCGCAAAGGACATTTCTGGGATGGATTCAGATCTTGTTAAAAAGAATCAAAATAAAGCGACCGCCTATGACACTAAAATCAAAGCAGAAATTCAAGAAAAATTAGATGAAGAAAGAAGAAAAGCCGAAGAGGAAGCGGCGAAACCTGTCTACACCCCCAAATGCCCCACTTGTGGCTCGCCCGACCTCGAAAAGATCGGCACAGCCTCCAAAGTTTTGGATGTGGCATTCTGGGGCTTCGCCAGCGGGAAGGCAAAGAAGACATTCCATTGTAACAATTGCGGATACGAATGGTGATAAAAGAAAAGCCCTGCCACACAAAGTAGCAGGGTAATGGTCGTATTCGTTTTAACGCAGAACGTATTTTGCAGTTTCGGAATCCAGATGATTATAAATAATCTCAAACCTTTTTACATGAGAAGTCGGAACACAAAGAACGGCATCTGTGTGAGGATTCTCAGAAGCATCATCCATACTTTTTCCATCAGGAGTATCTGCAAAACAGTAATCGGTTAGAGTAATATACTCATCATCTGAGTTCTCAAATCTACCAAGAATATAAGTGCCATCATCCATATGCAGAGTTATCAAATTTCCGCAAGGGTCAAGATGACGAGTCCATACATTGTCACCAGATTCGATTCCTAAAAACTTTGATAACTTATCCCGTACACAAAGAGAATTCTTGATTTTATAAAACGCGATAGCACTCGTGATTCCAACAGCGACATAAACAATAACAATTGGAAACCCTACAATTACAAAACTTCCAAGAAGTTTATCAATGTAGTCCACAATATACTTAATTACAAAACCGAGTGCAATACTAAGAACAAGATATCCTTGATATTCAATCTTCTTCAAAGAAAGTCTCATGTAACACCAAACACAAAGCGCACCCGGTACAAAGACATTGAACAAAGTTTCGATGTTATTTATTAGTTTTGTGATTTCCGTCATTTGTACCTCCGTTTGAAATTATATTTTTGCGATTATTGCTATGGTTTTGGCGATAAGCATCGAGCGGATTGCTTGATGTGTTACTTTCGCTCTTAGAATAAGTGTAATCTGTTGCTGGCACGGTTCTTTTCGAATAAGTCGAAATTTCATAATCCGGCATATGCTTCTTATTATTTTCCATGATTCAACACTCCTTTTACAAGAGTGTATCATAGACTGTCGTAAAAAGCAATGCAAAAGCCCGGCCTCCCAGCAATAGGGAAGTCGGGCTTGTTCATTATGATGGCTGTACGACAGTTATTTCAGCAGTTCAGCAATCTCTTCAGCAGTCATACCGCTGGCCAGTGCATTGGCAACAATATCTTCTGCCTTTTTACGATTCAACTCTGCCGCAATCTTTTCGTCAGCATCAGCCTTTTTCTTTTCGAGCTTTACAATCTCTTTGTTGATTTTCTTCAGTTCTACTTCTTTTGCTTTACGCTGGGCGTTTAGTGTAGCGATATCATCACTAATAGTTGCAATCTCCTGAGCAAGAGATTCTGCGGCAGTATTCTTTTCAGCAATCTGTGCTGCGTAATCAACACCATCGAGAACTTTTGCTTTATTCTTGCTTCCTTTGGGTCTTGGCATAATATAATACCTCCGTATATTTTGGATACGCGATTGTACTTTTATTATAGCCAGAAAATTTCAGAAAAGCAACCTCTTTCTCTATGTATTATAAATTACATTATAAAGTATTGACACAGCCGTGTCGATGCGTGTATAATAAATGGGCAATCAAGAGATTCCACGTTGATTTTGCCAGTTTGTAGACGTAAAAATAGGCGGTCACCCTCCCAGTAGCCGGAAGGCAAGAAGGAGCGTGTATTTCTTTAACTGCCTTCCGGCAATATTGTCGGAAGGAGGATGTTGCTATGGATTTAGAGATGACAACTGTCTACTATGCAGCTATGCTGATCTTCGGATTTGCAGGCTTTATAAAGACAGTTCTTGAGATTCGAGAGATGCTACATCGTCACAGCGAAAGCCGTGATAAGTAAAAGAGCCGCCTATTCGCAGTAGGTGGCTCTTTCGTTTTGTGGTGTAGATGTGTCGAAGCATTTACATTACATTTTGAATCGCTAACCGAGTGTGATCGTCTATTGGATCTCTTGGTTGCTTTTATTATACACTTTTTAGAGTACGCTGTCAACGAACAACAGTGTACTTTTTCTTTTTGTTCAATTATTCAATCATTTTCTCCTATTTATATCGCGCCAGAGAATAGCGCGTCTCCTCGTTTCCACCTACTTCTTTAAGTCGTCTGGTTACGTCTGAGGTGGACTTCTGAACTTTCGTCCAAAACTGACTATCCTTCCAGTGGCTGCTCACTGGCCCTTTTTAGTCGATGAACCTTCCACCATCCTACATTATATAATAGGTAAGTGGATCGGCTGCTGACCGCCCATTGCAAACGCTACTTAGCACTCGATTTTTACCATATTTTAACAATACGGTAAAACCGAGCTTTTATCTCAGCATATAGCATCCATATCCTTATTTCTATCTTTCGATTCCTACATTATATAAATATAGGCGATATGGCTCTTAGGGTTTCCCAGCACTCTAGGGGCTGTTTTATTTTTACATGGTGCCGCATCCTATATTTTTTATACGCAACAAATATAAGAGGGCATATTAACTTTACCCGCACCATTTTTGAGCTTTCCGCTCATCTGCATTACGGACAACACGCCAGAGATGGCAGCCGTAATGGCCGGAATAGAACCTGCAAGGTTGACCATTCCGTCTGCTGCATCAACAATCTTTGTTGCAAGAGTAACAAAGAATTTTATAAGGTCACTGCTCATAACGTCGTTTGAGAATTTCTCAAAGCTGGCGTTAAGCTGCTTTAAGCGACCCTCAATCGAATCCATCATGCGCTCTTGTTCAGTCATTGCTGAATTAGAACTGTTAGCGGCATCTTCCATTGATTTTTCAGCAATGGAAAATTGCTCGATCACGGAAAGTACCGCATTCGAGTTTCTTTTGCCACCAAGCATCTCTGTAACGTTAGCTTTACTAACATCAGTAAGTTTATCCCATACGGCAGAAATCTCTTTTAGGATCTGATATGTACTCTTAAATTCTGTACCTGCAGCATCCTTCATAATGTCAACGCCAGTCAGAGACTTCAATTCACTTCGAAGTTCCGAAACAGAACCTGCCATGTCATCAACTGAAACACCAAATGCCTCTGCGTCAGTCTTACTGGCTCGCAGATACATTGAAATTGTTTTTAAAGTTGTGCCTACGGTATCCGGGTCCTGAAGTACAGAGTTGGCCGCACTAATCAACGAAACGGACTCTTCAAACGAGTTCCCTGCTGCCGATAATGCGCTTGCCGATCTGACGAGCGCCTCCGCAATACCACTTTCGGAGATTGGTTCGTTGTTACCAACCGAGTTAAGAACATTGACGACGTGTTCTACTTCGTCAGCTTCCATTCTAAATCCCTTTAGAATAGAGACCAAGTAAGAAGCTGCATCTGATGCACTGTCAATGCCATCACCGATGTTACTTAAAACGGTAGACCATTTTGCAAGTTCTTGTGATTCGTCCAGTGTATAACCTAAACGAGACCATTCTGCTGTACTATCAATAACATCCGAGATAGAAGCACCAAGCTCACGCGCCTGACTTGAAGCAGACGACAAAAAGCTTGAGTATGCCGATTCAGTTTCATTTGTGACTTTTTTCAAGTTAGTCATAGATGAGTCTATCTCTACGACATTATCATAAACCTCTCGCAGACCTTGTTTGACAATTGCAACGCCAGCCATAGCGATGGCGGTCTGGAAGTGCTCTTTGAATAGACGAGACAGTTTTTGACCAAGTGTTTCCGCCGCAATACCGGCATTCTCCATGTCGATTTTCAGCTCAGAAAATTCATTGCTCAAAACAGAGAATGGTTTGGATTGCGCTTCCGCTGCATCTCGAATATCGTATAAACGCTTCTTCAAATCTTGGCGCTTGTCAAGATTATTTAACGTTTCTTCGTATTTGTTGATTGTCGTGACAAGGTTGCGAAGATTCGTTGACTCTTTTGTCGTGCTTGTGCTTTCTTGGAAAGATTTCTTGTAATCAGTCAGCTTTTGTGAAACGTTTCCAAGCTCAGTTTCAAGTTCCTGTAGCTGTTTAACAAATTCTGCCGGATCATTTACAGAAGCCTTTAGTGTTTTAAGCCGTTCGTCCAAGCCGTGCAAGGCTCCAGAGTCTGAATTCGTTGTAGTTCCACCGAAAGCATACTTTTTAAATTCAGTATTATTGGCAACTTCGGAGCCCTTTGAGGAATTTCGTAGTCTCTGAATGGCATCCGCCATGTCATTGATTTTTTTCTGTCGTGCCGTTGAAGAAATATTCAAATTACTTTCCGCCTTAATGGCTTCGTTAATCTGAACATTTACTTTTTCCCAATCCACAAGAATCTTGCTAAGAGTTTCGGCATATTCTTTAGATTGTGGATTTAATTTATCAAGGTTTCTAAAACGAGCTTCAAAACTTCTATCTTGATCATTACCATACCCAGAAATCTGCCTGTCAAAGCTATTGATACCATGAGCCTTTAACTTCGTCTGTTGCTTATGAATACTATCGAGAGTCGAAGTTGCTTGCCTTTCAAGTTTTTGATATTCTTTTGTGTAATCAGAAACCTGTTCACTTGCTGCATTAAAACTGCTCTTTAGACCATCTACACCAATTGCGTATCCTTTTGAATTATGATCCTTATCAAGAGCATCAATTTGGGCTAAAACCTTTTGGAGAACCTTACTTAGATTTTGTGCTTCTTCAGTGTTACTTTTGATAGAGTTTTTCCACTCTGATGTCTTTGTTTTTGCCCGCTCAACAAACTTCTCCAACTGTTTGATTTCAGAAGCGCCAGTAGTGTCAGGTTTTGTAGAACCAGACTTTCCAGCATCAACCTTAACAGTCTGCTTGGCTGCAGAAGCAATAGCTTTCTTTAACTGTGCGGTTACTTTACTCTGGTCGATTTTAACATCAAGTGTAACCTTTGGAGTTTTTAATTTTCCGCTCTTGACTACCTTATCAAGTGCATCATTTATATTACGGATAGTGTCGTTTTGATTTACTCCAAAAGCAATTTTTACTGGTTTTTCTTTATAGTGCTCCTTAACAGAATTAAATTGCTTATCTAACTCTGCTTTATTTGTGTCGATAACAACCTTGACCTTAATAGCCGTTACGGCAGAAGACTTTGTACCAGTATTTTCTTTTTCATCCATACTGTTGGTCACCTCTCTTTTCCATTTTCAACAATTCCTTTCAAAATAAAAAAGAGAAGCGGCCAGCTTCTTCAAGCCAGCCTCCTCTCATTCAAATTTTATTCCAAATAAATTCTCATAAAAGATGGCTTTTACAATCCGTGTAAAGCCGTCTTAACAATCATTGCCGCCTCGACTTGCGCAGGAGCAATAAACGGACGTGCAGGGCGATATTCTTTCTGTCCGCCAGATCGAAGATAATAACTCAGATCCATCCAAAGACCATTCTCAATCCAGTTCGCAAACATAGTTCCACCAACAGCCGCGTTCTCACGCTCATCAAATAGAATATTTGCTCCACCATATTCGTTCCAAACAATCGGTGAGCCACCAAAATGATATTCTCTGTACAGTAAAGTATCTGCTACACGTTGAGAATCGAACTTTTTCCCACCAAGAAAATAAGACGGTTGCGGTTTTGCAATGTCTTTCACAATCATCGTAACAGTGTTTCCATCACGAGTTACACTACTCACAATATTACTTGCATCTTCGATTCCAGCAGAACGTGCGGATTGTGACTGAATATTTTTCTTTGCACTTGCTTGAAGAACTGTTTCGATTTGCGGAGCTACGTCCTGCATAATTTGCTCCACACCATCTGCCACATCACTCAATAAGTCATCGAAGTTTGTGTATGACTGTTTCATTCACTCCACCTCAAATCTCGAACCGATCCTTTGCGGACTGAATCTTTGTCGTATCCTTCTTAATGTAATACTTATTGGTCACATCCGTGCCAGCATGATTGAGCAGGGAAGAGACATCTTCCAGACTCATACCCGCATTCTTCAGCAGGGTAGCACCACTGTGCCGGAAATCGTGCGGATGCAGCGTAGGCTCATCAATCATCTCACCAATCTTCTTGCACCAGTCACCGGCAGTGCTTGAAGTAATCGGCATCCATGCACCATTGATTTTTGTACCAACAAACACATAGCCGCCATCCTCAATATCATGCTCAGTGCGGTATCCCTTCAGTTCTTTCAAAAGCTCAGAAACTTCCTTGCTGAACATCAAATCAACAATTTTTCCTTCCTTTTCCAGAACATCATGTACCATGCGATTCTCATAATCGATAGACTTCTAGAGTGTATTCCGCACTGCGTTGACACGAGCCATCGTGGATAGCGAGAATAGTGCGTACAGACGCAACGTCATCGCATTATTCTTCATGTGAACTGTGGTCGCAGATTCGACCAGAGTGTTCAACTTCTCTCGCATCAACTTAACCTCATCAGGCGTAAGGTATGTCTGCTTCACAACAGCCACATCCTTGGTCGGTCGATCAATGAACTCCATCGGATTTTCTTTGATGATTTTCTTCTTGCGAAGATACCGATACAGCGCAGAAATCGTACTCATGCGACGCTTCATACGAGCAGAGTTATTTCCGTGCTTCTTACAGTAGAACAGAAATTCCTCAATATCCTCTTCTTCAAGTTCCGTCACAGGAGCATTGCCCTGATTATCCAAAACATAAATCATCCACTGCCTGAAATCAGATTCATAATTATAAACAGTAGACGGGCTGAGATCACGGATGCCCATATCAGTCTCATATCTATCCCAGTATTTCAAAGACACTGAATTTACGTTCTTGAACTTCTCAGCATCCCATAACTTCAGCGGTTTACTTCTTGTAGCCATATTAAAATTCCCTCCAACCCACCTCTAAAAGTGTTTATTCCTTTTTATCTTTTGCCAGCACAGCAGAGATTTCCTGCTTATTGTCCAGCAGGGCAGAAGTCACTTCAGAAAACTTTTCAACATCAAAGTCTTTCAAGTTACCCTTTACATCATTCAAATAGTTCTCCATAAAGTCAACGAAATCAGAAATAGGGTCGGGCTTCTTAATAATCTCATTGAGTTTGCCACAGAGACCAAGAACCAACCATTCCTTATGAGAACGGTCAATCTGCTCGTGAATGGCCTTCTCCAGAGAATCATACTGATCCCAGAACGCAGAAGTATCACAACCAGCCTTGTTAATCTTGAAATTGAAAGACTCGTAAGCAATACGCGGCCACTCACTCTGCGGCTCGCTACGATAGTCATAATCTGCAAAATACTTCAGGATAGTCAACCGGAACACTACATCAAGCAGTGCGGGCTGATAATCACCATCGATAGTACATGCCTTAACTACTTCATCAAGAAACTCATTTCGCTCCTGAAAATTTAAAACCTTCATTTTATCTCCCTTTCGTCTGTGCTTGCTTTAATTTCTTTCGCTCTTTTCGAGCTTTTTTTAGGTCATCATAATCGACCCAACCTCCATCAATTTTGGAGTATGTAATCCAGCGGTAATCTACATCAGGATACTTGAACCAGAACATCTTACGCTTCATCAGCGCGACACTATCAGCGAATCCCTTCGTATCAATCACTTGTTTGCTGCCATCTCGATATGTAATTTCATAGTCCGCCACATAATCAATCTTCCGCACCGCTACGTCTTTTCCGTCCTTATCGACCCGGCGGAACGCTTCCTGCAGAAGGAAGGGGACTTGCTTACGACACTCTACAATTTCGCCGCTTGCCAGCCTTGGCAATACAATATCTCGATAAAACAACATTTCTGCCTTACTATCGTAAACTACGCCATCGTATGTTCTATCTGCTGGATTCTTACTGACATTAAACTTTGTCCTGTTCTTTTTCTCCATAAAACCACCACGAAAAACAAAGGGGCGGTTATGCCCGCCCCTTACGATTTGATGTTCTCTTAACTACCGGCTTCACGGGCGTCTCATCCTTTACATCACTAGATGACTCATTTTCAGCCTTTGCAGGCTCATCCATGATCTCATGGAAAACATCACGAACAGCTGGGATAAAAGTCTCTACCTCGGCTTCCGTAACATTCTTGTACTTGCGCATCAAAAGAGTAGTCAGATCTGCTTTTGCCGTCTCTTTTGAAATAATTCCCTGACGATACTGGTTTACGGCAGTCCACACAAGAAAGTGCGGCTCAGTGTCGCAAATCATTCGCCAAGGATTAAGACGCGCATCCTGCTCGCAATGCGGGCAAACCGGATATTCTTTTCCGCAAGTACGGCACCAATTCAGATTTGCCATTAGGCAGCAGCGGTCTCAATACGGAACAGGCGCTTGTCTTCAGAGCAGTATTCCTGAGTAGCGCTAATCTTGACCGGATGAGCCAGCTCATTAGTGAAAGTCATATCGATAGCATTATCCATCTTGGCATTCGGGAAGATGATACGCATCAGCTTCTTGTTTGCCTTATCGCAGGGATTGTAGCAGAATGCCTCAATCACGAACTCGCCCTCGGTAGAGAACTTATCGGCGCTATCATTGATAGCAATACCCTCCTCGCTCTCGTACTGATACTTCACAACAAAGCGGTCGCCAGCCTTCAGATTTGCACCAGTGGGCAGAGTGACCTCAGTACCAGTAACAGAGAACTGAGACTCTGCGGTCTCACCCAGCTCAAAGGTCTTCAGTGCATTACCCTGACCATCGACCAGATCGATGTACTTAAAGGGGGCATTTGCAACAGCAGCCTTGGGGGTATGGGTCAGAGTCAGCTTCTTGCCGTCAGCAGAAGTCAGGTACTCAACAGTGGTAAAGACCTGCTTTGCCTCAGAGGAAGCAACCTCCTTCTTTGAGCCCATCTGCTCTGCCAGAGCACCCAGATGCATCAGAGCATTAGACCAATCTGCCTCTGCAGTCTTGCTCTTATCGAATGCCATGATGTTAACGCCCTGTGCATCCTGAGCGTAAACGGTCTCGCCGCCCAGAGTCAGCTTGAAATCCTTAACCTGATTCATGGTCCACAGACGCTTGCCGTTCAGATCATACTCGTGAATGCGATGAACGCGGTCAATAACGACCTCATTAAAATTAAAATCACTCATAATATTCTTCCTTTCAATTTATTTGGATAAAATAAAAGAGCAAGGTCAATCAGCCTTGCTCGTCCAATCCAGTTGTGCTTTTGGAATCTTTCCAAATTCCACGGTGCCAGCGTAAACGCCATGCATCGTATTGTCGTAACTTTTTATTTGCTGAATCTTTCTTACATGATTCATGAATACACTCATAGGGTAATCCATAGCCTTGAAGTAATCCGCTTTAAAGCCAGACGAACACGCCATCGAGAGCACAAGCTCCGCAAGGTGTGGTTCATAACGCTTTATTTTTTGATACTCCAAGTTATCTTTGGCTTCCTCTATCATTGCAATTCTTGTCGGTTCGTCAGCAGCAAACTCAGAATGCTTTTCAATTCCATTCGCAGCACATAGGTACTGAGAAATCGTTTCATACACCACATGGTCAATACGAGTGTCCGTAAGCCTGTTGTGTAATACAATCTCACCACTTATGTTATCTTTCGCCATCATAAACCCAGAAGTGTCCATATCGCCAAGCAAAATAGACATATCTTGGTCTTTATTGCCTATAAAAAGTTGCCGAAACATTTCAAAGTCCGAAATCTTCTGCCAATCAATTCCAACAGAGTCAAGCTGTGCTTTGTAGTCGCTCGATGTAGAACAGAATAAATAAACCAACTGAAAATACTTTTGCTCACCATAATCGATGATGTCACCGACCGAAGGCATGTGAATCGTAATTTTGTCGTTGATTTTAAAGTCTCTTCCGCGCATCAAGCTTGGCTCGTACATTTCTCGAAGCTCCATCAGCCACACCCCACCAGATCATCCAAATCCTGCGTCTTGAACGTCATAATTCGCACACGATGGTGTAAATCCATATTGTCCTCGATATTGGATGTGATTTTAAGCTGTTTTATTCCAAAAATTGTACTGCCGTGTAGTTCTTTTTCCACAAGACCACTCAGATAGTCAACTCGTGTTGCACCACCATGACCCTTCATTTTCATCAGTGCCTGGTTCACAATAACCCACACAGTAAGTGTGAAGTTTTCATACCAGTCGTTGACGTTGCTTCGGTCAGTCATATTTACCTTAAAACAAATATAGCTGTGCGCTGCCTCAATCGTGTCAGGAATATGGAAGTATGGGAAGATGTATGTATAAATCGCCTCGTCAGGCTCTTCAATGTCATCATTGCCCATAGCTTCAACAAGTCCATCTGTGTTGACTAGTTTTAAAGCCAATTTGTTTTTATAATCAGTAATCAATTCACTCGTTGTCACAGCAAACTCACCACCTTACATTCAATGGATGTATTTGCTGTACCATCTGCATTCGTCAAAGAAATTCTTACAGTTGCGCCGTCCATGATACTATTATTTAAAATACGAATTTTAAAAACACCATCTATGGTACTCTGCGTTTCTACAAATTCCTTGAATTCCTCAAGACAAACAAACTTCCACTTAGCAATTTCAGCAATTTCCTCGCCAGCAACACTTGTGAATATGGGAGTGAATTTTTTCCAAGAACCACCAACACGAACCTCTGGTTTTCCTACATACTTTATAGTAGCAGTCACACGAGAATCTATCTCTGATTCGTCGATTTTGTTTGGCTCAAAATAATCACAAATCATCTTCTCGGCATTATCCGTCTTACTGTTATACTGATCCTGCCGGATATTCAACACAAGGAACCCCTGTGTCTTACCATGCAGTTCGTAACGCTCTGTACTCTGGTCAACAGAAGTCGTAACATACGTTTTCGGCTCGCCATTGATAATTTCCAACATAAAGCGCTTATCAAGGTCAATCAGTGCAGTCTCATCATCAAAAGGCATCTGAACCTTATACTCACGTTGACTTAGCGAAGTCACAATAAGTTCCTTATTATTTGCGTAATAAGGTTTACTAAGCGTTGCCCAACGAGAGACTATCTCACCAGTAATCGGATTTTGCCATTGGATTTGGCGGTTACACAACTCCATCTTACCACGAAGAAAAATTTCATCGTTTGGTTCAATCTCAGTTACCAGCCATTTGCAGTTGTAACAGTCAACAATATCACCAAGATTTAAAGAATCGCCAGGATAAGCCTAGATTTTCTTTTCCTTAGCAATACTATTACTGCGACTGACAACCAGCTTCTGAGGTAAACCATTCACAAGAGTATTATCCTCATAATCAACACTATCCTTGAAGTGTGCAGCGAAGTCACGTTTTGCAAAAGCAATTTTTACATCCTTTTTGTTAGACATTTTTGCGGCACCGCCAACAGCTCGTGCCCTTGTATAAAAGTCCATCGGTACACCTCCTTACTCAGAGTAGGAAGCGTATGTATCATAGTCGATGGTCTTACGCTTACGGGTCGAGCGGTCTTTTGCCATATAGTTGTCTAACATCGTCATATTCTCTTCGTGAATGTCTTTCACAAGAGCACGAATACTCGTGCGCTCATTAGCAGGGGAGAATACTTGTAAACTCGTAGGAAGGTCCTGTGCGCTAAATGCTTTCAACTTTCCAAACTCACGCTTAAAATGTTGCTCCAACATCAAATGCGCTAACATATCAATCTCATCGAATGTGAGATCTGAATTAAACTCTTCTAGTTCTGAATCGTAATCATCGAAACTAAAATCCTCTTCCGGTTCAATGTTTCTGGTAATCACAGAAAGTGACTCCATCAAATAACTTTTTGCACGGTCATGTACAAGATCTCGCACTTCATTCTCGCTCAGGTCAAAATACTGAAAGAAATTACTATCAGTTTCAACCAGCTCGTAGAACTTGTCGTATATTTTTGAAAATGCGGTCACACTATCCCTCCAATCTTACTCGGCGGGAACGACCTCCGCCTTTTCTGCCTCTGCCTTCTTACGGCCACGCTTAACAGTAGTCTTTTCTACAGAATTATCCGGTGCAACAGTCTGTGCGCCTGCCATCATAGCCTGCATCTGTGCCATCATAGCCTGCATCTGCTTCTGCATTTCAGCCATCTGGTTCTTTGCAGTTTCAAGTTCGGCCTGAACATTATCAGCAGACTTGGTTGTAGGTACGACAGACAGCTCACTGTTACGCTTGCCAGCACGGAGCTCCTTATAACGCTCGTCAATCAGGCGCTTGACCTTGGTAGACAGGTCTTCACCGGCATTGGTCATACGATAAAAGCGACCACGAATACGCTCAAACTGAGCACCATCCTTAATGTCAATCATACGCTGAAGATTCTCGACAGTGGGATTCAGAATCGCATTATCGATATCTTCAATGAATAGGACATCGTCGCCCTTAATACCAATAGCCTTAAAGATTTCATTCTGCTCTTCAGGGCGAAAACGCAGAACACCATTCTTGAACGCAGAACAAGTGCTGTTCATATACATAATCTCCTCCGGCGGAATAGGAATCACACAAGGATCTTCCACACTACCGGGCTCGAAAGTATAGCCCTTACCGTTCAGTGACGAAATGGTAACCACGTTATCGTCGCAGTTCAGAACGTCAATAAACTTCTTTTCCATCACGGAACTCATAATTTGTCTCCTTTTCTATAAAAGCGGAGACGGCAAAGTCCCCGCTCAAATTTGCCTTTGGTAAAAATTACTGCAGAACAATCTTAGCGACGCGCTCGATATGATCAATGCTATAGCCGAAGGTAAAGTCCTTGACCATCAGATGGATCTTTTCGTTGTTGTTGTCGTGATCCTCGTAAGTATGAGTCTCACCCTTCATGTCAAGGCGACCAATCTTGCCTGCGATGCCATAGATACGCTTATCCGGGATCAGCAGGGAACCATCACCCAGCTTCTTGGCAGAGCTAATACCAGTAATAGCCACGCCGTCATAAGTCTTCACAAGACCGTAACGGTTGAACTCGTCCTTAGCTGCGTCGGACAGATACTCTGCATAACCGGTCATACGACGCATCTTAGCACAATACTTCATCAGGCTGACAGTGAAGGGATTACCACCATCGGCGTACTCATTCAGATACAGAGCCAGAGCGTCCATGTCCTGCATAGTGGGCTCCTTACCCTGAGCATCAATCTTCTGCTCACCACCAGTGATAGCATCATCAACCATGCTGAAGATGTCATAGAACATCTGGTTCTTCAGAGCCTCAGTCATAAAAGTGGTCAGAGTTGCCACACTCTTCCAAGCATTACGTCTTACATCCACAAAGCTAAGATCAGCCTCAATCTGCTTATTACGCCAGACGGGCTTAATGGTCTCGTAGTGCAGGTAAGACTTCGGCACGTTGCCGCCCTTAGCTGCATCATAAGCCTTCAGAGTATTCTTAACGGTACGACCTGCCTCGTAGTCATCAAACTCACCAACATTACCACGCTCAAACATGGAGTCCAGCAGCTCGTCAGGTGCACCATACAGCTCATCAGTCACAGTACGATTCACAAACTGAGCAATCTCCTTGTTGGGATCGCCCTTGTCAATCAGCTCCTCAACATGAGCGCCAACAACCTCTGCAATTTCCTTGTCCTCGGCATCCATAGCGCGATTGTACTGAGTCTTCTCAGCAACTTCATAAACACGACCAGGCTGCTTCATCAGCTCGGCCACTTCAATATTCAGTGCCATAATTCATTTCCTTTCTCTTCGCGCAAAATAAAAGAGCTACCGTCCAAAGACGATAGCCTTAAATTTCACGTATCATATTCAAGATTTTTCTCTCAATCAAGCAACAGTCTTTGCCTCGGGCAGCACACTGATCATAATCAGCTTGTGGCCGTTGTCGTCCATCACACCAGCAAACTCAAAACGAGAAGTGCCAGTAGTAGCAACCTGCCACTTACCGTCAATATTGACCTCCAGCAGCTTGCCGATATTGGCATCCTGTGCATCGCCATCCTTGTACTGGTCGGTGCCGTACAGCTCGCCAGCATACAGAGGAACACGCTTCACCAGCACACCTGCCTCAATCTCGGTTGCCATCTTATCATAGTCATCAAAATTAGTCTGGCTTGCATAGATGCCCTCCGGGATAAACTCATGGGCAACCATCTCGATGCCCTCAGCGGTAGCTGCGTCAGGGAACTTAACCTGACCAGCCTTGTGATCAACCTGGACACCCATACCGGTGACCATAACGACCTTTGCGGCATAGTTAGCGGGAATATTCTTCGCGCCGTTCACCATCAGTTCACGAATCATAATATTTTTCCTTTCTCTCAAATGTTATTACTTACCCAAATATTCCCGCCATGCGTCACGCTTGTTAGCGTTAGTGGTGTTATACTTGGTTTCATTCAAATTCAACTTGATACCATCAGGCTTATGTACCTCAGAAGTCTCAATCTTCTTTTCAGCAGGAGCCTTCTTGGCTGCTTCAACGCAACGCTCGGCAATCACACTCTTGATGCCGGTCTCATCCAGATTCTCAATCAAACTTGCGTAGTTGCCACCCTCAGAAACTTCAGCTTCAGTAATCATCTTGCTGGAGATTGCGTACTGACGCAGATCTTCCTTCTTCTGTGCAAGCTCTGCAGCTGCCTTTTCTGCCTCTGCCTTCTCTGCCTGATCCTTATATGGAGCCAGAGAAGCAACCTCTTCCTTTGCACTCTGCAACTCAGTATTCAAACTTGCAATAGTGCTATTCAGCTCCGCAATCTTGGTATTAACATCAGAAATAGAAACAGTCAGAGTAATATGCTGCGGCTCGCCAAGAGAAACCTCGTTACCCTCAACGGTGTAAGAGAACATGATGTAATCCAAATCGTTCATACAACGACCGAATTTCTTACACCAGATAGTGTGATCTTCGGGGAACACTTCTGCTAGATACATATCTGAATTAAACTTCACAACAGCCTCATTCAGCTTTTCGTACAGGTCATGACCAGTCAGACTGGAAGTCTCTGGAGTGGACTCAGGCTCACCAGCAGGTTCAGTGCCAGTATCAGGCTCGGTCGGGGGAGGAGTTTCACCGCCTTCCTCGGAAGTTTGAACATCAGGCTCTGCCGGAGTAGTGGGCTCAGTAGCAGGTGCTGCGTCAGGCTTGCCAACGGGAGTCTGCTCTGCCTGCTCAGGCTTAGTGGACTCAACCTGTGCGGTCTGAGTCTCCTTATCCTTATTCAGTTCCAAATTTTTTGCCTCCTTTTCATTAGATTCTATATTTGAAATCTCTTTTGTATCCTCGATATAGGCATTTGCCAATTCAAGACCAAAATCGGTTTCAGCGACTTCAAGCAGTTTAGAGCACTTATATGCTGGTTCAACATTTGCACCAAGCAAGCAATGTGCAGTAAACACACCATCGTCAATGATTTTTGCCATGCGGCCACCCACGATTCCCTTATGAGCTTTCAGCACATCAATTTCCCAACTGGTATTTAATGTGCCGCTCTCAATACGGCGCAGAATCGTCGCACAAGCCTTTGGATATCGCTTCCAGATCTTACAAGAGGCAACAATAAAGTCGGTATCGTCAATTTTCTCGATACCGACCGACTGAAAGCTACCGAATGCATCAGTGTCAAATTCGGCAGTCTTGTATTCATTGCCATCGTCGTCTTTTCTGGTGACGACTTTCATATTGTGACCGGAAAAATCCAGTTCACCCTTTGGAGCTACGACCAACTTACCAACAAGCGGGTTGCCAACCAGTGTACTCATCCAACTTTCAATGGTGTCACGATTCAAAGCAACCTGATTTCCATTTACTGAGAAGTCACAGATGACAAACTTGGCAAGATAGTGGTCTGGATGCTCCGTAATCTCAGAGCAACAGATGTTTCTACTATAGAAATACTCCTTACTCATCGTTCATCACCTCACTTACTATCTTCATTTCTCTGCTGGTCATAAATTTGTTTTTCAGTTTCCTCGCCCTTTGGACGGCCTGTCTTTTTATCACTGTCGCCACCTCCGGCGGAATTGCCGGACGATGTATAAGAGGTCTGGCGAGCCACAAACACATCGTCATAACCTTCCTCGGTTTCAGCCTGACGCTTGCGTAGTTCGTCCTCAGCATGAAGTCCCATATACTCGTAAGCAGTCTTGTAAGAACAGTTCAAAGTGGTGAACAGGAACTGAGCAATCGCCTTCTTCATCTCCATACCCATCATTTCAGTAGTAGAGACCTTCACATCAGGGCAGTACATCGGGTCTACACCTGCATCTTCAAGGCGAATACGATACCATCGCTTTAATACATCTTCAATTTGTTCAGCAATCTTACCAATATTTTTCATCAGCTGGTCAAGAGACACCTTTGCAGTTGAAACAGTCTGCTGACCATCAGTATTCAAGAAACTAATACCCAAAGCAGCCATTTCTCGATTGCGATACTGTTTGACAGTCTCGATATTTGTCATCTCAACTTTTGGCTCAACATACTTGATATCCTTTACATAAGGAGCGGTCGTCACAAGCACGGTATTTTGCTTCCATGCACGCAGCAGGTTATCGTGCGCCGTCACTTGTTCAGAGAAGCCCTTTTTATCTTTGTTTGGTCCCATCAACTCAGGGTCAAGCTGTTGCCAGATGATTTTCTTTGCCTTTGCCTTAGCGTTTACACGGTCTGAAGTATCAAAAGTCTCAAGCATCAATGCCGGACGTAAAGCGCGGAATAGGGGAGAGACACCATATTTTTGCCCCATATTACCAATACGAATCACGCCACAATGGTCAACATCCAGTTTTGCGTATGTATCACCATTCTTAAATGCCTGATACACCTCGTCTGGATAGTTGTTTTGAATCTCGGTCTCCTGATTTTCAAAGAACAGTGCTTTATTCTTTTTATCCTTCAGCATGGATTTGCTCAAAGCGGATTTTAGCTTAGACATGTTGATAAGCACAACAGGCTGTCCATTTGATAGGTAATCACTTATCTCAGCAATACCAAGAGGGTAGTAGTCTACAATGTAGTTCTCATCCTTCTGACGCAGATATGTAATATAAGTGCCCTCTGCGTAAGTCATCGGAATGGCGGCACGTAGCAGACTTCGCACATTGATTTGTGCGTTGAAGTCATCAATCACTTCACGGGCGTAATTTACCTGTTTTGTCTTATTACGCTGTTCAGGGAACTGTGCGAAACTGCATTTGAACTCCGTATTAACATTCGCCTCAATCGCATCATAAGTAATGCCAATCAGGTCATCCTTGTTAATATAATTACGGATGATTCCATTGACCGTCTGCACATTCGTCAGACTTGACTGTAGTCCTTGTGCAAGCTCATCAATTCTGTCAACGGTCAGTGTCTCAGAGGAGGCTGAAATTTTTAGATATGTACTATACTGCTTATTTTCAGGGTCATAAGACGCAACTGCATTTCGGATGACGTTATTCATTCTCTCTTCTGAAAGTTCATTCAAAGAGGTAATAACTACAGTACCGTCATCTGTCTGTGAAGCAGTCACGACATCAAAATCTTCCTTTTTCTTTCTTGCCACATTTTCACCTCCTCTGCTTAGAAGTCAATGTTAGAAATACAAATCGGCGGAGCAGTCATTGTCTCCACCGCAGACTGGCGAACTTTATCCTTACGACGTAATTCGTATAGACGATGAGCAAGCAAAATTGCAACATAGAACCTATCATCGTGGATTTTGTTAGCAACGTCGGGTGCCAAAGCATATGTTACGGTTGTATTTTCAGAGTTTGTCGTTTTCTGAATACTTGTAATCTCGTTCTTCATCAAGTCGATGTTAACCCACGCAGTCTGTTCCTCTAAGGAAAGTTCATGCGTCTTCAAAATTTCTTGACCAGTTGATTTATCCACACCGTCTACTACCTGAACGTAATCTCCGCCGTTATATTCAAGAGGGAAATGAATAACACCAAGATTCATCAGCTCAATAAATTCCTCAACCATGGCAGTACGAAATTTACGAGGACTAATTAGACGTAGCTTATCAACAGCATCTGGGTAACGGGCATCATATCCTTCATATAATTCATGATTTGCGTCGATAAAACCACGATGTTCCGCACCTGTTTTATCGGTCCAATTATTAAGCAAACCGTCCGCATATGTGGAAGTACCACCGCCGCCAGCGCCTTGGTCAATCATCAATCTATCAATGTACTCGTAATCAGGATTTTGACCATTGTAATGTAGAATCAACTCATATAACTGCTCAAGCTGACGATTAGAATCGAGCTTGAATTTTTTCTCATTCGCAAGATCAACCATGTTCACGCAGTTGATAATATCTCCACACATGCCGTTTTCTGGATCGTTATAAATACGCATAACACCAACAATAGAATTATCCATTGTGCGGGCAGGATCAAACGCAAGAATATACTGGTAGTTCTTATCCCAATAAAGCTGTGGTATATACTTTCGCTCATTGCGACGAACTGTACCCCATTTGATAATCTGGTTTACGCCACCATCACGGCTTGGGCGATTATAATATTCACGCAACGCCTTCATTTTATTTGACTTTAGAGCTGCTTCAACTTTATCTCTCGTCAGCAGAGCCTTGTACGGTCTTCCATTCATATAGACCTGAATTGCAACATCGCAAATCATGTCGCAAACAAAATAATCACGGTCACCGGCAATCATACGTTTTGCAAAATTCTTGTAATAACGATAGAATAGTTTGTTCATCGTATCCTGACTCGAAGCATACACAAGCTGAGTAGGAACCTTGCGAGGCTGAGTTTCAGGATTATAAGAATCATCCGTATCAGTCACGAAGTCAGTATTCTGAGTGGCAAAAGCTTCACAGACAACAATCAGTTCGTCAGAGCAAAACGCAGCCTCGTCAAAAAACACAAGAGTTGCACGACGAGATCGGTTGGAATCCGGGTTGGAGTTTAGCGTGTTAATGGAGCTACCGTTGTAAAACTCAACAACATACCCGGCGGGATTATGACTAAAGCCACTCTTATTGGTTGCAGACTTTTTCGTTTCTTTCTCTGCAATATCTTGCAGACTACGGATAGACGCAGCTGTTTTACCAACACGAGTGACAATTTCTTCGATTTTATTAAAAGTCTCCTTACTCTGATCACCAACGCTACTTACAATATAAATAGCTTGGTTTTCATACAACATAGCCTTCAGTAGAATAAAAACTGAACCTACAAAAGACTTACCAAAATTTCGACTACACGCCCAAAGAACATGACTTGCATTCTAGCTTTGTTCCAGCATATATGCCTGAGCGTCAAATAGTTGGATACCCAATAAATCTCTGGCCGCAATAACAGGATTACGTCGATAGAACGCAATCGTTGCCGCATCACACTCGTAAATCTTACGTTTTACGGCTGTAATAATAGGCGCTCTTTGTTTCATTCTCATACGGCATCACCATCCGTATCTTTTGCGCTTGCGTCAATACCGGCATCTTCCAACAGCTCCTTGAGCCGCTGATTCTCAATTAAAGACAGCCTGTATTTTTCCTTAGCGTCATCACTTTCTTTCTGGAACTTATCAATCAATTCTCTCTGTGTATCGAAAATTTCCTGCTGGTCATTCTCGTCAAAGAACGCATTTTCCTTGATTGCTTTGAAACTCATATCAGCCGCCCATTGAGTACCGGGGGAACGCAACTGGTCATAAAAATTTGCTTCTGCACCCGCAATATTTTTCTCTCGCATATCCTTCATTAAGAATGTAAGCGTATTACGTCCTGCATCCTTGTTGGAACGGTTCTTTACAGAAATCTCATTTTCCTTGGCAATCTTGTCGTTATTAGAAACTAGCTTGACCTTAATGTCATTCAGACTTTTGATTGCCTCAGCCGAGTTCATCGGGTTTAAGCGAGCAATCTGCAAGTCGATTTGTCGAATCTGATTATTATTGTTCACGACCTGAACAATCTGAGATAGCTTGAACGGGTCGTCCTCAATACCATCCTCAAAATACTTGATGAGTTCACTAAACAAATAGCGACGGTCACCCTCGTTGTAACCATAAAATGGGTCGTATCCAATAACAGAAATACAGTCATCTTTTGCTTGAATCTCTGCTTTCGACCACTTTTGCTCCTTTTCTTCCTGTAGATCAAGAGCGTTTTTGTTGAGTTCTCCATTTACAAGAGTATTAGAGAAGGTTTGAAATTGATACTGTCTGCCGTTTAAAACAAGGCGGTTATACGCGCCGGGACGACAAGTTCCAGAATTTGCAACAACCGAATCATAAAGACTGTTATAAAACGGAACATCCAAAATGTGGCAAAGCAACATACAAGCCGTTCTATCACTACCAAATCGTCTTGAGAAATCATCAAACATTTCATTTACACATTCCTTGCAAACAGGAACGTAATTGTCGTTTGCTTTCCAAAAGCCATATGTATTTTTATAGAAGTGACCAACTGCCACATCATATTCTTTACCACAACGCAGGCATTTGAATGTCTTCTTGTTCTCGGTTCCTTCAAGAATAACGCCATCCTCAACAACCTTTTTCTTTCTAGGCAAACAAACACCTCCATTCAAAATCAAAATAAAAGCCGTAGAACGTGCGCACATCCTACGGCAAACAAAAGATCCACCCTCATGAGCACCAATAATCTGGGAGGCCGGGTGGATTTAATTCTATAAAAGACCTGCTATGATACGCATCGTTGAGAGGCTTAACAGGTTCTGTTCAAAATTCGACCTCAGCATTTTGACACCGTAGTGAGCTAAGGTCTTTATCATCTATTTGGGCTTACGCCCTGCCGACGAATCGGCTGAATTTTGTATTTACGGCCAGCTTTACGCCGACCGTGCCACCTGAAATACACAGGCAGGACTGTTCATAAAAGGACCTACCGCCAGAGGGAGTAGAAAACTGGCGATAGGCTTGCGAAAGGGGAGATGTTGGGTGCAGGTGCGGGAGTCAGACCCGCCCAAGGCACAGCTTATGAGGCTGGCTAGTACATCGGCACTATCACCTGCGACATATGATGCCTAAGTGTCATCTACTACCAAATCGTGTGCGCATCACAGGTTTGCCATAGATCGACTTCGGACTTGCCTCCAACCGCGAATTGGAAGCCATTTTTGGCACGCCCAGAGAGACTTCAACTCCCAAGAGGCAGATTTAGAGTCTGCTGTTTTAAGCAATTAAACTATAGGCGCATAAAACCTACCTTTTAGCCGATGGTAGGTGACCGGTATTATATAAGCCTCCGGGAGAAGGCTGGCGCGGTCTCAGAGATTCGAACTCTGGCATCGGGTTTACCGACCTAACGGTGTTCAAGACCGTTCTCTTCAACCACTTGAGTAAGACCGCACAATAAAACAAGCATCTATCAAACCATCCGAGCTAAGTTGAATTGTTCTCGTGTTGATAAAACGCTTGTTTTAGACTTTTAAAGCTTCGCATTAACGTAGCGAAACACGATTGGCTTGGCATTTTGCTCCTCAAAGCTACTCTGCGTCTGACTTTACAGCTTATACACGGTTGCAACCAATGACCGCTTTTGCCATGCCACCTACAGGAATCGAACCCGTATGTGAAAATTACAAATTTCCCATTCTACCATTAAATTAAGGCGGCACAATAAGCTGGAGCAATCGCCCCAGCACATAGAAAAGGAGACAACAAATGATGTCCCAAGCAGACCTTGCGGTCGTACTTCTTTTTTAAGTCCCCGTTTAGTGGTAGGGGCTCACCGCTTTTTAATTTAGACGTACAATGTGCGTCTTATCTTCATTCAGCCTTCCGAATTTATCCTGATAAACCAGAATAAATCCTTCTCGCTGAGATGGTGTTAATTTTCCATCTGCGTAATCCATTTTTGATGTCTCACAACAACAGCCCTGCTCATAAATTACAGAATTACCGATATCATAATGACCTGTTTTATGAGTGTGCGCCATCACGATAGTATCAAAGAAATAATCATTATCCTTGAAATACCGATATGCCTTTTCTGCTGTTTTCAACATACCGCTAGAATAAGCAAGTGGATGCGCAAAAATTGTTTCACCAACAAAACTAAACCAAGTATCGTTATAAACAATCTCGATACCACTATTATTAAAAACATCAATCAGAGGGTCGTAATGAACCTTTGTATGAAGCTCCTTGTTATAATGGTTAAAGCCATCAACAAAAATAAGCTCCAAAGATGTCTTTGGCATCAGTTCAAGCAAGTCGGTGTCCAGATTCTTAGCAAGATAATTCTGGAAACGTAAGTCATGATTACCATAATTTACAACAACCTTCTTAGGCTGAAGTATCTCAATCAGGTCAATCATATACTGACGTGCAATCAGTATTTCCTCCATTGGACTCTTACGATACACCTTATTGAAACGAGAAATGGCCTGCGCATCTACCAGATCCCCGTTTATCTGAAGGATATCAACCTTTCCAGCATACTCACTAAAAGTCTCAATGGGCTTCTGGAATGGAATATGTAGGTCGGAAATAGACAGAATGCAGGTTCCCACATCTCTATTAGATAATGACTCCTGATACTGCATACCCGCACGGAATGCTTTAAAACGCTTGCGATATGCGCACTCACCAAAATTCTTCCCCAACTCATCATTGAGCACCTTGGATGCGCCATCCCAAGTCAACTCTCTAGCCAGAACAGCATTCCCGATTCTTACAAAGAAGTCATCGCTCGTTTCTTCTGGCCGTTTATTATAGCAACCCATTGGCATCAAGCCGGGTCGCCCAGCAGCTCATCAGAAGTGGAAATATTGATGGTGACACCCTCAATACCATCCCACTTTGCCAGAGCTTCATTCAGATTGAAGACATTCTCGCCATCCTTGGTAATCTCGGTGATAGTGCCCTCGGCAGTATCAATAATAGCGTTCTTAAAAACAACACTCTTCTTAGCAACCATAATTTTATTCTCCCTTATATTTTATTTCAATTTTGAAATGATTTAGCAAGACTCTGCAAGCTCTGGAAATACCAAAGCCGCTGCCCATTTGCTAATCCAACTGTTATGCAGTGACTCAAAATGTTCAATGGCTTCATCAATTGTTTTTATACGACGTAAATCAATTTCGATATACCGTCCATGTTCGTCAGCATACTTTTCCTTAATATTATCTCGCTCAAACTGCTTTACAAAATCTTCTTCAGTCCGGTGAAAATATTTAATACGGCTATAATGCTGTGACCCCATAACTTCACAAAACAGTCTTTCGGATGGAATATAAATGTCAAAAGGCATATATCTTCCAGTCTTTGGATTTTTAACAGCCTTATATTCAACAATCGTGTCAGGATATGTTTTTTTGCAATACTCTTTTAGCTGTTGTGCGATTTTGCTTTCACATCTGTGATACGCACACTCTGGGCAACCTGTTCCATGATGAAATGTACTCCATTTTGTGATTTTCTCGCCATGCCTTGGACAAATATATTTCAATTCTCCAAACACTCCCGTATATTCCTCTTTCTTTGTTAAGAGTGTGTATCCACGAGACTCAAATTCGCTTTTTATCACATTAAAGTCTTTTAGTTGATTTTTTGAAGACAAAGCATGTGCACACAAACTACACCCAGATCCATCTCTAAAACTTCCCCAAATAATGGTTCTTTCACCATGAATCGGGCAAAGATAATGTAATCGAGTTCTTGTAAAAGAAATAATATCCTCTTCCTTTGTTATAAGCTGATATCCACGTTTACGAAATAGTTCTGCGACATCCACATAATTGAGTCCACTGTAAGTAAGCATTCCTTTTCTCGCTGAACAGCTTTTACACCCACAGCCTTCAAGAACTGCGCAAGCAAACATATCAAACATCTTACCGCAAGTGTTGCATTTTACAGTTACCTTTTTATTTGAGCCAACATACTTTCCAACAACAGTTACCTTTTGATTCTTTATTTTGGCTTCTTCTTGAAATTTTTCGTTTGTTTTTCTTACAGCTCCTCGCATTAACTCACGTCCATTTCATCAGCCCACTGGCTAATCCATCCACGGTGGTTCGTAGTCAACTGACATACGGCTACGCGGTCATGCTTCGCAAAATGCTGGAGACAACGCATAAAGCCAGAGTCAGAAGGTTTATCAAGATCACACTGTAAATCATGACCAATAATAATCAACTTTACCTTTTCGCCATCACTACCATCGCAACGAGAAATAGTCTTCTGTAACTCTTTAGGAGTATAGTTCTGGCTCTCGTCCAACAAAATAATACCACTCAGGTTTGTGCCACGAAGGAAAGTATGAGTTAGACAAGAAATATAACCAGTGCCATTCTTCTGATTCACCATAGACTCGTCGTTGATAACCTTGTTAGGGTCAACGTTGCATTTAATCAGAGCCTGATAAAAAGGTTCAAAGAAAACTTCCGATTTTTCCGTAATAGATCCAGGAAGATAGCCTTGACGCTTTTCGCCATAACTAGACACGACGTAAGTCAGTTTATCAAAATAGCCAGCCTGAACAAGCAGATTTGCAGTCGCAGTCGCAATAAGCGTCTTGCCAGAACCAGCTGCAGCGTTGCAGATCACAACATCAATGTTTGGATTCCAAATTGCATCACGAAACACACGCTGTTCAGGGTCCAAAGAAATGCCGTAAAAACCATACTGATCAGGATCAGTAATCTTCTCCATAGGAATCTCAGTGGGAATCTTTCTCTTAGCCATATATTATAACTCTCCCTTAATTGAATTCATCCACATCATCGCAAATCTTATCTACAATGCCAAAGTTGACCTGCTCATTAGCGTCCAGATACCAATCCTTCGCTTTATTCTTGGTCATAGTCTTCTTATCAATGGTAGAGTGAGCCATAATATACTCACGCATCTTTGCAACCTGCTTCTCGTAGTAGTCCATAGCCATCTTAGACTGCTCAAAAGTACCCTGCGTACCGCCAGAGCCACTATGAATCAATGCAGTAGAATGAGGCAGAGCAAAGCGTTTCTGACCAGACAGCAGCATCACAAGAGCAGCGCTCATTGCAATACCTGCGTTGATCGTCCAAACAGGAGTCTTACTCAGCGCAACAACATCAATAAAGCTAAACATCGCATCCAGCTCGCCACCATAGCTGTAAATAAACAGCTTAATAGGCTTGCGCTGCTCAATAGGAGTATTCTTGTCGATACGGTTGTATTGAAGAATCTTTCGCTCAATTTCAATCAGAGACTGGTCAATCTCAAAATCAATAAAAAAGATGCGATCCTTCTCGTCAACGTAGAAGTTCATCATCTCAGGAGAGGGGAGACCACCACCATTCATCAGGTTTGTAATCTCCTCGGGCAGCTGAATTTCAAAATCCAAAGTCTGTACCTCGTTCTTTCATAAATTAGTCTCGAATGCCGCGTTTGGCACGCTCAACAATTTCACGAGCTTCAATATTAAACGGAATCAGCTCCAGATAACGAACAGATTCCTCAATAAATCGCTTGTGTCGAGTTTTTGCAATGAAAACATTCGGATAAACCTTACGAATTTCCTTTGCTTCTGCTTTGGTAATCTCAATCATTTAGGTAAAACACCCTTTCAAAATAAAATAGGTAGGAAGAAAACAAGCGTCCTCGCTCTCTTCCTACCATAACTTTCCGCACTATGTTTTGCTCTATATATGTAAAATTATAACGTATCTACGTTGAAATATCACACTTTTTCTCATTTCATAAATCAAACATTTTTCTATTTTGTGCAGTTTTCTCGATATTTACGTTTTTGGCGCACTTACGACAGTATTTTTGTCTGCGTCCAGTGCGAGCAACCATCTTTCCGCAACAATCACACTTGATGTATTCTTTCCCACAATACTGGTTCCACAGAATACCAGCATTCTCAAAATCGTCCACGAAAATCTCATGAAGAGAATCCGGCTCCGCAATCAAAATATGAATATTCAAGTTGTCAATCTTTTTCAAGCTGGCAAACCCAATAAAGCCAAGATTATGTAACTCACAGATCATCTCGTTCTGTTTTTTCTCATTTACAGATACGTTTGCCATCCTAAAAATATCAGCCGTATCTTCCGTAATCCAGTAGTTGCATTTTTCATTAACAGCAATATGGTATTTTGCCAGACACAGCATCGTAAACATCAGGCGTTGCATCTGCTTGCCTTCAAGTGCTTGAATCTTCTCTACCTCAGCCTTCGTAATGCACACACCATCAAGTTCCACCATAGGACGACCCTTTGCAGAAGCAATTGCTTTATCAATCAGTTCTCTATCCAGAACCTTGTTATACCCTTCAAAATGACGCAGCATATATTCGTTAAGCTTTTCTCTTACGTCATCCTTTGAATATCCCTTATGGAAATAATACTTCGCAATATAATGCAAAACATGCCCTGCTTTCTTCCAAGGCACATCCTTCTCTAGCCACTCTTCAGCATAAAGAACTTCATTCAATACAATCATCCGCATCCTCCTTGCTATTTATGTTAATTAACACATCCTTGAAACGCTTGCCATCATACTCAATATCGCCATTCTCATCCTGCACAAGAGAATGAATCATACCGTCATGGCGTTCTAACAAGCGTTTAATCAAAGTATCGTGAAATAGTTCCCAGACTATTGCAATACTGGATGCATTCTTCTTACAAAGATCAAGCAGAATGTCGCAAAGCACATCGTCATTAGAACACTTATCATGAAGATTGCGGAACATGCTTTCCTGATACAACGCAATGCACTCCTTGCGGTCTGCACTGGTTTCTTTATTATTGTTTCCGTTTCCAGAATGGATTGCGTTACCACGAGCAAATCTCAAGTAGTCCTTAAAAATAGAACGGATACCATAATACTGAGAGTTTGTATACTCAACGCCAGACTTGAGCGAATCATAATCAAACCTGCGCTTCATCTTGAGTTCTTCATCAAAGTCTTCCAGCTCATCTTCGATAGTCCAACACAAACGGTTCATGGTACAAGAATTGATTCCCACCGGCATCCGATAGAGGTAATACTGGATAACCATCTCATCCACATCATCTTTAACGGTCTTTTGCATAATCTCATCCAGACCGGCAAATCCATCCCACTTGATACGCTTGCGTGCTGCAGCCACGTACTGCTTGTAATCACGCATTTGAGCAGGGTAGATATAGCTCATAAAGTACGGCTTACGCCATGCGCAAATACTACTCCAAAACTTCTTATCCTCGATAGTGTCAGGATTATCATCGTCTTTAGCAGCACAAGCTTTGTTGTCATACCAATACTGCGGCATAGGTACGCAAGAAATTCCCTTTATGCGATCAATTGTATCTTGTTGATATTTCTGGCCAGAAATAATACGATATGTAAGCTCTTTATATTCTCTACTTTCTGGTTCAAATTTACTCTGCACGTCAAACATTGTGGTAATACGATTGGTTACCTTGCCGATATCGTCACCAAATCCATTGATGTTAGATTCAATGAAGTCCTGCTCGGTTGGAACTTTCTTTTCACCTTTTTTCTGAGCGCAAAGAATTACAGTCTCGTTTCTCCATTTATCAAGGAGAATTCTATTGTCTGTACTGAAAATAAGATCGCCATCCCAATCCATTCCATCTAGTGCGGCACACGTATTATCAAATGCACTTACGATAGCTACCGTTTTAATGTAGCGATACCAATTCTTGCATTCATCGCTCGAATTTAAATCTAAACACCGAATATTTGCCATCTGACTCATCGGTGCTCTAAAGCAGGCTACCCGCTTAACATCGCGGTCGTTCCAGAATCGGCTGTAGACCTCTCCAGCTTTTAACAGTCCAGTAACTTCCATTCCAAAGATAGATTGACAAAGCGCATAAGGGTCTCCACTTGCCACCTGGAAATTTCCTCGTACTTTCACAACACCCGTTTTTGCTTGCGAAATTCGCTTTTTAATAAAGTACCGAATCCGATTCTGCACATAAGGGTCGTTAATCATTTCCGGCTCAATCATAAGAGCCTTAATATAGTTGTTTTCCAGACTGTTTATGTAATTCGAGTCATCACGCATTCCACTACCACGCAAATACAGCAACGCATCACGCCAGTCACCGCCCATGACACCCTTGATCTCATCCAAAGTTGGCTTCACGAGCTCATGTATCTCTTCGTTCGTAAGCTGATAGCTTTGAATAAACTGATAATTCAGGTTGCGCTCTTCATCAAGCTCCAACTCGCAAGTCTTTGTTACAGAGAAATGGTAGTGATTTTCCTGGCAATTCTCAAAGTAGTCCTCGCAACTATGATAACTATCCCACAACTTGAGCATTGACCCTGTGAGAATCACCTGGACACGATTGACATCCTTGTAGTTCCCCCAAATATCGCGCACCATATTTTGTTTTGCTACTTTCTTAGCGAACTCGCGAAAAGGGAAGGGGAATAACATGCCTTTACAAAATGCGTTGCGTACACAAAAGCCAGATGCGGTGGATGGTAGTTTCAAATCCTCACTCCACTGCTGTGCGAGATCGTAACTGATGAGTCCAAAACCGTCGCTTGCGCAAAGCTCACAGTCCTGCTCAGGATTCTCCACCATTGTAGGTTCACCAGACACTCCGTCATCCAGAACGATTACATGGTCTTTGAAATGCGTAAAACAATCATCTACAACAAGCACGCCGTCAGGGTCAGTAACCGGAATGGAAGCGGAGCAGGCGAGTGCCCGATATGCTTCCAACTTTGCTGGAATAAACTCCATTCTTTTGTTACGGCCATTATCAATTCGCTTGCGGATCTCATCAATAAGACGGTCGCTCACAAACACAATCGTGCTATTCTTAACACCACCGGTAGTACCAACCAGACGGCGATACGTGATTCCATTGATTTTAAACCCCTTTGGAGAACATGCACGGCGGTAATCATTCTTCTTATCAACCACCAGACACATATAATCCGGCTTGAATTGAACTGCGTCCAGTTCAGTATACAGCCTCCGAATCTCCCGGCGGTTCTCTAAGCAAGACGGCTCATTCCGCAGCATCTTGATTCTACGCTTAATGCTCCGTGCCTTAGCCTCTGCATCCGTAACACCATTCAACTCATCAATCCATCGTAAAACAGTGCTATCAGCCAGCGAGATGATCTCGTGGTTTCGTCTAGCCTCATCTAATGGTAGAGTCAAATCCCACTTTGCTTCAACCAGACGCTTCGTATGGATCTTAAAAACAAACTTCTGGCAAGTTTGCTGCTTTGCCATTCGGCAGTCACCTCCATGTTCTTCTTAAACGTATCCTGTATTTTATAGCTAAAGAGAAAATATAAAAGCAGGCTTTTACAGATAGCAACTCTCGCCATCTTCCATAGCCTTGAGCCAAAGTCGTTCGCGCTCCTGATAGAGCTCATCCAGCATATCGTCGGCAGCCTCGTACTCGCTGCGTGTCAGACTGGAACTATTCATATCACGTACAAGTTGCTTGATTTCCGCATCAACATCCTCGTAAGTACGCATCACTTAACCTCCTCGTCCATGACAGCTCCACAGTCAGGACAAAACTTTGATTCATCAATATTTTTGCTAGAATGACAAGCCGAGCATTCAACAAAGAAACTTTCTCCAAAATCTTCAAAATGCTCAATCCAATGAGCATGAACTACTCGACGGAACTCACCGCCAGCAGATATCTCTTCTTCAAGAATGCGCTTTGTGTATTGCATTGCCATATCGCACCACATATCATCCATAGACTTTGCATTACCTCTGGCCCTAGGACGAGCGATGGCACTATCGAGGACGCCAATCAATCGTGTTGCATTTACAAACTTATCCATCACTTGACCTCCTCAGCTACCCGACGGATCGTCTCATCAATCTGTTCAAGCTCTGCCAGCAAAACATCCACTGTATCAGCATCACTTTCGGAAATATTCAAATTCTTAATCTTATGTAATGCCCATTCAAGGTTCGGATAATAGCCGACCGTAACCTCCTTTACGCCGGTGCCCATCTCACCAGTCTTTGGATTCTTGCCAGCTGGCCGCTGCTCAACAATAACGAGATTCCGCTCGTCACAATTTTTAATAATGTATTTACCAATTTGCACTCGCATCTCTTAGCCATCCTTAAATATTTCTAGCGGCCTCAAACGCAGCCACGTCATTCATGAAATCATTGATATGTAAATACTTATCAGCCTTCTGCACAGTCTTTGGCTTGAACTCTCGGCACTTGCATCGCACCTCGTCACAAGTTGTGAAACATGGAATCTCATAGCGGCATTTCGTACAAACATGCTTCTTGTGGAACTCCGGCAAGCGGCCAGCTGCTTGGTAACTCTCATAAGTTACCTTTAAATCAATCCAGTAGGGGTTATCAAAATTCATTATACTTAACCTTCTTCCTTATCTTTTATAAGAACAATACCATTTAAATCCAGCACGAGGGATTCCAGAATTCGCAGGAACACGAATCATTCCATCTATAAAGAGCTGAAGAACCTCATCACTCAACTGCCTGTGCACAAAACGAAATGGTGGTTGAGAAGTATCATTGTAATATTCTGGATTTTCCTCCAATACCGCTCTACCTCTTCTGACGGCAGAAAGTGTTGGGATATTCTCACACATCGCATCATTTATCTCGTGAAAGCATTGCTGTTGCAATTTATATTCTGTCCGTGCAGCAGATCGCTTCAACGAGTTCGGCTCAATCGTAATATGGTACATCGGTCGTGCTAAGTCATATGTAAAAATTTCCTTGAACCTATTATCTAATTCTTCATAGAACTCATGAAGCCGTCCAGTTAGAAATATGTCTTGTTCACTCTGGCACACTCGACCAGATGACGTATAGAACTCATGAAGTACATTCGTATACATCTTCATATAAATGGCCTTTTGGTCTTCAGAAGGAATATGGTACTCTTCTGGATTATGGTTTATAAACACAGCGGGACAGTCTTCAAAAAATAGTTCCTTGTTTTTCGCCATAGATCTAAGCGCAGACTCAATGTACCCAACCATTGTAGATTTAGTACATTGTTGAAATGTCTCAGCATCCGCTGCTAAATTCTCTCTAAACTCATCCATTTGATCACGAGCAATACTTTCTAATGGTGTACCAACTATTTCAGCCCAGAAGGTATCATCGCCATGTAAATCTTCTGGATATTGATAAAAATTTTTGTTAGTCATTCCACATGCTCGTAATATTGCAGCTGGTGTCCAAAAGAACTCCATCCAACTACTGCCGTCACATTCTTTAAGTAAGTGGTAAGCAATCTGGTTCTGCAAACGCAAAGAGAATTTCCCTTTATTTCTTGTCGGCAGAGGAGGAAGCACCTCATTATCTGGACGAATCTTTACAATAATAAAGCACTTTCCTTCCTTTTTAAATTCAACAAAACGATTCAAATCTTCAAGGAAGTGTTTTTTACTATTCCCGCCCAATGGTTTTCCGTTTTTATTAAGGATGTTGAGATAAGTAGATAACTCCAAGAAGTTTGAGAACTTTTGTCCATCACTTAATTTGTTGACCATATCCTGCGTAACATTATAATTATTTTGCTCCATATTGCCTCCAGTTCTAATTTAGTTGTACTGACGAGTCTGTATTATATATATGTATGAAGATACATAGTCGTCAGTACAAGTACAACTATCACAAAATATCTAATAATGGTTTACTCGACTTGAAGCTATGGCGCGTAAGCGGCATAGATTCAATTTGAGTAAACCTACGAGCGTCCGCAGACGCGAGATCCCTCTCCACCGTCGTAACGGTCCCTGTCCGGGAGGACTACTATAAACATCCTCTTGCTATCTTCTTTACAGTATCCTGTATTGTATAGCTATCTACACTCATTATACCATGAGATTGCCAAAAGTTCAATAGCTACATAATACAGGATGCGAGTATTTCTAGTGCCTATTATAATAAGGCATGTTTTGGAGAGTACTGTTCTCTATAAAGGACATTTAGATACTCTGTGTGTTCTGTGTAAGCTGCCAGAGGCTACAATTATGCTTATTAAATGTGTCTGGAGTCTCTGAGAATGTTGTTTGGATGCCAGATCAGTCCATTTATGACGATAGGGGAGTATAGATTGGTACAAATATGTACTTTATGCTCCGAAGAATGATTATTTTCTGTACATCTAAGGTACACATCGGGAAAAACCGCATGAATCCTACCTTTTTCGGATTTTATTGAGTTAAAAAGGAACAAAATAAGTGGTAAAAAGGTACAAATAAAAAGAAAAACTAGCTAAAATATAACGAAAATACGTTAAATTCTAGCTAGTTACCGAATGAGCTACCGATTGAAAAATAGCGATTTTAAGCCATTTTTAGGCATTTTGAGTGGAAAATGAGTGATTTGTGAGTGTGTGTAGGAGAGGATATATGGGTGTATTTTAGGATGATTTTGTCAGGGAAATGTACCCGGGTAGGAACAGGTTAAATAGTTAGATTGAGTTGATAGGATAGATAGAGGTTGTTGTGATTGAAAGAGAATGGTATTTTTGTGAAAATTGTTGTGCAGAATGTATAGAGAGTAAGAGAATATGAAATTTATAATTGGCGATTATGAACAAGAAAGATGTACTGGGATCTCGGCCTGCTGCCTGGAACGTGCCAAAAATGAAAAGTATCCCCCATGGGGAAAAGCCGCCTTTGTGCAAAAAGCGGTATTCACTTTAATTGAATAAAGTGCCTATTTTGTCACTTTCCAGGCCGGGAATTATTCCTACTTTTCCAGTATGTTTATAATGCTGATTTTTGCCGGGAATTGAATTTGCAAATTGATTGCATTTTTGTTGCGTTCGATTGTTCAAATTTGAAATACTTTACCACTTTAATACCTTACCATACTAAAATATTCATTCTGCCTAGTCAGGCATTTTTGCTTTAACACTTTACCGTGCTAAAGCGTCCCATTTTCCCTTATAAGGTAATTATAATATAAAGCAAAAATCCATTTGTTGCACATGCAACATCTCCGCTTAAAGCGCTTGACATTTCCGCTTAAAGCGAGTAGAATAAAGCCACGCTCAAGGGCAACAGCCCAACGGCCTAGCATGGTAGACGGTTCTGGAATACCATTCATTCCAGCTTGCAAAAGTTGTTGGTACAACGTCCAAAAGCAAAAACAAATTAGGGCTTGACAAATCGCTTAAAGCGTGATACAATCTAGTCAAGCTCAAGGGCAACAGCCCAAAAGCAAAACCCATTTCCAATGGCACTTTGACAATTCAAGATTTCTGATTTTTACCGTTTCGGCTGGAATCCATCTTAATTGATGGAATAGCAAGACAACAAAAGTACAGGTTAGAAGTCTATCCATCTGATCTTTCCTTAATCGGTTTGAAAAGTTGGTGCGAATTGTCGGCAAACTCTAGCACCTTGAAAAAACACTATCTTTGCGGTAGGGGACGGAAACGTCATAACCAAAAGCAAGAAAAGCGCATAACGCATAGTTACCCACACTAACGGGCAAAGTGGGCAAAGCGGGTTTGATCCGAAACAAGCAATCAAACACCGGATAATGGCCGATGTATAAGCAAACCATGTTGCAATGGTTCAACGTCAAAATACCATCCGTTACCCTCTCATGGGAAGTAAGAGGTGGTGCGTTTATGGCAAAATCCATAATATCAGACACAATAAACACGCTCATTCTAACGAGTAAAGCGGGGATTAGAACACTACTTGTCTAGCTTTCCTGTACGGCAGGGGCAAGCACCTAGGAGATAGCCATAGGTTTATTCTGGCACAGTTTTACAGGCAAGAGATTATTCAAGGGATAGTATCACTATTTTGGATAGTCGGAAAAACGCAACGGGGCGTTTACAAACAAGTCCGGTATGCTAGACGACTAGAGGTACTAGGGAAGATGTAACCTCTACCAGAACGGCAAAAGCCGCTTGAACGTCACACACTTATTATATCATATCAAAGGAGATAATACTATGTCTAATCTGTCTAACGTCTGTTTGTCCATCCGTTCTTCTAACCGTGTCACGTCTGAAAAACGTGGTTATGCAAGTGTTGGCAAAACCATCATTAGCTTTACCAACAAACCCGGCAACGGTGGTGTTGCACAGCTCAAGGCTTTTCCTAAGCCTGACAAAATGCCCTCTTATATGCTTATGAGCAAGGAAGAGTATGAGCGTTATGGCAAGGCTGTCCAGTACGTCTATAACAAGGCTTGTGCCGTCAACCTGTCTACCACCAACGGCAAAGATCCCTCTATTATCAAGGTTCACACGGACGACTTCTATTCTTGCCTGTCTGATCTGTCCACCATCGTTTTCGGCGAAACGTTCTCTATGCAAGAGTATCCTACTTTTGGCAGTGAAGTCCTTGCAATGGCAAAAACCTATCTGCCTACCAATATGGACGGCGACACAAGCCCGGCAAATATGCCTATCAATCGTTTCGTCAAGGCTCTTGAACCTATGATGCTTTCTGTAGCAGCACACAGCGTTTTCCTCAAGGACTATGAGCGTGACTATAATCTTGCTGTAAAGCGTTGTACTGCCCGTATCAACAAAGCAACGGCACAGCTTGGCAAGGCACAGGCCGAATATGATAAGGCAAAGTCTGAGCTTGACAAGGCAGAGGAACAGGTGCGTAAAGATGCAAGCGATACCACCATCAAGGAAAGCACAAAAAAGAACCATGCAACGGCACTGTCTAAGGCACAGGCAACGTTTGACGAAAAGAAGAACGTCTTTGATACCGTCAAGAACACTATTGACACATGGAAAATCAAGCTGGCTGATGCTGAAAAGACTTACAAGGCAGCAAAAGCGGCAGATTCTGAGAACTCTTAAAGTCAAACCCAAAGAGTTAGTTTAAACATACCAAAATGCAATACATAACACGCCTGACGACTAGAGGTACAGGGGAAGAAGTAACCTCTACCAACGGCAAAACGCCGTCACAAGATACCATAAAAGAGGTGAAATATCTTGAAATCCTATCAAAATACGATGGGAGAAGTGCGTCAGAACACTTCTGGGCACTCTATTATCTACAACGGCACAGAAGTCAAAGAGCTTGATCTTTACGGCACATTTGACGGCGTTGTGTTCGTCAGTCGTCCGTTTATCGCAATGAAAACAGGCTTTATGCCTATGTACGTCAAAACGTCTATTGGATGGGCTTCTATCCATCCTTGCAAGATTGTTGACTTCCTTAAAGAGGCATACTGCGCAAGAAGTGTTTCCCTTTATGACTGGAATGCCTATCAGCAGAGTAAGAAAGAAAAGCGTCTTGCAATGGAAAAGGTCAAACAGCAGCAGAGTGAAACGGCTTTTCTCAGAGCGTCACAAGCTAATGCAGAGGGTTCTTTGCGCTACCATAAGAGCAAGAAACGATTGGATGATCGTTATAATGAAGTTGGCAAACCGGTTCAGAAAAAGCGTTCTCGGCGTGTTGTATTTGGCTCTAGTGAATACATCACAGTTTCCGGCTGGATCTACGGCAGAGAAGTCTTGATGAATAATCATAGCTTCCGCATGGATGAAAGAATGTCGTACTACATGGACGGCACTGGATGCTGTGCTCGTGATTTCGATAACAGAGATATGCGCCCTTTGAATGACGTGTTTCCTGTGAAATCTGGCAAGAAAGCAAGGTGATGGTTTTGAGTTTGACACAAGTTCGTCGGAATGATATAATTGTACCATCCAGAAAGGGCGGTGCAATTATGGCAGAGCGTGATTATCACAAGGAGTATGAGAACCGCAAGACAAAGAAGAAACTCATCGGCGTTCAGGTTGTGCCTGAATTTTTTGATGATTTCACTGCCAAAACAGAGCTGAACGGAACGAACAAGAATGCTGTTTTGAAAGCCTGTGCGGAAGCGTACACTTACGGCAATCTCATCATTGATGAGAATGGGAAACCTCAGATCAAAGGTTGATTCAAGCGCAAAGTGAATACCGATTCGTCAAACACTTTATGACCTCAAAAATCATAGGGTGTTTTCTTTTTGCCAAAATCTGCATATTTATGCAAATATTATGTAGAATATGCAAAATGAAAACACGTCAGAAAATCACATAAAAGAGGAGATTTATACCGTGAAGTTAGTGGGCACGGGGCAGAAAGATCCCACTACCAACCCAATAGGGTACGCAATAGCGTTGTAAAAAATGAATTTGCAAAGCCTGGTTTATCCTGGCAGAAAGGAAGTCTTGTTATGAAATCGCTTCTCATGTTCTTTGGCTATTCTGCTTATCATGCAGAGTGCGTTGCACCTATGATGTGGGCTTTCGTAATTTGTGCCATCGCTATTGGCGTGGCAGAGTGGAAAGGGTGGTTGAACTAATGTTTCGTAATGTAAAGAGCTTACGATTCATTGGAACGGATGACTTTCACCGTGAAGTATTTATCGATAAGTTCGGCACAGTATGGAAATATACAGAACCAGGTGAAATGCCGCAAGAACGGCATGACAAACTTTACACTTCATCTAGCAACAGCATGGATGGAGAACCAGAAGAACCGATGGCAGATGACCTCGATTACAAGATTCTGAGGGGATAAATGTAAGATGAAAAAAGAAGATCTGGTTATTCTTGAGACTGGCAGCGCCTATACAGCACTGTTCAACAAGGCAAATTATTACACGCCATATATCGTGGCGTGGCATTTTGACCCGGATTCCTACACATGGGATCAGGGTCATTATTTTGAATCCCTAAAAGGTGCAAAGAAATTCTTTGCAGAGCAAGAGCGCAACAATGCAAACTGCAAGTATTGCGAAAAGCTGGATTGTCCTCACAGGGATGCACTCAGGCGTTTGCCCCGTGAACGTGGTGGTTTTGGGCTTTGCAAGAATCTTTAGTAAGGGAGAATGAAAAGCATGAAAAAGATTGTTGTTTTCAACCACTTTGGTAGATGGAAGATGACTACTTACGAGAACTACAGCGCATATATCATGGATGCGAATAAGTGTTGTAACCTTATTGTGGCAGATGCAAAAGAAGCTGAGGAATGTGTAAGGAAGTATTATCCTGATGCTAAAATAATCGTAAAAGATATGTTTTAAGGAGAGATTGATATGACCGCAAGAGAATATTGTAAGAGCCATCCTGTAACCGCTTATGATAGCAGCTACGGCAGATGTGGTGGTTTCCAGATTCATGGCGATATCGAATACGGCGTTGACGATTATCTCTATGGTATGTCTGGTGTGTTGTGTGATGATGAGAAGTATTTTCACTATCACCATTTGAAGATCATCTATGCACCGTCTGGCAGAGCATACGTCAAGTGTTTCGGCAAACGAATTTATCTTGATGAGTGCATGAGAGTGTAAAGGAGAATACAATATGAAAAAAGGTCAATGGTTCATGAATGATGAGACCGGTGTTATCACCAATATTCACCGGGAAGCTGTCGAATGGTATCGGCAGGGTGCAAATGTCTCAATCTGGATCAACGGCGTTATTGTTTGCCGTTGGGGTCACTGATAAGAAAAGGAGAGTACAAAAAATGAAACTTACTCAGAATAAGCTGTCCGTTATCCTGGCTACTGTTGTGGCTGGTGTTTCCATTCTGGCAAACTGTATGACCGCAAACGCAGCAGAGCCTATGAAAACTCGCCTGGAGAATCGCTATGTCCTGGCCGGTAGCGTAGATGAAATCGAAGTATTCCGCAATGGAATCAAGACCATCCATGTTATTGATGAGAACGGCGAAGAATGGCTGTATTCTTACGCAAGCATGGAAGAAACCCCGGCAGATGGGCAGAAAGTGACCATGGTTATGAACAGTAACGGCACAGAAACCATCTATGATGATACCATCGAGGATGTTCTGTGGGCACGGCCTGATGAAGTGAATATTGATTGATGTTCACAAAATGTTCGCAGAAATAAAACGTATCAACGCGCTAAAATGTGACGTTAATAAAATCTACATTTTAGTGCTTGACAAAATCGGCAGTATCCTGTATTCTATAGCTAGAAAGGGCAGTCCGTCATAGGGCTTTTATTTTTACCATATAGCTATATAACACAGGATACGCAAGAAAAGGAGAGTCAACTGCTATGGCTATGTACAAAACTAAGAAGGATGCAGCTTACGCATGGGTTCAGGAGTTTAATGCGATTCCTCAGAGCGTTATTGAAAAGCTCGCCAAGGTCGATTTGGAAGAGGATGGCGAAGGTATTACTGAAATCACGCCGCCGTCTTGTTGTGATCGTGTCTATATCTTTAGCGGTGACCACTATGGCGAAGATGGTGAGATTCAGAGCTACAACGAAGATGACAACACTTACAAAATTTGTCTCGATGGCACTGGCGAGGAAGTTGATGTTAGAGAAGATGATTTTGAAGTCGAGCGTGACGGCTTCCTTCCGATGTGGGGAACGATGTGGCAGTTTAATGACCCGTGTGATAACTGGTGGCTCGAAAATCATCTTCAGGAAATGGCAGATTGCGGATTCCGCATCTACGAGCAAGAAGATTACGGTTACATTTTTGGCATTGATGGTTGTGGCTACGATTTTTTTGAAGCTCATTGGATTCCGCTTTATGAAAAGCGTGGATTCCATTGGGACGATGAGACTGTAAAGGAGATGGAAGAAAATGCGTAAGTACACTCGGAAAGAACTGAAGAATATGGTTGCCCTTGGAATGGCAGAGGATGTTACTCGTGCAAACAACGAAGATTATGAAAGAATCATCAAAAAAGAAGGGTTTCTTTCTCAAGTTGGATATTCTTCCGGTGTTTATGGTTGTGACGGAATGTTGTTAAGAGGTCATGAAACCGGTGTTTATTATGCTGTGACTTCAAGAACGTTAGCCATTTTTATTTTTGGTTAAGAGGTGAATATTTTGATTATTGATAGCATTCTTGATCGCCGGGATGGCAGACACTACAGCGCACATGACTTTTATCTTGAAGTTAGAAAGTATGAACGCCTGGGTGTTGGAACTCACGGTGAAGATATTTCGTTAGCGATGGATTACGGTGATAACCGTGATGTGCAGCGTGTCCTGTGTCAATACATTGACCGTAATGAATACAATCCATCTATTAAGGATTATATAAGAAGTCAGGAGTGGGTGTCATAATGCCTTATAAATCTGAAAAAATAAAACTTTCAGAACAGCAAGATAGAAGAGTAAAGATTACATCTGTAATGAAAGAAGAAATCCGAAAAAAATATTCTACTGGATTATTTAGCTTAATGGATTTGGCGAAAGAATATAACGTGAGTAAGAAATCTATTTTGCTTATAGTTAATCCAGAATCCAAAAAGAAAAACGATGATCACATCAAGAGTCACTGGAAAGATTATAAACCGTCATTAGAAGAACGAAACAAAATTATGAAAGAACATAGGCATTATAAGCAGGAGTTATATTTGAAAGGAAAATTAAAATAATACGTTATTATGCTAGGTGATTGGCGGTACTAGGGCAGACATAACCGCTACCAGAATGCGAAAACACAAAAATATTAAAAGGAGTGTTAGGTATGGCTTATATCGGTAAAAAGGACTTTCAGATGCTTGGAAAGATGTGGACGCAGATGCGAGATCACAATGGATATGTACCTGAAAGTATGTTTCTTGAGTTTTCTGATGTGATGCACAGAGTTTCGATAAATAACGATAAGGTCACTGAAAGAACTGTTAAAAAGATATATGAAGCTAGAGAGAAGGATAAGAATTATGGTCGCCGCCAGCAGAGATTTGTAAAGGCTTATCGGTGGGCATACGATTGTAAAGCAAAAGAGGCAGTGGAGATGTATAAGAAATATAGAGAAGAATCTCCTGAGAAGATTAACGAAGTTATTGATTATTACGACAAGTGCCAGGAACAGTGTCGTCTTAAAAACGAAGAGAGTGACATCTAAAAGGAGCGATTAATATGGAAACAATGTACGACCGCATCAAGCGAATGGATAAGCATGAGATTGCTGAGTTTATCTATGTTGTTTATCAAGTTGGTGTTAAAGATGGTGAACAGAATCTTTGTGATTCTCCTATGGGATTTTTTGGTTGCTGTTACTTCCTTAATGATAATGCAAAAATATGGATGCCGAATGATAAGCCCAAAGATCTTTGTGATGCTTGGAATATCTAAACATTAAAAGGAGTGTTTGTTTATGAAAAGATTGGATATAACTGTGAACTGTATGGCGGTTTACAATAGCTTTATTGATGTCCCCGATGATATGGATATTGATGAAGCTATAAAATATGCAAAAGAACATCTTTCCGATGTTCCTATTCCTGAAGGTCTTGAATGGGTTCCTGATAGTGACGTGTTAGATGAAGAGAACTGTGAGTTTGAAGATATGGATTAACTAAAATCATGCTTTTATAGGAGGATTTTGTTTATGACTGTTTCTGAGTTTGTTAAGAAGCTGGAAGAGTTTGGTTATGACGAAAATACCGAACTTGTTTTCGGAATGTATCCCAAGACTGAATTCGGGGATTGGGAAGAGCTTCAGGTCAGAGGAGTGACAAGGGGAGTATGTTTTTCTGACAAAGAAACGTATCCTGATAAACCTTTGATCGATGTAACAATGGAGTGGAGGTGAATATAATGCTTGTTTACGATCATCTGAAATGCCCATTTTGTGGCACATTGAATAAATTCACTCGTGGCAATGGTAGAAAACTTGATAAGTTCAAATGTTTTTATTGTCATAGTTGGTTTGAAAAACAAAATGACAATGAATATATTGCCGTGAATGACAGAAATGAAACAAAAGCAGCAGAAAAGAATTTTATTTATACTCCTGAATCGTGTGGCGTTGTTCTTGCAGTAAAGATTGAAGGTAATAAAGAAAAGCTTCCTGTGGCAACGCTTTCTTTTGCTTTTGGCGGAACTTATAAAACAACATGGTGTCAGAGTACGCTTGACAGATTCAAGAAAGGGATCAATTCATACACATGGTTCTTTGATGAGCGACCAACAAAAGGGGATTGTTTTGAAGATTACTGTATTAATGGGTGATAAAAATGTATTCGGAAAAGGAATTTATTGAAGCGTTTTGCTGGATGTATGGCGTGTCTAAAACAGAAGCCGATAAAGCATATATGACCAGTAGTGAAAAGCACATTGAAGCAATCATCGATTGTTATAAATCGAATTGTAAGAAGGCATTTTACGAAGATTAAATTGAGGCGATAAAAATGACTGAGAAAGATAAACGGATTCTAAAATACGCAATCGATAATCTTGTTCTTAGAGAAATCGAATTATGCAAAGGAAGTTGTAAAAGCAACCTTGAAAACAAAGCGAACCGTGAACGAGATCGTGATTTGATTATTTATGGTATTCAAAGCGTTTTATATGAGGTTGAACGCCTTGAAGAACAAGAGGAAAAGATGCTGGAGAAAGCTAAACATGAAGTGGTTCGGTTTTGATTGAGGTGATAAAAATGGATACTAACATAAACCATTTTAACAGTAGAAAAGAATACATGGAGCTTGTTTATCACAATTCTGATCCGTTTGATTTTTGGGAAGAAGTGCGAAAATTTCACAAGGAACGTGAGCAGGAGGAAAAGGAACATGACCAACACTGAAAAGAATATCGTTCTCGCAGCTCTTTCTTCTTATCGGCGTAAGCTGATGGATCAGAGTGTTTCATTTCTTAGAGCTGGCAATCACGAGGATGCAAAGCAGTCAACGATGGAAGCGGCCAATGTGAATGCATTGGTGATTAAGTTTACAAGAGAAAAGGAGTTTGCAATATGAATAATAAAAATAAGATTGTTGTGACTAGCTGGAATGGGAAGTCTTGGGAGATGACACCTGAACAGGTTGAAGCAGCTTACCGTTATAAAGAGCGTCAGTATCGTATTGATGACGCTCTTTATCAGCTCGAACTTAATGCAGACTGGATTGAAGAAGAATATGGCTATTCATACAATGAAATTATCGAGTTTTCGGAAGAGTTAGCTGAACGATTTCAGGATTATTTCGATTGCAATGAATCAGAAAATGACGCATGGATTGACCGTATCACAGAAATGTTTGACAGACTTGGAAGAAAGGAGAGCAACAATGACTGATCCTTGCCGTTACTGTGTGGCACCGGAGCGTTATCCTGGTTGTCACGACAATTGTGAGAAGCTGAAGGCTCATCGTGAAAGCGACGAGTATAAAAAGCTGTGTGAGTATAAAGAAAAGTATTTCAGAAACAATATGCCGAAAAATACGGTGGCAATCTATTATGATATGCGTCGTAAAAAGCATAAAGGTTTACATATGATGGGCTATAAAGGAATGGGTGTTTAATATGGACGAGAATGTTTTCAATAACATAATAGATTTTTTCTATGAATGGGAAGATACGTTAAATCATCGTATCGACACTACCATTGAAATGACAAGTGGGAAGCCAGAATTAAATAATCATAAAGAAAGAGTTATTAATAAAATTACGGCGCAGAAAAAATTTCTCTGGGAGCTAGAAGAATCTTTCTATAATAGATTTCAAAAGAGCAAGTGAGGTAATAAAATGAGAGAATTTGAAGGTTTTATTTTTCCTAACGGAAGAATTGTAGCGATTCCTGAAGAGGAATATATGGCAGCTATCGAAGCAGGAAAAGAAATTCTTGTGTTTTGCGGTGGATGGGCTGGTGGATACGCTAGAGCGTTTGGTGCAGATAAGGAACAGGATATTTATGATCCTGATAAAACTTGTTACATTGTCTATTCTTATGATGTCATGGATAAGACCTTTACGTCAGAAGATATGAAGCGGTTCGCTAAAGTGATTGTCACAGATGGTATCCGTGTGTACATGAAAACAGGTGAGTCGGCCAGTGATTATTATTCTGGAACCTTCTGTGACTGTGGTACGAAAGACCGGCTCGAAGAACATTACCCTGACACTTGTAGTAACGATATTGAACAATATGATTTCAGTGATTGTCAGACAGTTGATTTTGATATGACGGTTCGTATGCTGGGTGCCGATGATAAAGATTACGAAGGTATGGTAAAGATGCTCAAGGAGATTTTGAGGTGATAAAATGATAAAACGTGACTTTGAAAAGTATGGAGTCAAGTTTCATTTAAATGATTTCCGTCGTAATGAATTCGATGCTCGTTACACACTACTTTATTTCAATGAGGCTATTGGATGCTGGGACGAGTGTTGTCACGTTTCAACTAAAAAAGAAGCCATTGACGCAGTTGACTATATGCAAAGATGGAAGATAAACGCATTCAGAGAATAACAAGAGGAGTGATAAAATGAGAGAATTAACTTTAAGTGAACTGCATGAGATTAGTTGTAAATTAAGTGACAAATTTATAGATGATATTGTGAATAAGCTCATGGATTCTGTTTTTACGATGGATTCTAATAAAGAGTTTTTGAAAGCAAGAATTAAACGAGTCACATCGGAAGCATTCTTATGTGGATATTGGACAGAGAGGGATTATTATCTGTCCTTGTTTGGAGCTGCTTATGCTAATGCTGCAATTCAGGATTTTATTCGAAATGTTGAGAATAATGTTCCTGAAATTCATGCTTTCTTTGACGCAAATCATGGCTCGATGAATTTCGTTGGTAAGTGGGTGTTCACAAGAGTAGAACATAGTTCTTGCGCTCGTACTATTCCTAAGTATACGGTTGCAAAAATTATTGGTTGTAGCGATAGGGGATATAACATCCAAACAGAAAATGGCATTAAGATGTATGAGTGCGGATGGGTGGTTTAATAAAATGTGGGATTTAGTTGAAGATGAATATTCTAAAAAATATGAAATTGGGTGCGCAACCTTTTTTCGTGACAAACAATTAAAAACAGCAATGGTTATGTATAAATATAATGGCCGTAGCGTTATGTTTTGCTATTCCGAATACGATAATAAGATTCTATCTGACGGTGATAAAGACGAAATTGAGATGACAATCAAAAAGAAACTCAACTTTTGGAAGGATTAACTATGTGGGATTTAATTGAAGATGAATACTCTGAAGAATATAAAATCGGAAGAGCAAAGTTCAAGAACAAACAAACAGGTCATTACTTCACAATCATGTATATGGTATTTAGTTTTTATGTTTCTTTTTATTATCCAGAGTATTCTTTCTTTTTTGTTCTTCCTACCGCAAGAGATAAAGAAGAAATGAAAGAAATTATTATTTTAAGACATTCTAAAACTTTGGAGGATTAACTATGTGGGATTTAATGGGAAACAATTATTCAGAAGTATACGGTATTGGATATGCTTTACTGAATGGAATTTCAGCTGGATTTTATGTGAGTGTCATGTACAAGAATCTTGGAGATGAAATTTACTTCTATTATCTTAATAATGCTCCTTACGGAGAGCTTGATAATAATACCAAAAATAAAATCGAGGATATTATCCGTGATGACTTTAACAAGCGTCATATTTTTGGGGAGGACTGATTATGTGGGATTTAATAATAAATAATTACCACAAAGAAGATGGAACAGGTTACGCCTTGATGTTCAACACAAGTGATAGGTATTATCTTGATGTTATGTACAGGTGTAGGCCGTTATACAATTCGATTCGTGCTTTTTATTCTCTTAACATTTCGGAGAATGAAAAAGAGAATATCGAAGAAGCACTTGTAAAAGAACTGAGAAACAATGGAGTTTTAAGGAGTGAAGATTATGTGGGATCTGAGGGAAGTTCACGCTTGTTTTGATGGTGAAAATTGGGTTTGGAATGAATCGTTCCATTATAAGAATGTATTCGTAGATAAGAACGAAGATCCGAAAGAAATCTTTTGGCAAGAATGTCAAATGATCTTCCTTCAGGATCATCTGTACAAATATGAGATCGTGGATGTGGATGATGGTGACATTCTGGAACTTCAGTTGAAGGATTCCGGCGAGCCGGTTCTTGCTATGATTATGGAAGAATAAAGGAGAATAAATTATGAAAATTCATCCTAAATATATTGATGTTTTGGAATCGCTGGATTGGCGCGTATGCGATTACACAAATGATGGCAGAGTTGAAATTGAAAATTATTCTCCAGCAGGAGAGGACTTAATCGTTTGTGTGGAGGTTGAAAATTTTCCTGAATCAGTTTACGAGTATGCCCGTGATTTTGATGCTGATGAGCACGCAGAGATGTGGGTTGGGCATCGTGGTGAAGGCGGTTGTCCTTCTAGTGTCAGAGAACTTATTGGCGACGCTGATGCTATTAAAGAAATGTTGGAAGAATTAGCTAATAGACTTATGGAGGTGGAATGAGTTATGACACGTTTTTATCTGAATGCAAGTGCCCTTGGTCGTTGGATGCACCAGAATAAAGCACAATACACTGGTGCTTATGTTGAGGGGGTTCTGGCCGATAGCTTTGTTGTCGAAACAAAGCGTGGTGTTGCAGCTATCTATGAACACGTTCTGAACGAGTGGACAAGCAACTATTATGTTGAGTTCACCAATTGTAAGAACGGTTTTAAGAATGGCGAGGTCGATAAGATTTGGTCTGATTGGTACGCTTTTGAAGAAAAGGCTAGTGCATAAGAGGTGATGGAATATGAATGATGTTGAAAAGATTATCAATGCCTTGAAGGACGAATATTCTTATTGCCAAGATATTGCTTACACTGCACAAAAAGAAGGCGATGAAGAGAGAGTGACATGGTATTATGGCAAAGCAGCCGGAATTAAAAAGTCTATTGAAACAATCGAAAAAATGAAGAATTACGGAATTATTCTATAAAAGGGAGATTTTAGATATGTTATATTGCTACGACAACGAGACCATAAAGTGGGAGAATGATGGTGTAAATTACTGCTTGCATATTTGGGCAGATAATGATGGAGAGTGTAATCCTCGTGATTATGAGCATGATTCTATCATGGCTTGTTTTCATAAAAGATACTCTCTTGGTGACGATATTGGTTTTAGTGACCCTAAGTATTTTTGGAATGATCTTGTTTGGAAATATTGCAGTGACGAAGAGGTTCTTGATGCACTAGTGAATAAAAAACTCTTCGATATATGTGCAATCCAATATCATGACAGCGATGATGACAATGATTATTGGGCGATTTGTACTAACGATTCTGAGTCAAATAATTGGGTTCCTAACAAAGATGAATATCGATGGATAAATCTGTTTTATGATGATCTTATTCAGTACTCCAGAGAAGAGTTTTCTATTCGTGACTGTATGATGTTGCTTGAAAAAAGAGTAGTTTGGCTTCCTCTTTGGACTTACGAACATAGCGGAATCACAATGAGTTGCGGGGCGCGCGAATATCCTTATAACGATATGTTTGACTCGAGTTATGTAGGATGGATTGTTACTGTTCTTTCTGACTTTAGCGAAAAGAATAAAGCAATTGCTGAAAAAAATATGGAACTTGAAGTTGAGGCATATAACAACTATCTGACTGGTGAAGTGTATGGGTATACGCTTTATAAACAGGATGGTTTTGTAGAAGATGATGTCGAAGAAAGCGCCGAACCAAATTGGGTTGAAATTGATTCTTGTGGTGGTTTTCTTGGAGATGACCCTGTTCAAAATGGTATGGTTTACAATGCTGGCAATTGTTTAGAAGAAGCTATTAAAAATAACAAATACGAAGAAGGCGAAGCGGAAGAAGTTGTGGTAACCAGCTGGCGCTTTTAATGAGGTGTAAGTTATGACGTACATTAGAGAGATTGATGGAAAATGGTATGCATTCGCAGCAAACCCCGATAACGGTCAGGTCTATTCTATTGGAAAAGATAATCCGAAAGATGGTCAGTGGTTCGCTGGCTTAACTGATAGCGGAATCAAGTATGTTGCTTCTCCTTGCCCTTCTCGTAAGGCAGCTTATATGAGAGCGATGCGAAACGGTTCATACGGTGGAGTGCTGTAAAAGTTGAATTTTAGGAGGAAAATAAAATGGATGATAATATGATGGAAAAAATTAAACTTCTGAAGCGTGAGCTTTTTATGGATGGATTTGATACAATTGAAACCTTTGTTGGTTATAAACTGAATGAAGACGAGGATGATGATGTTATTGAACGCCGAGTGGATATTGCAATCGATTCGATGTCGGAAGATGAGTTGAATATTTGGTTTGAAAAATATGATATTATTTGAATCTTCGGACGAAAAATATCTTTTATGAGGTGCGAATGTATGAAAATGAATATTGATGTTGATATTGAACGTATTGGAAAGGGTTTATTTAACGTCTATATCAGTGATAATGGAAATTCTGGTGCGGAATATAAAAATGTAAATTGTGATCAGATCGGTGAGTATGTAGCAGATTTGATTGATTGTCTGGAAGAAAGTTATGAGGTTTAAAGTATGAGTTACAACGGTGGGCCTTGTTGGTCATGCATTGAGAAATCTTGTAAAAACTGTCCGTGTGCTATTGCAGAATCTTTTGATGGAACTTATTTAACGGCACAATGGATGTTAAAACTAAGAGAAAATAAAGATGATTGCGATAAATTCGTTGAACGTCTTTGGAAGGAGAACACGGATTTTGCATGGGTTGAAAACGAACGCGGAGAATTAGTTCTTGATCAGAAGTGGAGAGGTTTTCCCGTTGGCAATTTCACACAGGATGAATGGTTTCATTGGGTAGATGAGTTCCATAGTAGAGGCGTTGGCTGGGTTTACGAGAATGTGAGTGTGTAAAATTTAAGAGGAAAAATATCATGAAAACTTACACAAAAGACGAACTTTATAATCTCCTGAAGAACGGCGCTATTCTTGATGAATTGCTTGATATGAGTGATGGGCAAGAGTGTACGATATTTAAAGCGGATTGCTTTCCTGAAGAGGACTGTTATAACAGCGTTATTTATATTCCTGATCTCGATATGAATGGTGTTACCTATGACCATAAAATGACTTTGCAAGAACTTGCAGACGCATATACGAACTTTTATACTGCACAGGATATTATTGATATCTGTGAAGGTGATGAAAAGAAGGCAAAACGAGTGTTTTACAATTGTGATTGGCAGCATCCATCCACCGAACTTACAGAGATGGAAGCATTTGACGAAGATGATTGCGATACTCGATATTATTATGCTGAAACTCGTTGGTGCATCGATGACGTTATCGATGCAGCGAAAAGAAAAGGTATTGTATTGAGCCAGCAGCAGGCTGAATTGTGGTGGGAAAAGAATGAAAATTGGTTTAAGGATACTCTTGCTGAATATGGTAATGAGATTCTTTTTAATGCAAATTTTAGTGAGGTGTAAATATGTGGTGCGTTATCGAATGTAGTTCTGAAGGTGAAATTTTTGAGCCTGAGTTTTTTCAAAACGAAAAAGAAGCTATGAAATATATCGTGGATGATTCGAAAGAATGCTATGCAATGTATTCTGACCTTCCTAATGTTCTGGCTTATTATGATAGTGACGAACTCGAAGCACAGGTTTGGACGGATGAATTTAGTTTCAGATGGAAAGCATTTGATATTTCTAACAAATTAATGTAAAAGGAGAGTTTTATTATGAAAATTACTATAAAATATGACATTGAACAAATGACGGAGATGCTTTGCAATGTAGCAGGTGTTGAGTATAACCGTGATTTAGAAGATTTGTTGTATGCGCTGGATACTATGGCACAGAATCCTTACAATGCTGATTTTCGTCGTAATGGTCTTGCTATCATTGCTAAAGCGTGCGAGGAGCTGAGAGAAAAATAATGTATTACCATCTTGAATATTCTATCAGACATTTTATGTATGGCGATACATACAGAGGGCATGAAATCTATCCTACAAAAGAGCTGCGTGACGCAGAACTTAACTGGATGAAAACGTGTTACAGCAAGCCGACAGAGCTTGTCTATGCAACGTATGAAACCGAAACGCTTGGTGAAGAGAAGATAATAATATAAAGGAGAAAGACGAATGATTAACGTTAATGAACATGATTTCAAAATCAAAATTCATAATGGTTGGTTGATTGCCACGGGGTCGGCAGACAAAGAATGCTATCCGGGTATGCTGATTTTTTACTCTAAAGACGGAAAGACATTTTCGTGGTACGATTTAATTACGGTTATTGAGCAAGATGCAGTAAATGATAAGATTCAAACTGACCTGTATAAGAAAAGCTGCGAAGATTGTTGTCATGTTTTTGATTATGAGGATGGAGAATTAAGGGAGTGAGTGTTATGATGAAAAGTTTCTTCAATAAAAATTTCTTTAAATTTAAAACAAAGTCTGGGTACATTGTTATTTTGACTTCAATGGATAAAAATGGGCACATGACTGCATTTGCATTTAACTCAGTCGATGGAAAAACCTTTCATCCGTGGGATTTGATTAAGGTTTTTGATAACGAGGACGAACGTATGGCAGATTTTAATTATGACGACATGAGGTGAGAGTTATGACTACACATGAAATTGCAAGAGATTTTATTCGCAAGATGAACCCATGTAGATGGAATGGACGTGGATACAAACCGGATACATTTAATGATAAAGATCAGATTAAATATCATGTAGATGGTCACTCCGAAATTGATGTGGATGTTTATTATGAATATGATGCTGGCGATAATAGTTGGTGGCATTTTTGTGATGCACGTGATAATGCTTCTGGCGATAAAATTCTTGGTGTGTGTAATCCTAATGTTTGGTCTATTGATGCAATTGAAGAATCTGTTAAATATTTATTTAGCAAAATGAATATTGAAATTAAATAAAATCGAGGTTTTAGATATGTTTGAACTTGACAGAATTTATCTTCGTAGAGACTGCATTGTAAATGTTGAAGAAAATGATGAAAAGAGCGTAATTACTTCGAGTGTATCTGATTTGGTGAGACTGTATCACAACGGTGGATATCAGTGTCCTAATGATGATGCAAAAGTTCTTTATTGTTCTATTTGCGATTTGAAAATTAAATGCAAGACATTCGGAAAACTTATGGATATGCTTGATAAAATTGTAGCTGATTGTTGTTGAGGTTTTAGATATGAAAAATAAAGCAGTGGTTGTTGTTTATGACGATACGATGTGTAATGGTCCTTACCGTGTAGAGCACAAAACAATGGAAGATGCGGTAGAGTCTGTTAATAATGATTTTGAGAGTCTAATGAAAGAACTGCGAGATGAAGGTTATGAACCTGAATGGATTCGTGACGGCCATCATATGTTGGAGGTTTACGTTCCGAATACGTCTATTAACGCATGGTGGGATTTTGAGTAAGGAGATTAAAAATGGATATCAATGATATTAAGATGTTTGAGCAGATGATGGTTGATAGCGCATTTATTGATGCCGTTGATTATGATTCAAAGGTTGCTGCACGAGCTGTGGAAGCACGCAAGATGAAAATGAAGGGTGTGTGCTCCTTTAATGAATATATTGGTTATTTGCAGAGCATTACCGGCAATGCAAAGTTATTTTGGAAGTATCAGTTTTGAGGTGACGATTATGAGTGAATTTGAAAATCATGTTTTCGATGTTTGGAATCGTTTTGTAAGAAATATGCCTTGTTGTCCAGAAGATGGTTGTGATCGTTGGTGTGATGGTGAGAACATTCTATGCAAAACATATGAAGATGCACAGAAGGTTGCTGATTATATTGATGAAAAGGCTGGACGAGCAATATCTGCTACCGGTTTTTATGATCCAGAAGAAGATAAGAGAATGGGATGTGTAGATAAGTATACTGGATGGTATTATGTCACGATCTGATAAAACAGTTCTTCTAGGAGGAAAAATAATATGAATGAGAAGCGATTTGCAATCGATACACCTATTGGAAGGATTGTTGCAGAAGGTTTTGTAGAGCCATATCCTGAGATCGTGATTTACCTTAAAAGAAATGATGGCGAAACAATTAACCTGTCCAGTATCAATTACGAAAGTGGTGGTGATATTGAAAATTATCTTTGGATGGATGTGCTCAGTGACGAGTACACAGATTATAAGAGCTGGCCGTCTGAAGATTTGACCGCAGATTTTTCTTAACAAACATGAAGGAGTAAAACAAATGGCTGCAAATAATTCTATGACCGTAATAACCTCTAAGCCCTTCGGCGCACTGAATGTGGATGTGTACCAGAATGATAAACATCAGTATTATATGACCCGTGAACAGATTGGGCGAGCACTGGAATGTAAAGAACCTCGGAAATATATTGCAAAGATTCATGAGCGTAATGCAGACCGTCTTGACTCCTTATCAACTGTCGTCAATTTGACGACAGTTGAAGGTGGAATCACGAAAGAGCGTGAAATTATTTGTTACAGTTTGCGTGGTGTTATGGAAATCTGCCGTCTTTCCCGTCAGCCCAAAGCAGATGCGTTCATGGATTTCTGCTGGGACATCATGGAATCCTTGATGCATGGTGACACCGTTCTGGCTACGCCTCAGATGGATGCTGCGCTGAGTAAGGAATTCATCGATGTTAGACTTCACGCTTTGTTTGATAGTGTGAAGAACCTTCAGAGTGAACTTGATTCCACTCGCAAGGAGCTCGGTGACCAGATTGAGGAAGCTCGTGCCACCAGCAATGAGGCGCTGAATGTAATCAGCAGCGTATCTCAGTGTGTCCATCAGATTAAGGATAAGCAGATGGATAACGCGATTCGTGCTAAGAGCTACACTCCTCGCAATGTGTTTCAGGATGAAATGAGTGACTGGCGTAAAGATTTGTATAGCAAGATTGGTGTGATTGCAAATACTAAAGGTTACACGAATAAAGAAACGCTTCACAAGATCTATGAATATCTGAATCGTAATTATGGTTTCGTTTTGGAAGATGCTCGGGCAAAGTATATTAAGAGAACGAATCGTAGTGGGAAAATCTCTACGATTGATATTATCGAAGAGGACTCCACTTGGAAATCCGTTATGGGCGCTGTTGTTGCAGATATGTACGCGGCATCTATTGAACGTCTGCATCAGAACCAGAATGAACTTCGTCCTGTTTTGAAGACCATTGAAGCAGTTCCTGAAGTAAATGTGAACGATGCTCCCGTGGTTGAGGTGGAAGCCAAGGAAGTTGTTAATGAGAAGCCTAAGAAACAGAGTGAGACGGCGAAGATTCTTTTCCCGATCATGATGCCTCTGGCGGAAAAACTTGGTGATAAGCCACAATATAAGCACACTTATACCCTAATCTATGAGCGTATTGGTTATAAGAAAATGAATAATTTGTTTATTGCTTACGAGAAAGCTCATGGTAAAGCACCAAGTCCGAAGACAAAGGTGTTTATCGAAAACGAAAAGAATCTTGCACTGTTTAAAAAGGCTGTAAAGCAGCTGATGAGGGAGCAATTTGAAAAGAACTGAGGTACATAAAAATGAAGGTCTATATTTTGCACGAATGTATTGATTCTAGCGATTTTTACGCAGAAGATAATGTGATTATGGTCACAAAGGATAGAATCAAAGCAATTGATAAAATGGTATTCCTGTTTAATGAAAGCAAGAATGATTTACAACCTGTGAGTGATGATGAAACATGGTGCGAAGCTGCGGAAGCATCTGTTGTTTGTAGTGGTGAAAATTATTATCGTCACCACTGGAAGATTGATGAATTTGAGGTATAAGAACATGATGAAATATGGAAATATAACGTGCAAACGATGTGGTGTCACGTGGTATGGGCCAAAGTGTGGAAAACTTTATTGCGATAATTGCAGAAAGATTGTGGATAGAGAAAAGGATATTAGATGTAAAAATAAAAAGAAACATAAGCCGACATTTATTGAAATTGCAAAAATGGCAGACGCAGAAGGATTGTCCTATGGTAAATATTGTTTAAAATATGGAATTTAAAGGAGATGTAAATATGAACGCAGTGCCTGAAAAGAACGAAAATAACGCAGTTGAGTTTAATCCACCAAAGGTCGATCCTACTCCCAAAGTGAAGCGTAACCAGGCGAAGAACTATAATATCAAACGCAAGGAAGCTTGTAATGGAACGGTGCAGCCTATTAAAGATGTAGAGGATATTAAACGAATTTCAGAATATTTTTGGAATCGTGGGATGTACCGTGATTGGTGTTTGTTTAATGTTGGTGTATGTACTGGTTTTCGTGCAAGCGATTTGCTTCGTTTTAAGGTTTCAGATGTTACAACGCAGAGGGTAAATGGAAAGTTGCAAGTAAATGCAAATGCAAAAATACGAATGAGGGAAAAGAAGACTGGAAAATACCGTATTGTTTTTCTTCCAGAATCTGCTTTGGAAGTGATTTCTACTTATATTGACAAAGTAGGACTCCATTATGATGATTGGCTTTTCCCGTCATGTAAAGGCAGTTCTCGCAATTCACTGAGGAGCACAGGCGGGACATCAATTAGTAAAAAGACTGGAATTATGTATACACACGAGGCAAATCCAAAGGCTGCCGGTGATCCGCTTGATGTGGATAGTTTTGGCCGAATTATGAAAAAGGTTCAAAAAGATATGGATCTTCCATATAATCTTGGAACACATAGTTGCCGTAAGACATTCGGCTACCAGTTTATGGTACAGCACCGTGATGATGTTATGGCTCTTGCATGGCTTCAGCACGCTTTAAATCATAGTAGTCAGGCAATCACTCTTCATTATATTGGTCTTGATTCAGAAGTGGATGAGAGATATTACTCTGGAATCAATTATGGTGTGAATACTCATAGTGAGAATTCTTGAGGTGTATGATGGCTGATACTTATATTAAAATCTGGGATACCTATGAGAGCTATTTTGAACCACTTAGTGCTGCTGAGGTGGGGCGTTTGGTACTGGCGATGATGAAATATAAATCGTCTGGAACGGAGCCTGAACTCAACGGAAATGAGCGGTATGTGTGGCCTGCTGTAAAGAGAGATTTGATTAAAGATGCCGAATACATCGAAGGTAAGCGCATTTCTGGAAAAGCTGGCGGTGAAAGCAAACGCAAGCAAAGCGAAGCAAGCGTAAGCAAAAGCAAGCTAGAAAAAGAAAAAGAGAAAGAAAAAGATAAGATATCGTCTTTGTCTAGTGATGAGATGACAACGACGAAATCTGTCGAGGATGTCTTTCAAGAGGACATCGGGAAGCTCGGTGCTGCAGGAAAGAAGGCTTTGGCAGAATATGTTGAGCGCATGGGCGATGAACTTGTGCTTGCTGTGATTGGAAAGTGTTCTGATCTGGGTGGTAGTACATGGGCTTATGTGCGAAAAGCATTGGATGAAGCTGAATTACTTGGTTGTAAGACAGCTGATGATTACCGCCGGGTGTGTCCGATTGGTTGTGGTCGCAATCTTAGAGTGAGTAGGGAGATGCCAAGCGATGGTGATTGGCTGAAGAATGCGACGCATAGACGTCCGCTGATAAAAAAAGATGCTTAAAAGTAATATTTTAGGAGGCTGTTATGGGTAATTGGTATAAAGTGTTTGTTAAAGTACAGGACAATCAACTTGAAGGATTCTCTGTTTTATATGAGACGGCAGTGACTTTGTTTTCGGAAAATAAATCTGAAGCAAAAGCTTTGGCTGTTAAAAGCTTCAGTGAATACAATAATTTTGTTGTAAAAAACATTATGGGTGTTGAGGTTGTAGGATAAATGACACAGATTGAACGAGTTTTAAGAGGTATTATACCTGAAAGTATTGAAGTTGTATCGCTATTTTTAGGGTATACACCAACAGACGAAGAGTTCACAAATATTCAATTACTTGAAGAATCTTTAGAAATGAGGTTGAAGAGTATGACAGATGATGAACTTTCGAGATGGGAAAAGTTTCTTGATTGACATAATGATTGATAAAAGAGTGATTTTAGGAGCGTGATTATATGAATGAAGATATCGTTTTGCGAGGCGATGAAGCAAAGCAGTTTGTGTATAATCTGCATCATCCCAATGTTGCTAAAATAGTGGAAGAGAATAGACGACGGGATAAGGCACTTGATGAAGTGGACTATCAGGAAACAGATGATGGTTTTACGTTTGACATTGATAAAAGCAAATTGGAGGTTTAAGTTATGGGACTGTTGCTTGGTTTGGGTCTGCTTGGTGCAGCGTTTGGTATTGACGCAGTAAAGCAAGCGCCGTTTGATAGAGCGTATCGCCGTCTGGAAAATGAATGGGGAACTTGTACATCGGAAGAGAGTAAGCGGTGTGATGCTCTGAAGTATGCCGTGCAGAATGGTTTGTGCTTTGAGGGTGAGAAGAAACCTGTGATTGAGTGGCAGAAGCTGAGAGATCTTCAGTGGAAGTATCAGCTGGCCGGTATCTCTTGGCCGAGAGAATCTGCGATTCGAGATGTGTGCCGTCTGGCGGCTCGTGACCGTGGATTTGAGTACAAAGGGTATCTGCGAAACACGTTGACGTTTGGTTATATCACCGATCCGAAAAATATTTGCAAGCTTGGCATCGTAGATTGAGGAGATTTGAAAATGAATAACACTCGTAGAAAAGCTATTAAGCAGACCATTGACCGTTTTTGTTCCATCCGTAAGAAGCTGGAAGAACTTGTATCTGAGGTCGAAAGTGTAAAATCCGATGTTGAGGATATCCAATGGGAAGAAGAAGAGTATCGTGACAATATGCCGGAAAACCTGCAGGGAAGTGAACGGTACGATAAGGCAGATGGTGCTTGCACAAACCTGTCCGATGCCGTGGATTCTCTTGACGATATGATTGGTGCGTTGGATTTTGACTTTGGTGATGTAACTACTTCTCTGGAGGAAGCAATGGAATGATTAAGACCACAAATCCATTAAAGAGAAGTGCATGGGCTGTGTTCTTGTACAGGGGCAGGCAAGTTTGTTCGTATCTTTTGCGTAATAGCAATCTTGGGGACAAGGAACGCATGGTAGAGCTGCTGGCACGAAGGTACATGACAGAGCCTGAGAATATTGTTGTAGATATTGAATTTAGAGATTGAGGTGATAAAGAATGACCGCGTTTATGATGTTTACTTTCAATGTGGCGCTGATAATAGCAGTGAATAATAGTCCGTTTGTGTTTTGATGAAAGGAAGGTTAATCTTATGAAGAAGTATGAAGTAGTTTGGACAGAACTTAGTGATGGAAGTCTTAGATGTGATGCGAATAACGATGGCTTTACTGGTGCGGAAATCCTAAGTTTTCTTGAACTAAAAAGAGATGATGTAAAGGCACAGTTATATAACGATACGAAGTTTACGAGGACTATTCTTGATATGAATGGTATTCGAGAAAAAATTACCAATAAAACCTAAATTCTTTGGAGGAAAATAATTATGGGTATGGATTATCGTTATTCTGGAAGCTCTAGCTATCCACGATTTGACAGAGAGTTGTGTGAGGTTGCAAAAATTTTTGGTGGAGTAGAAAGCAAATATATTAAAGAGAAAAGAGATTCTGAAGTTGACGGATCACTCGATTATTGGTTTGGTTTTATGAGTTCTGATAACACAGAACATGAAAAGATTGTTTTCCCGGAAGGTACTAATCCGGTTCTAGTAAAGTGGTTTAACAATATTTATGGGGATTTTACCGTAGAAGAAACAAGAATTGTATGGGAACAGGTAAAGAAGCATCCTGTTATTAAAGATATTTCTGACCAGATTTGGAATGAGTTAGAAGAATTGAGTGCATGGAATGACTCGTGGAGTATTTGTTGAAGGAGAGCTTGATGTTTAATCGTGAATTGTTCCTGAGTCTTTGTAAAAAGTATAATGTCCCATTTTCGTCGAAGTATAAGGTGCCAATGATTCAAGAAGAGGATGGAACGATAAGAGAACTAATACCAGAATATTTAAAACAAGTGTTGCTAAAGAAGGACGATGAGAAATGATTATTACTATGTATCGAAGAAAATGGAAATTCTCGGTGATGAGCGCAGAAGATGCAGAAGACTTTATCCGACAGCCACATTTTGAACGAATTCGGTTTATCTCAATCACTGAAGCTAATGGCCATCATATTGATTTTCATAAGTGTGAGGGTAATATTACTTTTCTACCGCTGAAGTTTGATGATTGTACTACTGATCTGGAAGGTACATGCATTACGGATGTTCAAGCTAGGAATATTGTGAAATTTGTCTTGGATAACCACGAAGCAGATAAGACCGATTGGTTCTGCGTGAATTGTGCTGCTGGCGTATCGAGATCCGCCGCTGTGTGCGCTGCCATCATGAGAATTTTGTGTAATGATGATATGCCGGTATTTACAAACAGCTACTTCTGTCCGAATATGACGGTGTACAGAGAGGTGCTGAATGCTTGGATTAACCGTATATCTGATGAGAATGAAAGTATTTCGACTGAGATATGGAATGCTGTGGATGCAATGAACAAAGATTGATAGAATCCGGGTTCTTGTGGATATTTAACAAAAGGATGTGTAGATCGATGATATAACTATTGATGACGTAGGATTATTAGTAAAATTTTGGAAAATAAAATTGTTTTATTGAAAATTACATTCATGTGGTGTATGATTTAAGCAACCTCAACACAAGATGTTTAAGCTAAAAGAAATGTGAGGTTAATATAATGTGGATTATGATAATATCGTTTATTGCATTTTACTTTATACTGCTTGTTCCTTTTGGGATTTTTGTAATGGGACTACTGAAAGTGGCGTCTATTGCAGACGATCAGAGTGAGCGGTTGGAAATGGAACATGGAAGGGATGGTAAAAATGTATAATTTGAAATCGTGCCCATGTTGTGGGGGTCCAGCAACGCTTTTTAAATTGAGAGCGCAAGTCGTATGTGATTATTGTGGACTGAGAACAAAAGCGTATTATGATAATCTTGTTAATTGTGGAACGCCAGATAATAATACGCTTTTGGATGCAGTAAATGCTTGGAATAAACGAGTTGATAAAAGTTAAGTTCTAAAAAGGAGAATCGTAATGGAAGTCATAAATCATCGAGAATTTGACAAAGAATATTTTGCAGCTAAGAAACAACTTTACGGAACTGACATTGAGCTTCTTCAAGACGGAGACGGGATTGATACTCCAATGAAAGTGAAAATTGCAATTCCGGGAGTAATGATGGAGGCCGAGGATGCTTTCACGCTTGCAGAAAATCTTGTTAAGGCAGCAAATATTGCAAAAGAGTTCAAATACAACGGGTATCTTCTGAATTGGGATGACTGACATTAAATAAAACATGAGATTTAAGGAGATTGTAGGATGGTTAAATTGAATAAGTGCCCATTTTGTGGGCATGAAGCGGTTTCCATTAGTGTGTACGATGTTGACGAAAAGTGGAAAGGTTCGCTCGGATGTGATTTTGAGAAAGACCTGGATTACGGTATGGCATTGTATGCCTTACATCACGAAGAATGGATGAGCTGCATTCTTCGCTGTGATGACCAAGAAGAAGCACTTGGCGGGTTGTTTTTCAATTCTGCTAAAGAGGCTGAAGAGTATTGGAATGAAAAGACTACAATGCTTGATAAAAGCTGAGATTTAAGGAGGACGGATATGAAATATCATGTTGACATCTAATTGATTACATGCGTTGATCTCGAAGCAGAAAATGAAGATCAGGCATACGAGCTTGCAAAGAATGTTCCGCTCTTAAATCTTGAGTTTGCGCGCGGAATTAGAGTTCGTGAAGCAACACAATCTGATAAAAACTAAGACTTAATAGAGGTGATTCTATGACAAGAAATGAATTGATTGGAGCATTGTGTTTTCCAGAATATAACTTTCTTCGAGATAATGAGCATTTGGGTAAGCACATGATGTTTGTGACAGTCGGTGGCAGTCATGCTTATGGAACGAACATTGAAGGTTCTGATCTCGATATTCGTGGTGTGGCGTTGAATTCAAGGGAAGATATTCTTGGTCTTGGTGAGTTTGAACATTATGTGGATGCTCAGACTGATACCACGATTTACAGCTTCAACAAGGCCGTGAAGCTAATGTGTAGCGGTAATCCTAATATGCTGGAACAGTTGGGAAATGCTAATGAACTCGTTATTAGCTACAATCCGATGACGCAGCTACTTATGGATAATAAAAATCTATTTCTCTCAAAGCGTGTGATTTACTCGTTTGGAGGTTTTGCAGGCAAGCTGATTCAGAAGGCTGATACACTGGATAAAGATCCAATCTACCATAATTCAAAGAAAATGCACAAGACGGTGATGAATGCAATTCGTGTCTATCTAATGCTTTTTGATATCTTGGAAAAAGGTGAAATTAAGACCTATCGAGACCATGACCATGATTTCCTGACGCAACTTCGTAACGGTGAGTATGACTACGAAGAGGTTCGGCTACAGTTGATTCCTACTTACGAGAGTAGGCTTGCGGTTGACAAGAGCGAAACTTGTCTGCCGGATAATGTGGATTGGAAGTCAGTCAACGAGCTTGTGATGACCGTAAATGAGAAGTCTTTAAAGATTTGATAAATCCAATATTTTAGGAGTGATATTATGAAAACTTTTGATATTTTAAAAGCTGGACAGACTATTGTGGCCGAAGACGGGGACACAATGAAAGTTATTGATTATGATTTTTATGGGACGGGGCAGAAGATCATGTGCTTCATGTCGGATCATTGTGTATATCCATCAACTGAGTTTAATGCAGGCGATTGGGAGATTGAAAGTTGAGAGGAGGTTTTATTTATCACTAATAAATTGTTAATAAATCGTGAGCAAAGCGTTGCTATTGTATGTATAATGTGCTTGCTGGCAGGGAATCTAGTAGCGAAAACGTTACCAAATGTTGGAGCCGAAAGCACGTATACATATTATAATGGTCAATTTACTTCAAATGTTGCACAAGCAACAAAAGAGGATGAGAATGACGAGCCCGTTATCTTCGTAAAGGAAATCGTTGAGACGCGAGTTGTGAATTTCAGCCAGGGTAAACATGAACTCACAGATGACGAGCGTGCTCTTGCTGAACAGATTGTTGCTTGTGAAGCAGGTGCTGACAGCTTGGAAGGCCAGATGGCCGTGGCTCAATGCCTTTATAATTCTGCCGTGCTTGATGGCTTAACCATCCAGCAGGTCTTTAAGAAGTATGGTTATAGTTCCTTATATAATAGGAAGGTTACGGCAGAGAATGAGCTGGCTGTCTCCATGGTGTTTGATTATGGTGCTAAAATTTCAGACAAACCGATCCAATGGTTTGTAACCCCGACTGCAGCTCCCGGCAGTTGGCACGAGCGTGGAGCAATCTTTGCTGGACAATTTGGCGCACATAGATTCTATTATGATTCGAAGTTGGTTGTGGATGATGCTGAGTGAAGGGCGTCATCTAAAATTTTGATAAGTAATACAACAAAAAGATGTGTAATATATTGACTAAAACAAAAGGCTGTGTATAATATATCTTGAAAGTTGTTTGTGTGAGCGGAAGGCGGTTATTCTTGATGAGCGATAGAAAGGTTTTGAAAGTTATACGGGTTGATGATTTTTTAAAGTATATAAGAAAAAAGCGAGTGTGGGTCTGCTTTGTTTGTAATGGTGTGGATATTCACATGATCTGCAAAAAGATTGACGACATTGGCGTAGAGACGGGTGGGATTGTTAATGGCGTGGGGTTCTTCGGAAATGAGAGTCACATCGAGTTGCGACAAAAATGCCATGAAGTAAGGAGAATTGAACTTAGGTCTGGCTGTGCAGAGAAAGCGTATGAGATGATCTTCGATAATACCAGTGTGTTCGTATCAGAGAATCCTGAGTTGTACGGGCACTAAAAATATTTTCAAAAACCTCTTGACTTCTGTGATTGTATCCTGTATAATGTAGCTATGGAACGGAGCTACATCATTGTAGAGGAGAATGACTATGGATAACAATATTGACCCAAAGGTCGGAGAGGTTTGGTTGGTTGATCTATCCAATGCGACAGGTCATCAGCAGCGCGGCATTCGACCGTTCGTTGTGACAAGTAACAACAAGCGTAACCTCTTCAGCCCAACAATCAAGGGGAATCCGTTATCTTCAAGAACGTGCAAGCGTTCTCCGGTTCATGTTCTACTTTCAAAGGAAGACTGTGAGTTCCTAGAGGTTGATAGTATCGTTCTCTGCGAAGAGACTGATACACTTAACAAAGGACAGTTCATCAAGAAACTTGGTGTTTTGTCGGAGCGTCAGATGAATATGATTGCAATGGCAAGATGCAAAGATGAACCATTTTTGCTCGCAGCATTTCTGAGCGGCGTACAACATACTATGGAATTTCAGAATTTTGCCGCATTTGCTTGATTTGTTCTCAGGTTTAATGGTACACTACATAATAAGAAGGAGTGTGCCACTATGCTTACTGAAGAAAAAATCAAAGCTTTTGCCGAAAAGTATTCTGATAGAAGCGGTGAGTTTGTTATATCGACGCTTAACCATGTTATGGATTACGAGGCCGAGCGTGGGTATGAGTTGTTTGACTTCACAAAAGATGATTTTGTAAAGATGTTTGCTAAATACAATTGGGTGAACTCAAGTCGGTCGTTCAGAAATGTAAAGTCGATAATTACAGGGTACATCAAAAGTGAGGATCGAGCGAGTATGTATGACTTAGCTGAATTCTCGGAGAGCGATGTGAGTTCAGACAATATGTACGAGGACAAGTATTTTGCGTCAGTTGATGAGTTTGTTGATTTCTTGGACAAGTATGAAGAGCCATATCAGATTCGTATGAATGTGATTGCAGTGCTGTACTGGATTGGACTTACTTCTGAAGAAGTTTCCAATCTGACGATTAACGATGTTGACTTTGAATCATGTACTGTTTTGAATAAGACCAGTGTTGACGCGAGACTGATGAATATCATCAAGCAGTGTTATGAAATGAAACAATATGATGCTCCAAATATGGGAGGATACAGAACGTTTTATGTCATAAATGGTGATTACATTCTTCGCAAAACAGAGGATAGAACTGGTGCAGACAGTGATTCAAGAATGTCTACGAATACGATTCATAGTTATTTCACGCGCTTGAATGATATTCTCGAAAGAAGATATCATTCAAAGGCTTTAGACAGAAGACATCTGACCAGAAACGGCGAGTATGTAAAGGTTTATAACTACTGCAAAACTCATCCAGAATTTAATCTTACAGAACTTAGTTTCGGAAATGGTAAAGATCCTCTTGCGGACATTATCGGAAGAAAGTGCAGCAAGGTTGCATACATTAGTTTCCGGCAAGGATACAAGGGCTGGATCGAATACTTCCACAAAAATTAAAAACAGGGGGCTTCGGCCCCTTGATTTTAACATGGTAACTATATAACACAGGATACTTATTAGAAAGGGAAATGTAGATGAGAACGCTTTTGTTGTTCCGTGGAGCACCAGGTTGTGGGAAGTCCACCTATATTAAAGAGCATAATCTTGAGCAGTACGTATTGAGTGCTGATACACTTCGCCTTATGTGCCAGAGCGCACAGGAAACACCTGCCGGGCAGATGGAGATTTCTCCGCAGAATGATGATGTTGTATGGGAGATGCTTTTCAAACTGCTTGAGGTGCGTATGAGTCATGGCGAGTTTACCGTGATTGATGCAACGAATTCCAAGACGGTCGAAATGAATCGTTATAAGAATCTTGCAAAACAGTATCGTTATCGGATGTATGTTATTGACATGACTGACCTTCCGATTGAGGAATGCAAACGAAGAAACGCTCAGAGAGAATGGCTGAAGCAAGTTCCTGAAGCGGCCATTGATAAGATGTATGCTCGATTTGCTACTCAAAAAGTTCCTTCTGGCGTGACAGTTCTTCCTTCTACTACGGATGTGATGTCCGATTTGAATTACTGTCCGAATGACTTCAACCAGTGGAAGAAGATCCATGTCATCGGTGATGTTCATGGCTGTTATACTTGTTTAAGTGAATACCTTGGCGAGATGAAGGACGACGAACTTTATATTTTCGTTGGTGATTATCTCGATCGTGGCATCGAAAACGTTGAGGTATTCAAGTTCTTGTGTGATGTTGTAAATAACAACCGCAAGAATGTGATCCTTTTGGAAGGGAATCACGAGCGTTGGCTGAACAAGTGGGGGCATGATGAACCGGTTCAGAGTGAAGAGTTTGCAAACTACACTCGTCCGCAGCTCTTTAAAGCTGGTATTGATAAGAACACTGCTCGTAAGATCTATTCCAGAGTCGGCCAGTGTGCCTACTTTGAGTATGATGGTAAGCGGTATTTCGTGAGCCACGGTGGTTTGAGTTATCTGCCTTATTTTCTTCCTTTCGTATCTGCTGATCAGATGATCAAAGGTGTAGGTCGCTATCCTGATATGCTAACCGTGGCTGAGTCTTGGGAAAAATCGATGCCTGATAGCTATATTCAGATCTTCGGTCATCGAAATGTGCAGGATGTTCCTATTGATATGGGACATCGGTGCTACAACCTCGAAGGAAAAATCGAGTTTGGTGGATATCTCCGTTGCGTGGAACTTGAACACGGTCAGCCCGTCAAGTGTGTAGAAACCAAGAATGATGTATTCCGAAAAGAGGAACCAAAGACCGAATCTGCCGTTGAAATGAAAACTGAGTTCGATAACGCAGAACTTGTTAGTAAGATGCGTCAAAGCAAATATGTGTTTGAGAAGCGATTCGGAGATATTTCTTCTTTCAACTTCTCTCGTGAAGCATTTTATAAGAAGCACTGGGATGAGGTTTCTACCAAAGCAAGGGGATTGTTCATTAACACAAAGACAAATAAGATTGTAGCTCGAAGCTATGATAAATTTTTTGCGGTTGATGAGCGGAATGAAACGAGAATTGGAAACCTACAGAACACTTTGAAGTTCCCGGTGACTGCATATCTAAAAGAGAACGGATTTCTTGGTATCATTTCGTATGATGCAGAACAGGATGGTCTGTTCATTGCAAGTAAATCCACTCCTGAAGGGCCTTTTGCAGATATGTTCCGAAAGATTCTTATGGATACGACTTCTGATGAAGACCGTAAGAATCTGAAGAAAGTTGCAAAAGAGAATGGTTCCATCATTTTTGAGGTGATTGATCCTGTGAATGATGCTCATATCATCGAATACAAGAAACCGCACATTGTTTTGCTGGATATTGTTGCGAATGATATGAACTTCAGTGTGATGGATTACGATGATCTGAAGCGTGTTGCTGAAAAGTGTCATCTGCAGATTAAGGAGAAGGTTAAGACCTTTGAGAACTGGAGTGAATTCTATCCTTGGTACGAGGAAGTCATGAACGAGAACTATCTGCATCATGGCTTTGAACACGTTGAAGGCTTTGTTTTGCGAGATAGCAACAATTTCATGTTTAAGCTGAAGCTTCCTTATTATAAGCACTGGAAGTTCTTGCGTGGTGTTATGCAGAGCGTTCAGAAGCGTGGCTATTATGAAAATACTGCAAAGTTGTTTACTGCTGAGGATAACCTGTTCTATGGTTGGATGCGTGAGCAACGAGAGAAAGACCAGGAATCTTTCTGCAAAAAGGGGATTATTCAGTTACGGAATGAATTCCATGCAAGTCAGCAGATGAGCTGAATTAAAATAGACATTTTATCGTGATTTTCGTTAAAACAATTAACGAAGTATCGTGATATTTCTTCCTCCGAAATGCCCTGCGCGGGGCTGACAGCCGGGAAAGACCGGCAATATGGGGATATGGTGAAATTGGCAGCCACGCTTGATTCAAACTCAAGTGTCGAAAGACGTATCGGTTCAAATCCGATTATCCCTACCATGAAGATCAGTTGTTCCGGCTAGATCGGGGATTGGCCGTTCATTGGCAAACGACAGGTATCATACCGGTAAAGGATGCCGAGCCAAATAGGAAGGGAAATAAGGTGCAAGCCGAGTAGCTATCGGACGAATACCCTTCAGGTAGCCAGTAAACTGGAATGTAAAACGAATGTTGGCTGTTTCTGATCTTCTATATAAGCTACCGTGGTGGAATGGCAGACACCGGAGACTTAAAATCTCCTGTCGGCAACGACGTGCCCGTTCAAGTCGGGTCGGTAGCACTGATATCCGGGTGTAGCTCAGTTGGAAGAGCGCGTGCTTTGGGAGCATGAGGCCGCAGGATCGTGACCTGTCACTCGGACCAGCCCGAAAGGGTATGTAAAATTTTTCATTCACATTATTCCCAGCTCTCTGGAAACGGAGCAGTGTGACGTAGTAAGCTGGGTATATGATGCGCCATCGCCAAGCGGTAAGGCAGAGGACTTTGACTCCTCCATCACAGGTTCGACCCCTGTTGGCGCAATTTATGCGGATATGGTGGAATGGCAGACACGCCAGATTTAGGATCTGGTGCTTCGGCGTGTGGGTTCGATGCCCACTATCCGCACCACGGTCATAGAATGGTTGCGTACCATTTTGTTGATCTCCTTTGACTGCCACTATTATTCCCAGCTCGCCAGTGATGGTGCAGTGGTGCTTTGTAAGCTGGGTTTTATGCAGCGGTCGTACAACGGCTAGTACATCAGCCCTCCACGCTGAGGATGAGGTTTCGACTACCTTTCGCTGCTCCAATTTCGTATGGGTAGGGATTTTAAGCGGTCAGTCCCGGCTGCGCCTGTGCGAAATACCACCCCGAAAGGGGCTAACGAAATTTTCTATGTCAATTATTCTCGGCTCACTTGAAAGAGTGCAGTTGACCTTTGTAAGCCGAGTATCCCAGCCTAGTGATGCCAGTTGCTAGGTTGGTTCTTATGCGACTGTAGTTCAATTGGCAGAGCGTCAGATTTCCAATCTGAATGTTGCGGGATCGTGCCCCGTCAGTCGCTCCACACGCAGCCCCTTACGCTGCACCGGTTGCTCAGAGCCGAAAGAAACCTATATGTTACGACATGGTTGCCAAGAGTGATCATATTGGAACGCGACGTAGCTTGGATAGTGAGAATTAAATTCTGAGGTATACGGCTGGATAGCTTAATGGTAAAAGCGCTCGGAAACGCCGAGAGATAAGGTTCGATTCCTTCACTGGCATCACGCCGATGAAAGTCGGCGTTTGCATGGGATAGTAGCTCAGTTGGTCAGAGCTGGCGGCTCATAACCGCTTGGTCGCGAGTTCAAATCTTGCCTGTCCCACCAGCCCGATAGGGCATACATAAAATCTGCTAGAATTTTTGTATTATAGGCGAATGGATAATATGACGTTAATACGTCTATTATTTTTCGCTAATTTTTAAAGTTTTAGCTACATTACACAGGATACTAAAAGGAGGAATGAAGACTGAAGCACTACGGAGATATCACACGGCTCAATGGATGGCAGATTGAACCGGTTTCCTGTATCACAGGAGGCAGTCCATGCCAAGATTTGAGCCAGGCCGGAAAACGTGAAGGTTTGGCTGGTGAGCGCTCTGGATTGTTCCTTGAAATGATTCGTGTGATTACAGAAATGAGGGAGGCCACCAATGGAGAATATCCAAAATTTGCAATTTGGGAAAATGTCAGAGGAGCTTTCAGCTCAAGCAAAGGTGAAGATTTCAGATGTGTGTTGGAAAGATTTGCACGCATTGTCGAGCCAGATGTTTCAATTCCTCGACCTTCAGGAAAGAACGGAAAGTGGGCAAAATCTGGAGCGATTTCCGGTAATGGATGGTCTCTTGCATGGAGATTGTTCGACGCTAAATACTGGGGAGTCGCCCAGCGCCGCCAGAGAATCGCGCTTGTCATGGATTTTGGAGGACAACGTGCCTCAGAAATTCTATTTGAGCGCACGAGCATGTCAGGGGATTCTTGTGAGAGCATCCCGGCGTGGAAAACCTTTGCCCGAACTCCTGAAGCAAGCGTTGCTAGATATGATCGAATGGTGGAATCCAGGAACTCTGTCACAGGTGGCGCAGAAAGTGAAGGAACAAGAAGGTCTGGAAGAGAAGGAATTGGACGAGTATTGGAATCAGACCATCGAGAGACTTCGACTCGATGCGCAGAACCTGCAGCCTACACTCTAAAAATCCGTTCTGGATGTGAAGGTGGCGGTAAAGGCGCTCTAGTCCAAACTGAATTGAGCGCAACGATTTCTACGTTGCAAGACCAGACACTAATTTGCTTGGCAGAAAATCCCTCCTTACATAATTTAAAACAAAAGATTTCGCAGGTGGTATTTGAGAGTCACAGTCAGGACGCTCGATACACTCAGCAGGGTGATACAAGTCCGACTTGTACTGCTCAGTGGGGAACGGGCGGTAATAATATGCCGCTAGTCGTTGAAAAGAAAGCCTTTGCAATGCAGCGCATTGGTGAGTACAAGGAAAGTGAACACGCCAGCACGATGAAATCTCGTGATTATAAGGACGCTACTGACCTGATTGCAGAGAAGGAAACGAAGAATCTACGATGGATTGTTCGTCGCTTGACTCCTTTGGAGGATGAACGGTTACAGGGTTTCCCTGACGGATGGACTGATATCGGTGACTGGATCGATGAGAATGGGAAAAAGCACAAGACGTCTGACGCAGCTCGTTATAAGGCCCTCGGAAATTCGATTGCGTTGCCGCAGTGGTACTGGATTTTCCAGAAAATGAAGCCGTATATCGGTGAGAATCCTACGCTTGGCAGTCTTTTCGATGGAATCGGTGGCTTTCCGCTTGTCTTTGAAAGTACGTATGGTGATGGTACTGCTATCTGGGGATCTGAAATTGAACCGTTTTGCGTTGCGGTGACAAAGAAGCATTTTCCAGAAGACTAAATCTCATAAAAGGCTAATTCAAACAAGAGGTGACACGATGAACAGCAAAATTCCTATCAATGCAACCATCGACCCCGGCTCCTTGAGCCTTCCGGCAAGTCCTATCTTTCAGAAGGAAAAGAACACATATCTCTGTCCGTTCTGTGTGACGAAGCTGGAGAAGTTTGAACCGAAATGTCCAGAGTGTCAACATAAGATGGATTGGGGTATGTGGATGGACAAGAACGCAAAGCACAATTATGCATTTGCTGAAAGTGGTGTGTTATGAAAGATTGGATGCACGCAAAGAAAAAAGAAATTGAGAACATGACTTTCGACCAAGCACGAGAGATTGTAGAAAAACAAATCCGACTTGGCAAGGAAGGTGGAATGTGGTGTCCTCGTGAGCACACCACCCGTGCATATGAGATAATTCTTAAACGAGCTGTTGATTATGAGATTTTTCTAAGCACTTATAGAGACTGTCTAAAGAGGTTGGGCTATTTATGAATAGAGATTTCTTCCAACGGCGTAAGACTCAGCTTGAAGATGCACTTCTTTTGAAAAATCAAGCGGTCGATATGCTTGATTATCTAAAGACGCATTATATCAACAACGACCAGTATTGTGCTATTCGAGATTACATTGAAGAAGCTGCGAAGATTCTGGAGAGTGACCTTGAATACGCAAACAACAAGCTGCAGTCCACATTCAGACCTAAGTATGGTCGGAACAGTAGACTGACTCGTGTTCAATCTAAGATGTTCCGTGATAGAGAATATTAAAAATGGGGTGATGCCGTATGAACACATGTAAGAAAATATGTAACTGGTGTGGTCGTGAAATCAAGCCGATAGGTAGCGAGCAGGGAATCAGTTTTGAGCATCAATACTCTTATGGTAGCCAACTTGATGGTTCGCTTTTGAGTTTTGATTTGTGCCCTGAGTGTTCAGAACTGCTCCCAATAGTGCTCGGCGTAATGTTTGTACATAATCCCTTAAAGGACGATTTCTAATGGCGAGTGCCGTATGAAATATAAGCCATCAATAAGCCAGACGGAGGACAATACGTAGAATGAATAGTGCGTGAATTGATTTAAGGCAGTGAAAAGAAACATAAGTGATTATCAATGAAACAAAATTACATAAAGGAGACTTAATATGGCAGATAGAATTTTTAATCTTCCTCAGACCCGTGGTTCTTTTGAGATGGCTGGTAAGGTCACCGGTACCCAGCGTAGCAATTTCTATAACGAGAAGGAGACTAAGAATGGTGCTATGCGCCGTGTCCTGAGCTTTGGCATTCAGACTTCCAATGAAAACACTTTCTATGTTGATCTGGCTGGTATGCCTCGTGATAAGGTTTACTTCTTCCGCCGTGCCGATAAGGACAAGGGCATCGAGAAGGATAAGAAGGAAGTCGCTTGGAAGGATCGTCTGACTTATGTTGCACCGGAAGGCTACGATATGATTGGCGTTAAGGTCGGTGTTACCAAGAAGACGAATGAGTCTGGTAAGGTCGTCAATGATAATAAGACTCTGACCGACTTTGATGCAGCTAAGGAGATCTCCGAGAACCTGCATGACGGTGATAACGTGTATGTCCGTGGCAACATCGAGTACAGCACTTACAACGGTAAGCACCAGATTCGCTTTGTTCCTACTCAGGTTTCTCTGAGCTCTAAGGAAATCGACTTCGATGCAGATGGTTTTGAGGAGCTGGCTCTGTTTACTCAGACCATTGTTTACACTGGTTGCCGCAAGAGTGATGAGGATGATGAAGTAGTTGTTGATGCAAAAATCGTGAACTACAACACCATTGAGGACGCAGAGTTTTTCATTGACTATAAGGCAAACACTCAGAATAAGGTTCTGGCTGATTCTATTCGTAAGCGTCTGAAGCCTTATACTAGCTTCGAGTGTTTTGGTCCCATTGTCAATCAGCAGAAGGTTGAGGAAGTTGAGACTGAGAATATTTGGGGCGGACCTAATAAGATGAAGCGCCAGAGTACTCCGGCGGTTCGTAAGCTGTATATCGAGGGTGTTAATCCTGATTCCTTTGATCCGAATCCAAGCGACAAGGATGCGGAGCCAACTTATACTGAGGACAATATCTCCGAAGCACGGGCAAAGATTGCCGCTAATACTCAGGCCAAGAAGGACTTCGACGGCAAGGATGCTGAGAACGATACTTCTTGGTGGGGTGGTTCCAACAAGTCTACTGCAACTCCTGCAAATGAGGAAGAGGTCGATTGGGGCTAAAATTTTTTAGCCTTAGCTAAGTAACACAGGATACCGATAAAAGAAAAGATTTAGAGAGGAATTTACATATATGGCTATGATTCGTAAGGCATCTGCTGTTCGTAAGAAGCTTCATATGCTGATTTATGGCGAACAGGGAACTGGTAAGTCTCGTACTGCTATGCAGCTGTGCTATCTAAAGAACGCAGACGGTAAGCCGTTCCGTGTTCTGTATCTGGATACCGAGAATGGTTCTATCGATAACTATACTGAGGAACTGGAAGCTAATGGTGTGAATCCTGACAATCTGTTGATTGTTTACACCCAGTCTCTGGCAGAAGTTCAGGATTATATCAAGATGGTTACCAACGATGAGGATATTGAGGATGAGAATGGAGATGTTTGTCTGGATGCAGATGGCAAGCCGTTCCGTGCAGACGCTCTGGTTGTTGACTCCGCTTCCATTCTCAAGATGACTGCTACCCAGGGCCTCACCGCCTTCTCGCAGAAGCGTGCCAAGGTTAAGGCTGCATCTCAGGGTCTGACCGGTGATGAAAAGGCAGTTAAGATTGAGGGTGCTGGCATGGAGCTCAAGGATTTCAATACCCTGAACTTCAAGGGTCAGTCCCTGATTTTGGATCTGAATGCATCTGGTGTGAACTACATCGTTGTTTGCCGAGAGAAGGACGAGAAGCATACTAAGGTTGTGAATGGTTCTATCGTAAGTGAGCCTACTGGTCGTAAGATTCCTGATGGGTTTGCTGGTCAGGAGTACAACGTTGATACTGAGTTCCGCCTGTATTTTCAGGATGGTCAGCAGCTCGCTTTCTTCGATAAGGATCGTACCGGTATGCATAAGGGCGGTGAGGTCGTTGAGGATCTGACCCTGCTTGAGTATCAGGATATTATCTCTAGTAGCGCAAAGAATCGGGAGAACGTCATCAAGAACGGCTTAAACGATGCTGTTAAGACTGAGGTTAAGCTGAGTATGCGTGACCTTGGTATCGAAAACGATGAGCCGGATGATGTTCCGGCAGATAAGAGTTCCGATAGTAAAGAGCCTTCTATGGATGACATCAAGGCAAAGCTGAATGACCTGATTGCTTCCGCTTCTCCTATGAAGAAGAGTGCCGCACAGAAGGCTGTTAAGGCGGCTGGCCTGTCTACCGCATTCCGTTCCATGACTGACATCGAGGAACTGAAGAAGGTTGCCGCAATCATGGAGAAGGAACTGGCTTAATGGAACTAACCCGTAAATGCAAGATTTGCGGGAAGAACATTTTCATCGAGCGAGACCGTAGCACGTTTTTCTACGACAAGACTGGCTTTTATCATAAGGATTGTTTTGTAGAAAAAAAGAAAAATCAAAAACGCCCTTGGACAGATGACCTGCTAAGGGCATTTTTTGACAAAGTGAATGACACTACGGATAAAAAGGTCGATGATCTTCTTTCCAAAAAGAGAGAACAAGACCACAATCGTGAGCTTGCACATATCAAACAGGAAGAGAAAAAGATTCTTTTCGACCATATTCGAGATACATACGCCCCGGCGGTTGTTCCGGGTAGCTTCTATTCGAAACTTACGCAGTTGATTTCCGGCAATTATTACAAATATAGAGGTTCTATTCCTCCGCTAGAACTTTACGATATGTGGGTTCTAGCGAAACCCCGACTAGATAAGATAATTGCCGAGAAAGAAGCTAAGGGTTGTGATATGAGCCAGCGATGGAATTACGATTTGGCTGTTTTGTTGGCTCAATATCCTAGTTATCTCGAACGAAAAGAAAAACTAGCTTCGATTCGCAGTGAAAGCGAAGATAAAACGAAGGAAAATCTGACTGAAACGGTACTGAAACGTATGAAAACAGCACCGAAACAGAGTAAAAACGAGAATGAAATTGATATAAATGCGATTCTCGATGAGATATAAAAGAGGTTGGTAAATGGATAATACAGTTCATGATGCTCAAAGATTGAAGGAGCTTCAGGCACTTCCTCTTGAGCGAAAGATTCAAATCACTCAAAATCGTATCCAGGAATGGTACATGCACTATGATGGTGGTGTGTACATTAGTTTCTCTGGTGGTAAGGATTCTACTGTACTTGCTCATTTGACGAAACAGTTATTCCCAGATGTTCCGCTCGTGTTTAGTAATACTGGTTTGGAATACTCGTCAATCCAGAAATTTGCACGAGATGCAGATGCAGTTTTTGTTTATCCCAAGATGGGTTTTAGTGATGTGGTCTCTACATATGGTTATCCTCTTATCTCTAAAGAAGTGGCAGAAGCGATTTACTACGCTAGACGAATCAGAAATAGCGGCGCAGCCACCATGAGAGAGAGAGTAAGAACAACTCTCAGGAAAAGACAGGAACTTCTGGGTTTAAGGACGAACTGCCCGGGAGGTGTCTTTAGCAATCCGTGGCTTTACGATGAAACAGGAGTCTTTCAGGGAAACAGACGGACGATTCTACTTGGTAATGAACCGGGAGCTGAAATGCAGGCTGGAACAAAATCCATGTTCAATAAAGAAAAATGGTTGCCAGCAACACAAGAACTTCCGTTTGCAATTTCTCATTACTGCTGTTCAGTTATGAAAAAAGGTCCGATGAAGAAGTATGCAAGGGCAACCAAGCGTAAACCCATTATTGGAACGTTGACTGATGAAAGTCGTGTTCGCAAGCAAGCATGGATTCGACATGGGTGTAATGCTTTTGATAGCAAGTCTCCAACAAGTCAGCCTATGAGTTTTTGGACTGAGCAGGACGTGCTCACTTTCATCAAACAGTCAGGGATTCAAATTGCAGATGTCTATGGCAATATTGTTCCTACGAGTGATAAGCAGGATGCGCCATTGTGCTGTACTGGGTGTGATCGTACCGGATGCACGTTTTGCGGATTTGGAGCTCACAACAGGAATGACAATAGGTTCTTGACGCTTGCCGAACTTGACCCAAGGAAGTACGAGTATAGTATGAACGGTGGGCAATGGGTGGATAATCCAAAGTATGATGCGACGGCACCTGAGTATGATGGTGTATGGAAGAACTGGAATCCGAAGAAAATCTGGGTGCCAAGCAAAGAAGGTCTTGGATTGAGAAAAGTCTTTGATATGTTCAATGAACTGTATCCAAACAACAAAATTCAATATTAAAAGTATAGAGGGAGGTGGATGAGTGGAACTCATTTCAAATATCCCGAATGAAATTCTATTTGTCGGCGCAATTTACAAGCATCCTGACTATTTGGTCGAGTATGGGCATTATGTCAAGAGCAAGTACGATTTTGCCGATGAAGCAACAAAATTTTTCTACGATGCAGCGTTAATTATTTACGAAACTCGGACTCAAGAATTTAATAAAACGTCTGTTTTAACGTTTATGGCTGAAGATGAGTCCAGATTGTCCCAATACAAGCGGCTGAAGGGCTGGTCAACCATTGAATACTACATGAGCCTTGCGAATGACGATGATATCAAGGGATACTTCAATATCCTGAAGAAATATTCGCTACTTCGTGAGTACCAGAGAAACGGATTTAACATTGAAGGAATCTTGAAGCATCGACAGTTTGAAATGTTTGGTGCTCAGGACATTTACAAATTGATTCGTGGCAAGGCCGACAAGATCAATACGGTTATCATTACAAACGATGATGCTGAGATTTTGAATAATGGTCTGCTACCAATGGTCAATGAACGTCTGAGCGTTCCCGATATGGGTTTGCCGTTCCAGTATCCTATCATGAACGATTTGTTCCGAGGATTGAAGCTGGGCACTGTGATGTTTAATGGTATGCCATCTAACGCTGGTAAGACTAGATATATGATGGCGATTGTTGCTTACGTCACATTGGTTCAAAAGCAAAAAGCTCTTCTGCTGCTGAATGAGATGGATCTTGAGTCAGTTCGGTATTGCTTATTGGTCACCGCCATCAATAATCCTGAGTTTCAAGAGTTGCATGGTCATCGTTTCCACAAGGATGAACGAGAAATCACTCTTGGAATGTACCGGGATGCAAATGGAAACTTTATCTTCCGAAAGCAAAACGAAGACGGAGAATACATAGAAAGCATTGATGAGTTTACCGCCCGTGTCTACGAAGAAAGCGAAGAGTACCGCAATGTGCTTGATGTTTGCCAGTGGATTGAGAGCGAATCACAAGGCTTGATTATCGCAAAAGACGTTTCCGCTGATTATAGTGATAAGTCCTTGCGATTTGAAATCCAGAAGGCAGCTCTCACCCAAGGAGTTAAGTATGTGTTTTACGATACTCTAAAGAACGATATTGCTTCGATTGGTGAATGGGCAGCATTCAAAGTGACAGCCACCGAACTTGAAGAGATTGCAAAGAATCTGAAGATTTTTATCTACGGTAGTATCCAGTTGGCTGAAAATGCCCATGAGTATCTTCCTGATGAGTTGAATTCAAATAACATTGCTGAGTCAAAAATGATTAAGCACGTTGCTTGGACGATGGTTCTATTTAAGGAGATTCCAAAAGATAAGTTCGTGAAGTATCAGTATATCTCTCATGACCCTGAATGGGGCGGCGACTGTGCTCATCGGTTAAATCCAGACAAACGATACTATGTTGGAAACATTGATAAGAACCGTTTTGGCGAGAAGAAGAAAATCATGTTTGAAGTAAATTTGAACCAAAATGTCTGGAAAGAGGTTGGTGTCTGCACCAGAAAGTAATAGGAGGTGGCTGAATGGATTGCCACTACATAAAAGTTACAGAAGGTACTTTTAAACAAGATAAAGAAACTATTCTCAGAAATTTAAAACGACAAGCAACAGATGAAGAGTGTAACAATACTATTGTGACTGACATTTGCTGCAATGATGGTTCGTGTTGGGAAGGTAAGGTTGCATGGCTGACTGGTGAGTATGTTTCGCTCAAGAGTTTTTATCCTGATGACCCAGAGGGGCATGTGATTATCCCACTGAATAGAATTCAGTATGTCTGTTTAATGAGATCTATTGAGACGTGTATTGACGAGTGGGAATCTAAAGTATGGTAAATATCGCAGATCTGAAAAATTACATTCTTGAAGAACAACAGATTGAGCCGATTCTGGAAGAACTTGGTTGTCATCATATTAGTCATAAAGCTGGTTATTACCAGTGTGCAAATCCAGATGGTGACAATAGAACGGCACTCTGTATCTACGAGAATGAAAATCTTACTGCGGTAGATTACACACGAGACATTGCCAATGGAAAGACCAGTTATGATTTGATTTCTGTCGTCCAGTTCTTTTTGGAACTGTCTTTCCCAAAAGCTATTAAGCAAATCTGTGAATGGGTTGGTCTTGACTACTATCACAACTTCGAGGAAGACCTTCCTAAAAGTATGTTGATTCTAAAAGAACTCATCGCCATGCAAAATGAAGGTGAAGAACATGAGGATGACCGTCCGATAGTCCCCATCTCCGAAGCCATCCTCGGTTATTACAAACCTTATGTGAACCAGATTTTTGCTGACGATGGGATATCTTATGAGACGCAGCAGGAGTTTGAGATTGGCTTTGATGAACTGACAAATAGAATCACGATTCCAATCAGAGATGAAATTGGTACTCTGGTTGGTGTAAAGGGAAGATATTTTGGTAAGCCACCTGAAGGCGAGATGAAGTACAAGTATATTGAGCCGTGTGCCAGAAACCGCATTCTATATGGTCTGTATAAGACAGAACTGTACATTAAGAATAAAGGTCTGGTATATGTTGGTGAAGCTGAAAAGTCTGTCATGCAGATGTGGAACATGGATGTCTGCAACTGTGTGGCGACTGGCGGTAAGAAGGTTTCACAAAATCAAATTGAAATTTTGACACGTCTTTGCGTTGATATTTGTTTCGTCTTTGATAAAGACGTTCAGCTTAGTGAGCTTATGGTTCTCGCCAATCGATTTGTCGATGGCGTAAGTGTGTATGCTGTAGTAGATGATAAAGGGATTCTGGATGAAAAGGAAGCCCCGACTGATAATCCTGAAAAATTTAAGGCATTGATTGAGAACTGTGTTAGGAGAATTAAATGAATGTAAAGCTATGGAAGGGAAGTAGGAACGACCTATCAGACCCGATTGGAACGATTATGGAGAACAGAGGGGTTGAGGATTATAAGACCTACATGAACCTAGATGATTCTTGTCTGAATTCTCCGTGGGAACTGGACAACATGGAAGATGCTGTCAGGCTGTTGAATAAACATATCTGGAATAAGTCTATTATCTCTATCCTTGTAGACTGTGATGTAGATGGATTCACAAGTGCTTCAATGATGTTTCAGTATTTGAAGACGATTGGTTATTTTGGAAAAATCAATGTTCTGCATCATAGTGGGAAGGAGCATGGGCTCTCTAAAGAAATTGAGGTTCCACCTGAAACTACCTTGCTGATTATTCCTGATGCTGGCAGCAATGATGTTGAGCAGTGTAAGGAACTCCGTGAAAAGGGCATTGATATTCTGATTCTTGACCATCATATCTGTGATAGAGAGAATCCTTACGCAGTAATCGTCAACAATCAGAATGGTACATATCCTAACAAGGAACTTTCTGGCGCTGGCGTGGTGTATAAATTCCTTCAGGCTGTTGATGAAGATAATTGGACTAATGTTGCAGACCGATATCTTGATCTGGTGGCTGTTGGAAACATCGGTGATGTCATGGATATGCACTCGCATGAGACAAAGCGCCTTTGCACGAAAGGTCTGGCACGAATTGTAAATCCGATGATTTGTGCCTTGATTGAGGCGAATAGTTTCAACATCAAGGGTGACCCGACCATCAATGATGTTCAGTTCTACATCGTTCCGATGATGAACGCACTGATTCGCGTTGGCTCATCTGAGCAAAAGAAGCGGATGTTCCGTGCGATGGTCGGTGAAGAGCAGACTTTCCAGTACACTCCGACTCGTGGCAAGAATGCCGGTGTCACGATTGATGAGACTCTGGCGCAGCATGTAGCTCGTGAATGTTCTTCTTGTAAATATCAGCAAAACAAGACTAAGGATAAGGCTGTTGCAGAACTTCAAAACTGGATTTCTAAGTATGGGGCAGATAGAAGTAAGGTTCTGTTTTGCAATTCCACTGGAATTCTGGACAGTAATTTGACTGGCGTTGTAGCAATCAAGCTGGCTGAAATGTATGCAAAGCCGTGTGTACTACTTCGAGAGGTTGCCTGTCCTGAAGAAGAGCCAGATGAGGATCACGAGTATTTTGGTGGTTCAATGAGAAATCCTGATGGTTCTCCAATCGGAAATCTGAAAGAGTTCCTGATGAGTACCGGAGATTTTGAGTCGGTTCTTGGTCACGATAATGCCGCTGGCGTGAAAATCAAGAAGAAAAATGTGCCAAAAGCGATTGCAGATTGTAATGAGCTGCTTAAAAATGTCACGATGAGTAAGGCAATCGTAGTTGATTTTGATTTTGACTATAGTAGGTTGACCGTTGCATTGCCGAAGACCATGTACGAGATGCATAAAATCTGGGCACAGGGAATCTCTGAGCCGTATTTTTACATTAAAAACATTCCGCTGATTCATAGTGGATGTGCTCCGATGGGCAAGAACGGCAATATGTGGAAGTATTCTGATGAAGAAAAAGGCATTGATTTTGTGTGCTTTGCGGATAATGGCCGGATGATTGGCTGGATTAACAATGACTTCTATGGTGGTCAGGAAGAAAAATATATCAATGCCGTGTGCCGGTTATCCTTAAATCAATACGGAAATAAGGTGACTCCGCAGGCACAGATTGTGGATTTTGAGGTGATTTGATATGGGAAATTGGAAACGTGCTATCGCCATCGACTTTGATGGCACTCTCTGTAAGAATAATTATCCTGATATCGGTGAGCCAAACTGGAATGTCATTTATCAAGCAATTCAGGAACAGAAGCACGGTGCTGGGTTGATTCTCTGGACTTGCCGGGAAGGAAAGCTTCTGTATGATGCGATGGAAGCTTGTTTTGATTGGGGAATCCAGTTTGATGCCATCAATGAAAGTCTTCCTGAGTGGAAAGAACATTTTGGTACTGCACCTAGAAAGGTCGGTGCTGATGAATATTGGGATGATAAGGCCAGGACTGTAAAGAATGGAGAGTTGGTTGACAATGACTAATGCGAATAATTACATTTTATCATTAAATCTATTGGATGGTGCACATCAATCACTCTGGAATGCTCTTAAAAACTTGGAATTGCTTCGAGAAGGAACTGCATTTAATCAGGTCTTGAATGATGATACGCATATTATTGAACCGGATGAATTGACTTATGTTCTTGATAAATTTGCAGAACAGCATCCTGATTGGGAAATCTGTATTGAAACTGACCATGGGACGGTTAGTGAAAAACTCAAAATGAATCATAATTTCTACGAAGGAATGGGTAATATGATTGTCCTTGATTTTGAATGAAGATGACAAAACGACGATATAGACATTACAGAATTGATTATCGCACATATAATTACACACTCAAGAAATATCACAACTTATACAGAGAAATCTACGCTGAAAATGCAAGAGATGCGGTTGAAATGCTAAGAAGCAAAGAGTGTAATCGTGAGTTTGAAATTGTTAAAGTCTGGTTTGTTGATATTTTTGGTGATAGAAACGACAGATTTTATCCACGAACTTATGTGATTGACAAAGAAGATTATGAGTGAGGTGAGGACGCAATGGCGGTATACATCACGGGTGATATTCATGGTGATTTTAATCGGTTTTTAGAATTGGAAAAGTTTTGCCATGAACACAATCTTGGAAAGAATGACTGGATTGTCTGCCTTGGCGATGTCGGTTTGAACTACTACGGCAAGGATGACCCTCGTGAATGGAGTATCAAGACTATCGCCGCAGATATTCCTGCGAATCTGTTTTGTATTCATGGCAACCACGAGCGCCGCCCGTCTCGTAAGGATGGTTATAGAACAAAGGAAATCAGTGGAGATATTTGTGGTAAGGTGTGGCATGACTCACATTATCCCAATCAGTATTTCGCTATTGATGGTGAGGTTTACCAGATTCTTTCCGGCGTAGAGATGTTGAATTGTCTTGTTTGTGGTGGAGCTTATTCTGTGGATAAGTATTATCGACTAGAGTGGGGATATAATTGGTGGCCGGACGAACAGCCGAATGAGAAGACTAAGAAAAAAATTTGGAATATTACACATAACCCTCAAATCGATGATATTGATGTTATGCTCACGCATACCTGTCCATTCCGGTTCATTCCAACTGAATTGTTTATCGGTGGTATTGATCAAAGCACAGTAGACCAGTCAACTGAAATATTCTTTGATAATATATACGAATGCTATCCTAACGATTGTAAACCATTCTGGTATTTCGGCCATTTCCATGGTAACAAGTACACCGATGACTATGTGATGCTTTTTGATGACGTTATTAAATTTGGAGATAAGGTGAAGAGTGATGAGTGAATATCATGTGAGCTGTGGTATGTTTGGTATTTACGCAGGAACTGTTAAAAAGAATGGAACCGAGTGGAAAGATAAAACTCGTGTCACGGATGAAGCTATCGAGGCAGTTCGTGATTGGCTTCTTTCTGAAGCTCAGTTCAACAATAGAACTTTTGGTGGATACACATGGACAACAAAGGACGGTAAGACTGTAACTTTGAGAGTGTCCATCGAAGACAAGGAGCAGACAGAATGATCAAAGATAAAAATTTACGAGTGCTTGATTATATTGATGGCAAGGAAATCCTCATTCAGATGGGTGAGGAAGGTTCTGAGCTGTCAAAAGCTGCGATAAAGTTTTATCGTGCAATCGACATGAAGAACCCAACGCCTGTAAGCATTAACGAGGCTTATGAAAACCTCGTAGAAGAATTCGGTGATGTGCTGAACTGTATCTACGCATATTTTGATGATGACGCAGAAAAAATTTGGAGTTTTACTACAGAGGCAGATAATATTGCTGATGAGAAGCGTAAACGTTGGATTAAACGCCTGAAGGAACGTAATCAGTTTTAATGGTAAAAGGAGAATAGATGTCAGATAATTTTGTAAATCTTCATGTACATACAGCGCAGGGTTCGTTACTTGACTCTATTCTTACCGTCAAGGAACTTGTAAACTTTGCTAAAGAGAATGGTCAGAAGGCTATTGCTGTTACGGATCATGGCAAGATGCACTCTTTTGTTGACCAAGTTAAGGCTTGTAAAGTAGAAGGTATTAAGCCTATCATCGGCTGTGAAGTTTATGAAGTAGATAATCAGGCAGAGAAAGCTGACACAAAAGACTATAAACAACCTCGTTACCATCTTGTTTTACTAGCGAAGAACGAGACCGGTTTAAAAAATCTATTTAAGGTTGTTTCAAATGCTTGCGTTGATGGCATGTATAAAAAGCCTCGAACTTCTTTGAACATCATTGAACAAAACGAGTGGGGTAAAGGTATTATCTGTCTTACGGCCTGTCAAGTTGGTCGAATGAGTAGATTGCTTGTTGATGGAAACGAGACTGAGGCATGGCAGTTATGGAACAAACTGAAATGGATCTTTGATGACGTGTTTATGGAGGTTCAGTCTCATGATACGCCAGATCAGGCTGAAGCTAATGCCAAAATTGCAGCTTTTATCAAAAAGTACAATCTTCCGTATACCATTACAACCGATGCTCATATGCTTTCCAAGGAAGATGTTGATGCACATTCAGTTTTTGTAGAAATTGGAGAAGGACGAGAAGTTGGAGAAAGTTATGTTGACTGCTATCTTCAGACAGAAGACGATGTGCTGAGAACACTTTCAAAGCAGTTTGATGAAGACTTCATCCGAGAAGGCTGCTCAATGTCTGTGAAGATTGCAGATATGATTGATAATATTGACATTGGCCTCGGTCAGCCGAATCAGATGCCCGAAGTGAAAATTGAAGGTAAATTTGATTCGCATCTGGATTATCTACGCTACCTTGTTTATTCTACTTTCGATGAAAAATTCGGATGGATGAGTAAAGAAGAACAGCAAACCCGGCGGGACAGAATTGAGATGGAGCTTGACGTTTTGGAATATGTTGACTACATCGACTATTTCATCATGCTGTATATGCTTTGTAAAGTGGCCGATGAACGAGGTATCCCTCGTGGCTATTCTCGTGGTTCTGGTGCAAACTGTCTATGTCTATTTATGCTAAACGTTACGCAGATTGATTCTGTTCGTTGGGATCTTGACTTCTCTCGTTTTGCAAATAAGGGTCGTAAGAGTCTCGCGGACTTCGACTTTGATATTAGCCGTCGTCGTCGCAAAGAACTTGTTTCTATTGCAGAAGAGCTTTTTGGAAAAGAGAGTGTAGCACCAATCGCAACTTTTAATTCTCTATCTACCAAGGTTGCCATTAAGGATATTGGCAAGGTACTGAACGAAGATCCAGAAAGCCCATATTATATGCAGATTCCGTATGAATTGCGAAATGAAGTTGCTAAGTTGATTCCGACCGTGAAAACATTGGATGATCTCGGAGAAGAAGTTGAGAAGGAAGTTCTATTGAAGGACATTCTTGGAAAGAGCGAGCAGCTTTCTAATGTGTATGATAAGTTCCCGCTGTGGTTTAAGTACGTTATGCGGCTTGAAGGTTTACCGAAGAGTATGGGTCGCCATGCTGCAGGAACTTTGATTACACCTAAGCCTGTTATTGAATATTGTCCTCTCTGTATGGATAGAGAAGGTAATCAGATGTGTCAGCTTGAAATGCACAATGCTATGGACGACCTGTCTCTAGTTAAGATGGATTTTCTTGGTCTTGAAAATTTGGACACGATTGATGACACATTAAAGATGGCCCATCTTACTTGGAAAGATGTCGATATCAACCATCTTGATTTGAATGACAAGGCAGTCTATGATGCTGTTTATAAATCTGGACACACAATTGGTATTTTTCAGATGGAGTCTGCTGAAGCTCGAAAGATGTGTGTTGAAGCAAAATGTGACAACGCCGAGGATATCATTGTTGTGAATGCAGCAAACCGCCCTGGTACTAAGGACAGCTTCCCGACGTATTGTTCCAATAAGCTTTATCCAGAGACTATCAAACTACTTCATCCTGATATCAAACAGCTTTTTGCCAAGACTCAGTACATTCTTCTTTATCAGGAACAGGCTCTGGCAGTATTTCGTTATGCAGGATTCCCTGAAACTGAGGTTGACAATGCTCGTCGTGCCATTGGTAAGAAAAAGAAAGATGTTATGGCATCCTTGGAGGTCCAGTTTAGAGATGGCCTTCACAAAAAAGGATGGAACGATTATCAGATTTCTGAGATGTGGGCATTGATCTTGAAACAGGCTTCTTATTCCTTCAACCGGGGCCACGCAGTTGCTTATGGGCTTCTTTCTTACCTGACAGCATACCTGAAGACTCATTATACTGAGTATTTCATGGCTGCGTGTATGATTACTAAAGAAGATGATTCTGGCAAAATGGGTGTGTTTATCAATGAATGTGACCGTTTACATATTCGGGTCCTTCCTCCAAGTGTTAACAAGTCTGATATGGAATTTAAGGCCGATGCAGAGAAGCACACAATTCTGTTTGGCTTGAAAGCCATTAAGGGAATGGGCGAGAGTGTCGCATCAGGAGTGATTGCAGATCGTCCATATTCTGGATTGGCAGACTTTGTTCAGAGAGCAAACGGTGGCAAGATTGGCACTTCAAACGTTGTAAAGTTGATTAAGGCGGGAGCTATTCCAACAAAGGACAAGAGAAAAATCTTAATCACTTTTGCGAATATGGTTTTTGAGAACGAGTATAAAGAGAAGAGTTTCCACGAAATGGCATCTCTCCCCAAGATCTCTATTCTCAAAGATGAATACGGAATTAACACAGATTCTATTAAAGACAAACCTACCAGACTCGCCTTATATAATAAGGTAAGAAGGGAGCGCTGGGAAGCGGACACATGGAATCGAAAGAAAGAAAAAGACAAAAAGCGGAATGCCTTTATGCAGGCGTTTGCTGAAAAGTATATGCAAGACGAGCACATGTGGGAATTTGAAACCCTTTCAATGTTCTTGACTAGCAATCCCATTAAGGATGCTTGTACCTATATTGATGCTGGTCTTGATACTGTAGAGGATGGCGGTGAGGCAACTGCTATTTGTGTCATCGTAGACATCCAAAAAAAGAAGGATAAACGTGGTAACCAGTTTGCATACTTACATGTTTACACGACAGGTGGTATTGTTGAAATGATTTGTTGGGCATCTCAGTATGCACGATATTCAAGTCTGATTTCAAAGGGTAGCGATCTTGCAATCCTTTGCAAGAGAAAAGAAAATTCGTACATTGTTGAGAAGATGAAGCCCTACAAGCAGTGGCTGCGAGATAGAGAGATAGCGTAAGAGGGTTGTAAAGTGGCAGATAAAAAATTTAATGAAAATATTATTCGTTGCTACATCAGGATAAAACGAGTCTTTTATCCAAAAGATGGGAGGCAGGTGGAGCCCGGCGGCTTCGCCACTTTCTCTGCCGAGGTGGTAAAAATCAAGCAGGGAAACCCTGTTATGAGTCGATACAGTGACCTCCGGCTAAAAGGCAACGTTCCTAGCCTTGATATGGATAAGACTTATTCGTTCTGTGGTGAGTATGTTCATCATGAAAAATTTGGCGATCAGTACAAAATCATCTATATGAATGAGTTTCAAGAGATCACTGACCCGGAAGAACAAAAAAGCTTTCTCCGTTTTATCTTGACTGACCATCAGTTTGAGATGCTTTATGAAGCATTCAAGAATCCGTATGAGATTATCAAGAATGGTGATATCAAGTCTCTTTGTACTGTTAGCGGTATTACGGAAGGTCGAGCACGAAAGATCATTGACTCTTTTGAAAACAACATTGATAACAGTGAAGCGTACACGAAACTGATTGAGTACGGTTTGACCACCAGTGCTATTGAAAAGCTTGTTCGTCAGTATCACGGTGCAGACACTCTGGTAAGAAAGATTGAGGAGAATCCTTACGTCCTGATCGATGATGCGTATGGCATCGGCTGGAAAAAAGCTGACGCTCTTGCTTTGAATATGGGTTTAAAGCACAATTCGCAATTCAGAATCGAAGCTTACGTCATGCATTTTCTTGCCGCCCGTGCTGAAGAAGGTAACTCTATTATTCCGGCAAACCAGACAATCAATAGCTGTATCAAGGAACTTGATTTGAACGAGGGTGACCAGGAAGTTATCAAAAGGGCACTTTTTCATCTGCATGATGTCCGTGAAACGCTTTGGTGGAGTGATGACCGTCAGGAATTTGCTTTAACTAGAGTGTGGAATCTGGAAGATGAAATCGCAAAGGAAATCAAGCGATTAGCGGATGCACCTGTTGAGCCGATTGGTCGAAATATGGATGCAGCAATCAATGAAGCCGAGGATGCGCTTGGCATCGAGTATACTGAAGAGCAGAGAGATGCTATTAAAAAGGTATGCTCTAGTAACGTCTGTATCTTAACAGGCTACGGCGGAACTGGCAAAAGTACCGTTGTTGCTGGTGTTCTAAAGGTTCTTCATGGTAAGTCTTTCGCTCAGACTGCACTCTCTGGTCGTGCCGCTGCTCGTATGCAGGAGATTACTGGTCAGGATGGTAAGACCATCCATCGTCTTCTTGGCTATGATATTGAGAATGGTGGGTTTGTTCACGATAAGGACAATCCTCTGGATGAGGACATTATCATTCTGGATGAGACGTCTATGGTTGGAGCTCAATTATTTTATGACTTGATTCAGGCAATCGAGACCGGCAAGCGATTCATCATGATTGGTGATGACGGCCAGCTTGAGAGTATCGGTATGTGTAACATCTTCAAGGATATGCTTGCATCTAAGGTTGTTCCTGTGGCTCGTTTGACTAAGATCCATCGTCAGGCAGCTAAGTCTGCAATTATCACCGAGAGTATCAAGGTTCGCAATGCTACGCAATTGGTTCCTTATGGCTGGGCTGGCAATGAGATTCGTGGTGAACTTCGTGATTTGGAGCTTGATATCTATAAGGACGCAAGTGAATCGTTCAACCACATCATCAATCAGTACCGTACCTTATATAATAAGGTAGGGAATGATAGTGCGAAGATTCAGATTGTACTTCCACAGAAGCTGCGTGGTAGTATCTGTACTTATGAAGTCAATAATGCTATTCAGGAAATTGTGAATCCGAGTCGTGGTCAAGCAGAAGCAAAGGTCACAATCTATGGTGATGGCAAGGATAGAGTGTATACTCTGCGTGAGGGCGATCAAGTTATTATCAACAAGAACAACTATGAGCTTCACACATACAATCTCAAGACAAAGAAAAAGGAAGAGAAGTGTCCGGTGTTCAATGGAAACCGTGGCATTATCCGAAAAATTGAGAATAGTTTTATTCTGGTTGATTTTGATCAGTGGGGCACGATCTTCATTCCACATTACTTTGGTGGGAATAACATCTGGGCAACGCTTGAACTTGCTTATGCTCTGAGTTGTCACAAGTTGCAGGGCAGTGAGGCTCCATATGTGATTGTTGGTATGGACAACTCCGCATACCTGATGTTGACGAGAGAATGGCTCTATACGGCCATCACTCGTGCCAAGAAGTATTGTGTGATTTGCGCCGAAACTCATGCTCTTGATCGGGCTGTAAAGACTTCGAGAGTGCCATATAAGCGGACGTTCTTGAAGGAATTTTTACGGAAAGAATTTTCAGAAAAGCATTGACAATTATATTTGTATCCTGTATAATATAGTTATAAAAAGTCTCCATCCCGGAGGCTTAAAATTCTCTCTTTAACTATATAATACAGGATACGGGAAAGAAATGGCTTGCTCGTAACGACAAGCCTTTCTTTATTAGCTATAACTACATAATACAGGATACGCAAGGAGGCTTTATGACAGATAAAGAGCTCATAGGTAAGCTTGATGCGATGGTTAAGGCATTGCAGAAAGCAAAGAAGAAGACGGACAAGACCCGCATTTTGCTGGATGCACGAAAGGATTTTGGCGACGAAGATGATGAGCTGATGTTTTTCTTCAGATTTTTGCTTGACCCAGCAATTGTGACTGGACTGTCTGACGCAAAGATCAACAAGAAGGTGGCGGCAAAGCCTGATTTAGATTTTGAGCATTACAGTTGTGGATGTCTTTATCTAATGGGTAAAGGTCACAACACTGGCTCTGATGCATCCATCGCAACAATCCAAAATTACTTACATAAAAACCCTGAGTACGAAGAGTTTCTAAAGCGACTGTTCACTAAGAACCTGCCGATTGGAGTTGAAGCAGCTACCATCAATAAGGTGTACGGCGAAGAGATTATTCCTGTCTGGGAGGTTCAGCAGGGATACCCGATTGATAAGGTAAAGCTGAAGGATGGCATTTGGTTCAGTTTAAGCCAGAAGATGAATGGAAATAGGGGAACCATGTATAAAGGCGAGCTCATCTCTCGGCAGGCTCAGAAGTTTAAAGGATTAGACCATATAAAGAATGATCTGCTCGCTCTATACGATGAAGACGCCTCAAGGCGAGATGCGTGGGTGTTTGATGGTGAGCTGATCTACAAGAACCCAGAAAGAATGTCGGACGGAGAGGCTTTTCGTTATGGCACTGGCCTATTGAACTCGGATAGTAAGGACAAGACGGGTATCAAGTTCGTTATTTTTGATGTGATTCCTGTTGTAGAGTTCGACCGTGGAAAGTGTACTATCCCATATAAAATTCGCCGTATTGGGTTAAATTGTCTTCGCGCAGAGATTACTCGCAAGCACCTTGAGAATATTGAGATTGTTCCCATGGTCTATGAAGGAAAAGACCAAAACGTGATTCCAAAGTGGCTTGATTATGCTGTCGAGCACGATTGGGAAGGTCTTATGTTGAACACGGACGTCCCTTATCGCCGGGCTCGTCACAACGGATGTCTCAAAATCAAGCGATTCTACACTGTTGATCTACGAATCACAGCGATTGAGGAAGGTCAGAACCGTCTGGCTGGTACGATGGGCGCTCTGGTTGTGGACTACAAGTGCAACGAGCTTCGTGTCGGCTCTGGTTTTGATGATGCTACGAGAGCTGCTGTGTGGGCGAATCCTGATGACTACATTGGCAAAATTGTGGAATGTAAGTACAAAGAGGTCACGATGGACAAAAAGACTGGCCTTGAGTCTCTGCAATTCCCGACGTTTGTACGATTCCGAGATGATAAGAATGAAGTGAGTTACGGTTAAGGAGGAGTTATGAAGACTTATTACGCAGTGACCCAAGGTGAATATTCAGATTATCGGATTATTACTATCACTGAAGATAAAGAAAAAGCAGAAAGAATCGCTGCGGCCTACGACGGTGATGTCGAAGAGTATGAGGATAGTATTATAAATCCGATTGGGATCTGGAAGGTTTATCACTACGAAAAAAATGGGGATTGGATCGTATGCCATTCTGACAGAGACATCGAAGATATTAAAGATGGGGAGTGGAAACCTGATTATTTTGAGGACACTCTTTTCAATAATGGTATGACATGGACTATTTATGTTACCGCTGAAAACAAAGAGCTTGCTCAGAAGATTGCTTATGATAAGTATGCTCAGTGGAAAGCTGAACGGGAAGGACTGGCTTAAAATGCTACTTTTAACGCAAGGCGGAGAAATTATAAATCTTGACCGTATGGCAATCATTGATACCGCAAGCCTTAATGTTTACGCAAGGCAAGGTATGGGCGAGCGCGGAATTGTTCTTGGTAGTTATAACTCTGAGAGTAGATGCTACGATGTTGTCGCACGTATTTTTGATTGCTATCGGAAAAATGAGAAAGCATACATAATGCCAAAATGAACGACTTCAGAGAGCTAACCGTCTCGAAGAAAGCAAAACAGGAAGAAATCATATGAGAAACATGTCAAAGAACACTCGTAAAAAGGTTATGCGAGTTATCAAGGCAAATTGTCATTCGAATAATGGGTATTGGTGGGAACCATACAAAAGTAGTCGGATGTTCGCGATTTGGAACTATATTATAACAGAAGATCGCTTTGGTTTGGGCGAATTTGCAGCAGTATATGAGGATTTAGATGAGAAATTTTCTCCATACTTTTATGTTAGCATCGTGTCTCCTGTGCAGTTAACAAATCCACGTCTTCCAATCAATGTCAACAAACAGATTGTAAAGAAATGGGAAGAAGGTGGTTTTATCTGACAGACTTCCGAAAACTAGCCATCCCTAAGAAAGAACGACTTGAAGTTCGACTTACCGATGGCACAGAAGAACACAATATATTGTACATAATCACATCTCTAGCCACTATTAAAGGTGCTGAGATTTTTAAAAATTTTCGTTTGTATTCTGTAGGCTCCGCCGGGGAGCTCAACTTATTAGAGAAGCGAGACGGCGATCCCTACTTTGATAAGCTGAAAGGAACAGAATATGAGTAATTCGATGAACCGAGAAGACCGGCGCAGAGAGCAGCGTAAGGCACGAATCCTCGCCCGGCGAATCAAGAAGGCCGGTGGTCCCGACTTTTTGGCTGGAATGCCAGTTGAAGAGTGGGAACCAAAGATTGGTGATGAGGTCACTATTAAGGTAAAGAGGATTCAGGGCAAGAAAGACTTCTTTAAGATGAGTCCTCAGTATCAGGACTTTATCAATAGCCTTGAGGATGGAAAGCCTTACAAGATTACCAGTACCGGTATGAAGGGTCAGGTTTACGGCATTGACGCACATCCTTATTTTCAAATTTGGAAGGGTGATATGGAACCCTACAAGGAGCCTTAATGAGGATGTACTTCAGGACGGACTATTATGCCGATGTTGGCATAGATGAAGTCGTTCGGCTTCAAAGAGGAACTACATACGAAGTAGTTTCAGAAACTGAATTTTTTTATTTTATCGTAACTGATAATGAATTATTCAGAAAAATGCTAAACATTGTCATGATTCCAAAAGAAGATCTCGAAGATGACGTCTATGTCGTGACCGGAAAGAGTGAAGAATTTGAGGAAGGAGGTGAGGCGATATGATTGGTATTGACTATCGTGAGCAGGGTCGTAAGGAACGAGCCCTTGCAGAGTATTATAGAACCTTAGCTCGATATCCTGTCGAGTGTGGAGAGCCGATTACATATCAGTTGTCAGAAGAGCAGCTTAAACAGGTTCTCTGTGGAGAGATTACTGTTGATGATTTGATTGAAAGAGGTGAGGTAAGTGGCAGTTGACCAATACGGGAATTCATTTGGTGTTGGAGATTATGTGTTGATTACAGAGGTTCCATCTGGCTTCCCTTATTTTGCAATGATTTCGGTTGTAAGGGTCGAAAAAATCGAAAAGGATAATCATCAAAAAGATATAGTTTATTTTGAACGATGGTATCCGATTGAACAACGTGGCGAACTTATTTACCGGCAAGCAGATGATTGTGTTGTGACAACTGAACATAACTATCTTGTTTCACTAAAACGTAGAGATGAATGGGATAAAGAGGTGAGGTAAGTGAAAGATACGATTAAGATGTGGATCGCTTTCATTAAGATTTTTAAGGATTATCTTATTGCGGTCGGAATCATGATTGCGTTGTGGCTGTTGTCTTGCCTTATCAAATATGGGATTTCAGTATCCAGTTTACCGGATTGGTTTAAGTTTGCACTTTTAAAGTAAAGGAGGATTAAATGGTAACCGATATTCTTAACAGAGAAATTCATATTGGCGACACAGTTCTTAGAGCTAGAACTCGAAAAGGTCGAGGAGTTCTTTGGAGTATTCATAAAGTTGTCGCCATCATGAATGTAATGATTAAAGTTCAAGATGGAAAGTACACAACGAATGTTGCACCCAGGAATTGTATCGTAATTGACGAGAACGACATTCCTGAAAACTGGCAGGACGAATATTAAGGAGAGTTGAATGGTAGTTGATTTGATCGCGTACACACAGCGAGTTGTTCCTACAAGTGATAAGAATCCTTTAGATATTGTAGAGGAAGCTGCGAGTATTTGTTATGACTCTTCAATGACTGACGACTACAAAATCGCCAAAGGATGTAAAGCCAGTGGTCACTATTCTGTGCTTGAACACATCAACTTTACGTTCTACGTCAAAGATGTAAGTCGAGCACTTCTGGCACAGATTAGTCGTCATCGACATATTAGCATGAGCTGCCGCAGCCAGCGTTATTGCAACGAGGATGGATTCAAGTATGTGAACCCGTTTACCGGTGAAGATGCTGATGTTTTCGATAATATGATGTCGGACATTGATACCGATTATCAGATTCTCAAGAAGTATCACAACGCCAAAAACGAAGACGCTCGTGCAGTTCTTCCGAATGCTTGCTGCACAGAGTTTTATATTACGATGAACGCTCGTGCTTTGATTGAGATGAGTCATCTGCGGCTTTGCTCTAGGGCTCAAAAAGAAATCCGCGAGATGTTCACAAAAATGAAGAAGGAAGTTGCACAGGTTTGTCCCGAAGTAGCAAACTGGATGGTTCCTTCCTGTGAGGCTAATCCGAAGTATCCGTTCTGCCCAGAAGGTCGTGGCTGCTGTGGCCGTCATCCTCGGTTGGCAGATGTTTATAAGCCTATTGAAAAAAACAAGGAGGTTATTGATGCAAACACTTGACGAAATTAAGAAGAACGTCGAGCACCCGTCTTATTACGGCGGTGCAGACAATCCCTATGAGGCTATCAAAGTGCTGCGAGAGTGGCAACTGGACAAGGATGCTTATCTTTGGAATGTTGGTAAGTATTTGAGCCGGGCAGGACACAAAGATGGTAATTCTCAACTTCAGGATTTAACGAAGGCACGTTGGTATTTGGACTATAAAATCCAGCTTTTAGAGGAGCAACAGAAGATTACTGAAAGTGTCGTAGATACGCTAAAGAAGATTCCTGATGAGACTAATGATAGGCTGACTACGATGCCCAATAGTTCGCATGATTATCCTACTAGCCATGAGTGGGATGGGCTTACTTGTCATCCAATCAACCAATCCGACAAATTAGCAAAAGCAGAGCCGATGTGCAACATCGAGACTGCCGTGGTTCCTGATTGCGCCGATGAGGTCAAGTTTTAAGAGGTTTACATAAATGAGATACAACTGGAAGTTACCTATTATCGTTATTTGTGTCGTGCTGATTTCCATTCTTGGCATGACCTTTATGGTGCAGGGGCCTAAGAACACGGCCATCTCTTATGAAGAGCAGATTCAGGAAGCTAAGTCTGGCATTGAGATTCAGGAGAAGCGCAGAGCTGATCTGATTCCAAATCTGGTTGAAACTGTCAAGGCTTATGACCAACATGAGTATCAGACCTTGATGGATGTTGTGAATGCTCGTGGCACTTCCGGCCAGACTGCTCAAGAGATTACGACTCAGATTGCAGCTATTGCGGAAGCATATCCTGAACTGAAGTCTAGCGACAACTACAAGGAGCTTATGAATGAGCTATCCGTCACTGAAAATTTGATTGCAAACTATCGTGGCGATTATAATCGTGTCGTGAAGGAATATAAGCAGAGCGTTCGTAAGTTTCCGAACTCCTTTCTGCTGGGTCTGACTGGATATGAGGTTCAGAATTATGAGTATCTGTCCTATGAGGGGAATGAGGCAACACCGGCAGTCGGCAACCTTTTTGGAAATCGGTAATGCCGAAATTACTTATCGTGAATTGATCGTCAGTGTTGGTATTGTGTTCATCATGCTGATACTTGGTAGCGTTATCGTTGGAAATATTACCAGAGATTCGCTTGAGCAGAAGAAAGAATATAATACAGCAATTTCGATTGAGTCCGAAAATATGTTCGATTATGGAATAAGAACTAACGTAGGCAACGCCTTTTGCCAAGGCGCACTAGAAGCAGTAGATACCGTAAGTGATTCACGTATCGACGGACAGTGGATGTACATCTATTGCGAAGAAAAGCATTATACGATGCATACACGAACTGTAACTACTACGGATAGCAAAGGCCATACAAAAACAAGAGTCGAAACGTACTGGACTTGGGATTATTACAGTTCAGAAGAACACAATTCTAAGAATATTACGTTTCTTGGCAAAGAATTCAAGTATGGTGACATCAAAATGCCATCAAGCAAGTACCTGACAACTGTACAAGTCAGTCCTCATGTGAAATTCGAGTTTTATGTCAAAGAAGTTCATTATGATGGAACGTTGTTTGCAAATTTGAGCGACGAAAGTATACATAATGCACAATTCATTAAGGATAAAAACATCGAAGAAGCACGAGATTATATGATTTCTGCAGCTGGTACACGAGTGATTTGGTTTTATGTATTCTGGATCGCATTGATTGTAGCTGTGGTCGGAGTTTTTTATGTGGCCCAAAATCGTTGGTTGGAAGATTAAGAGGTGATTGCATGGAATATGTGATTAAACGTGATGGAACGAAAGTTCCTTTTGATAAAAGTAAGATTGTAAATGCGATTGAGAAGGCGATGAATGATTCTTCAGATCCTGTTGACCACAAGCTGAGTGATAGTATTGCATCTGAAATCGCAGCCATTGACTCTACTATGGATGTAGAAGCGATTCAGAATGCAGTTGAGAATCGTCTTATGCAGAGTGGCTATTACGAGACGACTCGTTCTTATATGAATTACCGATATCTACATGGTATTGCTCGCAGCAATTACAAAGAGCTGATGGATGCAGTCGAGGAGAAACTTCTCGGCAAAAAGATTGATAACCAGAATGCCAATGTTGATGAAGCATCTTTTGGCGGTCGTATTGGCGAGATGAGCCGGGTGGTTTCCAAGCGATATGCCCTTGATTATTGCATGTCTAAGATGGCTCGTGAGAATCACGAGAACAACGAAATTTATATCCACGATCTCGATAGCTACGCAGTTGGTATGCACAATTGCTTGAGTATTCCGTTTGATGACCTGCTTGCGAATGGTTTTAACACTCGCCAGACTGATGTTCGTCCTGCACAGTCTATCAGTACGGCATTCCAGCTTGTCGCAGTCATCTTCCAGATTCAAAGTCTTCAGCAGTTCGGCGGCGTGAGCGCAACACACCTAGACTGGACTATGGTTCCTTATGTACGGAAGAGCTTTTCGAAGCATTTTAAAGATGGGATTAAATACATTAAGCCTGAAGATGACCCCAGCAGAGTACCCAAAGAATTATCTTTTAACGACCTAGAGGCTAATGATCCAAGGAATGCAAAAGTATATCAGTACGCAATGGATATGACCAAACGTGAGTTGAACCAAGCCGTTGAAGGCATGTACCATAATCTGAATACACTCCAATCACGTAGCGGAAATCAGCTTCCGTTCACGTCTATCAACTATGGCACATGTACATTGCCTGAAGGCCGAATGGTTATCGAAGCATTGCTAAACGCTTCCATTAAGGGTATCGGCAAATTACATAGAACTAGCATTTTCCCTTGTGGTATTTTCCAGATGGCTAAGGGAATCAATCGTGCTCCCGGAGACCCTAATTACGATATGTATCAGCTGGCACTGCGTTCCACTGCACAGCGTCTTTATCCTAATTATGCCAATGTCGATTGGAGCGGTAATGAAGGATACGATAAAAATAATGTAAAAACGTATTTTTCGACGATGGGCTGTAGAACTGCAAATGGTTGGGATGTCAACGGCTTTGAGCAGTTGAAGGATGGCCGAGGGAATATCTGTCCTGTTACGATTATTCTTCCTACTCTTGCAATGGAAGCGAAGGAATATACCATTAAAAACGCTACTGGAGAAGACCTTGAAGGACAGACTGTAGCCAAGTTTATGTCCATTCTTGACCAGAAGTTGCATGAAGCAAAAGATATGCTGATTGAACGCTTCGAGTGGATTTGCTCTCAGTCTCCTGAGTCTGCAAAATTCATGTGGGAGAATGGAACAATGGCCGGATATGACGGAAAAGATATTAGTTCTGCTCTGAAACATGGCACGTTGGCTGTTGGTTTGCTCGGCATGGCTGAAACTCTTCAGATTTTGATTGGAGAAGATCAAACTTGTGATAATGGTCTTGAGCTTGCAAAGAAAATTTGTCAGCTCTACAAAGATCGCTGCGACGAATTCAAGCACAAGTATTCTCTAAATTTTGGCGTGTACTTTACGCCTGCAGAAAACCTTTGTTTTACTGCCATGCAGAGATTTAAGGCAAAATATGGTGATATTAAAAACGTTTCAGACAAAGAGTTCTTCACTAACAGTGTCCATGTTCCGGTATGGCGAGAAGTGACACCGTTTGAAAAGATCGATATTGAGTCTCAGCTTGACGGATATTCAAGCGCAGGCTGCATCGCGTATGTAGAGCTCGACTCGACTGTAAAGAATAATCTCGGTGCGCTGGAAACAATTGTGAACTATGCAATGGATCATGACATTCCGTATTTTGCAGTGAATGTTCCAAATGATACCTGTATGGAATGCGGTTATTGTGATGAGATTGGTGATACTTGCCCTGAGTGTGGAAGTCATAATATTCGGCATCTTCGTCGTGTGACGGGTTATCTCACGGGCGATTACACTACAGCTTTCAATCTTGGTAAGCAGCAAGAAGTTGAGCTTCGTGTTAAGCACAATCGAGTGATTCATTAACGTGTAAGTGGTGGGTTGGTGGGATTACATATGAAAGAAATTATTGTTTTCTTTGTGATTGTATGGGTTATCGCCTATTACATTTTAAAAGATAACTACAAAGATTGAGGAGATATTTATGAAGAAATTTATGGCAATTTTTGTTGCATTCCTCGTTGCAGTTGGCGCGGTGATTTGTACCGAGCGAGTGCATACTGGTTATGTTGGTGTTGTTTATTCCGCGAAGGGAGTCGAGCAGCAAACTATTTCTCAGGGCTGGCATTTTATGAGCCCTCTGAAGCATGTGTCTGAGTTTCCGATTACTCAGCAGCGAGTGGTATTTTCTAATTCTCCGTCCGATTATGGCGCAAAGGAACACGCAGATTGGCATATTGATGCTCCTGCTAATGGTGGTACGATTGCAATCAACTTGACTGTCAATTATAACTTCCTGCCGGAGCATGTTGTTGAACTGTACACCAAGTTTGGTGGTATGGATGGTGAGAGCCTGATGGAGAGCAAGATCCAGAACGATATTATTGCTTATGTTAAGGAAGTCACTCCTCAGTTCAGTGTCATGCAGATTTATTCTGATGATCGCGCAGGTGTTAATACTGCAATCACCAACTATCTGAATGAGAAGCTGACCGCAGAATATGGAATCAATGTCTCTTCCGCGCTGATTGTTGACGCACAGCCTGACGATACCCTGATGCAGAAGATTCGCGCAAAGGAACAGGCAAAGCAGGACGCAGAAATTGCAGAGCTGAATAAGCAGACCGCTCTGGCTCAGGCGGAGACTGATAAGGTTAAGGCACAGACGGAAGCTGACGTTAAGATGATTGAAGCACAGGCTGAGGCTGATGCAAATAAGGTGCTTTCCGAGTCTATCACTCCTGAGCTGATTCAGATGAAGGAAGCAGAAGCTCGTCTGAAGCATGGTTGGGTCACCGTTCAGGGTGCAGATACAGTCGTCACCAAGGGTGAGTAAACGAGGCTTTAAAAATGAAAATTTTCGCAAATATCTTAGGATTTATTTTATCCTGGTTTATCACAGTCCTTATTCTCTATGGTGTTTGGAAAATGCTCGGGCCAAATTTTAGACTGTGGGTTGCAAGTGGAATCTGGTTAATTCTACTTGTGTTTGGAGGTTTTAAAACTAACAAGAGTCAATAAATAAATTAGTAGGGTGGGTGTGGTGGCATGAAAGGAGTTATATGGATTATTGGTCTGTTGAAGTAATGTACTACGATGATGGACATCAGGAACTCAATACATATATGGTCAAAGCGCAGGATCAAAATGATGCCATAAACAAAGCACATCATCGTTTTGAAAAATCTCATCCCGGTATGAGTTGTATGGTTCAGAACACAGAAAAGGTAGGTGGTTAAGATGGAAGACGAAAATATCGTTTATGAAAACATCAATCCTGAAGATGACAACGAAAGATATTTTCTGACTCCTTGGGGTTGCCTTTGCTGTGCATTTGGAGATTTTGGCTTAAAACCTCCAGAAATCTCTGGAAAGATGGCTGATGCTCTCATGGATGATTTCTTTGAGATTATGGAAGCAGCGGGTATTTTAGAGAAGAAGGGAAACGATGATTGTTAAATTCTTAAAACATCTTCTCCGTTGGTTTCTTCCAGAGTGCAGCCGATGTAGTGGTGTGATGCTCTATGACAGCAATCACAGCTTGCACGATAAGTGGCACTTCGTCTGTGATACCTGTGGCCGTGAAAAGTGGGGTGCTTTATGAAGCAATGGGGCGTTTTTACAAACTTCTACAATGGTATCACGATTGACAACAGTGATATTGCCATTGATTTTTTCGACACTGAAGATGCAGCCAGCACAGAAGCTCTTCGTGAGGCATGGAAATGTTATAAATCCATTCAGAAGAATGAGATTGTGTATTTTTACGGAAAGTCTTATGAGAAGAGTTCGTATGAATATGAGTTAGAGTATTCTCCAACAAATCGTGATGTAGTGATTTACGAAAGACGAGGATACGAGGCTGTTCCAGTTCGTAAATGGTCTTGGAAAGAGGCTTATGAGCTTGATTTTACTGACCAAATTATAACTTTATAAAAGTGCCGTTCTAGCGAGGTAAATATATGAAGAAATGGACAAAAGAGCAGCTTGAGGCTGAAGGATACGAAATTTGGAATGCAGAAATCAAGAATGTGTCTCTTAGCATGGAAGATCACGCTTGCCTTGTTTCTTATCTGAGTCTTGATGGTCATGGCCCTTGTTGTTGCTATGGTGGCTATGTCCTTGGTAAAGGATATGTTGGAGCAAAAAACTTTAAAGGTTATGCTTCCGGCATTGAGGCCATCATGCGGATTATGGACACGGTTGGCTGTAGCAAATATGAGGACATGAAGGGGAAATATGTCCGTGTGGCAACAAAAGGCTGGGGCAGTACAGTTAAAATCATTGGCAATATTCTTGAGGATAAGTGGTTTGATTATGAATCTTTCTTTGATGATATGAAAAACGACACTTACGATGATAAGGGTTCTGAGGTAGATTGACATGGAAAAGAAATACGTAAAAATCTTTAAATGCCGTGGATGCGATCGCAATATCATTAAAAATGATGTTGATTTATCTGCTGTTGAGGAATGGAGTCTTTCCGAAATGTTTAAAGATGGTTGTGAATACGCTGAAGTATCTGGCGGTTCTAGGCTTTCTGGACAGAATAAATTCCTGCTTCATCGGTGTGATCCAGAGAAGCTTTGTATTTGTGATTTCATTGGATGGAAAGAAATTGAGGCTAAAAATGATTAACAATCCTTTTGCAGAAGATGGCATCATTTCCTGCCAGTGCTGTGGCAGTGGTGAATACCTTTATAACGAAGATGGAAATCTCAACAACTTTTGTGGTCAGTGCGGGACTCGGATTGACTGGCCGATTGACTGGCCGGAGGACGATAATTATGTTTAAGACTTTCAAAAATACTGCCGTATGCGTACTTCTAGCAGCTATTATACTGACTGGATGCAGTACAAGCGTGAAAGACTCAGTAGGGAATGTAGCTGTAGAGAATGGCTGGTTCTATCGTATCAGTGATACCCCTATGGTATACGACAAGGATACACACATTATGTATTACTTATTCAGTGAAAGTAACGGAAATCAAGGTTACGGCTACATGTCTCCTTATTATAATGAATACGGTCAGATGTGCTGCTACGTTGATGGTCAGATTATTCCTGTCGAGGAGGTGTTGATCGATGTTGGCTGAGATTGTTTGGCTCGTGACCAAAGCTTATATTATTTTGCTTTTAACAGCAACTGTAATTCGTTCTGAGCAGATTCTGTATGATACCTCTACATATATTTTCGGAGGCGACAAGAAGAACGGAATGTATGGCTGTATCATTTTAAATATTTTTATCATCGTATGTGCAAGTATGTGGACGAGGTTTATTTAAATGGCAAAATATATCCCTGAAAACGCTCGATGGGTGGACATTACACCTTTACTTAATGAGATTGACAGTGGTTTGAAACATATGCGCTTTTATGACGAACAAGATGATTATTCGGATTTTCTAGCAGAAGAACGCGAAGACCTACTAAGACTTCCGAAAGCAGAATCTAATACAGTTCGTGCTATTGCACACTGGAACCACTGGCCGTGCGATGACGAGGAAGACTTTGTATATCACTGCTCTAATTGTGATGAACAGTTTTACGAAGATTTTTTCTATCCGCGCGAGACGCCTTGTGTCGGCTCTGAGAAATACAAGCCTTTTAAGTATTGTCCTTATTGTGGCGCAAAAATGGAAGAGAAGGTGTATGAATGAGAACATTAGAGCAAGTAGACCGAGACATTGAAATTGTAAGATACGACATGCACGAACTCATGAGGATGCGTCAGCCAATTTCTATCGTTGGAGAGGAATTAGTGGATCTTTATGAAGAACGAAATAAAATCTTGAAATCGATGGGTGATACAAAATGAACTACGCTAAAATCGTTCCATGTGATATAGCGAATGGCAAAGGGGTGCGCGTCACACTTTTCGTGCAGGGTTGCAATCACCATTGCCCCGGTTGCCAAAATCCTACTACATGGGACCCGAATGGTGGTCAGCCATTCACAGATGAAACGCTCGATAAAATTGTAGATTTACTTCGACCTGATTATATTCAGGGGCTTACGCTTACTGGTGGAGACCCATTGTATCCAGAGAACAGGGAGATGATTTGCAAAATTCTAATAAGAGTCAGACACGAGTTTGAAGGAAGCAAAGACATTTGGATGTGGACTGGATATACATGGGAAGAATTGATTCAACAGGCGGCAGAAGAATTGAAATATCAAACTATTCCGACAACGGTAACAATTATTCGAAATATAAACGTGCTAGTCGATGGCCCATATATCGAATCCAAACGAGATATCTCTTTGCCGTACATTGGGAGTTCCAATCAACGTGTAATCGGCTGTAATAAGAGTTTTGCTTTACGAAGACCAGTCCTTTGGTGGACTCCAGAAGATAAGAAAGGAAAATAATATGGATTTAGGAAACGCAACTAAGTATTTTGGACGTAACGGAACTATTGAGGCTTGTTCTCGTGCTTATCGCCCTAACATTAAAATCAATAAACTGCACGAAGATGCTCATCTGCCGACTTATGGCTCAAGAAACGCTGCTTGTGCAGACCTGTACGCTTATATTGGTTATGATGATGCAACGATGGTGAATAAGAACGGTGACCGTTGTATTATGATTCAGCCTGGCGAAACCGTTAAGGTTCATACTGGTCTGCGGATGGCTCCGCCGGAAGGTTGGTATGTCGCTATCTATGCTCGCAGCGGTTTGGCAACCAAGCAGGGACTTGCTCCTGCGAACAAAACAGGGATTTGCGATCAGGATTACCGTGGAGAGTATATTGTAGCACTACATAATCATTCTAATATCCCTCAAATGATTACTCACGGTGATCGCATTGCTCAGATGGCAGTTGTTCCGTTCTGGCAGGCTGATTTTGAAGAAGTTTCCGAATTGGACGAAACTGAGCGCGGAGCCGGTGGGTTTGGGAGTTCTGGAAAGTGAGGATACTATGAAAGTATTTCACAAAGAATGTGATGGGAATACGGTTGGTTTTGCCTGTGTTGTTGATGGGGAGAATTTTATCGAAAAACGGTTTTCCTCGGAAAAAGAGACTTTAATGTATTGTATGGCATTGGAAGACCTTGGATATAAAGAAGTAGACGCGATTTTTCTATGTGCGTGGAACAAAGAAAAGTTGGCAAGAGAAGATCTTGAGAAAATTTGTAAAGAGCGTGAAAGCTTTCAGAAAAGATTATTCTATACAACGCAAAAATTTTTAGAAGCTAGTAATGAGTTCGAGAAACATAAAGAAAGATATAATATCACAGAGTAAAGGAGAAAATGATTATGGCTAAGTATTTTTATGTTTATCACGTTAATGATGGCACCACTGATTGCATCGTAAAGATGTTCAACACAGACTCTGTTGTCAATGGCAAGAAGAGTACTTATATCGCTGAGAAAAAAGTTGCATCTAGTGATCTGCAGGGCTTTACCAGTGGTATCAAGGCGGCAGGTTTTCAGCTGAATCAGGAACTCGCAAATGCTGATACTGCCGAACAGGAAGCAAAACGAATTCTGGCAGCTAAGATGGCCGATTATCATGCCGCACGCGACGCATATGCTGAGGCTGCCGATAATCTGAAAAAGGTAAACGCCAAGTTTGGTATCGTGCAATCGATCTTGAAAGCAGTAATTTTGTAAAGGATGATAATTGGGCCAAATCGTATTGCAACGTCGCTATTGATTTATCGAGACAGGGACATGTTGTGTTCGTATCTTCACATGATGCAGTTCGTAAACAGCTTCTGAAGAGTGATTACGAATATGTTTTTGTGATCTATCCAGCTCTTGATATTAAAGAAGAGTGGCTTGAACGGCTTCACGAAAGATATTTAGAAACAGAACTCGAAAAAGATTATCGTGCATGGCAGCGTGCTCTGAATCATTACGATGAAGATATTGCAAAGCTCAAAGAAGATGCAAAGGGCTTTAGTGGTTTTTATGAAATTGGTCATGGTCGATATGACCTCACGGTAATTCTGGATGAATTTGACTATAGTTCGACTTGGAATCATTTGTGATTGCTAATTAAAATTTATGGGTGGGTGGGAGGAATAAATATATGAAACGGAATGTTACAATAAATCAGACCCAAATTTGTAATTGCGATAACTGTACTCAAATTGGAATTATTCGCAACGATGAAGTATATGTCATGCAAACAAGTTCTCCGAAAAGAAAAGACCCTGCGGAATTTACATGCAGTATGCCTGATCCAAAACCTCATTTGAAGGATTTCCTTTATAAGATTGCAGAAAAACTAAATAGTCTTATTGGATGGATTATAGATACGTTTAACGATATTTGATTAAGGTGATTGTATGAAAGCGCATATTCGAGAAGAAAATAAAACAACTCCATTAAACCTTGGTGAAGGAACGCTATTCGCAAAGAAGGATGGCGAATGTCATAAGGTCTGCGACACGGCAGAATATGACGAAACACATACTGACGATGAAATTATCAAGGTTGCTTTATCTGAAGAGAATAGGATTCAAGAAAGAAATCTCCATGATATTTTTAATAGTACGTTTGTGTTTGCAGCGAATAATATTTGAGGAATAAAATATGGTTTACGACATTAAAACAGTCCCAGAAGATACTCCTCTATGGTGTACTGGGTTTAGATTTGACAATACAAAGGCTGGCATCAAATGTGAGCCTGTTTTTGGTACTTTTGAAGAAAGAAGTTGCTATTCTAAGTTTCATACCTTGAGTAACAAAACGAGATCAAAGACTTTTAGCGTTGGGGAAAATCCTGATTGTTATCGATTTGCAGACACTTATGAAGAAGCCGCAACTGAATATAATGGTATGATTTTCGCTGCCAAATACGAACTTATGAAGAAACAAGAATATCTGGAACAGTGTTTGCTGGCTGATAAAAATGGGTCAGTATATGGTCGTGTGAGTATGCAGTAAGGAGTATGGTATGGCAATTAAGATTATTGAACACAAACATGAGCGAAAGAAAATAAGATACGCCGTTAAATTCCTTTGTAAATGTGGATGCGTATTTTGGGCTGATGACGAAGATACGAAAATTCCAAAAGAATTTGATTGGACTGAATACTCACCGGTCAAACAGGCGATTTGCCCAGAATGCAACACAGAAGTTTCATCGTGTTTATCTGCAGTTCCAAGAGAAAAAATTTTTGTGGATTGAGGTGCCAAATGGCTGTACGAATTGAAGTCCATGGTAAGGAAAGAGCAAAAATAAAATATGCAGTAGAGTTTAGATGTTCTCGCTGCGGTTGCGAGTTTTGGGTAGACGCAGACTCTCTTGGAGAGTTTAAGCCAGCCAATTATTGTGATTTAAAGTACAACTGTCCTGAATGTGATTCTGGTTCTTATCCGGTTGACATTATGGAGAATAATCGTATCTTTAGTGAGCACAAGTGGAAACCTATGTTTTGGCAGATTATCGAATCTCCGTTTCATCGGTATTGTAGAATTTGCGATAAAGAAAAATAATATGCCAAATCAAGCTTATTTTTAAGAATGTATGATTTAGAAAGAAGTGAGAAAGAATGGTTGTTTGCAGTAAATGCTTACATAAAGAAGTATGCGCTTATAGGAAGCAGTTTAGCGATGGATGTACTGATTCTTGCGAAAATTTCCTTGGTTGGGTCAATGTCATGGATGAGCGCCCGATCCCTTTAAAAGACAACGTTGTAATAAGAGATTGTGGTCTGTCATTTATCGGATATTACGATTATAATAAGCGGGATCGAGAGCACTTTTACGATGTAAACGCCATCGAAAAAATTTACGAATGTCCATCTTACTGGCTGAAAGGACTTGATTTGCATGAGCAAGAAAAAATCGCTAACAACGAGTACGAGTGTAGGAAATCCAATATGGGATAAATATGAGATTGTAGGATGCTCTTTTGACACCTCAAACAATCCAAATAAAAAATTTTTCAAGCCGGTTTATATAATGCCAGATGGAGATATTGTGGCTTGCGATGGAACTCACGATTTCAATTATGATCCTAACAAAGAAATTCAAATTGTTCCAAAGAAATCTATCCCATTTTATGGCAAGCCAACAGAGCCTGCTGTTTATTGTGATGATGATGGCAACTGTGTGGATGTTGACGGTAATCCTCTCGGTATGAAATGGGACGACTTTATGGAGAAACAGTTCCGAACGGTAAATAATAACGTATTATCGCTATAAAAATTAGAAAATAATACGGTAAAACTAGACTTTTATGAGGTAGATTGAATGGACGATAGATTTTCAATCGAAAAGAATCACTGGGAAATACAAAATCCAGAATGGGAAAATTATTCTCATTTCATCTGCACTAAAGACCATTATTGGACTGGTGTACACGGTATCAGCAACTATTTTCTTCAATATAAGAATTTTGGCAGAAGTAAACCAGTCGAACGATTTTCTGTAGAATGGCCGAACTTCGTAGAGCACATGTGGTTTATCCATTGGCGTGGCCCATGGGATTATATCTTTGCTTCATATAAATTATCCGAGATTAAACGATTTTTAGAACTTGATATTGATACTATTAAAAAGAACCATTGGCCGGATAGCCGCTGCACTTGCTACAGTATTTATGACTACGTGACGAAAAAATGGTACTATTTTAAAATCAAAAATTTGGGAACATTTTATGGATGCACGTGGCCGTTGGGTGATGATACGGGGGAGGTGATTAGTTGTGACTAAACAAATAGGCTATTATAGATCCGACTGGTACATTATGGGCATCGACGGTAAATACAACAACGCCTGTATCTCACATACAGAATCGCAGCTTCGATATACAGTCCCAAGGCCGCCAGAATGGACCATCAATGGATTGGGTTTTGCTTACCTTAGAGAACATGGATTTGAAGATTATCCTGAACTCTATGGTATTGTATTCTATGATATGGAGTGGTGGCGACGAAAACGCTATCCGGGTGACTTTTATGTAGAGATACCAATTTGCGATTTGTGCGCTGATACCTTTCATTTAAAATGGCGTTGTAAGGAATTTCGTGTACATCAGTGGTCTAACTTGAGAAAAGAAACAAAGTGGGTAAAAGGCAGAAGTAACTACACTATTTGTGAGCTCGCCCATAAATTACCACATGAAGAGTTTATTGAGTATTTAAAAGACAACGGCATCTATATTGTAAACGAAAGTGGTGTTGAACTTGGATGGTAAAGATGTAAAGATTTCTCTTGGCAAGAAAATCCTGTTATCAATCATTGTTATATTTGCAACTCTCTTCATTGGATATTTTGTATGGGCGATTGGCGACGGTATCTATCGTCATTATAATCCGATTGAGTGGACTGCAACTATTGAAGAACTGGAATCTGGTATCTACGGATATACATCTACTATGGTGTCTAATATCCCAGCAGAAAATTACGAGATGCTTACGGTTCTTTGTAATGGCACTTATATGAATATAAAAGGACATGTAAAAATTGTATATGATAGCAACACTCCATATATCGAATATAAGTCAACCAATACTGTTAATGCTGACTCTGTAATAATTCATGTTCAAAAAGGACAGATTAAAAATAATGGAGTTAGTACAGTAACGAGGTAATTTTTATGGAAGAATTAGGGTTTTACAAAAACAAGGCAAAATACTACGAAAAATCATTAGAGGATTTGATGCAGCATTACATAGATGGCTGTAGTATGTGTACGATTAATTTGGATTGCAGTGAATGCGTTGTGGATGATTTTATCAATCAGCTACGAAATATTCTGTATAGTAGTAGTGGGTATAAAGGAGAACATCGATGAAAGAGCTTGGATATTATATTATCTCTGCTGACTTATGTGGCATTGCTCCATACCGTAGAGAAATCTTTTATAAAAAAACTTTGCTACGATACGTTGAGAAGAATTCGATTGAAGAATATTCAGCGAAATTTTATAACAGAGATGGAGCTGGACGTCCAAATTGGATAGGGGAGACAATTAAAAGTCATTTTTATGTTGCCATTCCAAATGTCGGTGAGCACTCAGAAACAGTAAAAATCAAAAGAAATAGTGACAGTTATATCGAACTGAAGAAGCAATTTCGATACGTCTCTCCGAATAAAGTATCTACTGCGGAAATTATGCACGACTTGTCTTTTGAGGAATTTTTAGAGCTTGCACGAGATATGGGTTACGATATTACTAAGCGACCTTGATAAAACTTGGATTCTTATAAAGGAGGTTCACAATGATTATTGATTGCAAATCTATCGCACAAGATATCAAAGATAAAATCAAGAATATTATCGCAGAAGATGACTATGCTCCTATTTTACATATTTATCAAGTAGGGGACAACCCTGCATCCAACGCTTATATTAAAGGTAAATTACGTGACTGTGAAGAGGTGGGAATCGAAGCAAACCTTATCAAACTGCCAGAAAATATTACGGAGGATGAATTAAATAATAGGATACTGGAAGATTATAATTGGGAAGATGTGGACGGTATCATTGTCCAGCTCCCGCTGCCAAAACATATCGATCCTAAAAATATTTGTATTCCAGATGAACTTGATGTTGATGGCTTTAATTCTGCATCACCATTTCAGCCTTGCACTCCGCTTGGCGTTATGAAGATTTTTGATTCCATCGGTTACAATCTGGATGGCAAGAATGTGCTTGTATGTGGTCAGTCTGATATTGTGGGTCGTCCACTGGTCGATATGCTGATTAAGCGGCACTGTAATGTGATCTCTGTGAATAGTACAGGGAGCTACATGAAGAATACTGCTTACGTTACAAAACTAGCAAATGTTGTCATCTCTGCGGTTGGAAAACGCAATTTTATTTCTCATATAGATCTATTCAACACAGACATCTGCATTGACGTTGGCATTAACTACGACGAGAATGGCAAGCAACATGGAGACTGTGCTGATGAAGTTTATAAAATGAATAACATTAAAGTAACCCCTCGTATCGGTGGCGTTGGTCTGATGACCAGGGCGATGCTCTTATATAATGTGTGTGTGGCAAGGTATGGGGAAGAGAAGATGGAGAAGGTGATTGAATGAAAGAAGTCCCAATCTGGGAAAAAGCCACCCTGACAATAGAAGAAGCTGCAGCATATTCGAATATTGGTCAATGCAAACTTCGAGAAATGGCGGAAGAACAAAACTGTCCATTTGTGCTTTTTGTAGGCCGAAAACGTCTTATTAAACGTAAAGCTCTTGAAAAGTACATAGATCAGTCTTATTCAATTTGAAATTTGAGCTTTGGTGTGGTATACTCATGTCGTCACATCAAGGCTCTTTATTATAATGTAAGGAGTCTAATATTATGGAAAGACGTAAAGATAACAAAGGTAGAGTTTTAAAAGAAGGTGAGAGTCAAAGAAAAGATGGCCTGTATCAATATCGCTGGACAGATAAATTTGGAAAACGGCATACTATGTACGCAAATGATTTAAAAGCACTTCGAGATAAAAAGAAACAAACTTTAGAGTCTGACGTGGAACAGGCCGATGTGATAATAACAATGTATGAGTTGATAAAACGATATGAAACTATTCACAAAAAATCACTTAAAGAAACTTCTGCTTATACACGAGGGCAATATCTTAGAAAAATAAAAAACGATCCATTCGGAGAAAAAAATATATCATCAATATCGACATTAGATGCGAAAGAATGGTTCTTATCTCTTAACGAAAATGGAATGAGCCAATGTGCTATCGGAAATATGAAAAATATAATTTCTCCTGCTTTTCAAATGGCTGTTGACGAGAATATGATTTCTTATAATCCGTTTTCATTTAGCTTGAATAAACTTATAAAGCCTACGAAAAAGAAAAAAATTTTATTGTCAGAAGAGCAGTATAAAAAACTTATTGACTTTTCTAAAACGAGTAAAGTCTATAAGAAATATACAGATATGCTTATTATACTGCATGAAACAGGAGTTCGTGTTGGTGAGTTATGCGGAATAACAATTGATGACGTTGATTTAAAAAATAATTGTTTAAACATAACACATCAAATATCATATGTCCCAGGAATTGGAACATTTGTGCAAGAGCCAAAAAGTGAAAGCGGGAAAAGGAAAATCCCCCTTACTGATAGCGCAAGAAAAAGTTTCGAAAGGCTTATTTGTCAAAGAGAAGCATTAAATGATCCTGGTCCAGAGATGGATGGATATACGTCGTTCCTATTTTTGAAAAGAGGAACCCTTTCTCCAAAAGACAAAGATTCCGTCAAGTCAATTATTGAAAGTATGATTGGAGCATACCATAGAGAAACAGGCGACACTCTACCAAAGACGACACCACATACTTTTCGGCACATGTTCTGCACAAGACTGATTTCTGCTGGTATGAACGTTAAATCTGTTCAGTATTTAATGGGTCACGCTAATATACGAATGACGTTGGATGTATATGCAGAGTACAATCTGCCTGTTACAGTTGACGATTTTTTAAGAATAGCAAATGGCTGAGCACTACACCAATTACTACACCAATTTTTCAAAAAATATATAAATGGGTATGACTTGGCATAAAAATGTAGAAACTTCGGTTAAGAAAAGTGAACGACACATCGTAAAATATAGCCATATATGAATTTGTATTGTAATTTACACGCCGTTCCCTTATTTTGAACACATTTCCGGACTAAAATAAACCAGTATCTTCAAAAAGCGCTTTGCGCTGCCTTAGAAAGGAGCGTTGTGAACGTGATCGAAGTTTCTCATCTCACCAAACAGTATGGCAATCATCTTGCCGTGGACGATGTCTCGTTTACCGTGGCAGATGGCCAGATCTGTGGTCTGCTGGGGCCCAACGGCGCGGGCAAATCCACCATTATGAACATCCTCACCGGCTATCTCTCTGCCACCAGTGGGCAGGTGACGGTGGCAGGGCACCCTCTGCCCGAGGAGGCCGATGCCGCCAAGGCCTGTGTGGGCTATCTGCCCGAACAGCCGCCCCTTTACCCGGAGATGACGGTGCAGGAGTACCTGACCTTTGCCGCCGAGCTGAAGGGTGTGAAAAAGGCGGAACGGAAGGAGCAGGTGTGCAGGGCTGCCCGCCGTACCGGGCTGGAAGCCGTTCTGCCCCGGCTCATCCGCAGCCTTTCCAAGGGCTACAAGCAGCGGGTGGGCATTGCACAGGCATTGCTGGGCAGTCCCAGGCTCATCATTCTGGACGAGCCGACGGTCGGCCTGGACCCGGCACAGGTCATCGAGATCCGCAAGCTCATCCGGGAGCTGGGCCGGGCACATACAGTTATCCTGTCCAGCCATATCCTCAGTGAGGTGCAGGCAGTCTGCCAACAGATCCTGATCCTTTCCAAAGGGCATCTGGCGGCAACAGGCAGTCTGGAGGAGCTGACCGCCGATGGCAAGAGCCTGGAAGAGGTGTTTCTGGAACTGACCGACGGTGAACCGGAAGAAGCAACCGGAGAGGAGGAAGCAGAATGACAGCTATTTTCAAGCGGGAATTCCGCAGCTTCTTTCACGGGATGCTGGGGTACGTCCTCACGGCGTTTCTGGTGGCGAGTTCCGGCCTGTATTTTCTGGCCCGGTGCCTGATCTACGGCCTGACGGATTTCAGTTATTACACCCTCTACCAAACCATTTTCATGCTGCTGCTCTATATCCCGGTGCTGGCGATGCGCGCACTGGCCGAGGAGCGCCACAGCCGCACAGATCAGCTGCTGCTCACCAGCCCGGTCTCAGTGTGGGGTATCGTGCTGGGCAAGTTCTTTGCCATGGCGGCCGTGTTCGCTCTACCCTGCGCTGTGGATGCGGTGATGATCTTCATCCTCTGGGCGCTGGGCGGCACCGTGTCTGCTCTACTCGCAAACCTTGCGGGGCTGCTCTGCTACTTTTTGCTGGGCTGTGCGGCCATTGCATTGTGTGAGTTTCTCTCCGGCCTGACCGAGAACCAGATCATTGCCGCCGTGGCGGGCTTTTCAGCCTTGCTGCTGGCCTACCTGATGCCCAGCCTGCGCAGTATGTTCAATGCGGGCAGCGCCGTGGCGCTGGCAGTGTTCACCGGGATCGCAGGCGCAGCATCTCTGGCGGCTGGTCTGCGATCCCGCAGCTTTGTGCTGGGGTGCCTGACCTTTGCGGCGCTCTGCCTGGGCCTGACGGGGCTGTTTCTGCTCCGCAGTGCATGGCTTACCGAGGCTTTCAGCGCCGTGCTGAGTGCCCTGTGCCTGTTTACACCCTTTGAGGATTTTGTCAACAACAGCTTCTCCATCCCTGCCGTGGTCTATTATCTGACCGTGACGGCGGTGTTCCTGTTCCTCACGGCGCAGGACATTGAGAAGCGCCGCTGGAACTGAGAGGAGGGAACACAGATGAAGCTTTTTGCAAAGCAGAGCTCCTCGGGTGACGGGCGGGTGTTCCGCAGCGGGGTGTGGTCGGCAGCCATTGCCGCGGCTGTGATCGTGCTGGCCGTGCTGGTTAATCTCATTGTCCGGGCCATTCCTTCCAGATATACCGAGTTCGATCTCTCCGAGGCGGGGCTCTACACCCTGAGCGAGAGCTCCAGACAGGTGGCCGACGATCTGACGCAGGATGTGACCATTTACTATCTGGCCCAGACCGGCAATGAGGACCAGATCATCTCCAAGCTGCTGGACAAATACGCCGCCCAGAGCAGCCATATCACTTGGGAGCTGAAAGATCCGGCAGTCTACCCGACCTTTGCGGCCCAGTACGGCGCACAGGATCTGACCTCCGGTGGGCTGATCCTGGTCTGCGGGGAACAGAGCAAGGTGCTGGATGCCGCAGAGCTTTACGACTACGATTACAGCGATTATGCCGCCACCGGCGCGGCCAACGTGACCTTTGACGGTGAAAGCAGGATCACCTCTGCCATCTACCAGCTGACCAGCGGAGAGAGCCGCCATGTGTACTACACCACCAACCACGGCGAGCAGGCGCTGACTTCCACCCTGACCGATGCGCTGGAAAGCCAGAACCTGACCGTCTCGGCACTTGACCTGCTCTCCCAGACCATCCCCGAGGACTGTGACCTGCTTGTCATCAACGATCCGGCGCAGGACTTTTCCGGCGCAGGCAGTCTGGTGGATGAGCTGGGCCAGCTGCGCAGCTATCTGAGCAACGGAGGCCGCGTGCTGCTGCTGACGGATTCCTATTATAGTACCCCCAATCTGGATGCTGTGATGGCCGAGTTCGGCCTGACCCGCACCGAGGGCCTTGTGGTGGAGGGCGACACCAACCATTACCTCAATGGCTACCC
>ULUK01012579.1_pt1 | contig 107485 bp, 63 predicted proteins | sample 1958451 | NCBI WGS metagenome assembly ULUK01 (sample SAMEA4835758, study PRJEB28245) | human gut metagenome | biome: gut microbiome; material: fecal sample | place: Denmark | collected 2008
TTTCGAAAAGAGACATAATCAGATATGTCTCTTTTTTCATGTACAGACTTCTCGTTTTCCCACCCACTTATCAACAAGTTATTTACTATTCACAGGCTTTTCAACAGGGTTATCAACAGATTTATCCACATACTGGCAGATAAATCCTATATGAGTTTATTGCATAAAAAATAACCGGTGTAGCATTTCTACAAACACTACACCGGCATATCTATTAACTATTCAGAGAATTTTAGTTTCTATTCTGACGTTTACGTTCTGTTTCATCCAAAATAATCTTACGCATACGCATATAATTCGGAGTGATTTCAACGTATTCATCACCTTTAATATATTCCAACGCATCTTCCAGACTGAAAATAGTTGGCGGAGCCAAAGAAACCTTTTCATCAGAACCAGAAGCACGCATATTTGTCAACTTCTTAGACTTCGTTACGTTAACTACCAAGTCATTGTCTTTTGTATGTTCTCCAACTACCTGACCTGCATAAACTTCTTCTCCCGGAGCAATGAAGAAACGACCGCGAGACTGCAAGTTATTCAAGGCATAAGCATAAGCCGTTCCGGTTTCCATTGCAATGATAGAACCGTTGGTACGACGTTCGATATCACCTTTCCAAGGTTGATATTCCAAGAAGCGGTGAGCAATGATTGCCTCACCGGCAGAAGCTGTCAGAGCCGCATTATTCAGACCGATGATACCACGAGAAGGAATTGTAAATTCCAAATGCATACGTCCGTTCTTGCTTTCCATCATCGTCATCTCACCTTTACGTTTGGTTACCATATCGATGATACGGCTTGAACATTCTTCCGGCAAATTAATAGTCAGTTGCTCAACCGGCTCGCATTTTACACCATCAATTTCCTTGATGATAACCTGCGGCTGACCTACTTGCAATTCGTATCCTTCACGACGCATCGTCTCGATCAAGACAGACAAGTGCAATACACCACGTCCGTAAACCAACCATGAATCAGCAGAATCAGTCGGTCTCACACGCAAAGCCAAGTTCTTGTCCAATTCTTTCTGCAGGCGTTCATAAATATGACGAGAAGTCACATATTTACCATCTTTTCCGAAGAAAGGCGAGTTATTGATTGTAAAGAGCATAGACATCGTCGGCTCATCAATGGCAATGGTAGGCAAAGCTTCAGGTTCCAAAGCATCGGCAATTGTCTCACCAATCTCAAAACCTTCAATACCGATTACGGCACAGATATCACCTGATTTCACAGACTGTACTTTCGTACGGCCCAATCCTTCGAATACATCGATTTCCTTGATCTTTGACTTTACCTGCGAGCCATCCCGCTTACACAAAACGATATCTTGTCCTTCACGTAATTCTCCGCGATGAACACGTCCCACAGCAATTCGTCCTACGTATTTAGAATAATCCAATGAAGTAATCAACATTTGTGACGGACCTTCCAATACTTGCGGTTCCGGAATATATTTGATAATGGCATCCAATAACGCCGTTATATCCGTAGTAGGCTTTTCCCAATCTTCCGACATCCAACCTTGTTTGGCAGAACCATAAATAGTCGGGAAATCCAATTGTTCTTCGGTAGCATCCAAGCTGAACATCAAATCGAATACCATCTCTTGTACTTCCGAAGGACGACAGTTCGGTTTATCTACCTTATTAATGACAACAATAGGCTTCAGACCAATCTGAATGGCTTTCTGAAGCACGAAACGAGTCTGCGGCATCGGGCCTTCGAAGGCATCCACCAATAACAAACAGCCATCAGCCATATTCAATACACGTTCTACTTCCCCACCAAAATCAGCGTGCCCCGGAGTATCGATAATATTAATCTTATATCCTTTGTAATTAATAGACACATTTTTGGCAAGGATTGTAATACCTCTTTCCCTTTCCAAATCATTGTTGTCAAGGAACTGATCCGGCTCAGCCTGTCCTTCCCGGAAAAGCTTACCAGCCAATAACATCTTATCCACGAGCGTTGTCTTTCCGTGGTCCACGTGCGCAATAATCGCAATGTTTCTTATCTTTTGCATTGAAGACTAATTTATTGGGTGCAAAAATACGACATTTCTCAGAATGTAGAAGGAATATTATACCCAAAAAATAAAAAAAGAGCAAGAAATCATTGCAGATCAAAAAGAAACACCTATCTTTGCATCCGCTTAAATAACATAGTATTAATTTATTAAAGTAAGAGAATCATGTATTTAGATTCAGAAAAGAAAAAAGAAATCTTCGAAAAGTACGGTAAATCAGCTACTAACACAGGTTCTGCTGAAAGCCAGATCGCATTGTTTACTTATCGTATCGCTCACTTGACTGAGCACCTGAAAGAAAATCACAAAGACTTCGCTACTGAACGTGCGTTGAAAATGTTGGTAGGTAAGCGTCGTCGTCTGTTGGATTATCTGACAAAAGTTGATATCGAAAGATATCGTGCTATCATCAAAGAACTGGGTATCAGAAAGTAATTTTACTTCTCCTATAAGTTCATAAAAAGGTCACTTCTTTTCGGAGTGACCTTTTTTTATTTCCTTTTGTTTTCCCGTTATTATTCATAACGAACGGCTGTTCCGGCTGCCGTAACCATCAGCATACTTCCTTCGCCGCCTACGGTTTCATAATCAAGATCGATGGCAATCACCGCATTGGCGCCCAAAGCAGCTGCCTGTTGTGACATCTCCTGCAAAGCCGTTTCCTTGGCTTCCCGTAATACTTTCTCGTACGAACCCGAACGTCCGCCCACAATATCCCGGATGCTGGCAAAGAAATCTCTGAAAATATTCGCACCAATGATTGTTTCGCCCGAAACAATTCCATAATAAGCCGTAATCCGCCGGCCTTCAATGTTGTTTGTTGTAGTCAGTAACATAATTGTATTTCTATTTTTATCCAGGCATCAAAGGTCGAAACCTCTGATGCCTTGCTTATTGATTGTTTTCTATTGAATTACGGATGAATCGCCGTCATCTCGATTTCCAAGGTTCCACCTTTCACCAAGTCGGCATGCGGGAAGAACAAGGAATCCAGGACTTTTCCGTTCAACTTAGCCTCTTTCACATACTTGTTTTCCGGAGAGTTGTTCTTGACAATAATCTGGAAATTACCTCCGGCAACCGGAATTGTCGCTTTATCTACCATCGGACGACCGATTGCATACACCGGAATTCCCGGACAAACCTGATAAAAGCCTAATGCACTCAATACATACCAGGCAGACATCTGACCACAGTCTTCGTTTCCGATGATTCCGTCCGGCTGGTTCGTATAGAAATTACGCATGATAAAGTCCAAACGTTCCGCTCCCTTCCAAGGCGCATCCGTCCAATTGTACAAATAGGCCATGTGGTGACTGGGTTCGTTTCCATGTGCATACTGACCGATCAGACCCGTAATATCACCCGAAGCCTCGGCTCCGTCGATTTGAGAAGAAGTCGTAAACAAAGTATCCAAACGTGTTTCCAATTCTTTCTTACCACCAATCTCGGCAATGAAATTATCCATATCATGCGGAACAAAGAAGCTCCATTGGAACGCATTTCCTTCGGTATAATCACTCTTCATGTGAGATGAATAACGCGGATTAAACGGTGTACGGAAAGAACCGTCGGCCATCACACCGCGCATCAGCTTCGTTTCCGGATCCAGATAACGCTTATAACAGGAAGCTTTCTCCTGATAAGCTTTGGCCAACGTATCATTTCCGGCTTTAGCCGCTATCTGAGCGATACACCAGTCGTAATAAGCCATTTCCAATCCCCACGAAACGGATTCCGGAATCGAGTCGGCAGGGACAAATCCAAACTTATCTTTATAATACACATGCCGGGTGATCAGATCCAGCTCGCGTGTACCTTTGAACTTTTCTGCCAGGTCTGCCCGATAAACAGAAGAACGGGCTCCGGCTTCGGTCCAAAGATTCAAATCTCCTTTTGCCAAATCCTTAGCTACCAAATCAGCCAATACGGATACTGCCGGATAACCAACCATACATCCGGTATAACTGGAAGCCAACGGCCATTTCGGCAAGATGGTTCCTTCCATATAACCCTGCACCAACGCATTTCCCATATCCGAAGCCAACGACGGATTGATAATCGTCATCAGCGGATGTAAGGCACGGAACGTATCCCACAAAGAGAACGCCGTATAATTCGTATAACCGGCAGCGGCTGTATGTACTTTCTTGTCCATGCCCAAATAACGTCCGTCCACATCCTGATAAGCAAACGGAGCAATCATCGTATGGTAAAGCGCTGTATAGAAGTTCTTCCGGATCACCGGATCGTTGGTTTCGATCTGGATCTTGTTCAATGCCTTGTTCCAGATATCAGCCGATTCGGCACAAACCTGATCGAAGTCCCATCCCGGCAATTCGGCTTCCATATTCTTTTCCGCTCCTTCCACATCTACCGGGGAAAGTGCTACTTTTACCAACAAAGGCTTATCCGATTCCTTAAACCGATAGTGGAACTTCAGATCTTTATCGGAATGCAATTTGAGGAACAAGGAATCCGAACGCATCTTTCCATCTATATACTGATAGATCTTGGTCATCGGTTCAGAGAAAGTCACCCGGTAAGAAACAGAATGGAAATGTGCCCAACCCTGTGTCTTATACGTTCCTTCTACCGTTGAGTCGTTGACCAGCTGATAATCATTGCTCACCAATTTGTGTCCCCAGTTGGGTTGAAGTACATGACCCAAGTCCAGCATCACCCGACGGTCTTTCGGATTATCGAAAGTATATCGGTGAAAGCCCACCCGGTCGGTAGAAGTCAGCTCGACATTCACACCCAAGTTATCCAACCGTACGGCATAATAGCCCGGAGTTGCCTTCTCTGTCTCCTTCTTGAAGGTAGCCACCGGCTTGATCGAATCGCCTCCACTGAACGGAAGCAGCATGATATCACCCAAATCTCCGATACCTGTTCCCGACAAATGCGTATGACTGAAGCCATAAATCTGCTGATCGTCATAATGATACCCACTGCTGGCGTCCCAACCCATGATATGTGTATCCGGACTTAACTGCACCATCGCATACGGACGCGTAGCTCCCGGGAATGTATGCCCATGAAAACCGGTTCCGATAAACGGATCCACATACTGTACTTCGTCGGCCAACGGCTGCGACTCCGGTTTCTGCTGACAACTCGTTGCCAAACCCATCACGGCAACGGATAATAAAAATAGTTTCGTCTTCACTGTGTTATAGATTTAGTATTAGTTATTGTCAAATCTTATTCAGCAAACTTACATATTTTTATTGACTTACCCAGTATTCCAGAGTCAAAAAAGAGAAATGTAAATCAAAGATCAGATGAATTATTTCCTACCTTTGCAGCTCATTTATACAAATCAGCTATGTTTACTGTCATTGGCATCATGTTTGCCGGTATTGCTGCCGGATACTTATTAAGAAGCGTTTCTATCTTACAAAAGATAGGAAAACCTATTTCGTACACCATATTCGCCCTGCTCTTTTTATTAGGTGCTTCCGTTGGGACAAACCCGCAAATCATCAATAACCTGAGTACATTGGGCCTGCAAGCCTTGCTGATTGCAATTGCCACGACCCTAGGAAGCGTTTGCATGGCGAAGATCGTCTATCACTTTTTCTTTGAGAAGAAAGGAGGAGAGAAATGATTGGCAGTATCATTGTTGTCGGATTCTTCATCTTGGGTTGCCTGCTGGGCTGGGCCGGTCTTTTACCCGACTGGATCATGGACGCCGACCTCTCAATGTACGTATTATATGCCCTGATGTTTCAAGTCGGACTCAGTATCGGCAGCGATAAGAAACTGAAAGACATCCTTCGAAGCATCCGTCCGAAATTATTGCTCGTACCTTTGGCTACAATCAGCGGCTCTTTACTATTTGCCGCCCTGATCAGTCTGGTAATCAGCCGTTGGAGTGTATTCGACTGCCTGGCGTTAGGTAGCGGATTCGCTTATTATTCCCTCTCTTCCATCCTGATTACCCAGCTGAAAGAACCATCCCTCGGCATTCAGATCGCTTCCGAATTAGGAACCATTGCACTGATCGCCAATATTCTCCGGGAGATTTTCGCCCTGTTGGGTGCACCCATCTTCCTCAAATACTTCGGGCGTCTGGCACCAATCTGTGCCGGAGGAGCCACAACTATGGATACAACGCTACCCATTATCACCCGCTACTGTGGCAACGACCTAGTATTTGTTTCCATCTTCCACGGGATTCTGGTCGATTTCAGCGTACCTTTTCTGGTATCCTTCTTCTGCCAGTTATAACGAAATCACCAATGTTTTAAGTGAAACCCTTTTATTTTTTATCGTTTCACCCGGGTGATTCGATCGTCCCACCCAGGTGAAACGATCATTCCACCCAGGTGAAACGATCGTTCCACAGTCGTGGAACGGTAAAAAGGTAACGAGAATCAGATTTAATCCCCTGATTTTCCATATTTTCTTTCAAATAGATCTTTATTCTTTTCCCCCCATGCAAGCATAGCATCAATAATGGGAATCAAAGTCATTCCAAGCGATGTAATCGAATATTCAGAACGGGGTGGAAGTTCAGGATAAATTGTCTTTTCAACCAAACCATCTTCCACCAACTCTTTTAATTGCAGATCAAGTACTCGCGGAGTAGCTTCAGGCAATGCTTTATGGAGTTCACTGGGACGCATAGACCGATAGCGTAATTCATCTAAAATACATGATTTCCATTTAGAATCGATCAGACTCATTGTCAACCGTAACGGACAATCCAAATCAACAGGAATTTTTCTTTCGTACATATCTTCATTTTTACGCAAAGTTATGAATAACATGTAACATAACAGATGTACTGAAAAATTATTCAGTACATGAATAATTTTACGGTACTTGTATAGACTATGACTACCACATACCTTTGTCCCAAAAGAATAACAATACATTAATCATACAGTTATGAGAGCAAATATAGAAGAATACAAGGCTGTAGAAGAAGCAGCCATGAAATTTGTCAGAAGTGTAGCTGAGGGCAATAGTTCGTATGCTAAAGAATTATTTATCAACGAAGCTGTTTTATTCGGATACCTAAATGGAGAGTTGGAACATGGTAGCATCGAACAGTTCTATCAAAATGTAGATACAATTGGTCCTGACAACAGATTTAAGGCTCGTGTTGATGTAATTGATGTAGAAGAGACCTTAGCGGTTGTCCGCGTATTAGAGGAAAACTGGGGCGGACACATTGACTTTACCGACTATCTCCTATTAATGAAGATGAACGGTGAATGGAAATGTGTCGCAAAAGCGTATAATCAGAATTCAAATACCCTACAAAAATAAGGAAAAGAAGATTATGAAAATAACAGTTATTACAGGCAGTCCGCGTAAACATGGTAATAGTTTTGCCATGACAGAAGCCTTTATTGAAGAAGCAATAAAATGTGGACACACTATACAACGATTTGATGCTGTTTCGGCAAATATAAATGGTTGCCACGCCTGTATGTCCTGCTACAAGACAGGCAAAGCATGCACATTCAATCCCTCATTCGATACTATTGCATCTTCTATACTTGAATCTGAAGCAATAGTATTCACAACACCTACCTATTGGTATTCTATACCAGCTCAAATCAAAGGTATCATTGACTGCCTCTTCTCTCTTGTGGTAGGTGGGAAAAACTATACAGGAAAGAAATGGGGATTAATTACGTGTTGTGAAGAGCACGACCCAACAGTCATGGATGGCGTACGCATAGCATTGGAACGATCAGCTGCTTTATTAAAATGGGAGTTGGCTGGCGAAGTTCTTATTCCCGGAGTACTAAATGAAGGCGAGATAAACCAAACGGAGGGTTGTAAACAGGCAGCAGAACTGGTTCATAAGTTCTGACCAGGAGCAACATGGTTGGCTGAAATTCGCGTAGGCCTGTAAAAAAACTCCGATGATCGGTCTGATAATAAATAACCACCCTCATGCTACATGACAATACGGGTGGTTATTCATATCTGGTTTATTCAAGAGATTATCCAATAATCCATTTACTTTTCGGGAGATAAGATAAGATCTTTGTAGCTATATAACAACTCACAAACGTAGCGATAGCGATAAAAGGAATGGCAGCCACAGTAGGCAAAGCCAAAACTTCCTTACAGATACTAGTCCACATGCCCAGCCAGAAGATATGCATCAAATACATTCCATAGCTCAACTTGGAGATGTCAAGAATCAGACGCGGCGTTTCCTGCTGCTGTATGCACGAGAACATAAGAAACATTCCGGAAGTAAGTAATACACAATTAATCGTACAGAAAGCCCATCCGATCTCTAAAACCGGAGTAGAATGGATTACACCCGGAACAGCCTGAACATAGAATGACAATATTGTCCATATTGCACCAATCACCGTTAAAAGTAAGCCAACATTCAAGCGTTTGCTCCGGCTCCAGTCAAGATGCACACGTATGTAATGAGCCAAAACGAGATAACCAAGATACCCGGAAAAATACCAAAGCATATGATATTCATTCCAGAAACATTGCCCCCATACTTCTCCGAAGAACCTGTTCAGATAAGGAATACAGGTAGATATTAAAAACAACAGGATAAAGAAACGCTCTTCTTTAGCCGTTGCTTTATTTATCCAAGGTGAAATCATTGGAATAAATAAATAGAGACTAATTAGCGGATACATAAACCAAAGATGTCCGGCCAACGTCGGGAAGTTCAACAGGATACGAGATAAATCTTTGACCGATGTTTCCGTATGAATCTGTCCCCATAACAAGGGAAGAGTACTGTACAAGATCATAAAGATAAACATAGGCGGCAGAATGTGCGTAAACCTACGCTTATAAAATTGCCACATGTTCTGCTCAGCTTTCATAGGAACAAGAAGAAATGCCGAGACAATCATAAATAAAGGAACAGACATTCTTGAAAATCCATCGTATATGGAAACCCAAAGTCTGTCCGTTTCGTTATTCAGTAAAGCCTGAGGACCCACCATATCTGTTGAACCGGGTGCTCCATAAAAGTTCTCACTCGCGTGTACCAACATAACCAGAAAACAGGCAAATACACGCACATAATCAAGGAATACAACTCTCTTCATTATAAATAAATAGGTCTAAATAAATTGTTTTCAATTAAGTCTTACTATCGAGCCTTGATGCCTCATCTGAATCAAATATAAGCTTATCCTTCGTCACCCAGACGAAGAATAAGCTTATGCTATTATACTGGAATAATTCCTTTTTCTGCCAATAACTTCAATCCCAAGTCTTTCAACTTGAACTTCTGAATCTTTCCACTACCTGTCATCGGGAAGGTATCAACAAAGAAGATATATTTCGGAATCTTATGACGGGCAATCTTTCCACGGCAGAAGTCTTTCACCACATCCTCTGTCATGGTTACACCATCATGCAAGATAATAAAGGCACCGACTTCTTCTCCATACTTCTTCGAAGGCACGGCCGCCACCTGTACATCTTTCACTCCTTCCAGATGATATAGGAATTCTTCCAATTCGCGCGGATAAATATTCTCACCACCACGAATAATCATATCTTTGATACGACCGGTAATCCGATAATTGCCGTTTTCGTCCTTTACTCCTAGGTCACCGCTATGCAGGAAGCCATTCTCATCAATAACTTCAGCAGTTGCTTCCGGATTGTTATAATATCCTTTCATCGTATTATAACCGCGGTTACACATTTCGCCCTGCACACCGACCGGACATTCTTCGCCCGTTTCCGGATCGATCACACGCACTTCGGTAAATTCAAAATCACGTCCTACGGTTGTATAACGTACTTCTGCCGGATCATCAATCCGAGAATGCGTCATACCCGGAGAAGCTTCAGTCAGTCCATACACACTCGTTACCCGCATGAACATCTTCTCTTCTACCTGCTTCATCAATTCAATCGGACACAACGAACCTGCCATAATACCGGTACGAAGTGAACTCAAATCAAACATATTGAACATCGGATGATTCAATTCGGCAATAAACATCGTCGGAACCCCGTAAAGAGCCGTACAACGTTCCTTATGTACGGAAGCCAAAACCACCAGCGGATCAAACTTCTCGACCATTACCTGTGTACAACCATGAGTCAATACATTCATGGATGCCAATACCACACCAAAGCAATGGAAAAGCGGCACACAGCAACACAGCTTATCTTCGGAAGTAAACTTCATGTGTTCTCCTGTCAGGAAACCGTTATTCGTAATATTGTAATGCGTCAGCATCACACCTTTCGGGAATCCGGTTGTACCCGAAGTATATTGCATATTCACAACATCCTGACAATCGACTTTGGCTTTTGCCTCATCCAAGATCTCATCGCTGATATTCTCACCCAAGAGCAGTAATTCCGGTGTATTATACATACCACGGAACTTCTCCTGACCGATATATACCACATTCTTCAGTTTCGGGAAACGTTTACTCTTCAGGTAACCGCGCTGCGATTCCTTCAGTTCCGGAAGCATCGTATAAACCATGTCAATATAACTGCCGTCGAAGACACCATCAGTAATACACATGGTATGAATATCTGCATTCTCAACCAAAAATTCCAGCTCGTTCTGCTTGTAATTCGTATTGATTGTAACCGCAACCGCACCAATCTTGGCTGCCGCAAACAGGAATGTCAACCAATCCGGCACGTTGGTAGCCCAAATGCCGACATGCGTGCCATGTTCCACACCAATGGACAACATACCTTTTGCCATCCGGTCAACCCGTTCATTAAACTCTTTCCACGTAAACCGAAGATCACGGTCTGAATACACAATATATTCCTTGTCCGGCGTAACAGCAGCCCAATGTTCCAGCCACTGTCCCAATGTCCTATTCTGTAAAGCTAACATAACCTGATCCCAATTAATACGGAGTATAAATCACACCCAGAATCCGAGCCGAGGCATCCTTGGCTGCATGAACATGGTGAGCTACAATCGAATCATAATAAATACTGTCACCGGCTTCCAACTGATAGGTATTCTTTCCATATACAATTTCCAGCTTACCTTCCAAGACATAGATAAACTCTTCACCTTCGTGCGAAGATGTAACGAAGCTTTCGCCTTCAGCCGACGGAGCCACATCGATCATAAACGGTTCCATATGACGTCCCGACTTGTCTTGTGACAAAGAGTGATAAGCCATATGCTTACGACCTTCCGTATTGTTGTTGGTAAATCCAATACCGTCGCCAGCCATGTCACCTTTGCGGCAAACTACCGGTCCTAATTGAGATTGGTCATCCAAGAAAGTTCCTAGGCGAACGCCCAAAACACGCGCTATCTTAATAAGCGGAGCTAGTGATGGGAAATCAACATTTCCTTCAATCCGCTGAATTTGTTCTACACTTAAACCTGATCTTTCAGCTACATCTTCAATAGAAAGCTGCTTCGTCTCACGTATATGTTGGATCTTTGATCCGATAATTTTGTTGTCTTTCATTTTTGTACTATTATTATTTAGGCAAGACAAAAGTATATTATTTATTTATTATTTCAAACATTTTATCTGATTTATCTTTTAAATCATTATTGATTCACCAAATATTCAGATAAAAATAAAGCAGTCAACATTCATTGACTGCTTTTAACTTTAAATTCATATCACTTCTGAATAAGAGATAGAGCAAATCCGCCTCCAGGAGCGAGGTCTATCTGTAAAGAACTGCTACGCTCTACGGTTTGTTCCGTCTTCTTATAATCAGCAGCCTGCTTAGCGGCATTCACACCATCCGAAAATAATACGGCTTCATAGTTGCCTTCTCCCAAGAAAGATAAATCCAGTTTGACAGTCCGGGCATTCCAGTCAGTCAAACCTCCTACATACCAATTCTTTCCTACCCGACGAGCCGTAACAATATATTCACCCATCTTCCCTTGAAGCACTCGTGTCTCGTCAATACCGGTATTGGGAACAGAACAGATAAAATCAACACAAGGCTGTTCCTGCCTGTAAATCGTAGGATTATCAGCCAGCATCGTCAGAGGTGAATCATGAACAATATACGTAGCCAGCTGATGACAGCGTGTTCCCTGACTCATCGGATTGTAATAAATCGGTTGGAAATCCTTTTTCGTTGCATTGCGCATAGCTCCAGGAGTATAATCAATCGGTCCGCACATCATGCGGATAAACGGCATCGTGACATCATATTCCATCATATCTTTTTCCACCGTGCTCCATTTCATTTCTTCCATACCAAACACCGATTCGAAGTTGATAATATTCGGGAAAGTCCGGTTCAAACCTGTCGGCTTATAAATACCATGCAGATCCAGTGTCAGATGATATTTCGCTGTCATCTCGGCAATCCGATAAACCATTTCAACGCCTGTCTGATCATCCCGGTCCAGAAAGTCTACTTTAAACCCACTGATACCCATTTCCGAATACTTCTTGCAGGCTTCTTCCAACTGATCGTCCAATACATTAAATACCGTCCAAAGAATCAGGTCAACACCTTTGGATTTTCCATAAGCGATCAATTCTTCCAGATTCAATTCCGGAATGACAGTCAGCATATCGCCACTCTTCGGATTATACCAGCCTTCGTCCAGCACGACATAACCAATCTGGTTCTCTGCGGCAAAGTCAATATAATGTTTATAGGTATCCATATTAATGCCAGCCTTGAAATCGACATTCCAAATGCCCCAGTCGTTCCACCAGTCCCAAGCAACCTTACCAGATTTCACCCACGAATAATCACCGATCCGATTCGGAGAAGCCAAGGCATAAACCAGATTATTCACCGGCATCTGCGTATCATCACTCGTAATCGCCATGATTCGCCAAGGGAAAGAACGTGTACCCTGGCAACGGGCTATATCATCACTCCGCTTCGTTACATATTTCATGGCACGTGTACTGTGTACCGCGTATTCTTCCGGATATTCAGCAAAGTCGGCCTTCAAAGCACGAGCTTTCGGATCTGCCAGCACAAACATACCCGGATAATTCTCCAGATCAGATTCCAGAATCGTCACCTTAACGCCATCGCCACAATCAGCTGTTACCGGCAAGAAGGCAACTTTACTGTTATCTGCCTCACTGATTTTGCTTACTGCATAAATATTCTGGAAAGCCATGGCGTACGGATCCTTCTTGGATGTTGTAAACGGAAGATAAACAACATAATCTTCTGCCCAATTGAAATCCGCCTGCTCATTGCGGACAACAATGTCTTCCTTCATCTTCGTTTCCCACCGATAGGCTACCCCATCATTATACACCCGAAAGACCAAGGCATAATCACCTTTAAAGGTCACATACATCTCATTGTAAGACACATCGAACGACGGACACCGATAATTAAAGCAATCCACATGCTCTTGAAAGGCCTTCTGTTTTACTTTCTTCACTACAGGCGATTGCCCCAAAACACCATTACTCAGTTCCAACGCAATCTGATTCTGTTTCATCAATGTTTTCCCATGATACATGACATCATACGAAATGTCCTCTTCCACTACAAGCTTCATCTGAATCGCTTTATCGGGCGATGAGACTACATACTCTTTGGCATTCAATACGTTTCCAAGGGATAAAACCAACAGGGAAACCAGGGTTAACAAACTTTTCTGTACCATAATTATATGCTGTTTAGTTATTCATATTTATCTGTTACTTGAACCGTTGCCTGACCTTTGCTTTCCAACCAGATCCAACCATCCACCACAGAAGGATTCTCTACCTTCTTGCCATTCAACCAATAGTCAGAAGTCCGTAGGAACGGCAAACGGAATTTAACTGTCCAGGAAGCATCTAATCCGTTTACCTGATAAGTTACACCAGAATCAGAAGAACAAACTGCCATATCAAACTGCGAATCACCTATCCGCTGATTAGTCAAAGTATACCGATCCCATCCCGTCGGGCTCTGAGGCTGTAACAGTAATTCTTTCTCCGGAGCATTGGGCTTGATACCAAATACATATTGTATTAGAGGCACAGCAACACCATATATCGTCCATTCCTGACAGAAACAACCATAATCTGGCATCATCTCGGCAATCGAACCCGGCATCACTTGATTAAAAGTATTGGCAATCTGATTGACATGCATCAGAGCCCGGTCAATTCTATTATATCTTGCCTCGGCAACTGCCTGTACACCGGTTGAGATGGTCATATTATGTTCTTTGTTAACAGCTGAAAGATATGGTCCCCACTGACTGGTCATATCATTCTTTTCCATTCTTTCCAATGCCATAATAGCTTGTTTCTCCGGAGCAATACCGGTTTCAATCGGCGTATTGATCACCCAATTTCTATTGGTAGACCAACCATGTTCATAATCAGGAGCAAAAGATGCGAAATATGTCTTCAAATCCTCATAAAACTTTTTCGTCTCCGGATTCTGCTTAAACTGATCAATGGCACCATCCACAACTTGAAGGGCATCTTTGGCAGTTCCATAAAAGTCACAATACAAAGACGTCCGTTCATCCCAAAAAGCCGTATTGATCTTTGCCTTCAATTGATCTGCCAAATGCTGGTATTCTTTCTGCAAGGAACTCTCTTCAAAGATTTCTGCCATCTTCGAACCAGCTTCCAAAGCCTGCTGTGTATAGACGGCAACGTCTATCAGTTCCGCATTCAAACCTTTTATTTCAGTTATTCCATATCCTTCGGGGAAAAGATTCTTATTTGTATCTTTTTCTACCATCAACCAGTTCAAGCCTTGTTTGATAAAAGGATAAAATTCTGCCAGGAAATCACGGTCGCCCGTCCATAAATAGGTATTCCAGACAGCTGTGATAAAATGAGCCGTTTCCTGGGTATTTCCCGGATTTACAATAGCGCCGGAAGGAACGATTTCATGAATTACCCGACCATTGCCATTACATTTCTCTGAATACTTCTTCAGCAAGCGCAAGGTAGATTTGGTGTTCTCAAAATCACCCGTAGCAAGAAGTCCTTGCAACGCATAGGAATTATCCGTTCCAAACCACCAGATATAATGCGCAAAGCCGGCTCCAAAACCCTTGCCAATGGCAGGCACATCCAATAACAGCCATTCGGTATTGAAGCGAACCCAATTATAAACTGTTTCCAATTTCTTATCAGGAAGAGACAGACAAGATCTTTTGGAGAGATCTGCATAATGTGTTTCCTTATCGGCCAACAAACGTCCGGCATTTGTCCGCAAAGTCAGGTTGGCTGCCTCAGCTTCTTCCAAAGACAGATCCGAACCAGCAATATAATAAGACTGAGTTACTTTCTGAGATGCTGGAATCTGTAAGGTATTCTCTATCCGGAATACAGGATTATATACCGCATTACTATCTTCTACACGTGATGTTTGAGCTGTTTCCAAGTTCGGCACTGTCGTCTGGTTTGGATTCAGAAACTCCTTCTTATCAGACTTCGTACTCGAATACTGACTGTTTTCTGCATCTGCTGACACCACAACAAACCAATCGTTTCGTAAATCACGCGCAACAATTTGTCCCTTTTCCTGGTCAATCCACAACGAATCAGGAGCATTCTGCAAACCAGCCTTTTCAGAGAAAAAGCCAGCACGCAAATCTACTTTCCCTGAAAAAGTCAATTGCAAGTTCAAAGCCTCCGAGCCTCTATTTACGATATCATATTTTACCTGCAAACTGCGCTCTTTTTCCGGAACAAATAAAGTACAGACGACATCTGCCTGTAAACTATCCAGCACATACACCCACTGAACCTGATGAGGAAATGTCGTAAATCGGGAAGCTTTGAGATGATCCAAATGAATGTTTTTCTCTGGCGCTGCAACAGCCAGCTCAAACTGATCCAACAGTTTGATAGGTTGCGTCCAAACACCACCCATTTCGCCTTTCACATGATCACCCATCGGTGGGAAACTGCCATCCTGAAATCCGACACAATACATTCGGTTTCCAGCAGTCACATACGGTTTGGCTAAATCTCCTACATTAGATTCTTTAAACAAAGAAACCGAACTTTCTTTTTCCTGCTCACATCCCAACAGGAATGCGGCACCAACTAATAAGCAAACTATATTTTTCACGGCTGTATTTTTGAACCTTTATTAACAACTATCGTTTTTCGAGATCCAAAAATACAGTGTTTTTATTACACGACGGATAATTTTTATAAAGAATTTTATCAAAAGTAAAGGCTACTCAATTCATCTTGAATAGCCTTTACTACGTTCCGTTTCATCATTCTACAGCCTTCAAATGATAGACTTTTTCATCTTTTCCTTTCTCGCTTTGATATAACGTCCACGTTCCTTTCTCCGCTCCTGCTTCCAAATGCCAATCATATTTGGGATCTCTCAACAGCTTCTTCAGTGAACGCGGGAACGCATTCGCCCAACGAGCATCTTCCCAGGTCCGTATAGCCTTGAAGATAGCCTGTTTCTGTGGACAACTTTCTACGTCTTTCTGATTAATACCTAAACTATAGGTAGCTCCATAGCCCACGGAAATGGCTTGAATATGTTCATATTGTTCTACGGTCGATGTATCTTTGATGGCAAAATTACCTCCGAAAGAAACCGGGAAGTAGTTAGAATAGGTCACATCCCGCAAGTCTTTACCCTGACTTGTCGCACTTCCCCATTCACGTGCATCCACATCATATAGGTTTCGTCCGCCACCTACATTCCAGACACTCTGGTAATGCCATGAACCTTCGGATAAAGTCGCTCCGGTGAAACGGATGTAAGGAACACCTATTTCCTTTCCATGCTCAAACATCCGGCGGAAGAAGCGTTTGGCTGAATAATAACCATGCCCGTTATTAAACAGAAATTCCTGTCCGTCGAAATCATAATAAGCTAGCCCGTTCAACTGACAGACTTCCGCATAATACTCGGCGATCTTTTCCTGTAAGGCCCAATTCGGAATAATTCCTTCATAGCCGTAATTGATGGTTACCTGCAACTTATAAATCGTATCATTAGCGGCATGCGCTGTCGCCTTTGTTCCCCAATAACCGCGCTTTACTTGCTGTAAACGATAAGGAGGTGTTTTCGTCACACCCAGATAATGAATCAGCTCTTTCCCGATCTTGATCATATTCAGATTCTCACAATGACCTTCCCAACTGGCGATTTCTTCCAGATACGTCGGATCATTCACTTCTATGATGGTATCTGTCTCATTAATAGCCTTGACCAATAAACGTTTCTGCTGATAACACAGACTGTCACTCGGTATCGGAAAGACATCTTTTGTGCCCGGAGCCAATGAATTGGTAATCGGTGTACGTCCCAATAAAATACCTTTCTCCCGTGCTTTTTCCGCCATTTCCCGATGCGACAGATTTCCACTTTGCATACGGAAAGGCTTCTTCTCATAATTCCGCCCGTCTATATATCCTTCATTTCCCCGATCGGGACGAAGGAAACCCTGATCATAGGCTGAAATCGCAGCTACACCCAACTGAGAAGCATAAGACACAATACTGTCATACTGCAGACCACTTGTCAATATATCTGGTTTATAGGCAGTCGGATCTTTCACCCATTTACCTCTCCACGTCGGATAAGGCAATCCTTCTTTCAAGACAATATCCTGAATCACATCCATCAGGGCTGTACTATCCGGACTTCCCCATAACGCAATGGAAGAACCGATGTAATCTACTCCCGGTAACGGTTCCACATCTATATGGTTCGGTATATTGGCCGGCATGTGTGGAATCAAGGAATAAAGTACCTGACGAGGTTTACTTCTGTCGCGAGAGAAATAGTTCAACGAAATCTGTCCTTTCTCGTCCACCACAGCTGCATTTCCGTACAAGATTCTGTAATACGGTTCTTTATGGGCATAAAACGCTACATCACTGATTCCATTTCCACCCAAAGAGAAAACCTGTCCTTCATGCAGACTATCCGGTAATGGATAGCGTTCCTTATCCGGTGTATGAATTACATATTGAAACGGAGCGGCATCCCCTTCCAGATCAGCTGTTCCGCCTAAGGTATTATCATCCAAAGCCAACAGACCAATACTGTAATTGACCGCATCACTGGTATCTCGTGCCACACCGATAATCTCACCAAACAGATTGGTAATATTGGTATGATATGTTCCCCACTGAATCGCATCCACTTGTTCCCGAGGCGACAACGACAATAATTCCATCCGCAGATACTTTCCTTTTTCTTCCAGACGAACTTCGGCCTTTACCTGATTCGGATACGTCAATGTCACTGTTTTATTAGAAGCATCGAAAGAGGCTGATTCCGGTAAAACATACTGTTTTGTCTCTTCATTATAAATAGACAACAAGGGAGAAGGCTTATCTACCGGACTAAACTCCCGTTGTGGACTGACTGTCCGATTCTGCATACTTGTGATATATCCTTTATCATTCAGTTCTACACGTAAATAGTCGGTTTCAAACTGCCAGTTTCTGGAAGGCGAACAAGCTCCTAAAAGGAGAACGCCCAACATGCATCCTATATAGTGTTTATTCATCTTCTTTCTATTCTTGTTATTTTACTTCAAATTTAAATTGGGTCCGACACCGTTCTCATTATAAGCGGCAATCGAGAAGTAATACGTTTGTCCTGCATTCAATCCATTCAGGTCCAAATGAGTGGAATCTCCTACAACCTGGAAACTTGTATAGAGCTTATCAGGAGATATACCATAACGAACCATATATCCATCGGCCTTATTTACCGGAGTCCAAGAAAGACGGCATCTACAAGAGTCGGATGGATTCCAGGATGCTTCCAGTTTTTGTACAGCTTCCGGCTTAGCTCCGTGTCCTTTTCCGAAAACACGTATTTCACGTAACGAAACATTTGAAGATACTGTATAAGCCTTATTTTCCCATCTGATATAGCGAGCTTCAAATGGCAGTTCAAATTCGATGTAGTCATGAGGCGTATCCGTTTTCTTCTGGCTCTTATCAGCAATTACATACCAGTCTTTACCATTCTTGGAAGCACTGAGTACATAACTCTGATAAATACCGGGCACTATTCCTTTCTGATTGGCTCCATATTCATCATAATTCACCTGTATGGCACAGACCTGACACGGATTCAACAGATCAATTTGTACCCATTCTTCTTGATTGGAATTTGCTACCCAAGCCGTTCGGGCATCTTCATCTACCATATTCTCTACACCGAAATCTTCTTTCACGGAAGAAGCTGTAACCGGCTTATGGAACGATAACAGCATCCATTCAGGACGCACGGCTGTTCCTTTTTCTTCCGTCGGTAAAAACATCGGATAATCGCCAAAGGCAGTTTCGGAATATAAATAACCGTCCGCATCAAAGTAAGTAGGATAAAAAGACAAACGACGTTCAAACATGTGACGGACAGAGATAGAATTGGTGGCAGCTTTCCAGTAATTAGGACCAACCTGGAAGAGACATCCATGACCGGCACCGCCGATAAAGCCTCCGGGTTTATAGGAAACCGGATTATTCGGTGCATAGACAAATGGGCCAACCGGCGAGTCTGATACATACGTTCCATCCGCATAAGTCTTCCATTCCGTTCCGGGTGCAGCATATTGTAGATAATATTTGCCACCTTGCTGTGTCATCCAGGCTCCTTCAATATACGGTCTTCGAGTCAGTTCATTGTATTCACCCGGACGTTCCCAGCCATGTCGTTGCATATCACTGTTCAGGCAAGGTCTAGGCTTTTCTATTTCTTCCAAAGTCTTCAAGTCCAGAACAGCCACATAAATCGGATCTACCGGAGAACAACCATAATACATATATAACTTATCTCCTTCTATATAGAAGGCAGGATCCCAATAAGACCATATTTCCTTGACCTTTTCCCATTTTCCCAATTCCGGCTGATTGGAACGATAAAGCATTCCTTTACCATGGGTAGAACCGACATAATAAACATAATCGTCATGTACCATAATAGCCGGAGCATAATCTTCTATCGGCAATACTGAATCCGGTATCACTACATGCGTCCATGAATGAAAGTCCGAAGAATACCAGTAACCGGACGACTTTGACGCAAACAACAAGTACTTGTCCTTATAACGAACCACTGCCGGATCCGCAGCTTCCCGAATGCCATCTCCTCCGTCAATCTTCATAAAGCGGTAATCCAGATTCAGCGGATTACAAAAGGTAGAAGGATTTTCCTTGATTCTTGTTTCGATTGGCTGTTCCCTGTCACAAGCCCACAACGAAGCCAGCAAGAGACCAATCATTCCCATTTTATACATATTCTTATCTCCCTTAATAATTTACTTTCTAATGGTATATAGCACACTTTTCCTTGCCTTCACTTTCACTTTTTCAGTCCAGTGCAGGAAGGCATTATCGCCCAACGGCTTCTGAGCCATCTCCTGATTCTCGGCCAAGATAGTGACCGTCGCATCATAATTCGTCGGATTTGAGATCTTCAGACGGATAAATTGTCCTTCCTGTTTCACGATCTCAGCATTCACATGATCAAACACATACACTTCCGGTAAATCTGTCCGTACGTAAATACCCGGAATTTCCAAAGCCATCAAGGCTCCATTGGTTTCATTCCAGCCTGTCTTACCGCCATCTCCACGACCACCACGACTATCGGCATCACAATATGTCAATCGTTCTGTAATCTTTCCATTCGGCTGAATACCTTCTGCATGGGCATGAATAACATCCCGCAGCAAATCGGCATACAGCGTGTCACCGGTTGCCCGATAGATCTTAAACAAAGCATCACCCGACTGCGTACAGAAGCCCGGTGCTCCATGCTTATTCTGCGTACTGGCCCAAACGGCTCCCGTCAGATTAGCTCCCAACTTGGCCAGTGGAGTGTCTTCGGGTAAACGATACGGAAAAGAGACTGTCCAGGTAGCACATAGATTGGCCAAATCCTTCGCTTGCTTCAGATAGCAGACTTCTCCGGTTGCTTCATACAACGTGATCAATGAAGTCGTCAAGGCAATAGCCGTTTCTGAATCGGCATTCTGAAGGATGTCTCCACAGCCGCCCGAAGTAAATCCTACCAATGCAAACGTTGTATAATAGTCGGTCGCTGCTTCCCGGGCTATCTGCAGATACTCCGGACAATCAAAATATCGGGAAGCCAAGGTCAAACCGGCAACTGCCATCGCTCCGCCCGTTGTATTATATACGGCAATATCTCCCGACTCTATATCCAGATAATTTCCCCAAGTATGATGTTTTCTCCAGGTCTGTACGAAAGCCTCAGCCAGCAGGCGGACTTGTTCTTTCCATTCCGGACGGATCAGATCCTTTTTCCCTTGAGCTTCCAGCAACATAAACTGCTTCACCATCCAATACAAGACATCCGCATTCCTGCGGGTCAATCCGATTCCTTGCTGAACGACAGCAGCATCCCGATACAGCACCTTCCCGTCTGCGCCCAATACATCATAATAATAACCGCTCTTTCCTTTGGCTCGCGGCAAGGCAAAATCGAAGGTCTGCTGAACCCGTCGTTCGTGCTCCGTATCCCCCAACGCCAGCATCGGATATGTATTCATCAGTCCGCCAATCCAGCCATACGACATCCAGTCGGCATTCTCCGGACAATAATATTCCCATTGACTTCCCTGATAGTACCGTTCATCGATGTTCTTCACCATCCGGTCAAAGACTTCACTCATAGGCATTAAATGACGAGGCTTTACATCGCCGGTATGCAACTTACGGCATTCCATGAACCGGGCCAACAGGTCCGGAACTTCTTCGCAGTAAAAGTCAATTCGGGTCACCCGTATCGTAATTTGGTCCCCTTTCTTTACGTTGATACCGCGATCCGGACTCGGACTAAATCCGATAAACTCCGGTTTCTTTTCCCGGACACCCGGCGCACTGATAATAAACGAAGCCATAGAACGATCCCGACTTTCCTCTACAATCAGTCCATGATCCAGGATCTGTCCGTTCCATTCAATTCCTTGATCTGTCAGCAGAATCGTACCTTTCTGTTTCGCCCGATTCAGATAAACCATTGCCGGAGTCGTCGTATTATTTACCAGCACTTCCAGACGAGATACAGCGCCAAACTCCGGTGACAACTGAGGTATTGGATTAGAAGTCAAAGCCAAGTCTTTCCGAAAATAATCTGTCTTATCCAAGCCGGTAGCATATTCGCGGTTCACTATCCGCTGACGATTCCCATTATACACCGAAGCCGGAATCATCACATAGTTATCACTGCTCCAACCGTTTTCGTCGAAAGACACAGCGACTCCAGCCGACTGTAGATCCCGCTTTGCCGTAAAAGTAAATGTATAGAGCGTATGTCCATGTTGTTGGGTCATCTGCTTATCAACCTGCCAGTCTGTACCCGCGTCTTCACAATGTTTCAATTGGGCTTTATCGTATGTACATTCCAGCAAACGACAAGGCGGATTAACCGTCGGCTGCTTGGGCAACCATCCTTGCGCACACAAAGGAGTTGCCAGAAACAATACCAATCCGATTAGTAAATCATACTTTCTCATGCGTCATCCCTATTCTTTAAATTCAATCTTCAACGTAACTTGTCCATACGGCTTCATGGAGAAAGCTCCCCGTATTTCTTCACCCGGAATTTCTTCTAACCGGCACAGACTAACCCGCGAAGGTTGTTTGCCCAGATAAGATAATGAAACCGATTCTTCCTTATCGGATAAGGAACGTAAGCGAACGATCAGTTCCTGATCCTGACCGGTTGATTTAAGAATAGTCGCATATACCTGTTCATTATCGACCGACAAGAGTGGAGTCAGCTTCGGATCCTTGTCTGCCGTTACGTGAACAAGCGGCTGAGACTGTTCCAAGCCAAAACGATTGGATTCAACGATGTCAAAGTTCAAATGCGGATACAAACGATAGCGGAAAGTAACCGGACCTTCCTGCGTTGTCGGGAAATTAGTGTGCCAATGATTGTTCATCACCCAGGAATAGATCGTCGAGCTGGGCGGCAATGTCTTCGCCCAAGGACCTTTTCCACCCCATCCCAAAGCAATATTAGCCAAACGATTTCCATACTCAAATAAAGGAGCATCCAACGAACACCAGGTCACACCATGAGTCTCATTCGACACATCCAACCATCGCTGAAGCGTCAACCAATTCCGGTTTCCTTGTTTCCACTGATCTTTTTCTACTTCCATCACACCCCAAGGAATATCCACCCGGGTAGTTGACTGAGGAACATGAAAACCAAAGCCAAAATGAATACCATCTTTCTCCAGCCAAGGCAATTTATCCACCACATTCGAAATCTCTACCCAAGGCAACCCGGCTACCAGACGTACCGATCTCGACACACTACGGCAACCTTTTGCCTTCGAATCGATTCTCAACTCGACAACCAATGGTCCGTTCTCAACGACCGAAATAGCCTGTACGGTATCAGCCTGTGGCAAATCCTTATTGGCAGGAAGCCAGGCGAAGGAGTTCGCTCCTCCATCGACAGACGGATCAATATAATTATAGGTATCTCCTTTCCGCTGCAAAGAGACGATGTTTCCCGTCTTTTCATCAATCTTGACTTGCAGGAACTCGTTTTCCAACGTAGTTCCCTGAATCTTGCAGGTTCCTTGCGCCGGACTTGTTCCCTCAACGACACGGTAATGGGCAGAACCTAATGCCGGAACTTCGTTGGCCAGGAAAAGTAACTCTCCTGTTGACAAGCGTTGTGACGGAACTGTATTTCCCTGATCGTCCACCACTTGATCACCTTTCATGCTTTCCGCCGGACTCAACGTAACGACTCCTCCCTGTTTCCATGTATGCGTATTAAAGACGGCTATTCCTCCATTTGAAGGACCTTCTTTCGGTCCCAAACCACCATTTGACTTATCGGTAGCCGGAGCCAGTGCTTCATCCAATACCTGAATCGAACGATCTTCCGCTTCATGGAAATAAGACTGTTTCACTTTCCATATCGCATCCTGGAAGAAAGGTTCTGCTGGATTCTCAAAACACCAGGTGTGCTCCGAGCCTAACAGAATATATTTCCACGCCTCATCAAACTCTTCCCGCGGAGCCGCATTTCCATCTGCCAGCATGCTCCACAACGTTTCCGCCTGCGAAACCCGTTCCTTGGCATTCCGGTTCATCGCCGTCAACCGGGCAGCTGTGCCCAAGCCATCCGTCCAATACTCCGTATAATCACCTTTGACAACAGGCAAATCCTTTCCATATTTTTCTTCGATCATCGACATGATTTCATGTCCGCCACAAATCCGGATCTTCGGATAGGCATATTTGGTATTCCAAGCCTGCACGGCATAAGGAACATCCGCATCCAGCGGATTATTATCCCATAATGACCAGGACAAGACCGTAAAATCATACGGATAATTGTCTTTCTCCAACGCAATCAGTTTATCCGTAAAATCGACATTTGCCTTTCCTGTCTGGATACGCAACGGTACCTTTTTCTGATCCCGTTGTCCGAACCAAGGCCGTCCGGTCTCACCACCCTTGGTCATACTGCCACTATTCGCATATTGTCCCGGTTGCAGGAATAAGACCCTCGACTCGCCGTCCGGTCCGACCCACCAGAAAGGTTTCCCGTCCAAATCCAGGTGAGCATTTCCGGCACGGTCTGAGTTCGGCCATGAAATGATGTACTTAACCCCTTCTTGAGCCATGACCGGAATCAAACCCCAGGTAATACCCGGAATATCAAACTGCTGAAAGACATCCATCGGTTGCCCACTCAGCCGTTGCATTTCCCGGGAAAACTTAAACACATGAAACAACTCCTCGTCCAGACAAATGCTGGTATTCAAGTTCAGATAACTGGCATCCAAAGCAATCCTGCCATCTTTCAAAGCAGAAACCAATTCATCCCGTACCTCGGGCTGGTCATGCCACAGCCGCTCAACCGGCCAGGAGACTTCCGGATTCCACACAAAACGGGCACCATCGACATGATTTTTCGTTTCATTACCCAGCTTCATTCCTTCCAGCACATTGTTCTTATGCAAGGCTTCTACGTTCCGATGGGTATTCGTATAACCGATATCCACATGAGCATGGTTATACAAATAAACCGTCCAATGCCGCATCGGCGGGACCGTCAACTGCTTTTTATATTTCTGATTATCGCCATGAATAGTTAATGTAACCGACGAACTTTCCCGTGTCGGTACTCCTGCCGGCAACAAGACTTCCACTTTCGTCGAGTCGGTAGCATCAAGCTGATACCGGTTCTTTTCCTTACCACCTTTCGAGGCAACATCGATCCGCAGTTCTCCTTTCAAATCCGTTCCTTTCAAATATACCGAAACCACACGTCCCGGCTGACCGTCAGTCCGATATCCATACAAAGGTTCTACCTCACAAGTAACCGATGTCGGACGTATCTGGGCAAAAGAATGAGATGAAATCGCCCAAATACCCAAAGATGCCCATAGTATAATTCTCTTCATACCGTTTTTAGTTTATCTTATTGACTTGATATTTCTTTTTATCTTACATATTCTCCTCTTCATAACCGACCTGTTATCCTGTTTCTCAAGGGAACTTATTCATTCTCATACGAGAGCTTACCTTTCCTCCGATCGGAGGAAAGGTGTCCTTCGGACGGAGGAAAGGCATCCTCTGATCGGAGGAAACACTTCCTTCGGTCGGAGGAAGGATAAGAAGTCTATAACTCCGTACTAAATTCCCGTTTAGAACAAGATAAATTCCTGTTTATCCCTATCCAGATTCCAGGCAGCATTTCTTACTGATTAGCCGAAGTAAACGAAAACCATTCCAGATTCAGCAAATCTTTCCCTTTATCTGCTGCATTCTTCGCCCTAAAGACAAGGACCAAAGCATGTATTCCTTTCACCGGTTGGACCTTCGTCTCATGAATTGCATAAGCCGTTTCGCCATCCATCGGTTTCACATCACAAACACCAAGCAACTCGCCGTCCGGCGTATCCAAGCGGACCTCGATCGTTGCGTCCAGGTTTTTATCCCAAGTTTTACAGATGAAACGATTGACTGACGCCTGATCAAAATCATAATACTTCCAATAAGCATAATCACCATCCTGTATACCGGTTAAATATTCCACCGGTATATCATGCAATGGCCGACGGACTGTTGGATAGACATTTCCAGACAAGAGGCAAGCCCTGAAGGCTTCCATCCTGTACAACGGAGAAATGGGTCCGCCTATGCCTTGTGTTGTCATTTCTACCTCCTGGATTGTTCCATCTTCATTAAATGTGATCGGTTCCAAGCAGGCTTTCCTCATAGTAGAACTGGCATGAGTCGGACGGTGATAAGCAACATACCATTGTCCGTTTATCTCAACAATACATCCATGGTTATTCACCAGGTTTCTTCCACTGTCCCAGTTGTCGATAATCACACCCCGGAAAGTGTACGGTCCCAAAGGCGAAGTGGCCGTAGCATAATTCAACGTGGCACAATTGGACTCACCATGACGCTGGTGCCCGCCATAAACATAATAATAAATGCCATTCCGTTTACGCACCGAACTGGCCTCGTTAAAAGCATGTTCCTCATAAGTCAACAAACTATCCCGTATGCCGCCTTCGATTGAACGCATATCTTTACTGAGCTTGGCTCCTTTGGCATAAGCCTGTCCCCAAAACAAATACGCTTGTCCGTCGTCATCAACAAAGATGGAAGGATCAATTCCCGTAATTCCCTTGATTGCTGCCCCATCCTTAAACGGACCATAAGGAGAAGCGGAAACAGCCACACCTTCTCCGCCATCAGCCAAACAGTAATACAGGTAATAAAGACCATCCCGATAAATACAATCCGGAGCATACAGAATCTCTTCCGTATAATCCGTTTGTTTTCCCAAACCTTGCGTTGCAAACGAAGTCTGTTCCACATCCCAATGTACCAGATCGGATGTTGACAACACATTATACGAACGAGAGCACCACGCATTACCCGGTTCATCACGCGAACCATAAAGATAAATCCGTCCATCAGGCATTTGCCTTACCTCCGGATCAGCAATATAGACACCTTCCGGCACAATGGGATTCATGGGCCGGGCTTCTGTCCAAATACCTTTCTGCTTTTCAGATTGGGCATCTGTTGCCTTCCCGTTACACGCCATGAATACAGGCAACATACATAGTCCACCGATTGCGCCAAACAGATAACTCTTCCTAATCGTTTTCATGATATTCCCTTTTATTTCAACTGCTCAATTGTAAAATGAAAGCTCAAAGAACCTTCATTCCACATGCTATAATTGGTTCCCCAATAATTATTACTTAAGTTAAAGTGAATTCCTCCTTGTTTATCCGGATAATCCAATGAATAATTCAGGCCTTTGGCTTCTCCGACATTAACCAGAAAAGCCGTTTTGCTCCATACCCGGAAGGTTCCGGCAGATGTTATCAGATCCACATAATGATCTATTCCATGCTGCTGACGGTTTCCTTTCTCTACGACATCCAACAGATCCACCCGTTCTCCGATTTTCTCGGCTACAACCGACAGTATATCGTTTGCGCCGATAGAAAACCAATAGGCCTCGGGCAACCTGACCGCAGGCTTATTCAATACAGTCAGTGTCACATCAACCTTTTTCTCCTGCTTATACTCGAAGACATCTACATACATGCTTTCCGGATATACCCGTTTATCTACCGACGCCTGCTGCGGAAATACCAGTTCGCTGATTGTCCGGATTCCTTTCCGGTCTTTCCGGATTTCCTTTCGTACTTCCTGGGCAGACAAATGAACGCTGACGGCTTTCGACTTATCCAGGCCGGGTTTCCCTAAATCAGCCAACGCCCAGTCATAACGGGCACGCAGATACTTATCCAAGAACCGATCATAGTCTTTGCTATCCAGCATTTCGTAAGACAAGCCTTTCAATTGCAATAACCCACCGAACAAATCAACTTGCCAGGTATGAGGCAACACCGTTTCTGCTTCAGACGAGAAAGCCGGACTCTTCGGATGATCGATCTCCTGCAATGCGGCATGGGCTTCTGCTTGCAATCCTTCCGGCAGATAGGCAATGGCCGACTCCAGATAATCATCCAGCTCTTTCCACGATGCTTCTACTTTCGCAAAAGCCGCACTTGAACGGGCCGGCAGAAACGCATCCATATCATATTTATCCCAGTTTTGCAAATGCGTCTTCACATCCATTCCCTGCGTATGTTCCGCTATCAAACCCAATTCCAGGACAAAATTAAGCGCCTCATCGCTATGCTTGTCCAGCTTTCCCTCGCGGAGCCAGCGGCTATACAGTTCTTCCAAAGCCCTGTACTTTGCCATCCGGACAGGAGCACTTGCACATCCATAAATCCAGGTATCACCAATCTCAGCAGTGACCACCGGCAACTGATCCTTGATCGCAACCAGCTCTTCCGCAATCTCGTTGAAAGAAGCCGGTATGATCTTCGCATTCGGATAGCGTCCGCGAATATCCGCATACATCTTTTTCACCTGATCATACGTATGAGGTCCGTGATTATCTCCTGTAAAATTGATCGAGATGGCCACCTTACCACCGGGAAGTAAATCTTCCGTTCCATAATTCTGCTGATAAACCAATATCAGTTCGCTGCCGTCCGTATCTCTCCATCGGCAAAACGGAGGCACTTCCGGTACCGGAGAAGCTCCGTTGACCCCAATATGCAACATCCGGATTCCGGCTTTGCTCATTACGGAAACGATACTCCGGGTATGTCCGGGAACATCGGTCATCTTCGCCGCAACCGTATGCTTTCCATATTGCTGATCCAACCTTTGCGATAACAGCAGACTCGTTTCCAACAGATCCCGATTCATTACCTCCGACTCAAACGTATACGGCACCGCATTCCAGACAATGTCACCGCGCCGGATAGCAGCATCCAAACGCGCTACATCATGCGCCGGAGCCGTCTGCATATACTTCCAGATGATCCACGCACCCGTTGTCCAAACATACTTCTCGGGAGCATTCTCTGCCTGCAACTTCTCAGATAAATCCAATGCTTTGGGTATGAATTCCGACACATACCGTTGGGTAACGACAGAACTCAAATCCGTAAACCCTACATCCAGGTGCGTTTTAAATACAACATACACTTTTTCTACAGAGGCATTGGCAGCCTGACCATAGGCTGCACCAATAACCGCCAACACCACCGAACATACAATAATAATCCGTCTCATAAGTATATTTTTTTTCCAGGTTTGCTAAGATATATATTATTATTTGTCCTTATTCTGAATACGTAGATCTATTGTCTCTTTTCCAAGCCCCGGAGCTTCCACACATAAACGTAATGTTCCTTCTGCACCTCTCCTAGCTTTTATAATAGCTAAATATAAGCCATTAAATGCAGGTCGCTTTACTTCAGGAAAAGGTATCAGACATGTTGGATCACCATTATCTGTAGCTACAATCATTCCTGGACCTGCCAAAGTACTTGTTATTACAGGTTCCGCTGTAGGTACCTCATTTCCTTCTTCATCGCAAACCGACACCCGTACAAAGATCAAATCTTCGCCATCCGATTTTAAGGTCATCTTATCCGGATCTATTTTTAATCGAACAGGTTTACCGGTTGTCTTTACAGACTGCTCTGCCCATTCTTGTCCATGTTTATAGGCAATTGCCTTTAACTCACCCGGCACATATTGAACACTATCCCAACGAAAACGATATTCATACGGGCGTTTCTGTTTTCTTCCTAAAGATTTACCATTCAAAAACAGTTCAACTTCATCACCTGATGAATAGACGAACACTGGAACATTTTTCCCTATCCGATCTTTAAAGTTCCAATGAGGCAAAATATGCACCATCGGATGCTCAGATCTCCACCTAGACTGATAAAGATAATAACGATCTTTAGGAAATCCAGCTAAATCCACAATACCAAAATAACTGCTACGTGAAGTTGGTCGGTTCTGTTCTATCTTTTGTAACTCATTAGCTTGTTCCTGTAATTCCTCCTTTGTCATAGCCGCAGCATGATTTAATAACACAGTTTTATCACTATTAAAAGGCGTTGGTTCCCCCAAATAATCAAAACCAGTCCAAACGAACTCACCTCCAATAGCCGGATAACGATCTAAAGCCGCGAATTCTTCATCTGGTAATCCGCCCCAGCCCGGTTGAGTTAAATCATACGACGACACATGAAACTTTCGTGGGAAATATTCTCCTCTTGAACTCATCGTCGAACTACTCTCACTTGAATATCCTGATAAATGTTCATGGCCTACCTTATTCAAAAACTTTCCATAGAAATCAGGACCACCATAGACACCTGCTGCATAATTCATTCCATGAACATCCACTTGTAATTCCGTTCCATTCATGGCCGATTTACTAGGATAGGAAGCACCAAAGGTTACAGGTCGGGTACTATCAAATTTGTGTACAATATCCGTCAAATAACGAGCAATACCCAATTCCGGATTATACTGTTCTGGAACTTCATTACCTGTACTCCATAAAATTACAGAAGGATGATTCCGATCTCGACAAACCAATGCCTCCAGATCTTTTTCATGCCACTGTTCAAACAAAGAACCGTAATCTCCTGGTTGTTTTCCTTCTTTCCAACAATCAAAAGCCTCATCCATTACGAGAAAACCCATTTTATCAGCTAGCTCCAATAATTCAGGAGCAGGAATATTATGAGATGTACGAAGCGCATTACATCCGAAACTTTTCAATATTTGCAACTGTCTTCGTAAAGCAACCTTATTAATAGCCGTACCCAAAGCTCCCAAATCATGATGATTACAAGTTCCTTGTATCTGAACTCGTTTTCCATTCAACAGGAAACCATTATCATGCGTAAATTCGATCGTACGGAATCCAAACGGGACCTCATACTGATCAACCTTCTTCTTTCCCTTATATACCGTTACTTGAACCAAATACCGATTGGTCTCTTCCAAGCTCCAACGTTTAGGAGATAATACCTTCAACGAGATACTATCCTCCATCCAGGTATTAGCCGGAAAATATAACACTGGCGAATTACAAGACGATACTTTTTCTCCGATTCGGTCTTCCGAATCTAATTCGTAAATAGCGACTGAATAATGACCTTTCTGTTGTTCCGGTAAATGATTTCGTATCTTAACATAAATTTTAGCTTCTGCCTCCATATCTGAAATATGAGGTGTCGTTACAAAAACGCCCCATTGATCCACATGTAGAGGATAAGTCTTTACCAAACGAACATGGCGATAAATCCCTGCTCCTGGATACCAACGAGAACCGACCTTTTCAGTATTTAATCGGACGGCCACCACATTTTCTTTTCCGTAAGAAAGCGAAGGTGTCAAATCTACCCGAAAAGATGTATAACCGTATGGATGCCCGCCAACTTTCTCTCCATTCAACCACACTTCCGCATGAGCCATCGCTCCATCAAAGTCCAAATAAAATTGTTTTCCTTTGTCTTCCTTCGACACTTGAAAGCTTTTGCGATACCATCCAATTCCACGCCAAGGCAATTTTCCAGTAAATCCCTCCAAATCTATTCGAAAAGGACCTTCGCTTGCCCAATCATGAGGAAGATCTAATCGTTTCCATTTCGAATCATCAAATGAAATATCTTGTACATACAAAGGTTCGTCTATGCGAGAACCATCTGCCTGTAATCCATAACGCGCAAACCGCCAGTCAAAATCAAAATTCTCAATGTTTCGTTGATGATTTTGCGACAATGCACTAAAAACAATCCAATGCAGCAATAACAACCCAATACTTCTTCTGATAATCATTATATAACAATATTTAGCTTGTGATGAAAATGTTCTACTGTTCTCTTACAATTGCAAGAAACAAAATATATTTATTTTACCGGCAGAAAGTTATATTCTTTATTTAATTCTGTTTTCAATGATAATATATCACCTTCTAAGATACATAAATCAGAACCATCCACTGAGACTTGTACTTTTTGTCCTTTCCATGGATTATATAACGTTAAGTCACGCCCTTTTTCACTCAGTATCTTCAGATAAGAAATTTCTCCTGCCTTTTGACTGGCAGACACTAGAAACGCACCTTCTACACGTATATGATAGAACGAAGCATCTTGTCCTTTTGGCCATACAGGGAAAAGACGAATGATTCCTTGATGTCCCATACAAAGCATCTCATTAATCGTATTCGGAACCGTACTTAAGTTCTCTATTCCATGTGGATTACCCCGTTGAAATCCGTTCGGATAAGTATGTTTAGCATATAAATTCAGATGATGAAGGATGGTGTCAGGATCTAGTCCGACACGTACGGCCGCAGGGAAGAAACTATTTGTTCCGTTAAAATCCTGCCAACGTCCCATTTCCAACATCGTATTCCGGGCAATTTCCAACAATGCAGGATCACTACCGAGTCCGATTTGTCCTGCCGGATAGATATGCTGGATGCCAACCGTATTATCCCCCCACCAATCTGGTCCTTTCTCACTATAGCGAAATACGACTTTTCCATTTCTTGTTTGCGTCGGATAATCTGACAAATGCTCCATCACGTCCTTCCATGTTGCTCGACGATCGGCATCTACACCCAGCAATGTACTCATATCAATAGCCGTCTGCATCGCATTCCGAACCAAGCCTAACGATGCCACGCCATTCTTTGTACCTACTGTCCCTTCATGGACTGCATCGTTGTAGATCACATACCGTTCTCCTTCTTTCACTAAATAGTGTTCCCAAAAATGGGCCACTCCTTTTACATACGGATATACCTTGCGGGTAAAATCTTCATCCCATGTACGATAAAATTGCATGGATAAATTGACTACCGTATAAGCAGAGTTACTTTTTTGTCCCCAAAACATTCCTTCGTCTTCAACATTCTTCCCAGTAATCCATCCTTGGTAATATTGATCCATAAAAGGAGATCGTCGTGTGGGTTCAATTCCCAACGGACCAATTCCTACCGGCAACAAAAGACCTTCAGGTATATTGGTAACCTTCTCGGAATAATAATTCCCTCTAGACATAAAATCCAGTAAAGGAGAATAATATGGATCAGCTTGTTCTATTCGATTGGATGAATAAAGTCCATAATAAGGGGCACTATGGTTATAATTCAAGTGATAATCACCGTTCCAATTCGGACGTTCTTTCGTAATCCATGAACCGAAAATGGATGGAGGGAACTTTTCATCTCTGCTACATGCCCCCAAACCATATAACGACAAATAATATTGCCTTTCAATCAAACTATCCGGTATATCTACATACGATTTTTCCCAATAATTTGCCCACCAGTCCTCGTGTGCTTTCTCCCAAAATTCCAACTTCTCTTTGGAACAGGAAGACACATCATCTATGACTTTCTTCTCACAATTGTCACTCTTAAAATTACTTGACAAAGCACAAACAAGATGTATTGGAGTTCCCGGCTTCAAAACGAACGTTGAATCTGAGGTATTTTCAATCCGTAAAGCAGCTGTCGCTTGTGTAGGTATATCGACAGCATCTTGAAAAGCCCTTGATATATATTGAATACCATTATCCAGCATGGCCGAATCTCGTTTCTCGGGAAAGCTACGTTCCAAAGGTAACTCTACAAAACGTTCCTGTTCTCCAGGAAGTAACAGACGAGCTGTTCCTTGTACCGATTTATTACCCTCAACACCCAGTTCTAATACCCATAAATCATTCGTGGCAGCAACATAGGTCCGGTAATATACGGTATAATCATCTTTTTGGAAACGAGCGTTCAGCATGGCATTGTCCAAATGCTGTTCTACACAGTAATCAGCTCCTTTTAGTTCTGGTATTTGAATCTGAATCTTACCCAGTACTGCCGGGAAAGCTTCATCTAAAGCAGACTTTAAACGCCAGAAATCATTACGGGCCAAATAGAAAGTCTGTTCTTCTGGTTTCCCGGCAATTGATACAGCCACCGAGCCATTCCCCAACAACGGTGCATCAACAGCAACTCGCGACGGAATATTTTTAGGAGGAGCATCAAATCGAATCACTTGTTGGGCAGCCAGATCCACCCCTGACAATAATTTATCTTCATTTGTACAAGCACACATTGCACATACTATCCAGTTGTAAAGTAGAAGCTGGCTCATATGTTTAATTATTTTTTGAACTCGTTCCATAAATAACTTATAAATTTCCATTTACTAGTAGAATAATTTAATTTCTACTTTTAGACTACTTCAACAAAATCAAAGACAATGGTTGGTATGCGTTTACCTCAACATGCAATTGCAGCTGCTCAATTTCAATCGGTTCTCCTATCGGCTCTCCTCTTAAATTACAAGGTTGAGCTTTCTGATAAGTTTTTTCAGGAAAAGATATTGTACATTTTCCACTTTCGCCTGTTTGCTCCCATAAACGCAAAATATCGCCCTTCCCATCTCTATTCGGCCCATATGCAGTAATCAATATTCCTTTTCTTGAAAGAGATATACCAGACTTCAAAGAAGGTAAATTTCCAGCCTTTCCATCCCAATAAACACCCATAAGAGGTACCCTTGTTTCTTCTGTCGGAGTTATCAAAGATTTTTCATTCTCATACGAGGATATTGACCAAAGATATATTTGAGCAGATAATCCTCCTTCTATCCACTCTGTAAAGTTAGTTCCCCACTGATTATTAAACAGATTCACAAAAACATTCGGTTGTTCGGGTACAAAATCACTCGAAAAGCGGAATAAGCCAGGACGATCCAAACTAACAGCCGGAGCATTTGGAGTGTTTAAACCAAAACCGTCACCTTGATGGTTTAATACGGCTAATCCTGTATTCACAAAATAATAATCATGATTTGTATTCTTTACAAAATCTGTGGCAGGATTAACAATACTACCAATACGTCCTAAACGGAATGTAGGTTGCCCGACTTTAAAAGGAAATGCCAGCCATCCTGCTTCAGGCTGAGGTTCTGCAGGTTTATTTCGTAAGCACCAACCTATCTTCACATATGGAGAATTATCTTCCAAAGTATATGACAGCAAATAATCATCATCCGCCTCTGTCCGACAGAATACCGTTGCTTTTACTGCATGCGCGTTTTTTTCGTATTTAATATGCTGCACTGTTCCTCTTTGCATCGTATACTTTAGCGACTTATCAACCGGACGAGTCATTTCCTGATCCGCCCAACCATGTTGCCCTGGCTTGACATAGCTGTTATTATATCGCTCAATCTCCGCCGCCCCAAATTTTTCATGCACATACTCACAAAAGCCGTATGTTCCCTTTGTATCTACCATCTCCTTTTGCAGATGTTTGTCCCATACGGAAAGTAAAGAACCGTTTTCTCGATTAATCTTTATCAGGAAAAAATCATTCTCAATCACATCCTCTTCTTCATGAATAGAACTCTTACGTTCAGGTACCTTTATCGGCTCTGTCAATACGGAATAGGTTTTGTATCCAAGAGAAGGAACATTCTGAGCATAAAAAGACAAATCATTTCCTTCATTATCAGCCAGAATGACTTCTCCTGTTTCCTCATCACGTAAACCATAGACTTTAAAACCTTTCATATACACATCCATAAATAAATCCACCTGACCAGAACGTTTCCATGGAAGCGGATTATAAACCATCACCCGCTTTCCTTCAACTGCTATCTGACTGGCTAAACGTCTCAAATCCTTACGCAAGGACGGTATCACCAAGCGTTCTGCATGATGGATACGATCTTCTTTCTCATACCATGAGGTTTCTATAAAATCATATTTACCTTGTGCACGTTCCTGCCAAAAGTCATCGCCATATTTCCAAGAAGCCTGATGTCCATGACTCATAGCCAAACCAAAGGAATGTTCATCGAATAACAAAGTCTGCTCAATTGCTTTATCGATATATGATATTACTGGTTCTGCATCCAATCCCCATTGCCTTAATTGCGTATTCAAAGCTTCTTCAACATAAATCGAACGTTGCAATGATTTATTTTTCTTTACTTCTCTAGGCATTGACATATATCCATGAATCCATGTATCGGGCATATCTCCACGGATCACTGGAAGTTCAGGATTTTCTCTCATCAAGGCATCGTAGAAATCCTCTAATTGTCCAATTCGTATTTTAGCATTTGGTAACTTTTCCCGTGCTTCTTTCAAGACAGCGGCCACCTCTTCCGGCTTTGGTGCACCGGTATTTTCATGTGTATGAATCATAGCCAGCCAAGTCTTGTATGGCCAATTTGCAGGAGGTAAAACTCCCGAACCATAATATTCAGCCCAGTTAAATGTCAGTAGACGAGAGCCATCCGGTCCTTCCCACCAAAACAAAGTAGGCACATCCGGAGATTTAGATCCAGGATTACAACCAATATGCAAGATTTTTACTCCGGCTTGTGTCAATAAAGTTGGCAACACCCAAGAATGACTAGGGACATCTGTCAATTTGGCTCCACGAGGTAATGCAAAACCATATTTACGATTAATTCTTGAAGAGAAATCCATTCCTCGAACCAATGTTTCCAAATCACTCGATTCTGTTTCGAACGTAAAAGGCAAAGCATGTACCTTAAAACGACCTCTTCTTAAAGCTGTGTCCAATGCCTGTTTATGATCTTCTGATGTATTTTCCAACATATATTTCATAGGCCACCCCGGCAATGTCCATACAAATTGGTCTTCTTCAGGCAAAATTTCTGTTTCCCTAACCGACTGTAAGGTTTCATCCATCATCGAAGTTGCATATTTTTGTAAGACAGATTCGGCCCAATCCGTATATCCTATATCAAAGTGCATTTTAAATACAATGACCACCTCATCCACAGAATTTTTCTGTACACCTTTATCCACATCTATTGCTGCTATTTGAGAAAAAACAGAAGCTACAGAACCACATAATGTTAATAAAGTAACAATACTTTTTCTGACTATTTTCATGATATTCTATTTTTATCAAAGCTGCATTCAAGCAATTACAAACTATATAAACTCAAATTAATAAAATCTTTAACGCTTCTACGAAGCTTTATAAATCCAAAGCCTACTAGATTATTATATAACGAAACAAAAATCGTACCTCACAATCCTGTACTCATAAATCACCAACCTTCATCAAGGTTACAATGGCCATACTTTTATACGAGTTGTAGATGAAAGTGATTCAAACGGACCTACTACTGTTATAGAAGAACGGGATACCCCGAAATAGTCCTTATCTAATGTAAAAGAGGTTCCATCCGGATTCTCAAACGGTAAACCGCTTAGTTTTGTTACCCCTAATCGCTCTGAATCGATCTTCGCACCTTTGAAATTTGCCAAGTCGTTCAAATTGACATCACTTATCAAGTACACTTCTCCATCTGTTTCTTCCAAGCGTAAATTCGGATTTACAGAACTTTCTACCCAACCTTGTTCTTTATCCGTCATAGGTTTGGCTCCATTACAGAAGATATTACCTTCGGCATAAATAGGCCACTTCGACTTATCAAAGTCAATCAATCCATAGTTCACCTTCTGATCTTTTCCTCCAATAAAGATATTATTGTAGAAACGATGGTCTCCTTGCGTAATAGTACGGAAACCTTTAATCTGGGTAGAGTGATTCAAATGGTAGGGTGTATAACGCATATCATCCAACGGATTCATATTACCGGAGAAGATATTATGCAGGTAAGTTCCACCGTCGGTATTCTCCTGTAAAGAATGGGGTGACAAGAAAATATTATTGTCCACCACATACGGTCCATGACTTACTTCGATAAACAAATCCTGCCCCAAATTATCATAAATCAAATTCGAAGATACCCTTGCCCCCTGAGCCATCCAATCTAACCAAACGCCATAATTTCCAGACTTATGAATCCAATTATGATGAATATACGTATCAATCGCTCCATGCAACTTGATACCAGCCATTTCCGCTCCTCCAAATTGTTGTTTCACCAAAATATTGTAGATATGATTTCCATAGATCTCACTAAAGGCAGCTCCCATACTTCCACAAATACCGGTCTGCTCACAATCTGATATTACATTATTACGAACGATATGAGAACCAACATTATCCTTATCCCATCCTTTCCGTAAGACATTAAATATAACTTCTATATAATGTAACGTACCATCCAGACGTATATCATTACATTCCAGATTATGCCCACTACTGCGTTCTTTACCTAATGTAATCCCGTTAGCACGCGAATTTTTGATGACATTATCCTCAATAATCCAACCTTTGCACCAATGGGTCGCAATCATGCCTATTTGTTCTGCAGTAGGAGCTGCCCACTGGGTTGCCGCCTGACTAAAATAAAACCCACGAATCGTTATATAATTCAATCCTTCACGCGTCGGATAAAAACATGTGGGGCGCACAGATACTTCCGTAACTTCCTTATTCGGATCAACAGAACCAAAATTGGCATAGATAGTTGTATTTTCCGCATCTACCTCAGCAAACCAGGCATTCGTACATCCTTTCGGATCACGAATGGTACGAAGCGTATCCGGCTGATATACTTTATCCAAAGAGTAAGTCTCATACAGAGAAACATCATTCAAATAAACATCTGCCGTATGATATACTTTTTCCGACCAAAGCCAATCGCCATACAGTCGATCATTAAATGGATTATAATTTCCAAAGAAACGATTCGGCAATACCACTTTCCATACCTGTTTGTTTTTCTTTTCCCGTTTCCAACCGGTCACCAGTTCAGAGCCTTTGATCTCCACCTTTTCATCTTCTGCGGCACGGTATAAAATACGCTTGGTGTTACTTTCACCTCCGTTCAACGGATCAATCCATTCCCGATACGCACCTTGATGTACTGTCACCGTATCTCCCGGTAAAGCTAATTGTGCAGCCCGGTTGATCGTCCGAAGAGGTGTTTCAACACTTCCGTTTGCCGCATCATTACCACTAGGGGAAACATGATATTCCCTCGCAAATAAACTACTTACTGACAACAGCAAGCACATGGACAACATTGTCTTTTTCATGATATATATTTTTTAATCTTCGTTACTTCTACATGTTCTATTCATAATCCTCAACAGCCACTTCCCATGTAATCGGAGACATACATATTTTTGCAATATGTTTTTTCTATATCGGCATCCTAAACGACTTTCAACTTCTTCAATGTTTGGCTATTAAGATAAGGACTTATGATGACCTTATTGTCTTTTGTACAAAGATACCGCAAATCAATATAAATAAATACTATTTCCATTAAAAAATTCCTTATCAATTTGCATTTTATGGACATAGTGATAACTGATCAATGTTGTAACATATATACAGCATCACTATGTCCTTTCTAATTTAATAAATTCACTTCCACCTAGGATATTAATGAATGCTCTGCTTCGGATATAAATCAAAAGACTTTCCTTTCTGGCCATTTACCATTTGGTACAGCGTCCAGCCCTCTTTTCCTTCTTTCTTTTCCAGTCGCCAACTTAACGACGGATCTTGTAGCATTTTCTTAATATTGGTAGGAAAAGCATCGGCTCTACGTGCTTCTTCCCAGGTTCGAATCACACGGAATATCGCATATTTCTGCGGACAACTTTCTACATCCTTTTGGCCGATTTTAAATGCGTATGTACAACCATAACCAATAGCGGTTGCTTCAATATGTTCATAATCCTCTACGGTAGATTCGGCTGTAATCGGGAAATTACCGCCAAACGACGATGGAAAAAAATTCGCATAAGTGACATCACGAAGATCTTTTCCCTGACTGGTTGTACTTCCCCATACACGTTTTTTCACATCATAAATATTCAAGCCTCCACCCACATTCCAAATACTTTGATAGTGCCATGAACCCTCAGACAAAGTAGCACCGGTAAAACGAATATCAGGCAAACCGTATTGCTTTGCTTGAGCAAACATATTCCGGAAGAAGCGCTTTACAGAATAAGCTCCAAAACCGGTATGGAAGAAGAACTCCTGGCCATCATAATCGAACATTCCTAATCCACTATTCTTACAGATATCTGCATAATGACGTGCCAATTCATCTTGTAATTCCAAATTGGGAATTAATCCAGTGTAAGCACCTCCTACCGCAGGTTGCAGTTTGTCCACAGCCTCTCCTTTTTCATGTGCCGTAGCTTGAGTACCCCAATAACCTCGTGTCACATTCATGAGCCGATATGGCTTTTCTTTGGTAACACCTAAATAATGAATTAACTCCTTCCCAATCTTTACCATATTCAATTCCTTCGTATGTCCTTCCCAACAAGCTATCTCTTCTAAATAGGTCGGATCGTCAATATAGATCATCGTATCTGTCTCATTTAAATCCGCTGTCAAGAATCGACGATGTAAAATACAGATACTATCAGATGGAACAGGACTACAATCTTTCGTACCGGGTGCCATAGAATTGGAAATAGACGTACGTCCAAGAATCAATCCATCCTTAGCCAATAGATCGGCATATTCTCTGGTTGACAGATCCTTATCCGTAAAATGATAACGTTTTTTCTCATGATTTGGACCATCTATAAAACCTCCATTTCCTCTATCTGCCTGTAAAAAAGGCTGATCATACGTATGTATCACTTTCAATCCCATTTGTTTGGCATACGAAGCTACACTGTCCATAAGGCCTCCGTACGTACAAATATCCGGCATATAGTTAGTGGGATCTTTCACCCATTTACCATTGAATGTAGGATAGGGTAAACCTTCCTCTTTCACTATATTCTGAATCACATCCATTAAAGCTATACTATCTGGACTTCCCCACAGAGCTATCGACGAACCAATAAAATCCACTCCGGGGACATCCTGACGCATCATATGATTAGGCTCATTATTCTGGAAGATGGGATTACCTTCCGGTGAATAAATCATCTTCCCTTTCCGACGATCGCGTGAATGATACCGGATATTGATCCGCCCATTACAATCCACAAAGGCAGTATTGCCATATAAAATTCGGAAATAGGGTTCTTTCCGATTGTAGAATGCCACATCGTTAATTCCATCTCCTCCCATGGTAAACTGTTGTCCTTCATGTAATGTCAACGGTAGCGGATGATTCACCGGATCTGGTGTATGAACAATATATCCTGATGGTCCGGTTTCAGATGTATAGCGAGATTCTCCACCAATCGTATTATCATCCAAAGCCAAAGCACCGATGGCATAATTTACAGCTTCTGTTGTATCTCGGGCAACTCCGATCATTTCACCCAATATATTGGTTATATTCGTATAATAATTGCCCCATTGAATTCCATCAATCCCATTACGAGGTTCCAAACTCTCCAGTTTAAGTTTGAAGTATTTATCTTTCTCATCCAATGTGACAGTAGCCACCGAACCGTTTTCATATTCCAATCGATACCTTCCATCATTATAATGTGCCTTCTGCGGATAATAATAACGTTTGATATCTTCATCATAAAGCGCTAATAAAGGTGATGGTTGGTCTACCGGACTAAAATTTCGACTTTCTTTCGTTTGATTCCACATCCCTACGATATAACCTTTTGCATCAATATCGATACGGAAATAGTCCGTTTGGAAAGAACGAGATCCATCTGTTCCACAAGCCGACAACAACAAAGCCATAGCTGCCAACGAAATATACTTTCTTTTCATTTTTCTTTTCAACTTATTTATGTTCTACTTACTTTTTTACCCTATATTCTATTCTTGCCCTACTTGGATAAAAGGAGTTAAGCCCTAACGGAACGAGTTATAACCATACGGCCATGTTCCTGCATACTCTCCATTCAACCAAACCTGGGCATTCGCCATCACGCCATCGAAATCCACATAGAAACATTTTCCCTGATCTGCCTCAGCTACTGTAAAGGTTTTCCGACACCAACCGATTCCCTGAAACGGAAGACGACCCGTATTTTCCACCAAGTCCATCCGGAACGGTCCTTTAATAGCAAAATCAAGAAGAACATCCAAGGTCTTCCAGTCCGAATCATTCGTTGCCAGCTCAAACATCCCGGCAAGTTCATCTACACGCGTTCCTTCTGCCTGCAGGCCATACCTGATGAAACGCCAGTCATCGTCAAGCGAAACCCCATCAACTTGTTCCGACCGTTTAATGGGGCCTTTCTCGATCCTATTGTCTCCACAAGCAAGACGTAAGAGCAAGGCAGCCAAATTTCCTAATAATTGTTTTACTTTCATTGTGTTACCTAAAATATACAGCTAAAAATTCAATTCTCATATTATTTATAATATTCCCAATTAAATTACAGTAGTCTCTTTTATTCATGACCTATTATATAGGTCTTACCCTTTCGGGTATTAAAAACATACACCCCTTCTTTATTTTTCGCTGGAACCATTTTTCCGTCGGATTGTATCCTTAAAGCCTTTCCGGCCCAAGGATTCTTCAGTTTACAGACACCTCCTTTTTCACTGTACAAGCTGACATCCGACACAGATTTCCCATCATAATCAGCCGATACCAAAAAAGCACCTTTTGCTCTGAGACGGACAAATGCTCCGGGCTTTTCAGGCCAGCAGGGGAACAAATGGATAATACCGTCTACCGTTTGCAGCATCATCGAATTAATGGTTTCGATGACAGCCGTTTTCTCCGTACAATGATGCCCGTCTACTATCAGGAAATTTGGCTTTGCTGTTTTAATCAGTGTCCTCATATTGTCAATCAATAGGTCAGGAGAAAATCCTACGCGGGCTCCCATAATAAAAGCACTCAGTCCTAACTCATTCATTGTTTCCGTAAATCCTTTTTGAGAAACTTCATAATAGTAAATGGTATTACGGGCTATCTGCAAAGCCGTAGAATCAGAACGGAGATGCAAGACTTCACAAGGATATACCGGAAGCATCTGTACTGCATGGCTGGGCAAATCCCATCCTTCCTCATTTTTTGCGTAAACAGGCAAACCTTCGTTGGGTTCCTTGGTGGGCATGATTACTTTATATTCAGGCAAATGCGTTAATATATCTTTCCACTTTTTCCTACGGGATTTATCTACGCCCAGCATTTCGCTGTATTTTAATAACAGACTAAAAGTTTGCTCAACAAAGGCCAGGTCGGAAGGCGGATTTAAATCCCATGAATTTTCGTGACCTCCGGTTTGAATCGTATAACGATAGGAGTCGCCATAAGATTCTTTCTGAAGGTAGTCTTCATAAAAATCGCCGCAAAGCTTAATATAAGGGTATGCCTTGTCCCGTAAGAATTCAAGATTGCCTGTATATTCATAATACCAGCTGTATAAGGGCACATTGAAGGGTGCATTCGAGGTTTGCTGCCAATAATAATTATAGAAGACACCTATACCTAAAGCACCGACCGGAAAAAGTAACCCCCGACAGGATTTTCCTTTCCAGGAAGGATGCATGACTCCCATTTCTTCTTTGGCCCGTCTTTTGCCTTCGGGTATCAACCGCTCTATAGTCTTATAAAATGGCAAGGCTATTTCCGGCCGGTTGGCCGAAAACGCACTATAAAAACCGGCCTGACTATTATAATTCAAATGTATATCTCCATGATACATCATTTTGTCATCCATGTTCCACACGCCATACATACCACCGCAAACAGGAGAATGTTCATTATAAGCAGAAGCCAGCAAATAGATAGAGGACAAATAATGTCTGTTTAATAAATCGTCATATGTCTCAACATAAGAGCGGGTCCACATTTCTTTCCACCAGGCTTCTCTTTCGGCCTTTAACAAAGCAATTTCTTTTTCATTCCAGGAAAGAAGTTTCTCCGTAGCCTCCGACAAACGTGCATTGTTATCCATTCCTCCTCCTGAAACATAGGTAACCACCAGAACTGTATCAGAAGGCATCAGCCGAAACGTTGACCGCACCATCGAGTCCGACAGTTTTTCATTCGAGGCCTTAGTACCGATTATCTTGGTCGCAATTCCGGCTTGAGAAATCCAGCGGACACCTTCCCGCTTCGTTTGCCGGGTTACGAGTTGTAAATCACCCTGCAGGTCAGCCGTCGTTGCATAGTGCTCCGACTGGCTGTCTGCATAGGTATTTACACTAACAGATACTGCTTCTTTAGAGGTGGTAGTCAGCTCGGTAACAATCACATTCTCCGAACTTCCCATCCAACTGGTCATCTGTACCGGTTGCGCCGTTGCCGTCCGCATCCGGAGCTCGGCGGCCAGTTGGTCCATCTGGTAATTGAAAGCTGTTGTGTCAGGATAGTTTACGGATGTAAAACCGGAATATACCGATGAATTGACTGTAATGCTCACACCTCCTACCGGCAACGCAGCAGGACCACTTCCTGCCCAATCGTTCCACCCGTCTGTAACAAAATCCACTTTTGATATTTTCAAGGTCTGACTGTTATCCGAGGTAAACGCAACTACTCCTACATCTCCATTACCCAAATAAGGACCTAATGGTGCGTGATTGCTCTTTATGCTATTATAACTGAACGGCTCTTTCCAGGTAGCTGTCAGCAATCCTTTTTTCTGGGCGAAGAACAAAGAGTCGTCGGACAAACAGGCACCTCGCGTGCTCCAGATGCAACAACCTATAAAAGAGAAGAAAAGGATTAATTTCTTTTTCATTGTATTTCCCGTTTTTTTTGTAATTATTTATCCCTATTTACATCAACATCCACAGGTAAAAATCGATTCTCCTTTACAGATTATTTCCCGGCAACAAAGCTGTACACATTTCCGGAGAAATCTACCGCTACCAGGTTATTTCCCGAAATGGCGACCGTACTTAATACCGGAGAACCCATGGCATGTTTCCACTGCATGATTCCTTTTTTCCTGTCTAAGGCATAAAGATAACCATCTGCAGCACCTATAAACACCGTGTTTCCTACCAGAACAGGAGAAGCTTCGACCACCTGTGCCGGATCTTTCTGCATGGCAGCAGTATAAATCATAGCACGTCCCGTTTCAAAACGCCACTTCACATCGAACGTTTCCTTATCAATAGAAATGACACCAGTCGTACCCGTTCCTAAAAAGATTTCTTTCTCTGTAACCAAAGGAGCCGAAACATTATGTAATGAAAAATCATACGTTTTCTTCATGATGGTTTCGCCATTGCCGGGGTCTACTACAGAAAGTGTATTGTTGTTGACGACATAAAGCACATTGCCGTATTGAGTAATCGGCCCGCCAAATCCATAACTTCTTGCCCAAATCCGCCGTCCGGTTTTAGCATCGAGCGCATGCAATGCTTCCCAATAAGCAGGACAAATCAGTTTGTCGCCAAGCAATGAAAAAGTCGATACCGTTCCGTGGTCAGTTCCCCAGCTGGTATTCTGCCAGATTTTCTTACCGGTCTTGGCTTCGAGGGCATACATCCATTTTCCTGTTCCTGCATAAACCGTTCCGTTATCAGCCAAAATGCCATTATCCAAAGGCACCTGTTTGCCCATCTTCAAGTCCTTCTCCCAAAGAAGTTGGCCACTCACCGCGTCAAAGCTGTATGCCCATCCGTTAATGTCCTGAGCCAAAATGCATCCGTCTGTTGCCGCGATACTACTGCGAACTGAATGACGTACACTTTTCTTCCATTTGATTTCGCCGCTCTGTGCATCCATACATACCACAGCTGCCTTACCATTGAAATTATCATCCATCGAAGCGGCATAAACCCGACCCTGATAAATCAAAGGAGCAGTAAAGAGAATATTCGAACCGATGTTTTGTACCCATGTCAATTGTAATGGAAGATGGAGCGTATCTTTAACGACCGGACTATGGGCTGCATTCTGTAAAAGATTATTCCAGTCCTCCCCCGTATTAACTGCAAAGTACTGTTTCGGGTCATAGCGAAAAGTCTGCATTTCTTTCGAGACTTCACCATTAGCAAACTCGGCAGTTACGCTGACAGTAACCAACTTCCCGGCTAACGATTGCGGTAATTTCATTTGCGCATTCCAATTAAAGTCGGTCTGCTGCTTCATGGGCAGTCCTTTTGCCAGTTCCTTGCCACCGGCAGAATATCCGTAAGTAACTTTTACGGTATGTGCCACACTGGAGTAGGTATTTACCGAGAGGACTACCGTTCCGTTAGCCGCCACAACAGCACGTCCATTATCAACCGAAGCGATTCTCAGTGAACAGTCCTGATACGGATAACGGATTTCTGAGGAGAGGCTTCCTTTGCCGTCCACTGTGAGTACACGAAAAGAAGAAGGAGAATGGTCATACGAACCACGGACGTGTCCGGGTGAGCAGACCATCAGCACATCCGAGTTGTCCGGACGGTACATGCGATGATGATGCCAGTGTCCATATAGCCATGCTTTCAAGTTATAATCGGCCAAATCAACATACCCCTTCTCTTTACTGCCGAACCGGAAATGCCCGTTGCCACTCATCACACTATGATTAAAGGCAATCACCGGACGATTCTCCGGTACATATTTCAAATCATTCTTAAGCCATTCTCCGATACTCTCTCTACTGTAGGTAGGCCGGCCGTCACCGTGTTCCATCGGAGTCACAATGTAATGAATATTTCCTATATCAAACGAATAGTAAGTTGGGCCAAAGAATTCTTCAAAACCCTCTTCTCCGTAATTTCCACGTCCCAAATCATGATTTCCCACACAGAAGAAGGCCTGAGCCGTCGGCATATTCTCTGTATTGAAGAACTGCTGATAGCTTTCAAAGTCGTCACGGGTAATATCGCCCGTATGTATCAGAAAAGCCACATGCTCGTTTTGTGCATAATCGCGCAAAGCCTTCGACGCAAGCGCATGGCCATCATTGCCGGAGCGCATGGTGGGGTCCATGTGTGTATCGGATATATGAATAAACCGGTGTGTCCCATCCTTGGCCACCAGTCCGGCGGGCTGCACTTGCAGAGCAAAATCATAGCTCTGCTGTACCTCGTTTATCCGCTGGAAATAAGCAGGAGCACGGAACCCGCTCGGGACCGTAATAAATACAAAGCGTGCATTTTCATGTCCCGGCAGGGAGAAATGGCCTGCAGCATCCGTCTGCACAACATTCAATCCGTCGGATACCGATACTTTCGATATAAGTTTCTCACCCTTATCAAACCGTCCATTATGGTTTGCATCCACAAACACCCGACCTTCATATGCCGCCACAGTCTCTGCACAAACGCCCAATAGCAGGGCTAATTTCATCCATTTTCTTTTCATGTGATTAATTTAGTTTTATAGACAAATTATTTTTACAATATATTTCCCTATATCCGCATTCTAAAATTCTTTCAACTTATTCAATATCTATAGATTAAACTGCATTCCACAACACACTTATTGTCTTTTTTACAAAGATACCGCAAATCAATATAAGATAAGAACCATTTCCTATAAAAAAATTCCTATCAATTTATACTTGATACTATTCTTTCTACAATATGAGTTAGATACCATAATATTCAAAAAGAAACATCTAATTAGATTTGATTTATCATCGCTTTCTATCCTTAGCTTTTTTATGAACATAGTGATAGTCGATCTATGCAACAACATATATACAGCATCACTATGTCCTTTCTGATTTAATAAATTCACTTCCGCTTAGGATATTAATAAATGTTCTACTTACTTTTTATCCGATACTCTATTGTCTTTCCTGCTTTTACCTTTATTTTTTTCCAATCTACAAAAGCTACACTCGATAAAGGTTGAGTTGCCTCCTGCTCACTTTCACTTAGAATTGAAATCTCTGCATCAAAAGGTGTTGTATTCGTAATTGATAAAAGCATTTCCTGCTGATTACTCTTCAGCATTTTAACATCTACATGATCGAAGGCATAAAATAAATTCTTTTCCGGACGAATGTAAATACCCGGTAATTCCAAAGCCATCATACAACCGTTTAACTCTGTCCAGCCATTACCACCATCACCATGCAAACGAGTTCCTCGAAGTTCCACATCACAATATCCCAAACGTTCACAAATAAAACCATTCGGAGTAATTCCTTCCACATATCCATGCCATACATCATGTAACAATTCTGCATAACGAAAATCTCCCGTTGCCCGGAAGATGCGGAATAAAGCATCAGCTGAAGATGTACAAAATCCTGGAGCACTATGTTTATTCTGCGTACTCGCCCAAACGGCTCCAGTCAGACGGGCATCTACCTGAGCAAGTTCCGTATTACGAGGTAAAATGTAATCGTATGAAATAACCCAAGTCGCACACAGATTAGCTGCATTCCGAGCTCTGTCTAACCATTCTTGTTTCCGGGTCAGTTCATACAATAAATTACAGGAAGTCAAAAAGGCGACAGATGTTTCAGAGTCTGCATTCTGAAGAATGTCTCCGCAACCTCCAGACGTAAAACCCACTAATGAAAACTTTTTATAATAAGTATTCCCGATCTGTTCTGCCACCTGCAAATATTCAGGTTTACCATAATATTCCGAAGCCAAAGCCAAACCCGCAACAGCCATTACACCACTTGTCGAATTATAGACTTCCACCTCGCCAGTTTCTACATTAATATAATTTCCAAGTTCTCCATATTTCTTCCATGTATTCACAAATGCATCTGCCAAACGCATGATACTTTTTTCCCATTCCGGATTAATTACATTCGCTTTATTCTGTGCTTTTAATAACATAAATTGCTTTACCATCCAATACAATACATCGGCATTTTTACGGACTAAAGACACCTCTGGTTTATTTTTCAATCCTCCAAAAGCTTTCCCATCTGCATTCAACAAGTCATAAAAGTATCCTGCCTTCCCTTGTCCCCGTAACCCAAAATCAAATGTATTTTTTACCTTTTGTAAATGTTCCGAATCTCCTAATGCCAACATAGGGTATGTATTCATCATCCCTCCGATCCAACCATAAGAAATCCAATCCGCATTTTCAGGACGATAAAATTCCCAATTCTCACATTTCATATAACGCCGATCGATATTAGATGTCATTAAACGTAGTACTTCACTGGCTGGTTTCAAATTACGAGGATGATTCTCTCCTGTTTGTAATTTACGAACTTGATGAAAACGATCCAACACAACCGGAACATTCGGCGCATCAAAAACAAACAAACGGATACGTATTTTCACTTCTTCTCCTTCCTGAAAAGACAAACCACGATCCCGGCTTTCACTGAAACCAATAAACTCCAGCCTTTTTTCTCGTACGCCGGGAGCACTAACCACTATAGAAGATATCGAACGATCCGGATTTTCTTCCACAATCAAACCATGATCATAAATCGTCCCGTTCTGTTCAAAACCTTGATCTGTCAATAAGACATATCCCTTTTGTTGCTTGCGTTCCAACCATACAATAGCCGGAGTAGCAGCATTATTGGTAAGGACTTCCAATCGGGAAGGTGCCCCAAACTCAGGAGATAACTGAGGAATAGGGTTAGAGGTCAAAGCCAAATCCGGCCGTCTGTAATCCGTCTCATCCAAACCTGTTGCATATTGACGATTGACAATCCGTTGCCTGTTTCCATTATAAACGACAGAAGGGATCATTACATAATTATCACTACTCCAATCACAACGATCAAGAGCAACAGCAACTCCAGCAGACTCCAATGCACGCTTTGCCCTGAAAGTGTATTCATACACATATTCCATTCCATAAGGAGAAACACGTCCATCAACATCTCCTTCTAAAGACACTTCCCAATCAGCAGAGGAAGGGGTTATAATCTCGCAACGCGCTAATTGTGCTTTATTATAAGTACACTCAAGTAAACGAATGGAACTCTTTACAACATCTTCTTGCGGTAACCAAGAAGATGTATCTGCCATTATAGAGCTATTTATAAGCCATATACTAGCTACAAATAAAAAAAATCTCTTTCTCATTTTATTTTCTAAATGCTAATTTTACTAAATCAATTATTACCTTCATTGAGGAACTTCAAGACAGAAATACCATATTATTTCAAATTATAGTTCCTACTTACTTAAAAAGTGTAATTTCCGCCAACCCTGCTCTTCCCTCAGATACATTCTCTATAATTAGCCGAAAATATTTAAATTTCTTTTCTATACGAATCGGTTTAAAATCCCATCCTGTACATTCTCGTTCATAAAGAGGTTCCCAATTCTTACCATCATCCGATATTTCCACCTTATGTTTATATAGAGAACTATCTTTCTGAAATCGAATACGACTAGCATATACATCCTGTACTTCCAGTAACGATAAGGTAATTACCTGAGGGAATGAATCTTCTTGAGATATCCACCAACTAAAATCATCTTCATCTATCACATGCAGTAATGGATATTCAATTACGCCCGAAGAGCCTTCTATTTTTTCGATTTTCAACACCGGCCGACTCAAAATTTCCTTATCCCACTTCGTATCTTTCACAACGACACCGTCTTCTTCATTTCCACTAAAAGGAGAATGATCACCATCGGGCAATATTTGTTCTTCTGAACGGCGTGACACACATGTCTTATAATCGTCTTTTAATCCCTTTGAAGAAGCTTTAATAAAAATCTTGCCTGCTTTTTTCGTAGTTCGAATAAATGCAAATCCTATTCCAGCCTCCACCCGTTGTGGATTAATTCCTATCCGATTAATTTTATCACCTATCAAATTTCCTTCTCCAGACACTTCTATTTGTATTTCTGCAGAAGATGTATTAACTACTGTTCCATTCTTATCACAAACCTTAAAATAAACAGGAATCATGTCTGAACCATTGGCCATAGGCACAACAGGATGATCCGGAATAACGACTTCCACATGATCTGGAATATCCGGAGTACGGACAATATGTTCTTTTATAACTTTTCCATTTATAATTCCTTCTGCCTTTAATGTTCCGGCTTCATACTTGCCTGCATTAAAAATGAAACAAGGACTTCCTCCTTTTTCAACAATCCAAGGGTAATTTTGAGCAGCCTTATTACGTGACTGAATACCTACCAATCGATTATTTTGATATAACCGAACACTATCACAATTCGAGAAAACCATAATTTCTGTAGAAGCCGATGGATACTCTGCAGAGGAATTATACGATGCTATATGTACCATCGGACCATCATACAAACCTTTCTGCGAAATATCTTTAGAACGCATACTTTGCATCATATAATAACTAAATTTAGGATAGCGATTTACATCAACGGCTCCTGAATACATCGTATATTCTTCTGCCCCACGAGCATAATCATTATAACTCCACATAAAGTGCCCACCCATCCGAGGATTGGCATCCAACATGCACCAATCAAAATAACCATTACCATTGAGTTGTTTATAACGGCTCCTACACTGTCTCATCAGTTCATATTCATTTTCCTGAAGTTCTACTCGAGGTTTTTCTCCTACCCCATCGCCCCATTCCCGAGTAAACAAGGGCTTTATAGATATTTGATCCTCTAAATAATTACTCATCACATTTCCATCTTTCGGGAAACGCCCCACCTGCTTGTAAAATACATCATAATAGGGTTCTGTTTCTTCATGACTAAAATAATCCCCTGATGTGTAAAACTGATCGCCTGGATATTCTTCATGTGCCGCATCATAAATCCGTTTTACGACAGATAACGGATATTGAGTTTCATTCAAGGCTGTTTCCCACAACACGACAGAAGCATGATTGCGATCTCGACGTATCATCTGCCTACCTACTTGTTCTAAACGATCGGCAAAAATAGGATCCTCATTATAATATTGCCAACCGGGGATACATTCCACAACCAATAACCCATATTTATCACAAGCTGAAAGAAATGCAGGATCTTGAGGATAATGTGCTGCTCGTACTGCATTATATCCCCCTCTTTTCATATCGATTACATCACGCTCTTGCATAGAATTAGAGGCGGCATCCCCTACATTTGGGAATGCTTGATGACGATTTGCTCCAATCAAATACAGAGGTTCTCCATTGATGAAAAAGCCTTTTTCTGTTGTATAACGAATAGTCCGGATCCCTATCTCCTCTCTGCGGATATCAATCACCTTCTCTTGTTCTACGACTTTACATTCTAACGTATAAAGATCTGGATGATAAGGATGCCATAAATTAGGATTTCGGACCTGAAGATCCTGTTCTACATATGCAGAGGACCTTGTGTCAATCATAAATTCTTTTTCATCCGTTGCAATCACCTTCCCATTCGGATTTTTTAAATGTAACATTAATTTACCGGTCCGTTCTTTTTCATCCAGATTTCTTATATGTGTCCGTACATGGACTCTTGCTTTTGTTTTATCTACTTCCGGATAAGTGACAAATATGCCTCCCCCTGCAACTTCATCCACTTCCAACTCATCCGAAATATGAAGTTTATCAGTCACTACCATCTTCACATCTCGGTAAATCCCACTATAATAATAAAAGTCCAAACGATCTTGAGGTTTACCCGGAGGTGTCAAAGAATCATACTCTGCCGATACTCGAACAGCTAACAGATTGTTTTCTCCATGAAACTTGACAAAGCGAGAAATGTCAACCGTAAATCCTACATAACCGCCATGATGCGTCGTTACTTTATTTCCATTGATGAACACGTCACAACAATTCATAACACCTTCAAAAGAAAGGGCTATCCGCTTATTTTCATACTTTTCCGGTAATTTAAAATATCTCCGATACCAACCAACCCCATCATAGATCATATCCCCTCCACAATGTTTTTTTTCCAATTGCATGATATGAGGAACTATTGCCGGTATCCAATCTGAATCATTTAAAGATAAGCTTTGACCATTCTCTATATCACCCCGGAAAAAAGCCCAATCCGTATTCACCGAATATTCTATCCTCGGATTTGAAGCATACAAAAAATGACTATAAAATAACAAGGCTATAAGCCTAACAATACATTTCTTATTTCTATTCATAAAAATTATTTCTTAGAGAGGAATCAAGGAGCAAAAGGTTCAACAACACTTCGCTTTCTTGTCCTAGTCTAGTTATTTACTTTCTTTTCTCTGCCTGATTAGGATAAGGAGCGATTTCTATTCCTTTCACGAACGCACCCGAAGCCGTTTGCCTTAATCCTAAAACAATCACGTTCTTTTTTCCACCAAAATGAAGCCAACATTCTGGTAAATAAAATTCCCGTTGTGGACCAGCTTCCCAATGACGACCGATATTATGTCCATTCAACCACATAAAACCATTACCCGAAGCATTGATCTTCATCAACCAAGGAATCCATACGTCCGAATCTTGTTGTGGTAAGGTAAATTCAACTCGATACCACGTGAATAATCCATCTTGTTGCATTTTAGGTTGAATTCCATTTCCTTTCCTTGGAATGTCTGTTTTTGTATCAAGAGCTATCACATTCCAATCTGTATCATCTAAGTCTGGTTGCGTCCAACCCAATGACACACCAGCCGCATCTAAAGCACATTCCCATTCCAACGGATGAGACAAAGCCGTTTCGACTACCGACAAACCCGCTTCTCGAATCCCTGAAAGTTCCTCCATCGGGACATATCCATGGGCGTGTCCTAAATTTTCATAAACAACCAAAATTTCATTTTCTCCTTCTCGTAAAGTTCCTGAAACATCAAAACGATTGTCATATTCATCCGGACGTATGCGGTCGAAACAATTTCGGGTTGTCCACGTTTGCGCATCGGCCTGATCCGGAAACAAACGACGGACATTCTTACCATTTACTTGTACCGAAAGAATATCCCGAGTAAACATGTTAAATAACAAATATTTCTCGTTTTCCACCTGTTGACGGGTCAAATGAACTTTGGCCCGATAAAGGCTGTACCGAAAATCATTGACATTCAAATCGGAGAAAGGAACCAAGCGGGATAAAGGAATCCACTGGGCTTTTTCCATCTGATCTTCCTTTCTTTTCACTGAAGTGATACGAATCGAATCGGGTACACGAGAAGGCCGTTCTATCGCCGGTTGCTTCTTGGGCCACCATACGCCTTTTTCCGGATTCTTTTTGGCAGGAATCACAAGCACCTTCGTATCTAATGGATCTAACTCGTAGGTGATCCGTATCGGATCCACAGCTAAAGAGTCGCCTGCTTGTGATTTATTCACTTGCATCAATACTTTATTTCCATTCTGGTCGATATTATACATGGCCTGCTGAGGTAATTGAATCTTTCCCGGCAACAAAGTCGCTTCCCCTTTACACCGCTTATCTACATCCGTATTATGCAGAAAGACGAACAAGGTGCCATCCTGTGCCATCCGAACTCCTCCAAATACAGATTCCGGGGCTCCTTCTATCTCGCAAGGTCCTCCTGTAGATCTTACCAATTGCGATTCATACTTATGAATAAACTCTCCCAATCCTTTTGCAACCAAATATTTATTACCGACAGCACCATTTTCACGGATTGCAGCATTATAATCGTACGAAGTAGTCATACCTCTAGCCCCCCAACCCGCAAAATGCGTTCCACCAAAAAACATATAATAATTAATACCCGTACATCCACCCAATATACTCATCAGACCGATTGCTTTGAAATGACGGGCATCCGAATAATGCTCTTCACTTAATGTTTGTGTTACCAACGAAAACCATCCCCCCTGGAGCTCTGTCACAAATCCAGGAGCATCCTGCTGGCTTTTTTTTAAAGAGACCATCCGATGAGCACAACTAGGAGCATCCGATTGCCCAACATAATAATTATCACAATCAAAGATCTGCGAAAGTTCCTTGTCCTGACTTCCTCTACATTCGCCCGTCAAACAAGTAAACACTGGAATATCCATTCCATTTCTACGAACAGAACGATATAGTTCTTTCAGAAAATAAGGTTTATTTTCACATCCATGAGCATTATACTCATTTTCAATTTGAATCAAAATAATTCCTTTTTCCCCCTTTGGTTTACGGGTAATCTGCTCTTCTGCCAATTCTCGACAAACGGCATCAAACCAATGTACACACCAACGTACATGAGTAGGGTCCGCACTACGTAACCAAAGTCCTTTATAATCTTGAGGTCGAAATTTTGCTAACCAACGAGGATATGCTCCTCCTGAAAACTCAGCACAGATGAAAGGTCCAGGACGGACTATCGTATAAAATCCAAATTCCTCTTGGGCTATTTTCAACCAACGTCTTAAGTCGGCAAAATCAAAATGAGTTGTATCCTCTAAACTTTTCGGCATTTCTCGCTCATGCCAATTCCATGGAACATAAGTCTCAACTGTATTAAAACCGGCTTCTTTTATCTTTTGGAAACGATCCCGCCACAATTCTTCCGGACAGCGAAAATAATGAAATGCAGCACTATAAATAAAAACATCTTGTCCATCTATCGTCATACAAGACCCATCATAACGGATTCGCTCTGGATGAAAAAACTCTTTTTGCGGAATCCAGTCTACCGCCCATAAGCGGAAGCTACAGAATAAAAAAACAATCCATCCTATGTTCTTTTTCATATACTATATTTTTTAACTATCATTTACTTCAAATAAAACCGAAACCAATCAAAATCAGCTATACCGTCCACCCCTTCTTCTTTTGTTGAGTAATTGAATAAGGCAAAACGATTAGCCGTCCAAGCCAATCCCAATCCCATCTTCAAGACATCACCAATGGGAATAAAATCCGAACCATTCAGACTATAATAAAATCGGGCTGTAAAATCTTTATCGGTCGCCCGTGTACGAAACCAAATACGCTCGCCCAAACCTTGAGGCCGCTGAACAGATTCCTCCTTACCATTATTACACATGACGATTTCTTTATGCCCGTTAACTTGCCGGACAGCAACATAAGCATATGGAAATTGAAACACTCCCAATCCGGCTATATTCCCTTCCTTTAACCCGGATATATCTACTTCTACTGTACCTGTCGAATTAGGGCCTTGTACTCGTTGGGTCAACGTATTCCTTGCAACTGTCAAATCTTTCGCTAACGATGCTTTCAGACGCATATATCCTTTACGCTCCGATAAGGACCATTTACTATTATCCGGATTGTGATTCCATTGCCATTGCAGCCCAAGCTGTTTTTCATTGAAATCATCGGATGTCGCAGGTGTCTTGACTCTAACCGTTTTTCCTACATCCGGTTTTTTGTAAGTAATCGCATCTTTCCCGTTTACACCCAACATAGGCCAACCATCGACCCACGTCACTGGCAACAAATGGGAAACACGACCGATCGGGCCTCGATCTTGCATAATGATAAACCACCAATCCCCATTCTTCAACTGTACCATGCCTCCTTGATGTAACCCATTCGGCGGATACGAAGTGCTATCTTCTACGATAACCTTGTATTCATAAGGTCCATAAATATTTTTCGACCGCAAACAAACTTGCCAGCCTTTTGTTCCTCCAGCCGGACAAGTAATATAATACATCCCATTGATTTTATACATGTGAGAACCTTCCATCCCGAAAGCATCACCAAACGTATGGCTATCCTTAAAACCTTTATTCCAAATTTCCACCGGTTCTCCTTTCACGGCATGTACATCCGAAGTCAACTCTGTAATAGACAGGTTATGTTGCCCATGTACCACATAGACTCTTCCATCGTCGTCAAAGAACAACCCCGGATCATACAGATATTCCGGGAAAATGGTTCGCTTCCACGGACCTTCCGGGCGATCGGCCTCGCAAATTGAGAAGTGTCCTTTTTCCGTTCCCCATCCATAAGGCGTACAAAACGCCACATAAAACTTCCCGTTATGATAGCGGATGGAATTGGCCCATGAACCATTCAGGTAAAGCGTTCCTCCTTGCATATCATACCGGGGGTCTTCTTCATAACGCTCCACCGCATAACCCGCCATTTCCCAGTTCACCAAATCTTTCGACTTCAAAACCGGACTTCCGGGAACATAGTGCATACTGGTCGAAACCATATAAAAGTCATCCCCGACACGAATCACATCCGGGTCGGGCCAATCACCCCATAAAATAGGGTTAGTAAATGTGCCGTCTCCATTATCCGGACACCAACCTTCTGCTTGAGCCCATAAAACAGAAGAACACCCTAATGCGCCCAAGGCGCACAGTATAGATTTTATTTTCATTTTTCTTTCATCAACAACTATTTACACAGAGAATAAAAGGTAAAAGATCGTATCACAAAATACGCCGGTTTTTGTTTCAAATACAACGTCTTTTTTACAACTCGCTACCTTACTTCAATCCCAACAATTTCTTCATCACATAAAAAGAATATGTATTATCCCGAAAACCGGAGAACAACTCGGCTCCCGGCCCATACGCAAAGAAAGGAACCGGAGAGGCAGAATGGCCGCCCGTCGTATATTGAACAGCGACCTCTTGTTTTTCGTAGTTACCTCCTTGTATGGCAATACCACCCGTCTCATGGTCGGCTGTAATTACCACCAGCGTATTCCCTTCTTTCTCCGCAAAATCGAGGGCTTTCCCTACAGCACGGTCGAAATCCAACACCTCATTGACCATCCAAGTCTGATCATTATTATGTCCACCCCAATCGATTTGCGAACCTTCTACCATCAAGACAAAGCCTTTCTTATCTTTCGACAATCGCTCGATAGCCAATTCCGTAGCATCTGCCAGCAGATGAGCATCCCGTTTCCCTGCCGGTTCCAGACCATCTTCGGCCAACAATACACCAAACTTACCTGAAACGGGTTTGGCTTCATCCAACGAATAAACCACTTCATAACCTTTTTGCTCCATCTCGTCCGAAATATTCCGACCGTCTTTCCGCTGCTCGAAATATTTCTTTCCACCGCCGATGAAAAGCGTAATTCCGCTATTCAAATAATCCGCTGCAATTTCTTCCTGCATATACCGTACCGGCTGGTGAGCCACAAACGAAGCCGGCGTAGCATCAGTCAACGAACTGGTTACAATCACGCCAGTCGACATTCCATCCAAGGTTGCCAACCGGATAATCGAATTCAAGGGAACACTATCCGGACTCATCCCGACCATGCCATTATTGGTTTTCGTTCCGGTAGCAATCGCTGTACCTCCAGCGGCCGAATCCGTTGTATAACTACTGGCCGAATTGGTACGCCGGAATCCCGTATAAGGACAGCGATCTGTCATATTCAATTTGCCGCCATTCTGGGTATAACCGGCTTGTATCTGATTAATTCCCATTCCGTCACCAATCATAATAATAATATTTTTCGGGCCTTTGGCCATGGCTACACCCGAAACGCATGCAAAAAGTACTGCTAATACAATAAAACGTTTCATATCTTCATTTGAATTCGTTCGCCTTTGAGTGGGAAACCCATCCGTTCCTATCCTCCAAACTCAAAAACTTAAAAAACTCACCCTTTAATACACCTTATACACCTCGCCTGTTACCGACAACGGGTAAAATACACCTTCCGATTTATACGGTTGTCCACCTCCGATATAGACATCCACATGACCGGCTTGTTGCAGCAATTCACCTTGTTGATTCACCAACGCCAGTTCTTTGGGTGTCAGTTCGAACGTCACTTCTTGGGTTTCGCCCGGTTGTAAAGAAACTCGCTTGAATCCTTTCAAGGCACAAATCGGCTGGCGCTTGTTGGAATTTGCCTGATGAGCAACATACAACTGCACGACTTCATCTCCAGCCCGTTTACCTGTATTGGTCACATTCACCTTATAGGTAATGGTCTTGCCCGTCGTCAAGGTCGTATCTGCTAGGCATTCGTCAAAAGCGAACGTCGTATAACTCAATCCATACCCGAACGGATATCTCACATCGCCTTGGAAATAACGGTAGGTACGATTCTGCATCGAATAATCTTCAAACGGAGGTAAATCCGTATCATTCATATAAGTAGTCAACGGCATACGGCCTGAAGGATTGTATTCGCCGAAAAGAATGTCAAAGATCGCATCGCCAGCCGATTGCCCACCGTACCAGCATTGTAAGATCGCGTCTGCGTTCCGACTTTCCCAATCAAAGCTCATGACAGACCCCGACATGTTGACCAAGATCAACGGACGCCCCGTCTTTTTCAGTTCTTTCAGCAAGTCAATCTGCACTTGCGGCAATTGGATGGTGGTTCGGTCACCTCCTGAAAAAGCACCGTAACCGGCAGCTCCCGCATCGCCCGCTTCTCCTTCATAATTGGCATTAATACCGGAAACAAAAATGATCACATCGGCCTTTTTAGCCCGAGCAGCAACTTCCTTAAAAGACGGAGCATCTTTCAACGGCTGAACAAAATCCACGCCTTTCATGTAATCAATTTCCACCTGACCTTCCAGCTGCTTTGTAAAACTTTCTACCGGTGTAACGATCTCGCTCGGGAAACCGTTGTAATTGCCTAGTAACGTCTGTTCGTCGTTCGCGTTCGGTCCGATCATGGCAATACGTTTCAACTTCTTGGGATTCAACGGCAGGATATTTTTCTTATTCTCCAACAAGACCATCGATTTACAAGCCATCTCATAGGCCTGTTGCTGATGGGCCGGACATTCCAACACACGGCGGTCGATCGACATATATGGATGGTGACTGTCCGGATCGAACAACCCGATCTTAAACAAGATCGTCAACAACCGTTTCAAAGAGACATTGACGGAACGTTCGGAGATCAAGCCTTGGTTCACACCTTGTTCCAACAACTGATATAAATCGCCACACTCCAAATCCGTTCCTTTCAATACAGCGTCACTCACGGCCTCAATATCGTTCGCATGCGTCTTATGATTATGGGCAAAATCTTTCAAGGCCCAACAGTCAGATGTCACATAGCCGTCAAATCCCCATTGATTGCGAAGAATGTCGTGCAATAATTCATTATGGCCACAACAGGGCTGGCCGTCCAACCGATTGTAGGCACACATCACGCCATGTACCTTGGCCTCCGTCACCAATGCCTGGAAAGCCGGCAAATAGGTATCCCACAAATCGTAGGCATCCACTTGGGCGTTGAACGTATGCCGGTTTCCTTCCGGTCCGCTATGTACCGCATAGTGCTTGGCACAAGCCACTGCCTTCAAGAACTTTGGGTCATTTCCTTCCAAACCACGTACCATCGCCATCCCCATCTGGGCCGACAGATACGGATCTTCGCCATAGGTTTCTTGCCCGCGTCCCCAGCGTGGATCCCGGAAAATATTCACATTGGGTGTCCAATACGTCAATCCCCGATAACCTGTTCCGGTCTTTCCCGCCTTCAGGTCTTCGTTGAACAAAGCCCGTCCTTCCGACGAGATCATATCGGCTGTTTTCTGCAATCCCGGCGCATCGAACGTTGCCGCTAAACCGATGGCTTGCGGGAAAACCGTCACTTTCTCTTTCGTCCGGGCAACCCCATGCAAGGCCTCGTTCCACCAATTATAGGCCGGAACACCCAAACGCTCTATCGCGGGCGATTGATGTTTCATCATTTGTACCTTTTCAGATAATGTCAAACGGGAAATCAAATCTTCCACCCGCTCATCAACCGTCAATGTAGTATCTCGAAATGGATAAGTCGTTTTTGGGGATTGTGCCGCACAAACGCTCCATCCAACCGTAAATAGCAATAAAATCTTTTTCATCTTCCTCTATGTATTTCCAATTATAATAAGTTTGTCTGACTAGTCCCATTTAAAGAAAAATAGTATAACGTCCCATTTTTTATTCTTCAATCAAGAACCAAGAAATCCCTTGCGCCTTGATAGAAACAGGTAACAATAATTCGCCTTCCTCGTTCAGAGAGAAATGTTGCTTGTTTCCATCTGAAGAGGTGACTGTTGCCTTTCCTTTAAGTCCTGTATAATAAAGAGGCAAACGCATTTCTTTTGTGATCGTCCGATCGGTCGGATTAAACACAACGACCATACCTTTATGCTGGATGAAAGGGTTGACGTGCATCATACAATCCAAGTCACGACCGTTCGGACGACTGACATGGATAATATCGGATGTCAAGATGTCGCGGTATTCTTTAAACCAGTTGATGCAACGAGCCACCATCTGTTTCGTCTCCGGGGTATCATACAAACGGTTTCCCCGTATAGTCAAGTGGCAACCGCTTCCCAAGTACTGCATTAATTGGGCTTCATACCGGTCCAAATTCTCACAAAGTGGTTCCAAGCCAACACGTGGGTCGTTCGTATAGAAGCCCACCAACTGCAACGTCATCCATCCCATTGGCGGGATTTTGTGCCAAGTACCATCATAAATATATTGACGTCCTAACAAAAGCTGTTGTTGCGGAGTTAAATTAGCACTCGCTTCCCGATAACCCATACCGGTAGAGTTTTGCCCGTTCAGGAAATACCAGTCGGGGATAGGAATGTACATTCCCCTGCGTTGCAATTCATGAATCACTTCCACCTGCGTTTTCCATTGCTGCCATTGAGAATCTTCCAGACATGTATGGTGAGGATGCACGGTAGAAGCGCAGGGATCACCGTGGTACGGACCATCCATATTATAGGTCATAAATCCGGTCTTGTCAAAAAATTTCCACATCTTCGTATAGTATGTATCTTTCCATTCACTAGCGATACAAACACTCTGACCAAACAAACTACCCGGTTTACCAGTTTCCGGATGAATGCAATCCACTGTCGCTCCTCGCCCTCGAGAAGCCACTTGCAATTCATATCCCCCCATCACGATACCTCGTTCTTTGGCATATGTCGCCACCCGACGCCACAACTGCACATAAGTCGAATCTAAGTTATCGTGGCTAACACCCGGCCAAGCTTGAATATCCAATTGTTCCAATCCCAATTCGGCAGCTTGGTCGATTAAAGCTTTCAGTTTCACTTCATCATGCGAAGTAATGCCGGCAGCAATTAACGATTCAGTTGTTTGGGGAGCTAACTTCTTATACATCCTACGATGGCCAAGTGACTGCCGTTCACGGTCATCACTATCTTGCAAAAGTTCAAATGTGATATATGATTTAAAAGGAACTTCTTTACTTACTTTTGTATAGGGTCCCATCGGTAATTTACTTAGCAATAGATTATGGTGTTGGAACCCTAAGAACTTATCCTCAGCCTGATTATGTGTAGCCCACGTATTATAGTCTTTGTCTACCGTCCATTTAGTTGTGGATCCTCCCACATGATAGGCTTTAGGAGTACCGGCATAATGCATCAATGCGCTACCTTCGATATCTGCATTCGCCAAAGCAAAGGAATAATCACTTTCTACGTGCATACGCTTCACCTGATCTTGATTGACGGCCAACACTTCACATTCCATCTCGTTCAGCAATACCTCCTTTTCACCATTATTAATCACCTCAATCCATTTGGCTATTACCGGTAATCCCTGGTAGATTTCATAATTGACCTTCACCTGCACATCTTTTACATCTACCATACTTTCTGTTGGAACAAAAGTCATCTCCAATCGCAAGCCCTTGGCTGGCCAATCTGTCGGGACAGCATTATATTTCGGAGTCCATGGATAACGCATCAGTGGAAGATCAGTTTCTACTTTTGCCAAGGTAAACGCCACGTCTGAAGCCTCCATCTCTGTGTACCAGCTATCTAAGAGGTAAGACATTTCCGGTTGTCCCTTTAACCCACCGACCTCATACCACACGCTGTCCAAACAAACACGCGCTTCAGGCTTTACCGCCCGTAAATATTCAGCCTCATTAGAAAGGTTCTTATAACCCACACAAGCGATATTATCTCCTATATAAAAAGTTCTGGAGACTAATCCGTTGTTCAACTGAAAACTGGAAGTCAACCCATCTTTCGATGGCTGTACATACAGACAAGCTGGTTCATCAACTGGAGTGATCAGCCAATCTTTCTCCTGACGGACATAAGGCAACTCCGTAACGATCTTTTTACCCACACCCGCCTGTTCCAACTGTTGTACCAAAGAGCGCCGTTCAGCCAAACGTTGTTTGGTTGTTTCTTTTATCTTTTTATAATCCAACAAAAAGTCTGCCTCCGGGTTAAACTTTCCAGTCGCAAACGTGCTGTATCTCATTTCATAAATCTCTCCGTAAAAAGCATTTTTTCCCTCATCTGATACTGCTATGGAAAAATGTGGGGCTAAGACTTGGGTCGGTTTGAATGTTCCGGTCTTTTTCCCATTCATCCAAACAGAACCTTTACCCTCTTCCACCACCATGGCCAAATGTGTCCATGCATTATTTGAGACCTCTCCTATTTCAACACGCCCTGAACCACCAGAAATCAGAAACCAATGACCATTCTGTTGCGTAAAAACATACCCTTGCTTGCCAGTACCATTAGACAGCAGGACTTGTTCCCGCCCATCGGCTTGTACATCTATCCGGGGTTTCACCCATATTTCCCACACTTGATTGTCTGCCGGGAGGCCAACAGCTTCCGACAGTCTATATCCGTCGCCGTTACCGTTAAACAAGATACCACCTTCTCCCTTCATTTTCTTGTCACCGGGAGCATCAGCATAGAAAACCGGACGTCCCACAGCGACCAATTCTCCTTTTCCGATGGCTGGTGTCAATTTATCCGGTGCCACAGCATACGTCACATTACCTGATTTTCCGAAATTATAATGCACTACTGGCTTTATCTTAGCCTCTGCAAACAAAGAAAGCGATACCCCTGCAACCGCTAACGTCATCCTCTTCCAATTCATAAGCTTTTATTTATTCGATTCAAAAAAGCAAGGCCTTTGTATGTTTACCCCTACGTTAAAAACACATTCAACCCCCTTGAAACTTAAACTCCGTAAAATTACTTCATTTCTTATCTTGTATGAGGTGAATATTTTGAATCAATATCAATCCTCATACAAGACTATATGTTTATTATTTTTCCCAAACCAAACATGTTTTTAGGTTCCCTTTCTGTATCTCAAAAGCTCCTGGGCAAGGTCTTTTACGATTTCTTTTAGCTCCTGTATAATCCCTATCAATTTTTATCGCAGAACCATCCGGATTCGTAAAAGCTTGTTTTGATGTAATTGTATTACGTAAAACAGAGGTTGTTATCAAATGGGTTGGAACTACTTGTAAACTATCCGGTTCAACAGTCAGGCTAAGATACCACCCATCCTCTTTCTCTTCCAAACGAACGTTTTTCAAGGCAAAACTATTACCTTCCTCTTCTATTGGAAGACCTGGCTCATCCCATTCACCCAAATTCTTTCGAGTTGTCAACAGATTATTATACCACTGACAATCCCCACCTGGATTTGGAGCTTTCCCCAACGAAACCGTTCCATGTGGCTCGTAATAATAACTCAAACGTCCTCCTGCACAACGATCCACACCACCGGTCACTTTCCCTTTAATTAGATTATGGACCCCTGCTATACCTTGTGATACAGATAAAGAATGATCTGACAAAAGAATATTATTAGCAATAAGCAATGGTCCATGACAAACTTCCGCAAATATATCTTCTAGTTTATTATCATGAAAGAGATTATCAACGACCTGCACACCTTGCGCTCCCCAATCCAACCACAAGCCACGGATCGTTCGATAAATATGATTATTCTTCAACACGGCATCATTCGCAAAATGAAGCTTAATTCCAGCCATCTCATCTCCTTCAAAAGTTTCGTCTACACATATATCATGTATTTCATTCCCTTCAATCAAACTGAAAGCTCCTCCACTACAACCTACAATTCCAGTCTGGCCACAACCATAAATATGATTGTTTCGTATGATATGATGCCCCGTTGCATCCTTATCCCACGAGGCATTTTCAAAATAGTCGGCCAATTGTTCTTCTGTTTGCCCGCTGTTCTCTTCCGCATAAATACGTGGAGGCATCTTCTGGTAATGATGGGCATGTCCGTAAGTGGGTCTCCCCAGCGCGATTCCGGAACAACGAGAATAACGAATCGTATTATTTTCAATAATCCATCCTTTTCCCCATCGAGTACCTATCAGTCCCGGTTGTTCAGCTGAAGGTGGTGCCCAATTAGTCGCAGCTTTTTCTAATATCAAGCCTCGTATGGTTAAATAATCAATACCCGTTTTATCAGGATAAAACACTTGTGAACGCTTCGTTATCTCCACTTTTTCCTGATTCGGATCCATTCCTTCTGGAAATTGTGCCCAAATCGTAGTCTGTCCATTTTGTTTTAAAGCCGGAGCTTTCAAACGAAGACAAACATCATGTTTCCCCTGTATCATCCGGTTCAATTTCAAGGCAAACACAGAAAATTGTTCCCAATCACCTGTATTCGTTATCATTGCCGTACCCAAAAGTTCTCCATCCGGTTTATCCAGATAAACTTCAACCATTCCACCTTTAGCTAATGTCGCAACTTGCAAGTACAATGAATCCGAGGCTGTTCCAAAATCCAATTGATCAAAGTACATTTCAGATCCATCTTTCAGATAACCAAATGGCCAACGATTCACAACAGCAATACATACTGCCTGATCACCACCTTTCACCGATGCCTGCATAGAATTCATCAATTCTCCTCCAGAAGGTTTTATCCATTCCAGATTCATCAATACTTTTCCGCCATTACCATCTGCTTCTGCATAAAAGTAAGGTTGTCCTTCCAAAGGTTGCATAACATCCTGCAAAGAAAAACATTCACGAATGCGTTGGTCATTCAGAAAGACCATACCAGTATGATTGGGACGTCCTTTGCCTCTATACCAACTACCGTAAATCTGTTCATCGAAAGGATTTATCTCCCCAAAATAAGTATTAGGTAAAGTTAATGTCCAAGTATTGTTCTTTACATGCTTCCAACCGGTAACCAATTCTGCTCCCGACACTACTACGCTTTCGCCCTCTGCTGCTTGATAAATAATACGTTCCTTATCAGAATTACCGCCACGCGGTGGGATGATACATTCCCGGTAAACACCTTCATGAATCGTTATAATATCTCCAGGCTGAGCCACTTCTGCTGCACGGGTAATTGTTAGAAAAGGCGCCCCCTTCGTTCCTGATTGTTTATCACTACCATTTTTTGCTACATGATATTCTTCACACCAGCTCTGAAATGACACTTGTAAACCTAATACGATATATCCGATAATTGAAAACCATTTCATCTTTATTCCTTTTAAGTTCATTAATATCTATATGGATCATTTGTCTATCCCAATCTCATATCAACCCGTCGGCGAAATTAAATTAGCGCATATTTAACTCTGCCAATGGGTTCTATTTTTTCTTTTAGCCTGAAGGATAAATTATAGAGACTATCTCTACTGAACGATATATACAACCTTTATCGCTACATAGAGATCTCCTCTATCGGGTTATAGAGCATACCTCTATCGAGCGATAGAGACGACCTCTACTGATCGATAGAGGTCATCTATACAAGAATCAGCCTTCAATCTTTAATGTAACCGGACATACCAAAGTACGAGGTTCCTTCAACAAGACGGAACCTTGTGTATAATAAGTCTCGATTTCCAGACGATAGTTTCCCGCCAACAAACCGGTAGGGAATACAAAGATGATCTTGGAAGGTTCGTTTACGCCTAAAACAGGAACTTCTTCGCCTGACTCGGAGTCGTTATACAAAGTCAACTTGCCTATGCCCGAACCATCCGCATTGATACATTTGATTTTGTTTCCTTTCAACTGCACCATGCCGCCCGGGGTGACCGTACCGTCGGTCTTGCCTGTCGTCATATCCAAAATTTCCGCGATATTCGCACCGCCCAAATCCAGTTTACGACCTGAAAATTCTAAAATCACATCTTCCTGCAACTTCTTTTTCAGATCCGAAGATGCTGTTATATTGATCTGGCATTTGTTCTTTTCCGGATCAATCTCTCCCGTTCCTGAAAACACGCCCGTAATAGAAGGTTGGTACTGGGCCACCCGCGACACATACGTATTCCCGCCACACAGTGCCTTCATCAACATATCCTCATAGATGTTGATGATATTCTCAATCGTATCTATCCGGTATTCGGTTCGTTCCTCGGCGATCCATTTGGCCAAGTCTTTCGGTGTCAGACTCAGCATCTTTCTTGGGATTGCCACATAATCCTCTTTCACGTCCTGCGTAATTGTATTTTCCCGCAGGTCAAAATACCACTTTGATGTTGCCATACTTTATTAGATTTAAATTTGTTAAACAACAAATACGGGATAGCCATTTTCGGGCAACGCCAGAAAACGCTATCCCTGTACCTATAAACACACCTGAAAGTTATTTCAGGGGATCAAATGTTCCACCCCACTCATTATTTTGTTCCAATTTGGAATTTCGATCCAAATCATCTTTCTTGATCGGATAGAACCAATGGTTCAGATCCAAATTGAATTTATAAATATCCTTATCACCATCTACACATTCAATATAGTCGAAACGGAATAATTTACGCACTTCCGGATCAAACATATCTTTTGTCCAATCAAAATTACCAGTTTCTACTATACTATAATCTTTAATTACCAAATACAAACTAGAACGATATTTCAAATCATTCAAAATATCAAATCGTTTCCAACGACGTAAATCAGCCCAACGCTTATTTTCGTATGCAAATTCAATATAACGTTCCTTCATATAAGCTTCTCGTATCTCTGATTGATTAGCAGCCATAATACCGTACTTTCCATCGGTTGATTGAATCCCGGCACGTTTCCGAATGTCATATAATACCTGTAGAGCTTCACTATTCTTACCGATTTCATTCGCTGCTTCACCCTTATTCATTAACACTTCTGCAAAACGGATCTCTATCCAGTCAGTCTCTCCATTATAAACTTCTGTAGTAGTCAAATCATCCAATCCTTTACGCTGATAAAAATTACTTCCATAATTACAGCCTCCCCCATATGCATCAGTAATTAAAGTTACATAATTATCATCCTGCATTTTCCAACCGTTCCAATATTTCATGCCGTTAACTAATATATTATCACAAGGATATTCCGTACCAGGACAAAAAATCGTCGCGTGGAAACGAGGATCTCGATTGGTATAAAACTCATCAACAAATTGTTTATTATAAACCTCATCTGTAGCTAAACGGTCTAAATCTAATTCTAAAGGAGTTCCATCCAATTTAGGGAAAGCCATAAATAAAGGAAAGATTGCCTGATTTTGATCTGCCATATCTTTCGTTAATGTTAATGGACGAATATTTTTTTGATCCAAAGCATGATCCGGATAATAATACTGATTTACCATAATTACTTCCTTATTCTGCTCGTCATACCAAATATCTGCAAAATTACCTTCATACAAACCCTTACCTACACTCTGCAAGAAGTCTACTGCCGCTTTATTAGCTTCGTACGCATCCTGCCAACGTTTCTGATCATTATTCGGATTAAATAACGGGCTGGCGTATTGTAACAGAACCCGACCCTTAAATGCCATGGCACAACCCTTGTCTATCCGACCATAATCTTCATTCTCCCATGTATCCGGTAAACTAGCTATCGCCTCATCCAAATCCGCCAAAATTTGTGTAACACATTCAGTAGTGGAATTTCGAGGTAGAATCAACGAATTAATATCCGACACATCCTGTGTTTTTAGAATCAACGGTACACCTCCTACTTGAAAAACTTTATCCCAATAAGCCCAGGCACGCCAAAACAGAGCCTGACCGATCAGAGGCTTTTTTTCGTCTTCGGTTAAAGCCGTTGTTGCCTCCAAATTGTCTAAGAAGAAATTGATCTTATCAATATTCTTATAATCCAAACCCACACCGGAATTCATCACTGTAGCTTCTCCCCGAACATATTGGCTCATCTCTGTAGTTCCATTCATGCCTTCATCCGTATTATTCGCAGTAATGGGCCAACCCGGCATCATATTTCCATAAATATCATTTAAAAACGCGTTGATCATCTTCGGATCTTTCCATACCGCATCCGGAGTAATTGCTTCTGTATTTTCATAATCTAAGCTGCAAGCACTCAACAACAAGCTACAGCACAGACCAACTAATATATTTTTCTTTTTCATTGTATTATTGCCTATTTAAAATTTCACATCAACACCAAAGTTAAATGACCGCATAATCGGATAATCATTTCCTCCTCCTAATTGAGGATCGTAGTACTTGAAACTACTCCAACAGAATAAATTATAGCCGGAAACAAACAGACGGACATTATCAAACAGTTTATTATAGAACTGGTTCTTCGGCAAATCATAACTCAAGGTCACATATTTCAAGCGCATAAAATTCGCTTTTTTAAACCAGAACTGACTATCCTTATCCCGATAGGTACTCGGCACATTGGCACTCACCATACGAGGTAATGAGGCATCGGGATTGTCCGGTGTCCAACTGTCATCATACCAACCGGCATACATTCGGTTCCATTCCACATTGCCGGCAATACTACGATAGGACTTATCGACACCCAATTCTCCTGAGAACATCATATCCAAACTCAAGCCTTTCCAACTACCACCTAAATTCAAACCATATATCACAGGAAAATTTCGATCTCGTAAAACAACACGATCCCAATCATCTATAATACCATCCGCTACACCATCCGGACCTGTATGGTCTTTATATACGATATCACCCAACTGGGGTTTCATGCCATTAAAAGTATAATTAGGATTTGCTGCATTGAAGGCATCCAATTCTTCCTGAGTCCGGATAATTTTATCGAAATCATACCCCACAATACGAGAAGTGGAAGTTCCAATCGGAATATCAATCCATTGGGCATTCTCGGCATAATCTTTATACTTGATCTCATTCCATCCATACGACAACGTCAAATTCCCATGATAGGTAAAGTCCTTGCTACTACCTTGATACCCCACTTCCAAATCAATACCTTGGGCATTCATCTTTCCATAATTTTCGGCAGGCATATCCCGGCTATAAGTAGTCGGTAGAGTTGCTTGTCGATTATCCAAAATATCATAGGATTTACGGAACCAATAATCCCCCGTAAAATGCCAATGATCCAAGAAATTCATATCCAAACCTAAGTCATAACTCAATGCCTTTTCCCACGTCAAGTTTGGATTAACAACTTTCCCGTATGTCAAACCCACATTCTTCGAAGGATCCGTTCCAAAATAAGCATGTTTGGTGTCTGAATTAGACAGATAAGATTCCATCCACTGCCAACCTCCGACAGAATCATCACCTGTTAAACCAACAGAACCACGAATCTTCATAAACTGAATCCATTTTTTATTGAAGAAACTTTCTTCGGACAATACCCAAGCCGCAGATCCGGCGGGGAAGAATCCCCATCGCTGGGAAGGAGCAAAGTTCATCGAACCATCTTCACGGAAAGAGAAAGACAATAAATACTTGTCGGCATACGAATAATTGAACTGTCCTACATACGACATACGTCCCGTTCTTTTAGAAGCATCACCTCCGCCATACGTATCTTGCCGAGCGTCACTGGCAGCCCAAAACTGATCATACAAATAAACAGGGAATGTTTCTCTTGCTCCATATACTTGAGAATTATATCCTTCATACCATTCGGTCAGTAATACTGCATCCAACCGATGTACATCATTAAATGTATTGGAGTAATTCAAATAAAAGTTCAATTGTTCATCATCCCCCCAATCTGAAGTTTTTTTAATATAATCTTTATTAACCCATGTCGATTTTTTCCAGTAAAGAATATCTTCATCCCTAGTAGAAATGATACGTCCATTCGCCCCACTTTTTTTCGTAACAGCCATATCATAATTGGTATAAAAACCTTCCTTAGCCGTATGTGTCCAACTCTTGCTATATTGAACGCTGGCACTCATTCCCTTCAAAAATGGGAATTTATACGTAGCCTTAAAAGTCGCTTGAGGTTTCAAAAATGTTTCATGATGATACCCATCATCACCTCTTACCCTAGCTCCTACATTACCAATCCAACCATAATCCATTAATTTACCACTATCCGAAAAGACAGGTTGTTCAGGTTGCCAAATACGCAACTTTTGATAGGTATCATTTGGCCATCCCATATCATGTCCATCTGTAGCAGTTCTTCCTGTTTTATTATTATTTAAAGAAAAACCTACATATACCTCTAAATCATTCGTCACATCTGCCGTCACATTTAAACGAACATTGTACTTATCAAAAGTCATAGGCTTTAAAAAACCTTCCTGCTTTACGTACGAAGCAGCTCCAAAATAGCGGATTTTATCACTACCTCCCGATACACTCAAATTGTGAGTCTGAGTTGTCGGATTCTGCCAAACAGCATCTAATTGATTATATCCCCATCCTCCATTAATAGAACGAATATGAGCAATTTCTTCTTCTGTCCAATTAGAAGCAGGCGTTGGATTCACTCGATTATACAACTCTGCGGTCTGTACACCCGATGTTAAATCTTGGTTCCCTGTACGCGAATCCACACTAAAACCATACGAATAATTAATGGTCGGTTTTCCCTCTTTTCCTTTTTTCGTTGTAACAATAATAACACCTCCCATTGAACGAGAACCATAGATAGCTGCTGATGCCGCATCTTTCAATACAGATATATTCTCAATTTCATTCGAGCTTAAATTATTAAAATCTGTCGCATCCCGTACTACCCCATCAATAACGTATGTGACTGGTTGTGGATTATATTTCTTTTCTTTCCAAGAAGAGGTCGTACGAATTGATATTTCAGGATTGTTACCGGGGATACCACTGGTAGTCCCAATATTGACTCCCGCCATTTTACCTGCCAACAGATTACCGGCAGAAGTTGTAGAGATAGTATTCAAATTCTCTTCCATCTTCATACTAGCCACCGCACCTGTCAAAGAAGCCTTCTTTTGGGTCATATACCCCACAACAACCAGTTCATCCAAGGCCTCTGAATCTTCTTTCAAAGCAATAGAAAGATTCTTTTGATTACCGACCTTTATCTCCTGATTAGAATAACCAACATAAGACACTACCAAAGTAGCTCCTACAGGGGCTTCCAACGAGAAATTACCATCCATATCGGTAATAGTCCCATTCGTAGTACCTTTTACCATCACATTGGCACCGATTACCGGCATGCCGGTGGCATCCACAATGGTTCCTTTTACCAGTTTGGATTGCTGGTTAATAGTATTAGAAGCCTGTTTCTTGATAATGATGTGTCCGTTAGTGAAAGTCACCACACAATCTGTCCCTGCCAGCAGTTGATTCATGGCTTGTTGCACGGTGGTAGCCTTCGGCATTTGTTTCACAATACGGGAATCATCGACATCCTGCGATCTGTAGTCGATGGAAAGATCCGTTTGCTTTTCGATTTGTTTGAAGACGCTTTTCAACGGAAGATTACTTCCGGTCAGTTTGACTTGTTGTTGTTGCGCGTAAGCGAATACGCTACATGTTGATAATGCTGTCACACACAGCAGCCGGGATAATTTTTTTCTACTCTCTCCTGGCATTAGATTTGATAAATTCATAAATTTGTACGTTTGAAATTTTAGTATTAGAAATTCAATTTATTTCACTTGTTCTATGGAACGCAAAAGACTAGGGTTTCAAATACCGGAAAGGGAAGTTGGCCGCTATTCTTTCCGGTTTTTCTTTTTTTCATGATATCCTCCTTTTTTATTATTTGACAATGATATTATTTCCTTTAATTGCATATTGTATGCCCATCAGCTGATGCAGGATTTCCATGACATCCTCAATCGTTTCATCCGGGGCAAACTTCACATGATACAAATCGTTCCCATAACGGGTTGCATTGTATTGGAACGTAACTCCGTATTTCTTTTCCAGCGTCGAAACGAGTTGCCAGAAAGGAACATCCTCGAAAATCAGATAGCCTTCGCGTGTCATCTTATACAAAGACAGATCTACCCGATTTCGTTGCACGCTATGATCTCGATGCGAATACACCAATTGCTCACTGAGCTTCAGTACATACGACTGCGTCGTTCCATCCTTCAGACTGACTTTTACACTGCCTTCTTCCAACGTGGTAGTCGTATAATCTTCACCCGCATACGATTTTACAGTAAAAACAGTACCTAAAGCTTGGACATCCACACCGGAAGTCTTGACGATAAACGGCTTCTTCTTGTTTTTATAAACCTGAAAAGAAGCTTCACCCGTCAGATAGATTGTACGGGAATCCATCTTCCGAAAATCCTTCGGATACAGCATGGTTGATCCGGCATTCACCCACACACGGGAACTATCCGGTAACTGAATTTCGCGGGTCTCGCCATAAGGAACAAACAATTCAGCCATTTCAACCGACTGGCGTAACGTATGTTGTTCCGTTATCCAATAGGTTCCACTCACAGAAACCAAAAACAAAGTCACCACAGCGGCATATTTCAACCACATCAGCTGTATTTGCTTTTTCCGGTGGAAAGATGTATCCAGCTGAGATCGCAACCGGTTCCAATCTTCCCACGTATCTGCTGATATCTCGCCCGTTACTGTTTCCCAATGTTGCCGCAACAGATGTTCTTTAATCTCCTGATCTTGTTCCGCACGCAACCATTTTCCAAACAGGGCTTTCCCTACTTTGGAAAAACGCTTTCCAACATATAGTTGGAATAACTTTTTAATTGATCCGTGTGCATCCATATTATCTGCTTTTATACGTTAGTAGGTTCAACACCGAAACACACACAAGCCAAATGGAGATTTTTTTGTTAAAAAAACAACAACATCTATTTTTTCTTAATTGCTTTGATTTATGTTACTTTTACGTTACATTTGCAACATGCAGAAATATAGAACCATTATATCATATAAAAGTTATTTTGAAGACTTTGTAAGCCAACAACGGCCTAAAGTCATTAAGAAGATATTTCAAACTTTACGAATTATTGAACAAATAGAACGTATACCTTCTACTTATCTAAAATACATAGAAGGTACAGATGGACTATTTGAAATACGAATAATGTTTGGTAGTGATATATTTCGAATATTTTGTTTCTTTGACGAAGGGAAATTAATAGTCCTATTAAGTGGTTTTCAAAAGAAAACACAAAAAACACCTTCTGAAGAAATAAAAAGAGCCGAAAGACTAAAGAATGAGTATTTTAATGAAAAAAATTTGGAGGATCAAGAATGAAAAATATAAAAACATTATCAGAACTTGAAGATAAGTATATTGGGAAAAAAGGGACACCAGAAAGAACTGCTTATGAAAAGGAACTAGCAGATTTAATGATTGGCTACCAAGTTAAGAATGCAAGAATTAAACTAGATTTAACGCAAGAAGAATTAGCTGAACGCATTCATAAAAAAAGATCTTTTATATCTAGAGTAGAAAATGATGGAAGTAACCTGACTATCAAAACACTCCGTGAAATTGTAGAAAAAGGGCTTGGTGGAAAACTGAATATAGAGTTAAATATATAATTCCAATTCCTGTTCAAAATTCTCCAGTCTTTTTCTAAAAGCGTATTATCTGTAAAAGAAAAGGCAAAGTCTTTTGGAAGGTTTCTAACGAGATTCATTATCGATTCCCGTAGCTTTCATTTTTAATTCTAACGAGTTTCATTAAGGAGTATTATCGGATCGTGAGGAGCAACCATAAATATACGACCTTACGCAAGATGGCCAATGCAGCCGTCAGGTGATTTTCTACGGTTCGTTTGCTGATATGCAGACGGAGAGCTATTTCATCATTGGACAAGCCTTCTTCCCTGCTCATCCGATAAACTAATTGACGTTGGGGAGGCATTTGCTGAACAGCCGCTTGAATCATCGTCTGAAGTTCACGGGCAAACAATTGTTCCTCTTCCGACTCTGCTTCGGAGGCATTTTCCAGATATTCATGGGCATACTGTTCGGTCACAGCCAGATGATCAAAGTAATCATACACTTTATAGCGGGCCATTTGATAAAGATAGGCAGAAATAGACTCCACCTGTACCAGTTTCTCGCGGTCTTTCCAAATAGAGAGGAACATCTCTTGCGCCATGTCACGGCTTAATTCCGAATCATGCGTCAAACCCGTCAGGAAACAAACCAGCTTCGGCTGATATCGAAAGAATAACTGCTCGAATGCTTGGATATTTCCGGCTGCGATTTCTGTCAAGATATGTACTTCTGTTTTCTCCATAGGCCAACAAACCTACAAAAGAAGTAATTTTTTTCAGAAAAATGAAAATCTTTCCATAAGAAAAAAACGTCAGCTACTCGAAGTAATCGGAGTAACTGACGTTTTTCCTAATCAAGGTAATATATCTCCATCGGCTTTGTTCTGTGGATCATATACAGCCACGCCCACCATCGAATCGGCACAACCATAATATAAATACCATTTCCCTTTAAAGAAGACCAAACCTTCAATAAAGACCGTTCCATCCACATACTGACCACTCTTTTCAAAGTCTGCCATAGGTCGGAAGAATGGAACATCCAATCGTCCGATCGCCTGATAAGGATGCTGAAGATCGAACAAGACCTGACCAGCGCTGTATGTACCGGCATTGAAGCGAGGATCCCGTTTCTCGTTGGTTTCGTTCTTTCCATTATATAATAAAAGAATACCATCTTCCGTAATCACAGCAGGAGGGCCACATTCGGTCAAAGCGCTGTCAAAGTATTTCTCCCGAGGATAAATAAGTCCGAGCAACTCGTTTTGATCATCCAACACCGGTTCCCAATGGATCAAGTCATCAGAAGTAGCAGCAGCCACCATGTGTTCTCCCCAATACATCAGATATTTCCCATTTACCTTAGCGATCGTTTGCTTACCATCCACCAATTTTGTTACAATCGAACCGGACTTACAGGCCATATCTTTGAAACGCCCGTTATAAGCCTTGGCAAAAGCAGGCCCATGCTTTTCCCAAGTGAGCAGATCTTTGGAAGTTGCAACCGACAAACGGGGCACATCCCGATTCCAAGCGGTGTATAACATGACATAGAGTCCATCTTCCGTCATGGCTACACGCGGATCTTCACAACCACCCGGCCATTCAAATTCTTTGGCATTATCTTCTGCCGGATACATCACCGGTTTATCACGCCGGATCATCGTAATACCATCCGTACTCTCAGCCCAACCAATTCTGGAAGTACGCATACCAATACCCTTAGCAGAATTATCTTCTGCCCGATACAACACACAGATCGTATCACCCTTCAGGGTAGCTGCCGGATTAAAGGTGTCACTTTCTTCCCAACCGACAGGTTCTTTCCTCATCGGACAGTCGAATTTACTTTCCGGCCGAGGTTGAATGATCGGATTCACGCCTTCCGGTCTCACAAAACCACCCAATGCCCATTCAGGCAATACATTACTCTTCGTCGAAGACGCTGTGACCTGATTTGTTTCAGTCTTTTTCCCTGAGCACGAAAGAAAAACGGCCTCCAAACAAACCAAAGCCATTAAACAGATTTGTTTCAAATGTCTCTTCATTTTTCTATCATCTTAAATAAAATGACTATTACGTTAATTGGTGTACAAGAAACGCAAAAAAACAGAGATAGAGAAATAAAATCCGAATTATTTAGCAATCCATTACGGAAGTTTCGATCCAATCTTATCGAAAGGCAACTGAGGAAAACCCGGAATATACTTGAATAGATCAGCATCAGTCTTGAATCCCTCTAATGGATTGTCAGGATTGACAAAACCCGGATCTTCATTAGTTATCCAGTTATTCCGAAACTCGGCCCATTGAGTCTCTCCATGAACCACATTACCAATTCGATAGAAGAGATTACTTTCAATCAGATTTCCATGTGGATAAGCCGGATCTTCCTGCCAATAGTTTATCAATTTCGGATAAGCCTCGCTATAAGGAGGTTCGGTATGACGAACTTTCTTCAAACGCTGATCAATGATTCCATCCGGAGCCACCATTCCCGTACCCCAATTCTGCATACGATTATCCAAATGAATGGCACAGGGTGAATCAATAAATAAATTATGATGATAATGATTATAATGTCCGCCACCAATCAATACAGGTAAAGAACCGGCATTGTGATAAATATTACCATAGACTTCACCACCACAAGCACCATCATCATGATAAGTGGCCGTTACCCGATGACGCGGACTTAACTTATGAAAATAACAATACCGAATGACATTGCCTTGCTCAGACGGATCACGCCCGTAATAAATCGCCCCTTGATCATCCACTTCGCCACAAACATTCGTAATCTTACAATATTCTATCACATGGTTATTTCCATGAAACAAAATTGCCATACTGGGCGCATTATAAATGTCACACTGAGAAACCCAGTTGCCGACACCATCGATCCACACGCCCGGACGATATGACTTCTCAATTCGGTTAAAATCATGTATCCGGCAGTTTTCCACAAAGTTATTTGCCGGAGTCAATGAAGCCCGATCGCCTCCACCCAGACTTACACCACCTGCACCTACATGGTATATATAACAATCCACTACGCCATTATCCGTTCCTGCCTGTCGATTGAACAAGACATCCTGATATACTTTTCCTAACAAATCACCCACAACACGCGATGTCGGTACTCCACCAGCTTCTGCAGCATGAGGTTTCAAGGCCGTTTTATCAGGGGTCAATGTACCTTTTCCCATTGATACAGCCACACCGCCCATATTCCGGATCGTACATCCCTGAATACGCACATGTTTAGTATCCTCCAAATAGATACCGATATACCGGCCATATTCAAATGTCAGATTTTCCAATGTTACATCCGAACAATGCTCCAAAACCACCAAAGGTCCATCCAACACCGATACATGCAATGATGTGAGTGTATCTTTCGGATATACATACATCTTGCCTTCTTCCTCATCGATCACATATTCGCCTGGCAAATCCAATTCTTCCAATAAGTTCAACGCATACCAACGTCGCCAGTCAGCTCCCGTCATAAAGCCATAGACCGTTTGCATCGCCGGATGGATTGTCTTATCCGAAGGATCAATCTTTTCAACAGGTATCATATCATCCGCATACCCATGTGCGAAATATCCGCCAATCCAAAACTTCCCGGCATTATTCCAAGCAGACGGGCGATCTTCATTATAACAGAATATCGGTAACTCTGCCTCTGCCACATGTTCTCCGGTTCCTGCCTTCAATACTTTCCCGATCAAGACAGTCGAATCATTCGGCCAACGGGCAATCTGCAAAGGCTGTTCGTTCATGAACAATTCGGTCCAAGCCGCACTACTGGGACGACCAAAACCCGACGGACGCAATCCTTGCACATCAATTCCCAACTTCCGTAAATCCAATTCACGTACAACGGAACTCACCTGAGGCTGCAACCGAGCCTTCACATCCGGATTCGAAATCTTCTTCAAACGACTCAAAGCGATTGTCCGACCACCCGAAACAGAAACGGCTTCCTTTCCATAAGGTTTTATCCGCAGAGAAGCATACAAACCTTTTCCTATTTCCACCGTCCTATCCAACTCATAAGCACCGCCACGCAATACAATCTCTACATCTGCATCCTTTTTCTGGCTAGCCTTATCAACGGCCGCCTGAATCGTTCGTAGCGGTTTCTTCAAGGTTCCTTCTGCTTTATCGTTTCCTCGCGGAGAAACATAGATTTGTGTTTGAGCCAAAGAACATACACATATCCAAAAGGATAAAAAACTTACTCCTACAATCTTCTTCATATACTGTTTCTTTATTCCTCATAAAAGTAATTGTAAAGATAACAGTAAACTTCGAAAAGTTCAAATTATTTTTCTCATAGCAACATATATCCCCATCAGTATTCATTCTATAAACTTATTCTGAAGGTAAATAAAAGTCAAAATCACCATTCCGATCACAAACTAAAGTGCCATCCTGATAGATCAATGGTGCAACTTGTATAGAAGAACGCCTTAATTCATAAGGCAATACGCCATTTGAATCAATGGGAGATTCAGTATGAGATTTTCGCCCAGGGTGAGTAAAATAGAACACATAGGCACGATTCGCTACGACCAAAACATCAGCATGGGCCCCACTCGGTTTATCTTCAGGCCTAGAACTTGGTCCATCCAAAATAAGCCCCTGTTTTTCCCAATGCTCAAGATCTTCTGATTTATACAAACGAAGTCCTCTCCATTCATCCGTCAACATCCAATAATAACCTGAAAAGTAAAAGATATTTGGCCCTTCATGAGCATCTCCGCCTATAGCCAATTTAGGCTTTGACCAATTATATAAATCCGAACTTTCTGCAACAAAAGTATGCGCACCAGAGGATTCATCTTTATACCAGATAAGCCATTTTCCATCTGACTTTTGACAAAGAGCTGCGTCAATAACAGCCCCAGAAGACAAATTCAACAATCCTTCATATTTCCAATCCCATAAATTGGAACTAACATAATGAGCAATGTAGGCAGTTCCTCCCCAATGATTTCTCACTCCTTGTATATAAGACACAAACATATGGTATTTACCATTCTGACATACAACTTCTGGCGCCCAAAATGTATTATGTCCTTTCTCAAATTCCAAATCCAAAGTTCCACGATATACCCACGTTTGTCCATGATCTGTCGATTCGGCCACACCAATTTGAGTTCCATAACAATACGCGACATCCGCTGCATCCAAATTAGCTCGGCGCTGCGTATATAACATCCACCAACATTTATCTACATGATTCCATACAACTACAGGATCAGCAGCCCCGTCAGTCACCGGATCACGATACAAAGGAGCCGGAGCAACATGAACGGATTGAGCAAACAAAGATACCAGCGATTCACTCGTAAGCAAAAAACTAAAACAAATTATATATAGATATTTCATATTATTCATTGTAATAAAACTACATTTCAGGTTGTTTTCCAAATATCTCTCTTAATTTCTGAATATCAAACTTAGGTCGGCGATCATAATAATAAAGGCCATTTTGTTCCAGCTCCACATCCGTCAATTGCGTATAACAATAACCTCCAATAAAAGGATACATTTTTAGGACCACATTCACCAAAGAAGTTACTTTCTTGTAATATTCTTCTTCCGTTGCCGATCCGCCATAACCCCAACCACCTTGATTCGTATTGAAAGAGACACCGCCAAACTCATCAAACAAATAGGGACATGAGCCATCATAAACAAACCAACGTGTTTCATGATTGTCAAACCGGAAATTTGAACCCGTGTTATACAAAACACGAGGATCTTCATTAAAACGATGCCCTGGGAATAATTTCCCTTCATTCCATAAATCTTTATACAAAGAAACAGAATCTTGATTATACAGATGTGACGATACAATATCGGTCTTATAATGCGTACCACCTGAATTAGTTAACACCGGACGTGTCGGATCAGCCAATTTTGTCGCATCATAGAGTTGTGCCGAGAAACGAGGGAAATAAACTTTATCCACGTTATTTTGCTCGTTTAAAGGAACCCACATGATAATGGACGGATGATTCCGATCTCGTTTCACCACCTCCAACCATTCCGGCATAAAGATCGATCCGGCAATAGGAAGATTATAATCTAGTCCCCAACTATTCATCTCTCCACAAGTAAGATAGCCCAACTTATCTGCCCAATAATGGAAACGTTCTTCAAACACCTTCTGATGTAAACGGGCTCCATTAAAACCAATAGCCTTCGACAACAATATATCATTCTTTAGAGCCGAATCGGAAGGAGCTGTCCACTGACTTTCCGGATAATAGCCCTGATCTAACACCATCCTTAAATAATAAGGCTCATTATTCAAGTACAACCGATTTCCTTCTGCATGAATTTTACGCATTCCTACATACGAATGAACCTGATCTACCACATTCCCTTGTTCATCCAGTACTTCATAATCTAAATCATAGAGAAAAGGAGATTCCGGGCTCCACAGTTTTGCCTTTTTCACCGGTAAAATCAGCGGAGTACTTTCCGAAGCCGTAATCGTCTTTTGAACAACAACCTTTTCTCCATCTCGCAAGATAGCCCGTAATCTTGTACCACCTAAACTATAAAACATCGGATTAACGATTACTTGAGCATTGTCTACATCAGTAATCACCTGTACTGATTTTAAAGCTTTGGGATGAACAGCTTCCATCCAAACAGTCTGCCAAATTCCTGTCGTTCTCGTATAATTACAACCATAAGAGGAATAATGCGTTGATTGCTTTCCCACGGGCTGAATTCTATTTCTCAAGTCACTCTTGACGTATAGAACAAGAGAATGTTGATTTCCCGGTTTGACAAAATCCGTTAAATCCACTGAGAAAGAAGAACTACCACCAAAATGACGATCTACGAACTTCCCATCCACATAAATTTCAGATTCATAATAGACACCACCGAAGTTCAGCAGGATTTTCTTCTCTGACCACTCTGCCGGTATCTGGATATTCCGTTGATACCACAAATGTTCTATGAAGTCCGTATATCCTACTCCCGACAACTTACTTTCTGGTGAGAAGGGGACCAAAATATTACCTTCAAAACCTTTGGATTCTTTAAAATTCCGTTCTATGCCTGTTCCACTCGGATCTATCTGATAACTCCAGGTCCCATTCAAATTGATCCATTCCGTTCGTTCAAATTGTGGACGAGGGTATTCCTCACGCGGAACTGACGCAAACAATAAAAACGCCGAAATACTCAAAACCCATGTCAAAACTATTTTTCTCATCCTTGTTCTCTCCTATTTAATCAAAAAATAATCAATTCCCAATTGACCTGTTTTCTTACATACAAATTGTATATCCAACGCATTATTAACAGGTTTATGTACTCCCAAATCAATCGTTGTTACAGCTGAATGTTCCGATAGCAAATTTATCGTCCTTACCAAAGTCCCGTTTACAAGAATATCAAATTCCCCACACGCATCTCCCGTAATCAGACAAACCTTTAATGGCACATCATTAAACAACTCCGTCAGACGGACATTCACCGGCTTACCTTCTTGGATAAACTGATAACATTTGGCTTCGCTATTACTCAATTCACCCCAAACATCCATTTTTTCTACTGGCCGAACAGCATCTCCCGACTGATAGGTTTCCAGATTTTCTGCTTCTATCGCACCCGGGTAAATATATCGATCCGCCTTACATTTCTCATTATAGACTTGTAACTCCTGTAATGTCATGATTTTACGAGAGGCCATTTCCGGCAAGGGTTTCCGATTACAAGAAGCACCTGGTTTTGCATACCAATAGGTATTCACCACATATTGCAAATGGAACCAACTGGTTCGGTTGGAACCCGAAGACTCTATATTGAAATCCAACTGCCTATTAAAAGGAATAGCATCCAATACACGTGTTCTTGTACAAGTATTATATCCCATAGAATTAGGAGCTGCCACTCGGACATTACTTAAAAATGGTGTATAAAATTCATCCTCCGGATTAGGAACAACGCCTCCGGCCCAACCATAATAATCCTCCGTTCCGGTACCAAACAACGATGGGAATGTATCATCATCTACATACACCTTTTCATCACCTTCTCCCCACCAGCCTTCTTCCGGATTTAATACCGTAAACTGATCACCGACATAAATCCCCTTTCCCTTCACATTAACCAGATTATAATCGAACAACGGAAAACCAGGTGTAGGGTCATCCATACGCCAAGATGAATGGAAATACATGGACCGATCATTCCAGGTATAAGGCATTACCTTAGCTGTTACTGACATCTGTATGTCTTGTTTTCCCATGTTTTCTATCTCCTGCTCTGCGATATGTTGATAAGGCATAATCCACCGGCAAATCATGGTTCCATCTTCCTGTACGGCTCTTTCCCACATCTGATAAGTCTTCAAACCAACTCCTATGTTAAAGAAGTCCCCTAACGGAGTCCAAACAGTCTGTTCTCCATCAAATGAGATCTTCAATACCGTTGAACGTAATGCTTAGTCAAAATCTTCTGCATCTAATTTGAATACCAGCTGTTCAATTGCTTTCCGCTTTTTCCGGATAAGCAACGTTTCTTTTTCTTGTGGCCGCAAAGTCTTATGAAAAGAATAAGCTTCCGTATTTTTTGTAGAAGCCAAATCTCCGTACACTCCTCTTTCCAAAACGTGCCCTACACTGTCAATCAATATTTGCGATTGATTATACTCATCCATACTAAAAGTCCGGACAGATGTACCTTGAGGATAACTTCTATAACTGATAATATTATAAAATACCTTTTTATCCATCGTAACTTTACAGCTTTTTGCATAAGGAATCGGCAAATAGGAATTACCGGCACGGCGGGTTTCCATCGCAAGCGGAGGCTTAACAAAAGACTCACCTTTGACAAACTCAAAAAAGTTACAATTAATCGTCGGCTCGTCTTCTCCATCTAAATAAATTTTCAGATTCGCGCCTGTCGTATCATCCAGTCCATAATAGAAACAAACAGCCCATATTTTCGTAATAGCCCCAGGACCTTTGTCTTCCATTAATACCCATTCAGTTTCTCCTTTCCGGTTCTTTTCCGTACGAATACAAAAGACGCCATCCGAATCAGCAAACCAACCAGGTTGATCCGGAGAAACAGAAGCCCGATTATAACTGCTCGCCTGCATTGCTTTATAAGGAATTGACTCCGGATATTCTACCAATTGCTTCCGGTCCACTATTTCCCGAAGTAAACTCTGCATGCTTACCTGTTCCTGCGCATGAATGGAACATAAGTTTATTAATGCCGCAATTACAAATAGACAAAATTGATTTTTCATGATATCAAACTACATTTATCCGTCGTTACTTTTATTAATTACAAGTTGGAAATGCCGAGATTCTCAAACGCATAGCCCCCATAGGAACCAGTTCTATATCATCTACCTGTTCTGATTTTACAGCCGATTCATAGGGGAGAACACCACAAAGTTTATACTCATCTATCTTCCATTCAGGAACAATCCTGCCTTTAGCTTGGAATACGAGTGGTATATTTTCAGGTGTAAACGGATTCACTCCCGGAGCTAATGTTTTCTTCTCTTTCAATGTCACTCCAGTTTCCAACTGTAACGCATAGTTCCATGATGATTCCGGATAAATTTCATAAGACGGCCAGCTTTCCACATCTGCACCTTTCTGCCATTGAGAATCCCAAATAGCCGTTTCCGTACTGTTCTTCTTCACATATTTCTCTTTGATCTTCAGTGATAAAGTCAAAGGACCATAATCCACACTGACACTATTCTTGTTTACCTGCCATTTTCTATATGAGATTTCCATCGGGAAGTTTACTTCTATCTTATCTCCATTTTCCCAAGTTCGCTGTAAACAAAGATATTTTCCCGAGCCAAAATCCATTTGAACCTTTTGGCCATTCACCTTTACATCTGCATCTTTCGTCCAACTGGGAATACGAATATAGAAGGGAAATACTACTGCCTGATCACTCGCTATAGTAAAAGAGATTTGAGAATCAAACGGATAATCAGTCTGTTCCCGAATCACAACCTCTTTACCATCAGCCACTTTCACTGTTGCCTCGCAACTATTAAAAAGTACAGCAGCCACTCCATTATCCGGTGTTGCCATTACCAAATGTTCCGCATAATAAGGCCATGCAAAGCCATGATTATGTTGACAGCAACGACTACTAAATGGATTCATGGCCAAAAAAGGACCAGCATTATCAATTCCTGGTTTATGATTCTCACTATCACTCATGACCATATTGGGAGAAGTAATATAACGTAATGATTTCATATCCGGCATTAGTGCCGCCGGATAACTGTTGAACGCTACATCTTCACAATTTTCCGCCCAATAAGGGTCACCCGTTATTAATAACATAATCTCATCCGAAGCCATCTGTTCTGCAAATCCACAAGTTTCCGTTCCTTGACGAGGATCAAAGAATCCCATGCGTGCATTTTCGTCTGCCCCAAACATACCACCAGGGACCTGACCAAAGGCACGACGAATCAGACTTTGCACATTATAGCTGGCAGATACATATTTTTCATCCCCATTAAACAAATAATAAGTGGCAGGTTCTCGAAAACACTGAGCCACATTCACATTATGCCAGTTCGGAAGCTCGGTCGACTTCGTCCAATCGGCAGTATTTCGATGTAACTTATCTGCTAACTTCAACAGTTCCTGATCTCCTGTCCGATTATACAGCCAAACTACACTCCAAAGATTATCACCACCACGGCTATTTTCCCAATACGACTCCAAGAATTTCTCATCCGGAACAGTCAGTTGATAATGAAAATAACGAGTCATAAAACCAAGTACCCGCTCATCCGAAGAATATTCATAATACGATTGTAGGATCCACAGTGCTACCATATTTGGCCAAAAATCTTGCGCACCATCCACTTCCGTATAAGGGCCAAAATTCCCATCTTCTCGCTGGCTAGCTAGAATCGCTTCAATCCAAGTTTGCGTTTCTGTCAACAAATGTTCATCCTTTAATAAATACGCCAATCCGGCATACCCTCTTAACCAATACGGGACTTCTTCCCATCCCCATTTACCTCCAGATTTCAACCAGGCATTATCATCTTTTTGTAACCACGCACTGATTTCCCCCAAATGTCCGTTTAAACCATCACGCTGCAATTCCAACATAGTCCGCAACCAACCTTCCGGGCGAATACTACCCGTTGGTAATTTAATAAACTGTTGAGGCTGTAATGGTTCTCGATTACTTATATAATTCGCATTAACCGTCTTAATCGGCATTCGATCCACCATGCCCCCTTCCTGTTCTGTCGGAACGGAAGAACAAGAAGAAAGCAATAATACTAATGCTAATGAATAAATCTTCTTCATAACAATTATTATTTTTCAATCATACTTTTAATCAAGTCAATTTCTTTTTGATCATATGGCGCATAATTTCCCTTAAAAATATCATGCTGCCATTCTCCCGTATAAGGCAATTGTTCCGGACGATGCCCCCACGGTAAATGTGTTTGTGTTTTTCCATTTACCAGTCCCCACATAATATTACCTACATTTGCGTTCTTAAAGACTGGTAAAATATCAAGAATATATGATTTTGCAACCCGATTCATCCATTCAGTACAAATTACTGGACGTCCAAATTTTAAAAAGTAGTTCATTTTCTTTTCTGTTTCCTCCTTTGGAGCATAACAATGAAAAGTAATGATATCTGAATTTTCTATTAAAAACTCATTCAATTTCTGATTTTCATTCCACATTCCAGCAGTCAAAGGCTGCGTCGGATTTATTTCCCGTGCCCATTTAAAGACTTTATAAAGTAAAGGGAAACTTCTTTCTGGAAAATTTGTATTTGTTGGCTCATTATACAAATCCCAAATAAATATACGATTATCTTCTCTAAATCGAAACAAAATATCCTTAACATATATTTCCAACTTATGATGGGTACGTTCATCTACAACCATTGAACACCCTGGAGAAGGAGACCATGCCCAAGCATACCAGCCTTCTAAAGGTTCTGGCTGCTTTCCAATCTTAGGATCGGTATTTACACCAAATACACAATCATCAAAAAAAACAGGCATAACTTTTATCCCATGCGTGTTACAAATATTCAAAAAATGATCAAATGTTTGAATGAAATAATCTGGATCATCCTCATAAACAACATACTGTAAAACAACTCTAACACAATTCATACCAAGCTCTTCCATCAATCGCATTTCCTTATCAATCAATTCGGGAGAGAAACTGGTTTTATCCCACATAGCTGTATAATTAATTGCATTCGAAGGAATATAATTCACCCCACAATACCATGGATGTTCTTTTTCCCATTTCTTCGCTTTTTCAATATTCCATAAACCTTCTTGAGCAAAGGATACAACCGTAGACACAAATAATATGCTTATACAAAAAAAGAGATTTCGAAATTTCATAATCTTATATTTAACGTTTACAATAGACATACAATGACAAACAGACTACCCTTCAACGCATCATATAAGTTAGAATGAAAAGATACATGAATTTCTATTTGTCTACTTCAAAAAACAAGCAACATAGAAAATAAAAAGGTTCGTTCCAGGAAACCAGAACGAACCTTTCCTAAAAAATCTGTTCCCTATTTAATAGTTATAAATTCACTATTTTCAAACATTATCTAATCCTTACAATAGAAGAATAAATAGCCTGATCTGCTCCATTTGCTAATACTCCTACACGAGCATATAGAGCTTTTGCATTGGAAACATCTGTATTACCACTAATATCTGCTGTGAAACTAACAGTACCCGACTTCACATCAGATATATCTTGGCGAAACACATTATTCACATCATCCACAAACTGAGTCTTGCTTAAAATCAACATAACCTTATTGATTGTTGCAGACGGAACAATCTGCTCTATCGTGAATGATGCTGTCATCTCAGATTCACTTACACTGATCTGTTCATTCTTAATCAAGAAATAAGGTGTTACTTCCAATTTAATGTCTGCACTTCCTTTTAGATTAACAACCATCGTATCGCGATTATTCACCCAAGGTCCATTTCCATCACGTGTCACTAACTTATATTCTCCGTCAAATAACATCGCAGAAAATACACCATCTTGACCCACATATACTGAAATCGGATCATGTTTATCATAACCATCCTGAAAGAGCTGAAGTTGAATAGCTTCACCTGTTCCTCTTAAATTAAGAGCTTCCCCATTATAAGTAATAGTACCCGTCAATCTAGAATCCGGTGCATCATAATTATCCTTACCACATCCAGAAAACAAAACAACCAGTACTAACAAAGAAAATATATTCGATAAAATCTTCATATTCGTGTACATTTAATATTATTGATATGGATTCTTCACCAATTTAGGATTGTTATTAATCCAACCCAAATCCAAAAAGTTATAATAATTCTGCATTCTAAAATAGCGAGCATTCGGTGACATAAACAAATAATCTTCAACAAACACCCATTTTCCATCATTCGGATCACCAGGAGCTACAACCAAATATGGCCATAAACGACGATGACGAGCTAATTCATCATTATTATTGCCATTCCAAATTTTATCAGCCAAACGCCAACGTTTCATATCCCAGTACCGATGATCTTCAAAAGCAAATTCTACCCGATTCTCATGAACAATATTATCAAAAGTCACAGTTTTTAAAGGCTTCACTCCTGCACGATTACGAACAGCATTAATGTAATCCAATGCCTTTCCATTACTTAATTCAAATGAAGCTTCTGCTGCAATCATATAGGCTTCTGCCATACGGAAACGGGGCATCCACATTTCAGAACCACGTCCACGAGTTCCTGCAGATGGTGTTTCATCAATAAATTTACGAATATAGAAACCTGTTTTATTTATATACTGCTCATTTGATTCCTTCGGCCCATTTAGAGCTGTGATAATATTTCCCTGAGCATCTTTAGAATCCAAGTCGCCTGTTAGGATTTGCCACTTACCATCAACCTTATTCAATTGACCTGCTTGAAGAATTACCGGAGAACTCTTTAACGTCGCATTGGGATATATAACCGTTCCCCATAAACGAGGATCTCGATTTTTAAATGGTGCATCAGCTGAATCATAAAATTTATAAGATCCATTCTCCATTGTTTCAATCTTACTACCTTCACCTGGAGTATCCGTATCTATTTCTTCAAACTGTTCCACCAAATTTAAAACAACACCCAACCAGCTATTATCAATATCCTCTGCATGAGATTTAGGAGCATTAAAATTCGTAAAACCGTGTGTCTGACCAGGATATTTATAATCTCGAGCCCAGATTACTTCGGTATTATTCTCTTTTACAGATACAGCCTGATAGAAATTCAAACCTTTATCATCTGGACGCTTATCCTGCAGTTCATACGGGCTATTTTGGATGACATCTTCAGCTGCAGCCAATGCTATTTTATAATATCCTTCTGCCTTATCTGCAGGTATACCAACTTCACCACCGTCTGTCTTAATGGGAGTCGTCATCTTATTATTATAATTGGCAATGGAACCTGCATACAAAGCAGCTCGAGCTTCCAACATCTTGGCAGCCCATTTATTAGCTCTAGCACTATTTGTTTGTTTATTAGTTGACATCATGCCTGCTATCGCCTGACATTCACTAATAATATAATCATACATCTCTGCCTCTGTTGAACGAGGATATTGCATACTCGTAACATCCATTCCCGGTGTATAATCAAATATATCATCTCCTACTATTGGCATTCCTCCAAGTCCTCTACACATATTGAAATAATACCAAGCACGCAAAAAACGAGCCTCACCTTCCAATGGCGCCTTTTCTGCATCTGTTAGTGCAGTTGTTTCTCGTAATCCTTTCAAAAATTGATTGATATTACGAACCAATGTGTAATCATAAACTCGCCATAAATCATCTTCAAAAGTAGAACGTTGATCTGGCCCACCATCACACTTTGCTGCATCATCTATTATCGTAAATGATCCCCAGTCTGCGACGTGTTGCCCCCATGTCACACGACCATAATAATTCGCCAAAACAGATTTAATCATAACAGGATCATTAAAAATCTGTTCATCTGTCATAATTTTATCCGGTTCACGATCTAAGAAACCATTACAAGCAGTCATTGACAAAACTAAAGATGTCAATGCTACCAACATATATCTTTTTTTCATACACGTTTAAAATTTAAGATTCATACCGATATTAATAATTCGAGTAGTCGGATATCCTAATCCGTTTGTCTGATCAGATTCAGGATCGACACCTTTCATATTTGTTATTGTAAATAAGTTGGTTCCTGCAACATAAAATCTCAAATCTGAAATCAATACTTTCTGTATAATATGTTTTGGTAATGTATATCCAAACTCCAAATTACGAAGTTTGACATATCTTACATTTTTCTTCCAAAATGTACTATTCCAATAATTACTATGAGAGCTATTACCAATCAACAACATAGGATAAGTTCCTTTGATCAACTCGCTATCTGCATCCCAAATATCAGCCAAATGCCACGTGTCCTCCATATAATACTGAGGGTTATTACCACCATCATGGAATGGATTACGCTGTTCATAATCTTGATACCAAGAAGCTAAAGCACCACCAGTCAAATCAAACGACAAATCAAAGCCTTTCCACCCAAAAGCAAAATTCAACCCCCAGTTTAATACGGGTGTTGCACCTTCACGATAACCGACAGGACGTTCATCCATACTATTAATAACACCGTCTCCATTCACATCTTTATATTTTATATCACCCGGACGAAGTGTTTTATTTCCTTGTCTGTCATTATCAATCGGATAAGTAGCAATTTCTTCCCAGCTTTCAAATTGTCCAATAGCTTCCAATCCCCAATTCACATAACCAAAACGATGATCGATTGAATTACGATAAACATCCCATGAATTAGAGAATCTTGGTTTATATTGTTCCCAATCATAGAAACGTGCATAAGTGACATTTCCTCCAATCGAATACGTAAAATCATTTATACGATCACTCCATTTTACGATTGCGTCATATCCCATATGTACATCTGAGTTCAAATTCTCTTTCGGTAAAGAAAATCCCACTTCCGAAGGTAACAACACATCATAACGGGAAGCCGGTAATCCTGTACGATGACGTCTAAAGAAGTCAAACTGACCTGTCAGGCGATTATCCAAAAAAGCTGCATCAAAACCAATATCTAAAATCTTAGCTTTAATCCAAGACAACGTAGTTACCGGTAATCCTCGCGGAACCGAACCAATAGTATATTCACCATCAATAACAGAACCTCCATTTTTATAATTATATCCTGCCATATAATCAAATGCAGCATAAGCATCTCCTAAATCATCGTCTCCTACTAAACCATATGATCCTCTTAATTTGAAATCACTAAAAATAGATGACATCTTTGATTCTTTCCAGAAATTTTCTTCTGAAATTCTCCAACCTACAGAAGCAGAAGGGAAGAATCCCCAACGATGACTAGGAGGGAATTTCCACGAGCCATCATATCTTGCTGAAAACTCAACCAAATATTTATTTGCATAGTCATAATTACCTCGGAACATCCAACCTAAACGAGCTTGAGTTTCATTTCCATAATCATTATAGGTATCCATTGTTTCATAATCAATCAGATGCAAACTATTAGCCGTTGGTATCGAATGTAACCAAGAACGAGGAGTATCTCGTTTTACAGCCTCCAAACCAGCAATAGCTGATACAGAATGTTCTCCGAACTTTTTATTATAAGACAATTGAACATTTGATAATAATTCTTCTTTATGTCCAACTTCTCGTTCTCGCCAAGGATTCTTATTTTCAAAAATAACAGGATAGGTATCCGTTGCTTCATCATAACCATAAAGCTTATAGGTATATTCTTGGTTATTCATCACATTATACGCCAGATAATAACCAACCATCGCTTTGGCTTTCAATCCATCAAAAATATCATATTCAGCATTGGCTTGCAACTGAGCAACACGCCAAGTGTTTTTATATTCACCAGACAAATCATAAGTTAACCAAGCAAAATTTGTCGCAGCATTGGAAGATGTTAAAGTTGGATAATTTGGATTATCATTTGCATAAGGCCGTTTGGTAGGCAGATTTCGATAAGTCCCAAAACGAGGCATCCAATAATCATCCACCTCAGGAACCCCCGGATTCTTACGCTCTTCAATACGACCATTCATTGAAGCTCCAATTTTTAATCGCTCATTGATCTGAGCATCAATATTCATTTGAACATTCGTACGTTTAAAACCTCCATAATTGACAATCATCGCATCCTGATTCAAATGACCAACAGAAAAATAATAATTAATTTTATCCGAACCACCTGAAACATTTGCATTTACATAATACTGAGGAGAGGTTTCCCAGATAAAATCATACCAATCAAAAGGAACATATCCTTTTTCAGTACCCTGCTTCCACTTTTCATAGTCTTCTTTAGAATATGTATAATCAGTCTTTCCTTGTACTGTTTCTGATTGAATATAATTCGTTATATAAGTTGTTGCATCTGCTGGTTTTGGGAAACTAGAAGGTGTTTGCCAACCATAGTAAGTGTTAATGGAAACTGTATTTTTACTATTTTTTTTCCCTTTTTTAGTTGTTACAACCACAACTCCATTAGCTGCACGTACACCATAAATTGAAGCTGAAGCATCTTTCAATACTGAAATACTTTCAATATCATTAAAATCCAAATTATTAAATTGTCCTTCATCTGACTGAATACCGTCAATTACAAACAACGGAGTACCCATATTTCGAATCTGGATAGTAGTAGAAGCTCCTGGACGTCCATCTACCTGACGTGTATTTAAACCAGCTATTTTACCAACCAAAGCTCCAGATGCCGTAGAGGCTACAGAACGGCTAATATCCTCATCTCCTACGGAAGAAATAGCTCCTGTTAAAGTTGCTTTTTTCTGTGCCAAACCGAAACCTGTTACAACAACTTCATCCAATGTCTCGGAATCTTCTTTTAAGGTAATCGTCAAATTACCCCCCCCCTATAGATGTTTTAACTTGCTGATTTACAAAGCCTATATACGAAACTTCTAAAACAGCAGACTCTTCTACACTAATGGAAAAATTACCATCCATATCAGATATGGTACCATTAGTTGTCCCTTTTTCTACAATATTAGCACCTATCACCGGTTGACCTGCTGCATCCAGAATTTTCCCTTTCACAACATTCTTTTTTTGCTGGATACTGGAATTTTGAACATTTTGTCCGGGATTCTGTTTTGAAGTCACAGGTAATAAAAGAACTTGATTTTGGGATATTTCATAGCCTAAACCTGTTCCATCCAAAATTGTATCTAAAACCTTCCGCAATGATTCATTAGAAACATTCAAACTAACCTTCAATGACAAATCTACATTATTGGCATCATAGAAAAATGAACATCCACTCACTTTTTCGATCTGACTCATCGCCTCACTTAACGAAACATCCGTCAGTTGGATCGAAATCGGTTTTACAGCTTCCATTTGTACCTCTGAAGCATACATAGCCGGAGGTAATAAAAATAAACTTAATGATAAAGGGACTCTCCATATTTTACCCTTCATCCAATAAGATAAATGATTTTTCATGACTAACTCATTAAGATTAATAATTTAATACATATTTTTCAACACTAAATGATATGTTCTTCATGTTATCAATTCTTCCCCATAGACCTAAATTTTTATATTAAACAATTCTTTTATTCGCATCAGCAATCTTATATTATTTCAACACTCTCTTCTTTGTTTTTAATAATATTTACTGCCAACACAAAAATAAAGTCGTTTAAAAAAGTTGTTTCCCCTAAAAGATATTCATTTTTAACATTTATTCTTAAAAAGTTTTGTTCAATGTCCTCCAACTAGTCAAATCACATCATTCCATAGAAAATCAAGTAAATAGAATGAATGTGAAAGATATTTTTCTATTATAATTTCAAACAAAGGACTATTTTCAGATATAAACAAAACTAATAGGTATTCAATCGGATTCTTACGAATATTAAAAACGATTCTCGTTTATTTTATTTTCCTATAATGAATGATTTAAAATACACCGGCTTTTGATCAAAATACGCCGGAAATGAATAAAAAGCCGGCGGGTTTTAACTTATAGAAAAGACAAAAATTCTTTCCCAAAAAGATTCTTATTATTCTAACTTCTACGCTTGTTCAATTTATTAATTACTACAATATCTTCATCATTAAATTGGTATTGAATCGGAGAAATCCGAGAAATCAAACGCAAAACTTCCTCTAAAGGCTCATCTGTCAAAGAGAATGTGAATGCCTGATCTTTGGAAACACTTTCGCCTAACAATATTTTTTTATCATACCACTTTTCCAAATATCGAACCACCTTCTCCAAAGGCAATTTATTAATACTTAACGTGTCTTTCGCCCAAATGGATTCAAATTCCACATCTACTTTTCGAGTTTCTATACGATCTGTCTGAGGTATATAAACAGCCATTTCTCCAGGCTCAATATTTCTTAATAGACTATCTTTTCTCACTGCCACAGATCCTCTCAATAAAGAAACACTCGTTCCTCCATTAACATTATCTTTCACAGTAAAAGCTGTTCCATAAACTTGAACTTCCAGATCTTTCGCTTCTACGATAAATGATTTCTTAGGATCTTTATATACATCAAAAAAAGCTTCTCCTGTCAGTCTTACTCTTCGTTCTTTTCCTTCTTCCTCAATCAAATAAACCAATGTTGAACCTTTATTTAACCAAACAACAGAACTATCAGGTAATAGTATTTTTGATTTTCCAGTAAGAGCAGTATAAACAGGAGTAACTTGCTTATTTTCTTCGTAATTATCAGTATGAAGAAAATAAGATATTCCACATATAGCTAAAAGAATCGACGCAACCCATCCCCAATGTTTCCATGGAACACTCCACAAATACACTTTCCTTTTGGAGATTCTTCCTTCCATTTTCCTCCACAAACGATCAATATCCGTCTCTGTTTGAGTATTCACCCGATAACCCAAAAGAAAGAACCAACATCTCCTTAACGAGCCATACAAATGACTAAAAGATGAGTCTTTTAACCAAAGATCAAGCAGTTCTTTTTCTGCTACATTCAACTCATCTTTAAAATCCTTTACCAAAAGAGTCCACGGTATATATTTATTAGAATTATTCATCTATACTTAATATCAATTATCAATCTACTTTTCTAAAACTAACCTTCTTTTCTCCATTATCAGCCATATGCCGAATAAAAAAAGATTTATTATTTACTTTACCAGTTATAAACTCAGGTATATTATACGACTTCAATAATTCATCATAATAACCAATATCTTCTTGTGGAAGCAAAAATGGCTTACCAAATGTACCGTTAGAAGATACATGAACAATATATGGACGTGTATATAATCCATCCCCCCTACGACTACTAAACACAACCCATCTTCCATTGGACGACCAGGAATGATAACTTTCGGTATCTTCGCTATTAGCTGGAACCGCATATTCTCCTCTACCAGTTCTCAAGTTAATCAGGTATAAATCTGCGTCCTTATGCCAAATAGGAAAGGTCCCATAACCGGACACCGTCCCTAATAAAAAATGACCATCCGGAGAAATTCTTGGAAAAGAAAAACTCATATCTTCTCTTTCCGCATTAAACAATGTATCTATTGATTCTCCAAAACAACCCAACTCTTCATCAAAAGACACCCGACACAGATTATATTTTAATGACTGGATCGAATCAGGCATTGATTTTGCCTGTGCTGTACAAAAATAGAGAGATTTTCCATCTGGAGAGAAAGCCGGAAATGTTTCATAAGAATCTTTCGAAGCCAACCGCGAAGAAGAAATAATCATATGCTCTTTTATTTGATATACGACTACATCAGACGCTAAATCATACACTTCCACTCGTTGTGTCGGATGAAACCCTTGCGATGTTTTATTTGTCGAAAAAGCAACATAATCACCAGACGGATGCCAATAAGGATAAACTAAAGGAGAAATCGTCTCTTTTGCCTGCGTATTAACAAAATCAATAGAGTCTCCATTTACAAAAACGGTGCCACCCAATGTAGAACGCATATGAAACAAATAATGCTCCGGATTTCGTTCACAAAACGAATGACAATTTACACAATTACCCTTGGTGACTTTATTTTCTATAATAGGAGTTTCCTCAAAATTAGTTAGATTTCTCTGATAAATCCCCATTTGATTCCATATAGCATAACCTGGCTCAATTAAACGATAGGCCAAATATCCATCGATTGGATCAGCCGAAACATGAAAAGAAAAAGGTTTATAAGCAACATATATTCCTTTCTGATTAACAACCACAGTTACATTCACTTGTTTACCTTGAGCCCGTTCCAAAAACTCATGCCATTTTTTTAGAGGAATATCCGTTTGGTTATCTTTCTCGCCTACAATAAGACTATCCCCATCTACTTCATATTTTACAAAAGATAAAAAAGATCCATTAACCGTAAAATTCAATGGTGCAATATTATGAGGAACAGTAATATCTTTATAATCCGGATTAATAGACACTTCTTTGTCCTGATATTGATCAATTTTATAACCAGGACTACAAGCTAATGTCATTAGGACAAATAGAACCATATAGATAATACATTTCATTTTTTCCCTCCTCGATCCTTAAACAACAAATAAAACCAATACGTATTACCATGATTTTTGGCTATTTCCTCCACAAAATTAATATAGCCTCGTTTATCTGTCAAATCCTGCGCAAAAGAACCATAAGCTTGTTCCGTTGCCAAACTGACTCCCATCTTAGCCCAATTACCAGGAGAATCTTGTTCCAAAGCGACAACAGCTTGCTGCTGAGATAAAGACAATTCAGGCCAGATATCTGAATGATAATACATATCATACAACTCTCTGAAAGCGTTCAAATTTCGATTTAACAACAGGAACCCACTCAGATATTGAAACGCAAGGGTATTTTGTGGATCATTATCTATCAATTGCTTTAATGTCTGCACAAAATTAGAAGAGACTGCATAAGCACCTTGTCCCTGCAAAGACAATCTTTTCGAAGCATATTCTGAGTTACTTTCAACAGCTACATCTGTCAAATACAACCTTTGCTCAGAAGCCCAAGTCTTATAAAAAAGTGTTTTCTCCAACAAAGCTATATACTTCTCTGCTACCAGATAACTGCCACATATAATATTCGTTTCCACCAACCTCTGAAGTAATCTAACATTTCCGTTTGTACTTGTCACAAAACCTTCAAAAGCAAATTTTTGAGCCGAAGCAATATCCCCAACCTGATAACAAATATCAGAACAAATTAAAGCCGACATTAAAGAATTATCCCATGTAGCCAATAATGTTTTAACCCCATCTTGCGGATAAGAAAACATCTTATCTCCTAATTCACCTCGACAGGCCAAAGCCAAATTTAAGACATTCAAAGTTTGTACTGAGGCCAAATCATTTCTAAATGTCTTTATAATTTGTTTCCACTGATGATTTCGCAAATACCAATCACGTTCATAAGTGTATAGTTGTATCTTACTCTGCATTCTTGGAACGAAATAAAAACACATGCCTAACCAAACAGCAGAAAGAAATATACTCCATTTGAGGGGAAAATTCTTCTTCTGTAACCAATAGCTTCCTAATAGGGAAAAAAGATAAAATCCCCATATATAATATAACCAATTAACTCCCTCTGAGAATTCATAATATGCATCTGGCAAAACAATTTGTTCAACATCACCAGTCCAATGCATAAGTAAAGAAATTATTACCCAACCCAAACAACTTACCAGATATATAATTGTAGTCAGAAGAGAGTACTTTGGAGACTTTGTATTTAAAACCCACTCTAAGACTACTAAACCTGACACAAACAAAAAATAGACAGAGCCTCCCAACAAATAGAGTATTGATAAAAGGGAAACACCCAATAACCAGCGATATCGTATAGAAAAAAATTTCAAATAGATTTGCCAACCTATCAAACACATCAATAGAGCTATAGTTCCCGCCAAACGATAAGACAACGATGTGTGTAATATCAAAAGCCCTGTGACAGGTAATAAAGAAATGAAATTTACCCAAAGTTTCTGTTTCCCGGAAAAATGAGATAACAAATTACCCCCAATCCACCCAATTCCGACTAACAACATAGACGTCAGGAATGCTCCACCTCCTGTTAACAAATAGAATTGTTGCAAAAAACCTGCTATATAAGAAGCTGTTCCTCCAGGAACAAAGATCGTATCCCTAGCATATTGCTCTGTCAACAAAAACAGCTGTTGTTGTTCTTGATAGAAAAAGAAATAGGCATATTGATATTGCAAGAATATCCCTATCAGTACAAATATAATTCCCCAATATATGAGACTCTTCCGCCACATTTTGTTCTTCAATTATATGCTTACTATATAAGTCGCTTATAAATTTCGTATCCCCCAAAGACCTAGTTTTATCCTATAGATACTTTTCATCCAAGAACTTCCTGATTTTCTTCAATGCTATTGTAATCTGGTTCTCTACGGTCTTTTCTGAAATATTCATATTTTCGGCAAGCTCCTTATTGCTTAACAAATCATATCTGCTTTTAGAAAAAATTTCACGACAACGCTCTGGCAATAAAGAAACAGCTTCTTCCAATAGATTAGATAACTCCTGTACCTCAAGAAGAGAAAAGACATCATCTTGAGCAGCATCAAAATCAGGTATCTCTTCCAAATATGCCAGATCTTTTTTAGAGCGAAAATAAGAAGCTACCTTATTTCTGGCAGCCTGAAATAAATAAGCTTTTAGACTTGTCTGGATATCCAGATGTTCTCTATTTTCCCACAACGAAGTAAAGATATCCAGAACAAGTTCCTCTGCGACTTCCGGATTATGTATAAAATACTGAATAAAAGTCTTTAACGGTTCTGCATAGGAATAGAATAAACGTTTGAAAGCTTTTTGATCACTTTCTTTTAACAAATCCAACAATATATTGTCTCCATCTTTCCCCATTTGTCCCGTAAAGTTATTTTACACATTCTTCAAAAAACCTATTAAAAGAAAATCGCACAAATATAGATATTAATTTGATATCACAAGTCTATATAATGTCAGAACACACCTAATAACTGCGTAAGTTGTCGAAAACGAGGTAATATCTTTTCCTGATAAAACAAAGCCGTTTTTTCTTGAGGCTGATACCTTCTTTCTACTTGGTGAAGTTGAGATATAGGTTGATAATCCGACCAAAGTCCGATTCCTTTCAACGCCAATGCTGCTGCACCTAAAGAAGCTGCTTCCTGATCAATATTAGTCTTGACAATAGGTAAATGATATATATCTGCAAACAATTGCATCCAAAACGGACTTTTGGCACCACCACCAACAATCAACATATCTCGTGTAACCGGAGAATAGGATTGTAGTAAATCCAAAGCAACTCGTAAATTCAAAGCGATACCTTCCATGGCTGCTCGGATCAAATCCGCCCTAGTATGCCCTAACTGCAAACCGGCAAAAGCTCCACAAATAAAAGGAGAAGGTTCCAACATCGAACCACCAGCCAAACTCGGATTAAAACAAACACCATTCGACCCCGGAACAGAAGTGGCTGCCAGTTTATCCATTTGCACATAAGCATTCACCCCAGTCTCTTTCTCGTGTTGTAACAAATCCATACACAATGTATCACGCACCCAGCGATAACTGTTTCCCGCTGAGAAAATACATGTAGCAGACGTGTATAACCCCGGAATAAGATGGGCAAAAACATACGGTTTACGCTGGAAATCCAAAATTGGCTTATCGTCAATCAAAGCAATCCATGCCGAACTGCCTAATGAAGTATAAACCTCACCAGCCCTAATGCCACCGGCACCTAATGCCATACAAGAATTATCCACTCCTCCAGCCATAACTTTCGTAGCCGGATTCAATCCCGTTTCACGAGCAGCTTCTTCTGTCAAAGTTCCAATTACCGCATCCGAAGATAAGATTTCAGGGAAGAGTGAAGCATCCAACCCTACCGCCTGTATATAATCTGCTTCATATTGCCAGGTATGCAAATTAAAGACACCGCTTCCGGATGCATAAGAAGCATCTGTACAGAGTCGGCCCGTAAACCGATAATTACAATAATCTTTCGTTCCGATTACCTGATGAATCTTCGCAAACATTTCCGGTTCATGATTCCGATACCACATGATCTTAAAGACAGAATAGCAGGCTGGAGGGAAACCATTACCGGTATGTTCATACCAAGTCTGATAATCAATCCGGGTAAAAAAATCTTCTGCTTCCTGTGTAGCTCGCTGATCTGACCAGATGGGAGTTGTTTTCCGGAGTAATCGTCCGTCTTTCCCTATTGGAACTACCCCTAAGCTGTGGCCGGAGATAGCTAAGGAAACAATTTCTTCCGGTGGAATTGAGGATTGTTTCAACAATTGGCGAGTGGAACATACCACCGCATTCCACCAGTCTTCCGGTGCTTGTTCCTGCCAATCTTTCTGCGGGAAACAAGTAGAATAAGGAATAAATACAGAAGACAAAATATTCCCGGTAACAGAAAACAGGGAGGCTTTGATACCTCCCGTTCCCAAATCGTATGCAATTACTTTCGGTTCTTTCATACCCATCCACGTTCTTCGGCTTCTTGCATAATATGAAGCGCAGATTTATATCCAATACCAAAACGGGAGACACCCATATCTCGCATCTTCAGTAATGTATCCAGTGAACGAACGCCTCCAGCAACCTTCAATGGTATCGTATCGCCAACCGCAGCCTTAATGACTTCAATATGGTGTTCGGTAGTCGCTCCTGCCCAACCGGTTCCGGTCTTGGCAAACGAAGCACCGGCATCTCGAATGATCCGTGCTGCCATAGCAATTTCTTCATCCGTCAACAAAACCACTTCCATAATGACCTTTAAAGGTAACGGACTTACAACAGCTTTTATCTGCTCAATTTCAGCTTTTACTTCTTCTAGAAAGCCTGATTTGAGTTTACCGATATTCAATACCATGTCTATCTCATCGCATCCCTTTTCTTTCAACTGCTTAGCCTCAAATAGTTTTGTTTCCAAAGTTTCTCCACCAGAAGGGAAACCAACAATTCCACCAATTCTCAAATTCGGAATTTCTTTCCGATAAGGGAAAATCCGATCCAGCATACTCGGCATGGAAAAGATACAGATAAAAGGATATTTTCGTGTTGCCTGTAATATGTCTTCTATTTCATTCCAGGTTGATTCCGCCCGAACAGCACTAATATCAATCATGGAAGCAATTTCTTTTATCGTCATACTTATTTCTCCTTTCTTTTATTTCACTTCAATTTCTATCGAAGCAGATTCCAATCCGGCTCCGCTTACTTGTACCTGGATCTTTCCTGTAGCTCCTTTCTTTCCTCGAACTATTGCCAATGCCAGTCCGTTGAACGACTCCCGTTCTGCACTTTGGAACGGAGTGAATGATGTCGGATCACCATTATCCGTAGCTACCAATTCACCACAACCCGTAACTTCTACTTTCAACGGCAAACAGGCAGTCGAAACTTTTCGTCCGGATGCATCCACGATCGTTGCAGTTACGAATGCCAATTCGTCTTCACTACCTATTATCGAAGCATGATCTACCGACAATTGAATCTTCTGAGCCTCTCCAGTTGTCTGGATTTCATCTTCTGCCCATTCTTTTCCATCTTTATAAGTAATAACTTTTACACTTCCCGGCTGATATACGACACTATCCCATACCAATCGGAAATCCTTGCCTTCTTCTTTCGCTTTACGTCCATAACTTTTGCCGTTGACAAACAATTCGGCTTCCGTTCCGGAGGTATAAACATGTACCGGAATAATCTGTCCTTCACGACCAGCCCAGTTCCAATGCGGCAGAATATGTGCCATCGGGAAATCCGAACGCCAATGCGACTGATACAAATAATAACGGTCTTTCGGGAATCCGGCCAAATCGACAATACCGAAATAACTACTTCGCGAAGGCGGTTGCGTACGAGCCAATTCTGCCAACTGTTTTTCCAATTCGGCCCGCTTCGACGGATCAGTCCGGAAGTTCAGCAAGTTGGTATTGTCTGAATTAAACGGAGTCGGCTCGCCCAGATAATCAAAACCTGTCCAAACGTATTCGCCCAATAAATGAGGGTAACGGTAATTGGTAGCAAACTGAGTATCCGGATTACAACCCCAACCCGGAGCATCTACATCATAAGAAGTAATCTGGAAATCCTTACGGATCGTATCTCCTTGGAAATAGACTCCACGTGTACTCAAACAGGAAGATGTTTCCGTACCGATCGTCGGCATATTCTTATAGCGTTCATCCTGATCCCATTTAGCCTGTTCGTAGAAGAAATAATTGACACCCATCACGTCTAATGCCATACTGGCTCCTGAAGCCCGTCCTCCATTCGGATCATTATATCCATTTGTTACCGGACGAGTCTTATCCAATTCCTTAACGATTTCAACCAAGTGGCGTGTCATTTCCACATTCTGCTGTTCCATGACTTCATTTCCGATCGACCAGAAAACAACGGAAGGATGGTTCCAGTCACGACGTACCAAGGCTTCCAAGTCTTTCTCGTGCCATTCTTCATACAATTTATTATAGTCCCATTCCCGTTTACCATGAGCCCAGGCATCGAAGGCCTCATCCATAATCAACATACCGGTTTTGTCTGCCAAATCCAATAATTCCGGAGCTGGAGGATTATGCGACGTACGGATCGAGTTGCAACCCATCTCCCGCATAATACGGAATTGGCGTTCCAACGCACTCCGGTTGAAAGCTGCTCCCAATGCACCCAAGTCGTGATGGTTACAAACACCTTTGATCTCTACCCGGCGACCATTCAAGAAAAAGCCTTCGCGCGAAACGCTAATTTCACGTACACCAAACGGAGTATAGTAACGGTCTGTTTCCTGTCCATCAACTTGTACGGTCACACAAGCCATATAACGATTAGGTGATTCGATGTCCCAACGCTTACAATCGTCCATTCGTTTTTGTAGGTTAATCTTTCCTGCCGACATCGCCTTCAAAGATAAAGTCTGGTCGTCGAAGCGGAGGACTCGCTTACCCAGACAATCCAACGAATCCAATTCATAAACAGAAGTCTTTACTACAGCTTTCGTATCCTCATTCAAATGGTTTTCCACTTCCACCGTCAAGTGTAAATCAGCCGTTTTGTCCGTCAGGTTCGCAGCCTCTATCTTGGTTCCCCAATGACGGACATGCACCTGCCCTGTCTTCACCAACCAGACATGACGATAAATACCAGCTCCCGGATACCAACGCGAATCCCACTTCTCTGTATCAGTCCGCACTGCCAACAGGTTTTCTTTCCCCACTTGGATAAACGGAGTTAAATCCAAGCGGAACGAGTTATAACCATACGGCCATGTTCCTACATACTCTCCATTCAACCAAACCTGGGCATTCGCCATCACTCCATCGAAATCCACATAGAAACGTTTTCCCTGATCTGCCTCATCTACTATAAAGGTTTTCCGATACCAACCGATTCCCTGAAACGGAAGGCGACCTGTATTTCCCGCCAAATCCATCCGGAACGGTCCTTTAATAGCAAAATCATGAGGGACATCCAAGGTTTCCCAGTCCGAATCATCCGTTGCTGGCTCAAACATCCCGGCAGGTTCTTCCACACGCGTTCCATCTGCCTGCAAACCATACCGGATGAAACGCCAGTCATCGTCAAGCGAAACCACATCGGCCTGCCCCGACCGTTTAATAGGGCCTTTCTCTATCCTATTGTCTCCACAAGCGAGACATAAGAGAAAGGCCGCCAAACTTCCTAATAATTGGGTTACTTTCATTCTTATTTATTCTTTAATGATACTTAAATCAATATACATACAAAAAGCCAGGAACTGAATTACGCTCCTAATTAAGGGTCTGCACCCCTGCAAAAGGCGAATTACGATGGTAATTCTGACTTTACACCCCTGAAAAGGCTAAATTACGACCGTAATCCCGTTTTCACCTCCTTTTTCATGTATATTTTCCGGAAGTCAACTCATTTATTTCGGGTCATAATATTTATCCCCTTCAGCAATACTACAATTGCTCTTCAAATTTTCCTCCAAGCGAACAGCATACTTACGTAATTGTCCCTGATGCTTCTCACATGGGATTAGATCTTTCTCAATATCACCGCGCGGCGTTTCCTTTAAACGCTTGCGCCCTTCTTTCAAGATAGATACCGCTTTCTTATATTTTTCCTTATCATTCCTGATTACATCCAGACAAGGACTTTCCTCCGGACGGTCGAATGAGATCTGAGCCGGTTGAGTACGAGTCCAACTATTCAACTGACCGAAATCAAGGCCTGTTAATTCAGAAAGTTGTTTCACTTCCTCATCTGTCAACGGACAACGGCCTGCCCAATGATCACTGAACGATGATTCATATACCGGATAATATACTCCGTTCAAATCCATCCACGTATAAAGGATCTCCTTTTCTTTCTGTGATAAACGAATACCTCCGTGATCTCCATCGATAATTTCGGTCAACTTACTGGCATGACTTCCCCAAGAATAGGCCTGCTGAATTGCAGCAGGTCCGCCACCAACCAAATGAACGGCTTTCGATACGTACAAATTAATATACGCAGCGTTGAAGAACGGATTCTTATCACGTGCCAAAACCAACTTCTTCCGATTATTACGATCGAAATCGTGGCACTTCATACAATGTTTGTCGAGAATCGGCTGTACTTCTTCCATAAAGGAGAATTTATGTGGTTCCTCACCCATCCAAGGCTGTAACTTGTTGGGTTTACGATTCAGGGCTATCGGACGCTGGCCGCCCATAGGAACCGTTGCCAAACGGTCTTCATGACAACCGATACAACCATTTACCTCGCCCGGCATCAAAGAAACACCGCTACGCATAGACTGGATCATCTTCTTATCCTTATCGAGTAATTGGAAATAAACATGCTTACCCGCCGGAACCATAAAACTGGCAGAGCCATCTTCTTCTACCGGTACTTCTCCTAAGATTTGCTTATTCTCGAAACTATGCCAATTCATACCCGGAGCCTGTTCGCCTTCGCCAAACCAACCGCGTACTGTCCAAGTCCTTTTCTCCGGAGATTCAACCACACGCAAATATTTCACACTACCAGGCTTCACACCCGCCATGTGCGTTCCCTCATATACATTCTCCACGTAAAACTGACCTTCTTCAGCAGTGAAATTACGCATCATCGGAATCGAAACCGGTTTCTGGCGCGCCTCTACCAACATCGGGTCAAATAAACTCTGGTTTCCTTCCAACAATAGTTCTTCCGTTCCGTCACGGTTCACATAATAAATTCCCGATTTGGCATCTGTAATGTTCCATCCGCCCGGTTTCACCCAAATTGTTCGGGATACCAAGAAGTTATTCTCATCCAAAGGAAAAGGATCTTCATAAAACGTACCTACACTTTTAAAGGAATCCAAGTTTCCGTTTCCTACCCACTTCGCTGATTCCTTTGGCCAAATATCCACCAAAGCAGCTTCATTATCCACACCTTTTCGCCGATCGATAATGGCCATCGCACCCCAAGGCCGTTCGTGACAAGAAGTGAATGTACATACAACCAAGTCTGAATTCGGGATCTGTCGCCCATCAATCACACCACCCGGCGAAGCAGTATTGTTTCCATAATAGATAGCATGCTTCGTTCCATCCGGATTCACGACCCATAACCCTTGCGCATCGCCGAAGTTACGGTCTACATATTCCCAACGATCATATAAGACACGACCATCACTCAACAAAGAGGCATGACCTTCAAACAAGGTACTCACACCTATCTGTGTAATATTCGCTCCATCCGCTTCCATCCGGAATAGATTTCCCATGATATGGCGGTTACACATACAGTATTTAGGCTGACGGGTAGAAGTAAAGATAATATTCCCATCCGGTAAATAAATCGGATCAATATCCGACACCCCTTCCGCAAATGTCAATTGCCGCAAACCCGAACCATCTATGTTCATCTCATACAAATGATAAGAATCTTTTGGATGCTGACGCATTGAAAATAAAACCTTCTGTCCGTCGAACGAAATTTCCGGATCACGCACAACGCCTTCAGTTGTTTCTATCAATGTTCGGATTTTACCCGAATCCACATCATATACACGCATCGCTCCACCCGGAGCAAAACTCGCCTCATTAATCTCACCCGGCTGAAATAAAGTTGCCGTATTGTGATGATCAGGAGCATACTGCTCACGTTCGATATACAGGATTTGTTTTCCCTTCAAGGCTTCATGCGCCTTTTGTGAAAGGACAATCTGCTTGGCCGGCAATCCATTGGAAAAAGTCTGTGCCATAACGGGAAAAACGCCCGACGCACATACCGCCAAACAACACGATAAGAATAACGAATGTTTCATGGTAGTTCTCCTATAATACTTTATTCAATACTTCGATAATATCCTCTTGTGAAACCGGTGGATTACAAGCTAAATAGCCGTCACTGCCAAAGCTTATCTTCACTACTTGTTGTACGATCAAGGGTATATCCGGATTCTTCACCTGCATATCTGTCAATGACAATGGTGTACCAATCCGCTTCAAGAACGCCTTGAAGCTTGTTATACCTTCACGAATCACTTCTTCCTGACTTTTTCCATCCGGGCTGATTCCCATCACATGCGTGGCAAAACGGGAATAAACATCTTTCTTCCGAGGATACATTACTTCCATCCAAGCGGACATCAATATCGCCAAAGAAGCTCCATGAGGAACCTTATACAAAGCGGTCAAAACATGTCCGACCTGATGAATCGGAGTCCAGGCATCTCCCGGAGAAGCCCAGCCATTGATCGCACAAGTAGCAGCCCACTGCAAATGAGAACGAGCTGATATATTCTTCGGATCGGCTAATACCTTATCTATATTATCCATAACCGTCCGCATTACTCCTTCCTGGAAATAATGCTGCAAATCACTGTCATCCTCTCCATTCAGATAAATTTCCAACACATGGGAAATTGTATCGGCTGCCGCACACGCCGTCTGGAACGGAGGCAACGAAACTGTCAATTCCGGATCAATAATGGAAGTCTTCGGATAAAGACAAGGAGCCCAAATATACGATTTCTCCTGTAATGCCCGATTACTTACTACCGCGCATAAATTCATCTCACTACCAGTAGCCGGTAAAGTAGGAATCATCATGGTTGGCAACGATTTCTCCGGGGGAATTGCTGATACGACACTATGCCGACTATATACCATCTGCCATAAATCGCCCTTATAATAGACTCCGGCAGCAATTGCTTTCGCTGCATCCATAGCACTTCCACCACCTACGCCAATCACCAAATCAATCCCTTGTTTACGACATAAGTCCACACCGGCTGCAACCACCGTAATTTCCGGATTTTCTTCTATCTCATAAAAAGGATAAACCGACAATCCTTCTTTCGTCAATAATTCTTCTATCCGTTCCAACAAAGGCTTTAGAAATGACAACTCTTTATAAGAGACCAAACAAACCTTAGTTCCTAATTTCTTGGCTTCTTCACCACAACGGCAGACTTCTCCGGCTCCAAATATCACACGTACCGGATTATAATACTCAAAGTTTTTCATCTTGACATACATTTATTCTTATTCTACATTTATTCGGCATATCCCAATTTCAAAGAGATCAAATCAGATGCTTCCTGCAATTTCCTAGCCACTTCCGGAAAATCTTCTTTCCGTAAACGCCCTGAAGGGCCAGATGTCCATAATGCAGCAATCAACATACCAAACTGATTAAAGATTGGCGTCGCTACGCAATGTACACCAGCCATCTCTTCTTCCTGATCCAAAGCATAGCCCAACGACCGCACTTCTTCTATTTCCCGCAACATTGCTTCCTTCGAAGCAATCGTCCGTTCATTATACACTTGAAAATCGATCGAATCAAGTAATTGTTCTTGTAATATCTTATTCTTTGTATAAGCCAAGAATATTTTACCCGGTGCCGAAGAATGCAGGTTGAAACTATTTCCCGAACGAAGTAAGAAAGTAAAATTATGAGAACCGATCACCTGTTCTAATAGGACAACCCGGTTATTCATCAAAATACCTAACATAACACTTTCTTTAATTTCATCCCGTAAAGCCTGCATGACAGGAAGTGACAGTTCCACCAAATTGGCTTCACCCAAGGCCTTCAATCCCAAGCATAACAACTTCTTCGTTAGATGATACCTCGCATTTGTTTCATTCTTACTCACATATCCCATCTGTTGTAAAGAACCTAACAAACGATACACGGTTGTCTTCGACAAACCCATGGCTTGCGTAATCTCAAGCATAGTAATTCCTTCCGGATAATGAGTCATTATCTCCAACATATCAAAACCTTTTTTCAACATCGGAATTGCATAGTTGAATTCAGCTGCAGAGTTATTCTCACCATTCATGATACTAGTTTCAAATATGAATACATGGTTTATTATCTGCAAATATAGGAAATATTGGGTATATATTGTTGTTTATACACAATT
>ULUK01078031.1_pt1 | contig 98954 bp, 79 predicted proteins | sample 1958451 | NCBI WGS metagenome assembly ULUK01 (sample SAMEA4835758, study PRJEB28245) | human gut metagenome | biome: gut microbiome; material: fecal sample | place: Denmark | collected 2008
CTTAACCTTTTTGTGTCTATAATTTCAATAAGTTCAATAAAATCGTTACTAGATGTCTTCAACAGATGTAAATCAAAGAGTTAATTTTGCTTCGATAAAGAATTCTTTACCATATCCAGATTTCCTCGAAGTGCAATTGAAGTCCTTCAGAGACTTCCTGCAACTCGACACGCCTCCCGAGAAGAGAAAAAAGGAGGGTTTGTATAAAGTATTTGCAGAGAATTTCCCTATTGCAGATACGCGTAACAATTTCGTGTTGGAGTTCTTAGATTACTATATTGATCCACCTCGTTATTCTATTGATGAATGTATTTCACGAGGCTTAACATATAGTGTCCCATTAAAAGCGAAATTAAAGTTGTATTGTACCGATCCGGATCATGAAGATTTTGATACGGTGATTCAGGATGTATATTTGGGGCCTATCCCATATATGACTGAGCGTGGTACTTTCGTGATTAATGGAGCAGAACGTGTTGTGGTTTCGCAGTTGCATCGTTCGCCGGGCGTATTCTTTGGTCAAAGTGTGCATGCTAACGGTACGAAGTTGTACTCTGCACGTATTATCCCATTTAAAGGATCTTGGATTGAGTTTGCTACCGACATTAATAATGTCATGTATGCTTACATCGATCGTAAAAAGAAATTGCCTGTAACCACTCTTTTGCGAGCTATTGGTTTTGAAAGCGATAAAGATATTCTTGAAATCTTTAATTTGGCAGAAGAAGTTAAAGTAACGAAGGCTAATTTAAAGAAATTGGTTGGCCGTAAGTTAGCTGCTCGTGTGTTGAAAACCTGGGTAGAGGATTTTGCTGATGAAGATACAGGCGAAGTTGTTTCTATTGAACGTAATGATGTAATTGTTGATCGTGAATCTGTCCTTGATGACGATAATATCGATGCAATTCTTGAATCAGGTGCTCAGAATATTCTGTTGCATCGTGAAGACCAAAACTTGTCTGACTATGCAATTATTTATAATACATTGCAGAAAGACCCAAGTAACTCTGAAAAAGAGGCTGTACTTTATATTTACCGTCAGTTACGAAATGCAGAGCCTGCAGATGAAGCGAGCGCTCGAGAAGTTATTACCAACTTGTTCTTCTCTGAAAAGCGTTATGACTTAGGAGATGTAGGTCGTTATCGTATTAATAAGAAATTAAACCTTTCTATCAGCGATGATATTAAGGTATTGACGAAAGAAGATATCATTGAAATTATAAAATATCTGATCGAACTGATCAACTCAAAAGCAATTGTTGATGATATTGACCACTTGAGTAACCGTCGTGTACGTACAGTAGGCGAGCAGTTATATAATCAGTTTGGTATAGGTTTGGCTCGTATGTCTCGTACGGTTCGTGAACGAATGAATGTACGCGACAATGAAGTCTTCACTCCGATTGATTTGATCAATGCTAAAACAATTTCTTCAGTAGTTAATTCATTCTTCGGAACGAATGCCTTGTCTCAGTTTATGGATCAGACCAACCCATTGGCTGAAATTACTCATAAACGTCGTTTGTCTGCGTTAGGTCCTGGTGGTTTGTCTAGAGATCGTGCCGGATTTGAGGTGCGAGACGTTCACTATACTCATTATGGTCGTTTGTGTCCTATTGAAACACCTGAAGGTCCGAATATCGGTTTGATTTCATCTCTTTGTGTGTATGCAAAGATTAATGACTTAGGATTTATCGCAACACCTTATCGTCGGGTAGTCAATGCTCAGGTAGATTTTTCTGAAGAGGGATTACAATATTATACAGCTGAAGAAGAAGAAGGTAAAATTATTGCACAGGGTAATGCTCCTTTGGATGATGAAGGACATTTCGTTCGTGATAAAGTTAAGTCAAGATTGGAAGCTGATTTCCCTGTTGTTGCTCCTGAAGAAGTAAATCTGATGGATGTTTCTCCAACACAGATTGCTTCAATCGCAGCTTCCTTAATTCCGTTCTTGGAACATGACGATGCTAACCGTGCGTTGATGGGATCAAACATGATGCGTCAGGCAGTTCCATTGTTGAGAACCGATGCTCCTATTGTTGGAACGGGTATTGAGGCTCAAGTTGCACGTGATTCACGTACTCAGATTATCGCTGAGCGTGAAGGAGAAGTTGTATTTGTTGATGCAACTTGTATTAAGATTAAATATGACCGTACAGAAGATGAAGAGTTCGTTAGTTTCGAAGATGCGGTTAAGACATATAATATTCCGAAATGGCGTAAGACGAACCAGTCAACAACTGTTGACTTACGTCCTATTTGTCATCGTGGTCAACGAGTGAAAGCTGGTGATATTCTGACTGAAGGATATTCTACTGAAAAAGGAGAATTGGCTTTGGGTAAGAATGTGAAAGTAGCTTATATGCCTTGGAAGGGATATAACTATGAGGATGCTATTGTACTGAATGAACGTATGGTTCGTGAAGACTTCTTTACTTCAGTACATGTAGATGAATATATCTTGGAGGTTCGTGAGACAAAACGAGGCATGGAAGAACTTACTTCAGATATTCCAAATGTTAGCGAAGATGCAACCAAGGATTTGGATGAAAGAGGTATTGTTCGCGTGGGTGCACGAATTGAACCAGGAGATATTTTGATTGGTAAGATTACACCGAAGGGAGAATCTGATCCGTCTCCGGAAGAAAAGCTTTTGCGTGCTATTTTTGGTGATAAAGCAGGAGATGTAAAAGATGCTTCATTAAAGGCTACTCCTTCTTTGCGTGGTGTCGTTATTGATACGAAGTTGTTCTCTAAGGCAGTTAAGAAACGTAAGACTAAGGCCACAGAAAAGGCTGTTTTACCGAAGCTTGATGAAGAATACGAAGTAAAGATGGCTGAGTTGAAGAATCTTTTGGTTAATAAGTTGATGACTTTGACAGAAGGTTTGACTTCTCAAGGTGTAAAAGATTATATGAATTCTGAAATCATTGCGAAGGGTGCTAAGTTCACTCGTCGTGTGTTGGAAGAATTAGACTTCAATGCAATTCAAGTGAGTGCTTGGACAACAGATGATGCAAAGAATGAGTTAATCAAGCAGGTTATCTTGAATTATTTGAAGAAATATAAAGAACTGGATGCTGAGTTACGTCGTAAGAAGTTCGATTTGACTATCGGTGATGAATTACCTACAGGTATTGTACAGATGGCAAAAGTTTATATTGCTAAGAAACGTAAAATTCAGGTAGGTGATAAGATGGCCGGACGTCACGGTAACAAAGGTATTGTTTCAAAGATCGTTCGTCAGGAAGATATGCCGTTCTTGGAAGATGGTACTCCAGTAGACATTTGTTTGAACCCGCTGGGTGTGCCTTCTCGTATGAACTTGGGTCAGATCTTCGAAGCTGTATTAGGATGGGCAGGACGCAATTTGAATGTTAAGTTTGCCACTCCGATCTTCGATGGTGCTTCATTAGATGATTTGAATGCTTGGACAGATAAGGCTGGTATTCCACGTTATGGTAAGACTTATTTGTATGATGGTGGTACGGGTGAACGTTTTGACCAGCCGGCAACCGTTGGTGTAACTTACTTCTTGAAATTGGGACACATGGTTGACGATAAGATGCATGCCCGTTCAATTGGTCCGTATTCATTGATTACGCAGCAGCCGTTAGGTGGTAAGGCTCAGTTTGGTGGTCAGCGTTTCGGAGAAATGGAAGTTTGGGCGCTTGAAGCATTTGGTGCAGCGCATGTTTTGCAGGAAATCCTGACAATCAAGTCTGATGATGTTGTAGGTCGTTCAAAAGCTTATGAAGCAATAGTAAAAGGTGATCCGATGCCACAACCGGGTATTCCTGAATCTTTGAATGTGTTACTTCATGAGTTGAGAGGTCTTGGTTTAAGCTTGACTTTGGAATAATAAATCACATAATATTAAGTAGATGAGCCTAAATGGGCTTGTCTACTTTTATCAATTGATAACTCTTTATAAACATAAAATATGGCCTTTAGAAAAGATAACAAGATAAAGAGTAACTTTACTAAAATAACCATTGGTTTGGCTTCTCCGGAGGAAATTCTGGAAAATTCAAGTGGAGAAGTGCTCAAACCTGAAACGATCAACTATCGTACCTACAAGCCTGAACGTGATGGTTTGTTTTGCGAACGTATTTTTGGTCCTATTAAGGATTATGAATGCCATTGCGGTAAATACAAACGAATCCGTTATAAAGGCATTGTCTGCGATCGTTGTGGTGTGGAAGTTACCGAGAAGAAAGTTCGTCGTGAACGTATGGGACACATCCATTTGGTAGTTCCTATTGCTCACATCTGGTACTTCCGTTCGCTTCCTAACAAAATTGGTTATTTGTTAGGTTTGCCGACCAAAAAGTTGGATGCCATTATCTATTATGAACGCTATGTTGTCATTCAGCCGGGTTGTGTAGATTCTGTTGCAGAATTGGATCTGTTGTCTGAAGAAGAATATTTAGAGATCCTGGATAATCTTCCTAAGGAAAACCAACTGTTGGAAGACTCTGATCCGAACAAATTCATTGCTAAAATTGGAGCAGAAGCTGTTTATGATTTGCTAACTCGTCTGGATTTAGACTCATTGTCGTATGAATTGCGTCACCGTGCAAGTACTGATAGTTCTCAGCAGCGCAAGAATGAAGCTTTGAAGCGTCTGCAGGTAGTGGAATCTTTCCGTGCTTCAAAGGGTAAAAATAAGCCGGAATGGATGATCATGAAAGTAATTCCGGTTATTCCTCCCGAATTGCGTCCGTTGGTTCCGCTGGATGGTGGTCGTTTTGCTACATCAGATTTGAACGATTTGTATCGTCGAGTAATTATTCGAAATAATCGTTTGAAACGCTTGATTGATATCAAGGCACCGGAAGTAATTTTACGTAATGAAAAGCGTATGCTTCAGGAAGCAGTTGACTCATTATTTGATAATTCACGTAAGTCAAGTGCTGTTAAGACAGATGCCAATCGTCCGTTGAAATCTTTATCTGATAGTTTGAAGGGAAAACAAGGACGTTTCCGTCAGAACTTGCTGGGTAAACGTGTTGACTATTCAGCTCGTTCAGTAATCGTCGTTGGTCCTGAATTGAAAATGCACGAATGTGGTTTGCCAAAAGGAATGGCAGCCGAATTGTATAAGCCGTTTATTATTCGTAAACTGATTGAACGTGGTATTGTAAAGACCGTAAAATCAGCGAAGAAAATCGTAGACAGAAAAGAACCGGTTGTTTGGGATATTCTGGAATACGTAATGAAGGGTCACCCTGTTTTATTGAACCGTGCCCCTACATTGCACCGTTTGGGTATCCAGGCTTTCCAGCCGAAATTGATTGAAGGAAAGGCTATCCAATTGCATCCGTTGGCTTGTACTGCGTTCAATGCTGACTTCGATGGTGACCAGATGGCTGTTCACTTACCTTTAGGTAATGAAGCTGTTTTGGAAGCTCAAATGTTGATGCTTGCTTCTCATAACATTTTGAATCCGGCTAATGGAGCTCCTATCACTGTGCCTTCTCAGGATATGGTACTTGGTTTGTATTATATTACTAAACTGAGAAAAGGTACTCAAGGTGAAGGTCTGGTCTTCTATGGACCGGAGGAAGCAACAATTGCTTACAACGAAAAGAAACTGGATATCCATGCTCCGATCAAGGTATATGTAGAAGATCTGGATGAAAATGGAAATTTAGTCAAGAAGATGGTTGAAACATCTGTAGGACGTTTGATGGTTAATGAATTCGTACCTAAAGAAGTTGGCTATCTGAATGAAGTTTTAGGAAAGAAAGCTTTACGTGATATTATTGGTAAAGTTATCAAGGCTTGTGGTGTAGCTCGTACTGCTCAGTTCTTGGATGATATCAAGAACTTAGGATATTATATGGCCTTCAAGGGTGGTTTGTCATTTAATTTGGCAGACGTTCTTATTCCGCCTGAGAAGGATGCCCTTGTGAAGGAAGGTTATGATGAAGTAGAACAGATCATGGCCAATTATAATATGGGTTTCATCACAAACAATGAACGATATAACCAGATCATTGATACATGGACGCATGTCAATAGTAAGTTGTCAAATATCTTGATTAAGCAATTGACTGCAGACAACGATGGATTCAATTCAATTTTCATGATGATGGATTCTGGTGCCCGTGGTTCTAAAGAGCAGATTCGTCAGTTGTCAGGTATGCGTGGTTTGATGGCTAAGCCGCAGAAGAGTGGTGCTGAAGGTGGTCAGATCATTGAAAACCCGATTCTTTCAAACTTTAAGGAAGGTTTGTCTGTGTTGGAGTATTTTATTTCTACCCACGGTGCTCGTAAAGGTTTGGCTGATACAGCCTTGAAGACTGCCGATGCTGGTTATTTGACTCGTCGTTTGGTGGATGTATCGCATGATGTGATTATCAATGAAGAAGATTGCGGTACATTGCGTGGTTTGGTATGTACTGAATTAAAGAATAATGAAGAAGTGATCGCTTCTTTGTATGAGAGAATCTTAGGTCGTGTTTCTGTTCATGATGTAATTCATCCGTTGACTGGAGAGGTGATCGTGAAAGCCGGAGAAGAAATCCGCGAAGATGCTGCTAAGAAGATTCAGGATTCTCCGATCGAAAGTGTAGAAATTCGTTCAGTACTTACTTGTGAATCAAAGAAAGGTGTTTGTGCTAAGTGTTATGGTCGAAACTTGGCTACAAATCAAATGGTTCAGAAAGGTGAAGTTGTGGGTGTTATTGCTGCTCAGTCAATCGGTGAGCCGGGTACACAGTTGACACTTCGTACATTCCACGTTGGTGGTATTGCATCAAACGTTGCAACAGAAAACAGCATAGCTTGTAAGTATGATAGTGCTTTACTTGAAATAGAAGAATTACGTGCTGTTGAAGCCGAGGAAAATGGAAAGAAACATAAGGTTGTAGTAAGCCGTTTGGCCGAAATGCGTTTGATCGATCCGAATACAAAGATTGTATTGATGACGAACAATATACCTTATGGTTCTAAGTTGTTCTTCAATAGTGGTGATCTTGTTAAGAAAGGTGATGTAATCATCGAATGGGACCCGTTCAATGCTGTTATCGTATCAGAAGTTTCTGGTAAGATTGAATTTGAAAGCGTCATTGAAAATGTTACTTACAAGGTTGAAAGTGATGAAACAACAGGTCTTAAAGAAAAGATTATCATTGAATCTAAGGATAAGACAAAAGCTCCTGCAGCTCATGTTGTGGATGAAAACGGAAACTATTTGAAGAACTATTCTTTGCCGTTAGGTGCTCACGTAGTGAAGGAAGAAGGCGATTCTATCAAGGCTGGTGAAGTTTTGGTTAAGATTCCGCGTGCTGTAAGTAAAGCCGGTGATATCACGGGTGGTTTGCCTCGAGTTACAGAATTGTTTGAAGCTCGTAATCCGTCTAACCCAGCTGTCGTTTCTGAAATTGATGGTGAAGTTGGCTTTGGTAAGATCAAACGTGGTAATCGAGAAATTACGGTAACTTCTAAGCTAGGTGAAGTTAAGAAGTATATGGTTCCCCTGTCTAAGCAATTGTTGGTTCAGGAAAACGATTATATTCGTGCGGGTATGCCGTTATCAGATGGTGCAATTACTCCTTCGGATATTTTGGCTATCATGGGACCTACAGCTGTACAGGAATATATCGTAAACGAAATTCAAGATGTGTATCGTCTGCAGGGTGTGAAGATCAATGATAAACACTTTGAAGTCATTGTTCGTCAGATGATGCGTAAGGTTGAAATTGTAGATCCAGGAGATACACGATTCTTGGAACAACAAGTTGTTGACAAGTTGGAAGTAATGGATGAGAATGATCGTATTTGGGGTAAGAAAGTTGTTACTGATCCGGGTGATTCTCAAACATTAAAAGCTGGTCAGATCGTTACAGCTCGTAAACTGAGAGATGAGAATAGTATGTTGAAGCGTCGTGATATGAAGTTGGTCGAAGTTCGTGATGCTATTCCAGCAACAGCTAATCAGATTCTTCAAGGTATTACACGTGCTGCATTGCAGACTAATAGCTTTATGTCTGCTGCATCATTCCAGGAAACAACCAAAGTATTGAATGAGGCTGCTATCAATGGTAAGGTTGACTATTTGGAAGGCTTGAAAGAAAATGTTATTTGTGGACATTTGATTCCGGCTGGTACAGGTCAACGCGAATTTGATAGATTGGTTGTAGGTGCGAAAGATGATTTCGATCGAATCATGGCTAATCGAAAGAATGTTGTTGATTTCAATGAAATGGACAAAGACTGAATTTGATTATTGAAATATTTAAATTAGGGCAGACTATATATTATTATAGTTTGCCCTAATTGTTTTTATTATAGTCAAAGTTTTTTATTGAGCTATAAAGACGGATCTTTTTTCGTGAAATTCATGATAAACATAGATTTTGTTCGGATAATATTTGGTTACTATAAATAATCTCTGTATTTTTGAAGTACAATAAGATTTTGATTAGCACTAAACACTGTTTCGTATTGAGCGTTAAGCGAAACAGAGAAAACACAAAGGTATTTTTACATTGGTCTAAAGAATTGAGAATTAAAAACACAACTGGAAAGCGGCTGCTTGTGAAAGTAGCCGCTTTTGCTTTTATAATTATGTATTGTGAAGACTGACCCAATTTCTCTGTTTATACAATTCTTGTTTTTTTGCGGATTATTCCAATTAAGTATGTATATTTGCAAGCGTATAACTTTTATATTTAACAATCATGGAAGAAAATAAAACAACAAACAATGAAATCCAAGTAGAGCTGTCTGATGAAATGGCTCAAGGAACTTATGCTAACTTAGCCATTATCTCTCATTCTGCTTCAGAATTTATCTTAGACTTTATCCGCGTTGTTCCGGGTGCTCCTAAAGCACAAGTTAAGAGCCGCATTATTTTAACTCCGGATAATGCTCATCGTTTATATTTAGCTTTGCAAGATAACTTGAGAAAATTCGAGGAAATGATGACTGCTGGTAAAGCTCAGGCAGAAAACAAAACAGCTAATTTTGAGGATTTCGTTCCCAAAGGAGATGCTTGATATATTTGATAAAGCATATGAAGGGTATATCGTTTGCGATATGCCCTTTTTTTATGCATAAAATTCCTATTTGCTAATTGTTTGTTGATTTTACTGGATTTTTGTTATTTTATTTTCTATCTTTGAAAATCATTATTATAAAGGATATATCATGGATGAACAAATTAAACAAATAGCGGAACGTTTGATCGGTTTGCGTGAGGCTTTAGAACTAACACCTGAAGAAGTCGCTCAAACATGTCATATTTCAGTTGATGAATATAATCGGATAGAAAGCGGATCAGTTGATATTTCAGTTAGTGTATTGCATCAGATTGCTAAGGCTTATGGAGTCGAGCTAACTACATTGATGTTTGGTGACGAACCTAAAATGAGTTCTTATTTTGTTACCCGAAAGAATAAAGGAGTAGCTGTAGAACGTGTCAAGGCGTATAAATATCAATCGTTGGCAGCTGGTTTTGCTCAAAGAAAAGGTAATCCTTTTATGGTTACGGTTCACCCGAAACCAGAAGATGAACCAATTTATCGGAATTCACATCCTGGGCAGGAATTTAATTATGTTGTTAGCGGACGAATGATGATAGAGATTAACGGGAAGCAATTGATCTTAGAAGAAGGAGATAGTATTTATTTTGATTCACAGCAGCCGCATGGAATGAAAGCTTTGGATGGAGAGAAAGTTTGTTTCTTGGCTGTTATTTTATAAAGAAGAAGATTATGTTGGAAAGATTTGTAGGTCAGACTTCTTTTGTTTCACAAGAAGACTTTAAAAAGAACTTTAAAGTAAATGTACCCGAGAATTTTAATTTTGGGTATGATGTCGTAGATGCTTGGGCTGAAGAAGAACCAGAGAAGAAAGCTTTGTGTTGGACAAATGATAAAGGGGAACATATAGACTTTACATTTGCCGAAATGAAGAAATATACAGATCAGACAGCGGCCTATTTCCAATCCTTGGGTATTGGACGAGGTGATATGGTCATGCTGATATTGAAACGCCGTTATGAGTTTTGGTTTTCAATTATTGCTTTGCATAAGCTGGGGGCTGTAGTTATTCCTGCAACGCATTTATTGACAAAGAAAGATATTGTTTATCGTGCTAATGCCGCCGATATTAAGATGATTGTTTGCGCGGGAGAAGAAGTTATTACCAAACATATAGAGGATGCGCTTCCTGAATCTCCCACGATTGAACACGTAGTTTCAGTCGGACCATTTGTTCCTTCCGGTTTCCATGATTTTCATAAAGAATGGGAAAATGTGCCAGCCTTTGTACGTCCTGTACATGCTAATAGTAATGATGATATTTCATTGTTGTATTTTACTTCAGGAACAACAGGAAATCCTAAGATGGTTGCGCACGATTTTACTTACCCGCTTGGTCATATTACAACGGGTTGTTATTGGCATAATTTGCATCGTGACAGTTTGCATTTAACTATTGCTGATACTGGTTGGGGTAAAGCTGTTTGGGGAAAACTTTATGGTCAATGGATTGCAGGAGCAACAGTTTTCGTTTATGACCATGAGAAGTTTACGCCAGCTGATATGCTTCGTATGATTCAGGATTACAAGATAACTTCTCTTTGTGCTCCTCCAACAATTTTCCGTTTCTTGATTCGGGAAGATTTGACTAAATATGATTTGTCATCATTGCAATATTGTACGATTGCTGGTGAAGCTTTGAATCCAGCCGTATATGAAACTTTCTATAAACTGACAGGTATTAAGTTGATGGAAGGTTTTGGGCAGACGGAAACAACATTGACAATTGCAACTTTCCCTTGGATGGAACCGAAACCGGGTTCTATGGGTATGCCTAATCCTCAATATGATATTGATTTGATTCGTCCGGATGGTACATCTGCTGAAGATGGTGAGCAAGGTCAGATCGTGATTCATACACAGAATGGAAAACCTTTAGGTTTGTTTAAAGAGTATTACCGGGATGCTGAACGTACACGTGAGGCTTGGCATGATGGATTGTATTATACAGGAGATGTAGCTTGGCGAGATCAAGATGGGTATTATTGGTTTGTTGGTCGTGCCGATGATGTTATCAAAAGTTCGGGATATAGAATTGGCCCGTTTGAAGTGGAAAGTGCTTTGATGACTCATCCTGCAGTGGTAGAATGTGCCATAACTGGAGTTCCGGATGAGATCCGTGGACAAGTCGTAAAAGCAACGATTGTCTTGTCTAAAGAATATAAGGACAAAGCCGGAGAGTACTTAATTAAGGAATTACAGGATCATGTGAAACGGGTTACAGCTCCTTATAAGTATCCTCGCGTGGTTGAATTTGTGGATGAGTTGCCTAAGACAATCAGTGGAAAGATTCGTCGGGTAGAAATCAGAGATAAAGATCATCAGGTAAAATAATATAGAATCAGCTAAAATGAGAAATTTCACTTGTGTACAGGATTTAGGGGATTTACAGCAGGCCCTTAAAGAAGCGTTTGAGATTAAGAAAGATCGTTTCCAGTTTTCTGAGTTGGGAAAAAACAAGACCTTGTTGATGATTTTCTTCAACTCAAGTTTACGAACTCGTTTGAGTACACAGAAAGCTGCGATGAATTTAGGCATGAACACAATCGTGTTGGATGTGAATCAAGGTGCCTGGAAGTTGGAAACTGAACGCGGTGTCATTATGGACGGAGACAAACCTGAACATTTGTTAGAGGCTATACCGGTTATGGGTTGCTATTGTGATGTTATTGGTGTTCGTTCGTTTGCCCGTTTTGAGAATAAGGCAGATGATTATAATGAAAAGATCTTGAATCAGTTTATTCAGTATTCTGGACGTCCGGTATTTAGTATGGAAGCTGCTACACGTCATCCGTTGCAGAGTTTTGCCGACCTGATAACGATTGAAGAATATAAGAAAACCGCTCGTCCGAAAGTTGTTATGACGTGGGCTCCGCATCCGAAAGCTTTGCCTCAGGCTGTTCCCAATAGTTTTGCTGAATGGATGAATGCGACAGACTATGAGTTTGTCATTACACATCCGGAAGGATATGAATTGGATCCTAAGTTTGTAGGTCATGCCAAAGTAGAATATGATCAGAAGAAGGCTTTGGAAGGTGCAGATTTCGTTTATGCAAAGAATTGGGCTGCCTATCAGGATCCTAATTACGGAAAAGTGATCAATATGGATCGTAACTGGACTGTTGATACTGAGAAGATGGCTTTGACAAACAATGCTTATTTTATGCACTGTCTACCAGTTCGCAGAAATATGATTGTGACCGATGATGTCATTGAAAGTCCACAAAGTATCGTTATTCCGGAAGCTGCAAATCGTGAAATTTCAGCGCAAACCGTATTGAAGAAAATATTGGAAGGTTTAAAATAATGGTAAAATGAAGAAAACGTATCCTTTAAGATCTTTCTTAAGGATACGTTTTCTTTTTATTTATAATTGTTCAATATCTTCACTACTTAAACCGGTAGCTTGTTTGATTTGCTCTATGGAGATTCCTATCGCTTTTAGTTTTTTCGCTATTTCCCGTTTTTCTTCAGCTTTCCCTTCAGCCATACCTTCTATTCGACCTTCGATTTTACCTTCCAATTTGGCCGAATTTAAAACATCGTTTTGTATCATGATTGCATTGATATGCTCATCATAGGCATGGCGTTCTTCGGAGCTCATATTATAGTATTGAAGCTTTTCTCTCGCCTCCACCAAACCAGGAGTTGTTGTATCAGGACGAATGACCCCGTTTTTTAGGTAACTGATCCATTCTTCCAATGGAGTTTTAGCTACCTGATTGAATTCGTTGACGCGAATCAGATAGTATTCAGGAAATATTTTAGCCGGTAATTTATGAAGAATCGCATTTTCCTGTTTAGTAGAAATAACCAGTTCGTCTTTGGTGTGTACTCCTATAAAATGGTTTTGGCCGTGATATAAATAATCACTTCCTTTTCCGATATCAAAATACAGGATGCTGATGGAGTAGATTTTCTTAACTGCCTGGTATGATTGTCCGAGCGTAATGTGTTCGGTAATCGCTTTTGCTACGCCATAGAGAATCCTTTCCAGATAATACAATTCTCTTGTATTCTGGATTTCTACAATAATAATTTCATCTTTACTGTCTTTGGCTTTGATGTCTACGCGATTGAATTTGTCATCTTCCGATTGTTGATTTCCTTCACTCTCCAAGATTTCCAGAATGTGAATAGGTTCTTCCAATAACACCGTAAGTAAACCTTCCAAGACAGCAAAATTAGCTTTATCCCGGAGCATTCTTTTCATCGCCCAGTCGAAACGTACATATTTATCCATTGCTATAGTTTTTGGGTTTCCTACAAATTTATGTATTCTTTTTTTGATACTTGCTTTATTTCCCGATTTATTTTAGTCCACGGCTTAATTCCTATATGATTAAGGCCAATTTAGCGGATGAAGTTCGTGTTGGTACGCGCTTCAAACGCGGGTGGATTGATACCTGCCTGTTTGCCGGCTTCAATGCATTTAAGTAACCAAGCCATATTACGGGCGAGGATACGCATCGTTTGTAAACCTTCGATATCTTGAGCTACTTCTTCTGGTGTGTTTCCGTGTACGGTATTCCAATAGTTGGATGAAACAACGGGCATATTGCTAATGGTAAAGTATTTGTTGAGCTGGTCGAAGGTGGTAGAAGAACCTCCGCGACGGCAACTGGCAATTGCAGCAGCCGGTTTGTTGGAGAATAATTTGGCACGTCCGTAGAATACACGATCCATAAACGAAGTCAGTGCGCCTGTAGCTGATGCAAAATGAACGGGTGAACCAAATATAAAGCCATCAGCTTGTTGTGCTTTTTCCAAGAATAGATTTACGGAGTCTTCCATACAGCAGCGACCGGCTTCCAGACAATAATTACATCCCATACAACCTGAGAGCGGGCGAATACCGATCCAGAATATTTCTGTTTCTATACCTTGTGTCTGTAATTCCTTTTCTATTTCTTGTAGAGCGGTGAAAGTACATCCTTTGTGATGTGGACTTCCATTGACTAATAAGACTTTCATATTTTTGATATTTAGTGAGATGATGTACTGTATAGTGACAAAAAAAGCGAGAAAAGTGTTATCTTTTCCCGCTTTCCTTTGAGCCTCTTGTCGGATTCGAACCAACGACCCCGAGATTACAAATCACGTGCTCTGGCCAACTGAGCTAAAGAGGCAGATGGGTAAGCTAGCTACATCGCGCCGCTACAACCAAGTACCCTTGCTACGGTCAAGTCCTGGGGGATTCCGAGGGAGCTTGCCGTGTAGGACTTACCCGACTGCAAAGGTAGATATAATTTCTGAATTTGCAAGAGCTTTTTTTATTCTATCTCTCGTTTTTAGTATAAGTGATTGAAATATTAAATATTACGCATGTGTTAAAATATGTATTATTGTTATTGCTTATGGTCTTTGTTGGATTTTTAGGGCTTCCAGAATTTTATGGAATATTTCTGTATTGGGATAAGTTCCGCAGAATTTAGATGAACCAGGACCATAGGCGAAAACAGGAAGCATAATCGGTGTGTGATCGTCGGTCATATACCGGGCTGTCACTTTTCTTTTCTCCAGATTTCCGTCAACTAATGTCAAGCCTCCGGTTTCGTGGTCGGCAGTCACTATAACCAGTGTTTCTCCGTTTTGGTCTGCAAATCTGAGGGCTTCTGCTACCGCCTGATCGAAACTGAGTGTTTCCAATACGGAGCCGGGCAAGTAGTTGGCATGTCCGGCATAATCAACTTTCGCCCCTTCTACCATTAGAAAGAATCCTTTGCTGCTGGCGTTTGTTAACTTTTGAATCGCTTTTTGTGTAGCTTCTGCTAGAAGAGGTAAACTTTCTTCCGTGGTGGCTTTCCCCATCTGTTCATCCAAACAGATTTCCTTTTCTCCATGGGTTTTGATTTCCTCTATTGAGGAAGAGATGAGGTATTGTTTGGATAATTCGTCCTTGAGGTTTGTACCGTCTTTTCTATCTGTAAGTGCCGACATGCCGGAACCGTTGAGTAAAGTCAAGTTGCCTTTTAATAACCAGCGGGTAATTTCGTCGGTTTGATCCCGTTCCGTGGTATGTCCGTAAAAGGCCGCCGGTGTTGCATCTGCTATATTACCTAAAGTTACGATTCCACAGGCGTATTGACGTGGTGCCAATATCTCGGTTAAAGAAGGATTGATACTTCCATCTTCATTGGTACTGATATGTCGGTTGCAGGTTGGTTCTCCGGTGGCGATTGCGCTGCCTGCTCCTGCCGAATCAGTTGTATATTGATCTTTGGCATGCGTTCTTTGTAGTCCGATATGCTTCAATTGCAACATCGTCAGTGTTTGGTTGACAGTCTGTGCCGCACAGATTTGGGCTAGTCCCATGCCATCACCTATCATAAGAATAACATTCTTAGGCGTTCGATTGGCATTATCCGACTGAAAGGTAGGTTGATAGGTTTCAACAGGACGGCTTAGTTGACTGGCTGATTGATCGAAACCTCCAAAAGAGTGGGTTGCTTTGTCTAACCGATTTGTCTTTGCGATTTCTTCCGAAGCTTGTAAGGTTGTCTTTTCTGCCAATTGCATATTTTTACGTTCGAAATCCTTGAAGAAGTCTGAACATAATTCTGGTTTGTCGGTATTGATGATATCAATTCCCATTTCATGAAATGTATTCCAGGCAGTCACACCGTCGGGTGTTCCCCAAAAGCGAACAGGTTTTCCCCAGTTATGTACTTTCTGAATGACTTGATTGAGTTTCTCTTTTTCCGGAGCCACCATAGCTCCTTTGCCGTTCCATTTTGAATACTTGTCGAACGAGTCGCTGACCAGTCCGATTCTTTTTAGTTGTTCCGGTGTGTAGTCATATTGAGGTCTTCCGTCGAAAAAGATAAACTCCGGATAGTTCTTGAAATCTTCCGGTTTAGGTGTATTGCCTGTGATCAGTACCTTTACAGCTTTTGGATTGACCGACGGATCAAATACTTCGGGATATTGCTGGAGTTTCTTTATCAATATATCTAATGTAGGATGTTCTGCAGTTTTCAAGTCGATCATCAATTGCAATGTATGCTCATTGTCGGCCCAGGCTTTTCCTTGGTTTCGCTTGAATTGGGTTACGATCGGCGAGATATACAGTTCGTCAATCGTGAGGGCCGTGGGAAGTTCGTCCCGGTCGTGAGCTACCAGCAGACCAGTCTCGTCGGCATTGGTATAAATATCGGCTTCAATGGAATATACCTTTTGGGAATAAGCCTGATAAAAAGGTACACTTTGGCAATAATCATTGTGCGAATGAATATAAATACGGGACTGAGCCATTAATGATCCGATGGAACCGATGGCGATAAAAGCCAGCAGGCTTAATTGTTTGTACATGTGTTTTAGTTTCATCTGCTTATTCATTGAATAGATTGTAAAGTAACTGCTTTTTTATTTTTCAGGGATGAATATCCGATGACATCCGGATGACAATGTGGATACATGTGCGATCATCCCCTTTGCTGGCAAATTTATAGTAAAATCAGCGAATTGGGTAATGACCGGTTCAATAAAAGTGACAGGCTTTTGAGTTTTCGTTCAATCGGAGATGAAGAAAGAAGCTTTTTGTGAGAGGCTTTCAGCCGATAAAGGGTTTCTTGACTGACAAAATGTAAAGTGTATCCACCACAAATTAAGATGTTTTTTGACTGCACCTTTTTTACAGATGGCCGATATTTTGTATTTTTGCACCCATATTTCAAAAACTTAATAATAAGAATAAACACAATGGGTGGTTTTTTCGGTACTATCTCAAAGTCGGCCTGTGCTACTGATTTGTTCTATGGTACGGACTACAATTCACATCTGGGAACCCGTAGAGGCGGTATGGCAACATACGATAAAGAAAATGGGTTTACTCGCTCTATTCATAATCTGGAAAGTTCTTATTTTCGAACCAAGTTTGAAGCTTCTTTGCCTAAATTCGTAGGAAATGCCGGTATTGGTATCATCAGTGATACCGATGCACAACCAATCGTTATCAATTCTCATTTAGGAAAGTTTGCGATTGTTACGGTAGCTAAGATCAATAATATTGACGAACTGGAAAAAGATTTGCTGGCTGTCAATATGCATTTTTCTGAATTAAGCTCCGGAAAGACGAATCAGACGGAACTGGTTGCCTTGTTGATTACGCAAGGTAAGGATTTCGTGGAAGGTATTGAAAATGTGTATAACCGGATCAAAGGATCTTGTTCGATGCTGTTGTTGACGGAAGACGGTATTATCGCTGCCCGTGATAAATGGGGAAGAACTCCGATTGTCATTGGGAAAAAAGACGGAGCATACGCGGCAACAAGCGAATCGAGCAGTTTGCCTAACTTAGGTTATGAGATAGAGAAATTCGTAGGACCGGGCGAAATAATCCGTTTGCGTGCCGATGAATTGGTACAAATGCGCAAACCGAATGAAGGTATGCAGGTTTGTTCGTTCTTGTGGGTATATTACGGCTTCCCCGTTTCCAGCTATGAAGGAAAGAATGTTGAGGAAGTGCGTTTTGCCTGTGGATACAAGATGGGACAGAAAGACCATTCGGAGGTAGATTGTGCCTGTGGTATTCCGGATTCGGGAGTAGGTATGGCTTTGGGTTATGCTGAAGGAAAAGGAGTTCCTTATCATCGGGCCATTGCTAAATATACGCCGACCTGGCCCCGCAGTTTTACTCCGGCCAATCAGGAATTACGTTCGTTGGTAGCCAAAATGAAACTGATTCCGAACCGTTCAATGTTGGAAGGTAAGCGGATTCTGTTCTGCGATGATTCGATTGTCCGTGGAACCCAGTTGCGGGATAACGTAAAGATCCTGTATGATTATGGAGCCAAAGAAGTACACATGCGTATTGCTTGTCCGCCGTTGATTTATGGTTGTCCTTTCATCGGATTTACTTCATCCAAGAGTGATTTGGAATTGATCACACGCCGTATTATTAAGGAACTGGAAGGCGATGAAAACAAGAATCTGGACAAGTATGCTACCACCGATTCTCCGGAGTATAAGAAAATGGTATCCATCATTGCAGAACGTTTCGGCTTGAGTTCGTTGAAATTCAATACGTTGGAAACACTAATTGAAGCGATCGGATTACCTAAATGTAAGGTATGTACGCATTGTTTCGATGGAAGCAGTCATTTTTAATAGGTGATAAACTCTTGTATCAGAGGCGATAATTAAGTTAAAATAGATAAGCTTTAGTTTGCATCACCCGGGTGAATCAATTAATTCATATATCTGAATTGATTAATTCACCCGGGTGATTTGTTTAATTCACTAAGGTGAATCAATTAAAAGTAAATTAATTTTTACGTAAATACTCTTACCTTTTTCTTTGTTGATACGAACTTTTCATTAACTTTACTGCGGATTCGATTGGAAGAATATACTTCTTATGCCATGAATAATATCAGTTTCAGTGGATTATATACGCAGTACTACAAGCGATCCTTCCTGTTTGTGAAGTCGTATGTACGTGATGATATGGTGGCCGAGGATATTGCTTCAGAGGCTTTGATTCAATTATGGGAGACTTTGAAGACTGAAACGGTAAATACTCCATTGGCATTGCTGACGACTATCTTGAAGAATAAAGCATTGAATTATTTGAAACATCAGGCTATAGAGTGGGAGGCAATGGAAGATATTTCGGACAAGCAGATACGGGATACTTCTTATCGGATCGCTACCTTGCAGGCCTGTAATCCGGAAGAGATGTTTTCTTCGGAGATAACCCGTATTCTGGAGGATACATTGGCTTCTTTGCCCGAACAGACACGTCAGATCTTTATCATGAGCCGATATGAACAGATGTCTGTAAAGGAAATAGCCGAAACCTTGCACTTGGCTCCCAAAAGTGTAGAATATCATATTACCAAATCATTGAAAGTACTTCGCATAGCCTTGAAAGATTATTTACCAGTGTTTTGGTGGTTCCTGTAAATTAAAGCTAATGAAAGTAAACTTTCTTTTGAGTTTACTTGTTTTGAAATAAAAAGCTTTATGGATCGTGCCAGTAAAACACATATGTGCCCGTTATTGATAGCCTGTTTCCTGGGCTTTTCGCTGGGCGCGAAGGGGCAAGTGGAGTTAATCTCTTCAGATACATTGCGGATAGATTCATTGCGAGTGGAGGAAATCAAGATCGGATATGCCGTCGGAAACCAACAAACCTTATCGGGGGCTGTCGATAAAGTTTCTGAAAAGCGGATGAATAAAGGATTTGTGACGACACCCTTGGAAGCTTTGAGCGGACAATCGGCGGGTGTCAGTATCTCTTCAGGTGAAAACCGGGCAGCCATGCTGTCGTCGGTGCGTGTCAGAGGTACAACTTCTCTGACGGGAGGAAATGATCCCTTGGTAATTATTGACGGAGTATCGGCAGATTTGAGTGCATTGAATACGATTTATCCGGCAGATATTGAGAGTTTCACGATTTTGAAAGATGCGTCCGAGACCGCTCAGTACGGATCGCGGGGTGCTTCTGGCGTAATTGAGGTTGCAACCAAGAAAGGGAAAAGTGAATCTTTTCGGGTAAGTTATACCGGGAATTACGGTGTTCAGTCGGTTTATAAGAATCTGGAAATGCTTTCGGCCGATGAATTCCGGGCCGTAGCGCGACAACTGAATATGGATATTCTGGATTTAGGCAACCAGACGAATTTCCCCGACGAGATTACTCGTTTGGGAGTCATGCAAAATCATCATATAGCCTTTGGAGGCGGAACGAATACAACCAATTACCGGGCTTCTATTGGTATGATGGATCGGAAAGAGGTGGTACAGAATAATGCTTATCAGAATTTTACCGCCAAGGTAAATCTTTCGCAGAAGGCCTTTCAGGATCGTTTCCAGTTGGATATGGGTTTGTTTGGTTCGTTGCAGAAAAACAATTACCTGACGGATGAACAAAAGACCTTCTATTCGGCAGCGACATTCAATCCGACTTTCCCAAATCATCGAAATCCGGAAACTGGTTCGTGGGATCAGATTACGAATGCCAGTCAGATCACCAATCCGTTGGCTTGGCTGGAGGTACAGGATGATGAGTCGAATGCTCACTTTAATACCCACATGAAACTCTCTCTCTTACTGAACCGGCATCTGACATTTTCGGTTTTTGGCTCGTATTCCTATAATGTCATAGAAAATTCGCAGTATTTGCCTACTTCGGTCTGGGCACACGGACAAGCTTACAAAGGGGAAAACAAGACGGAAGATTTGCTCGGGAACATGATGCTGAGCTATACCAATACCTGGGGAAAGCATAAGTTGGATGTCCTGGGATTGGCGGAAGTCCAGAAAAAGATTCTGACCGGATTTTATACCACTGTGACCAACTTTACTACCGATCAGTATGGATATAATAACTTGCAGGCTGGTGCTGTCCGCTTGTGGGAAGGAACGGGCTCGTTTTATGAATCGCCCCGGTTGGCTTCATTCCTGGCACGTTTCAATTATGTGTACGACGGGAAGTATGTCCTGACCGCCAATGCCCGTGCAGATGCTTCGTCGAAAGTAGGAGAGAATAACCGTTGGGGCTTCTTCCCTTCTACATCCCTGGCGTGGATCTTGTCGGAAGAAGGTTTTCTGAAAGATGTCTCGTTTCTGAATAATCTGAAACTGCGTGCGGGTTATGGTGTTTCTGGAAATTTAGGAGCCATTGATTCGTATAATTCTTTACAGTTGATGAAACCGAATGGGGTTGTTTCGGTAAACGGAGCACCGACTGTTACGATGGGTGTGATCCGAAATGCCAATCCCGATTTGAAATGGGAAGTGAAGCGGACGTTTAATGTCGGACTGGATGCTGGTTTCTTCCAGAATCGGCTGATTCTGGCGGCAGATTATTATCATGCTAAAACGAGTGATATGTTATATCTGTATGATGTCAGTGTCCCTCCGTTTGCTTATAATAAGCTATTGGCGAATTTAGGTTCGATGGAGAATAGTGGAGTTGAATTGGGATTAGGCATCACTCCGCTTCAGAAGAAAGATATGGAATTGAATATCAACGTGAATGTTGCCTTTCAGAAGAATAAACTGTTGTCGTTAAGCGGTATGTATAACGGGCAATATATGTCGGCCCCGCAATATACGCCGATTGCCAGTCTGAATGGAGCAGGTTTTCACGGAGGAAACAATCATATTGTATATCAGATTGTAGGAGAGTCGCTGGGCGTTTTCTATCTACCGCATTGTACCGGATTGGTAGAACAGGCCGACGGCAGTTATCGCTACGAAGTGGCGGACTTGAATGGAAACGGTGTCAATCTGGAGGATGGAGAAGACCGTTATGTGGCGGGACAAGCCACACCGAAGGCAATGCTGGGTTCAAACTTCAGTTTCCGTTACCGGAACTTCGATATCTCCCTGCAGATTAATGGGGCATTTGGACATAAGATTTATAACGGAACGGCACTGAGTTATATGAATATGGGTAGTTTCCCGGATTATAACGTTATGAAAGGTGCTCCCGAACAACGAATCAAAGACCAGACTGCTACCGATTATTGGTTGGAAAACGGAGACTATGTCAATTTTGATTATCTGACAGTCGGCTGGAATGTTCCTTTGGGGAAACTGAAGAAATATATTCGCTACTTACGCCTGTCTGCGTCTGTGAATAATTTGGCAACCATAACCGCATATTCCGGTTTGACGCCAATGATTAATAGTTCGATTGTGAACAGTACACTGGGAGTTGATGATAAACGGAATTACCCGGTGGCCCGTTCGTATTCAATCGGTTTGAATTTCCAATTTTAATGTTTGTCGGGTATGAAGAAGTTCAGTTTGTTTCTATATATAAGTAGTCTTTTCCTGTTAATGGGATGCAGTAAATTCCTGGAAGAGCATCCGCGTGATCAGATCTCGGAGGAAGAAGCTCTTGATACGCCAGCCAATATTTATCTGAATACAGTTGCTACCTTATATAATTATATAGGAGGGAATAGTGATAGTCAAGGTCTGCAAGGAACGTATCGCGGCGTGTACGACTTGAATACGTTTACGACGGACGAAGCTATGCTCCCGACACGGGGTGGCGACTGGTACGACGGTGGTTTCTGGCAAGGACTGTTCTTACATCGTTGGGGAACGAATAATTACGCAATTCAGGCAACCTGGGAATATCTGTATAAGGTAATCGTATTAAGTAATAAATCTCTGGAAATCTTACAGACTTTACAGAAACAACATCCGGAGTACGAATTATCGCCTTATTTGGCGGAAGTCCGGGCAATCCGTGCCTTATACTATTATTATCTGGTAGATCTTTTCGGACGTGTTCCGTTGGTATTGTCGTCGTCTACGCCTATGCAAGATGTTAAGCAAAGCGAACGGAGTGAGGTATTCCGGTTTATCGTGGATGAACTTCAGGTCGCATTACCCGATCTGAGTTTGGAACGAAGTAATTATCCGGGTGATTATTACGGACGGGTGACGCGCCCAGTGGCTTTTTTCCTGTTGGCTAAGCTGGCATTAAACTGCGAAGTCTATTTGCATGACCGGTGGACAACTACAGCTCGCCCGGATGGAAAGTCTATTTATTTTAAGGTTGGCGACCGTTACCTGAATGCCTGGCAAACAACGATGGCGTATTGTGATTCGCTGACAGTTTGCGGTTACCGGCTTTCTCCGGCTTATACCGATAACTTCAAAGTCTATAACGAAGGTTCGGAAGAGAACATCTTTACCATCCCGATGGATAAGAATTTATATGCAAACCAAATGCAGAATCTGTTCCGTTCCCGTCATTATAATCATGCAAAGGCGTATGGGTTGGGAGGTGAGAATGGATCGAGTGCTACCATCGAAACCCTTCAGACATTTGGTTATGGAACGGATTCTGTCGATACCCGTTTTGATGTCTGCTATTTTGCGGGAGTTGTATTCGACTTGAACGGTGATACAGTTCGGTTGGATAATGGAACGGTCTTGGAGTATCTTCCTTGGGATATTCAGCTGGATCTTTCAGGACTGGCTGCTGAGAAGACGGCAGGAGCACGGATGAAGAAATATGAAGTGGATAGTCAGGGAACGAAAGACGGGAAATTATCTGACAATGATATCGTCCTTTTCCGTTACGCAGATGCTTTGTTGATGAAGAGTGAGGCCAAAGTGAGAAATGGAGAAAATGGTGACAGCGAACTCAACGAAGTACGTCGGCGGGTAGGAATGCCGGAACGGAAAGCTACGCTTGAGAATATTCTGGCAGAACGCCAGTTGGAATTGGCTTGGGAAGGCTGGCGCCGACAAGACCTGGTTCGCTTTGGCCGGTTTACGAGGACTTATAGCAGTCGCCCGCAGTTACCGCAAGAAGAAAATGGTTATACCACTGTTTTCCCGATTCCCGATAATGTACTTACACTGAATAAACAGCTGACACAAAACCCGGGATATTAAAGAAAGACCGGGAAAAAGAGAAAAGCCCTTCGAATTTCTCCGAGGGGCTTTTCTGTGTGAGTTAATTCCACGAAAGATGTTTCGTGAAGTTTAGAACAAATCCAATTCTGCAATAGCTACTACCTGACCTCCGGCGGCGATGCGGGTGGCTTCTATTTTAACGAAGCGGGCAGAAACTGGTTGCTGGAAGTAATGCTGGCGCTTGGTTGGGTCGTTGATCAGATTTCCGAATTCAAAATCTTCTGCTTTTTTCCAACTCTTTCCGTCAGCACTGATGTAGAATACTCCTTTTTCCATCATGCCTTCTGCATTAACTGTTTGCGGTGTGTAAGCAAATCCCTTGAGTTCACGTGAAGCTCCCAAGTCGATGGTAATGGATTGATTCTTTCCGGGTTTTGACAACCAGTAAGAATAAGGTTGCTCGTCGAATGCCAAAGCTGCCTGATGATTATCGGCTTCACTGCTGGCTGATACCAATTTCCAATCCTGTTTGATCCATCCGAAACGATCCGACTGCATGGCTCCTTCCATCTCATTTAATACCGCAAAAGCTTTCACTTCTCCGTTTTCCATCTTAAACGGCTTTGTATAGGGGGTAGATGAGGTGGTCGGAGTACTGCCGTCTGTTGTATAATAAATGGTATAACCTTGACTTAAGTTCTTGGATGCATTCTCGCCATACTGATTCCATTTGAAGTTTTGTACCTTAGGCTCGATACTGACATTTCCAGATAAATCACGGATGAAATCCAACTGAGGCGGACGTGCCTGATAATGATGAGCCGTAATGGTATGGATAGCCGGATTCGCCCGGTTCTCCAGGAAGCGTACACGGATCTTGTCGGTTGTTACATCCGGGAAACGGAGGATTCGTTTGTATCCGATATTTGTAGCCTGGGCAATCTCTTTCCATTCGCCTTCTATCCAGGCATCTACTACATGTTTTTCTACTCGTTCACTATGAGAAGCAATTGCTTCCTGCAAGAGTAAACGGTTGAACGTAATAGGTTGGGGCGTTGAGATTGTGATCTCTTTCTTCTTACCATTCAGTTCCACATACGTATTTTCATCTTTATCCAAAACTTCTTCCGGACCTTTGGCTCCTTCCAACAAGTTGGTACCGTAAGTTTCGCGGATCCGTTTGCCGGCTTCCGTCAGAGAAGCTACGTCGGCTGGAGAAAAACGTCCGTCGCGATTGGGTGGAATATTCAACAGGAAGGTTGAATTGCCGCCTACAGCACGTTCGTAAATATCAAACACATCGTCGGCACTTCTTACTTTCTGGTGTGTATCGTCCCGATAGAACCAACCTTCACGGATAGAGGTATTCGTTTCTGCCTGTTGGTAATGCAGGTATTTCGCTTTATACAAAACCTCGCGGCTGCCCAGATCTGTATCCGTCATATCAACGAAAACCGTTGCTGTATCCGGATTGTGCGGATAAGTGATGACATTCCATTCGGTATCTCTTGTTTTCCCGGCTTCATTACCACACCAACGGACATCTTCCCGACCAAAGATAACAGCTTGCGGAGCCAGTTTGTGAATCAATTCTTTCCAAGCAGTATAATTATACCGCTGTCCACCTTTTCGCTTTGGATGTGCTCCGTCAAACCATACTTCATGAATAGGACCGTATTCGGTCAGCAATTCAAACAGCTGGTTGAGGAAATACTCATTGTAATCATCTACCTCAAACTCAAACTTAGTCTGGTTGGCAAACGGACGACCCGGCACTTCACGTGGGATCGTTCTTTTGGTATATTTACTCAGGTTTCCATACAGACCATCCGGACTTTCTATCTGGAATAAGTCAGCCGGAGAAAGATAAATACCTAGTTTTAGTCCATATTTCTGACAAGATGCAGATAAATCTCTCAATACATCTCCCTTCCCATTTTGGAATGGACTCGACATAATTCCATGAGTCGTATAACGACTTTGCCACAATACAAAGCCATCGTGATGCTTCACTGTCAGAATAACCATCTTCATGCCGGCAGCCTTCATGGTTTCACACCATTGGTCGGTATCCAGGTTCTTCAAGTCGAAGATTTTGGGGTCTTCCATACCTGTTCCCCATTCACGGCGGGTAAATGTATTGGGACCGAAATGGATAAACGCAATGTATTCATTATGAAGAGCAGCCAACTGGTTTTCTGTTGGAACCACATGAGCTGCCTTTTCGATAATCATTTCTTTACTGTCATTGGGCTCGATTGGAATCGTGTTTTGAAACGCCATCTGCTCTTGCTGATTTGTACCACAAGCCGTCAATAGCAACGTGGCACCCAATAAACTCCAAATAGTTCTCATGTCATTTTTGTTGTTTAGGTTTGCAATCCGTTTTTATTTGATAGAACAAAGAAAAAGAATATCAGTTATTTCTCCTAACACGAAACAGATAAAATATACTAGAATATCGACTTCTTGATTTTTTTCTGAAAAAAGTGGATTTTTTGTTCAGGGATTTTTAGGGTTGAATTGTCATATTAATGAAACGGATAAAAAACAGATGGATTACGAATTATTACAACGATATATTGAAGGACGAGTAACGGCAAAAGAAGCGGAACAAGTTGTCGATTGGCTGGATGCGGATGAAGCGCATGTGAAAGAGTTCATGGCTTTACATAAAGCATTCGACATCTCCGTGATGAACCAGTCGGCTGCTCAAACACTTCGGAAACGGGCAAAGCAAATAAAGCTTCGTTCGATAGGAGTCGAACTCGTCAAGATCGCAGCTGTGATCTTACTGGTATTGGGGATTCAATACGGATGGGAGTTCAGACAGTCAGAACAAGATACGGAAGAACGACCCCTGTACCAAACTTTATATGTACCAGCTGGGCAACGCGCAGAACTGATGTTGCCGGATAGTACGAAGGTATGGCTGAATGCTCATTCCAAATTGGTTTATCCACTTTCTTTTCAGAAAGAAACTCGGTCGGTGGAACTCTCTGGAGAGGCTTATTTTGAAGTCCGCCGGAATGAAAAAGTGCCATTTGTTGTAAAAACTTCGAAAGTAGATGTAAAAGTGTTGGGAACAGAATTTAATGTTTCGGCCTATGAAGAAGAAGCCGACTTTGAAGTAGCTTTATTAAAAGGGAGTGTCTTACTGGAATCATCAAGGTTGCGGGAACCTCATTCGATGAAACCGGGAGAGATGGTGTATTTCAAGGACGGGCAATATTATTCGGGACTTATTCAGAATCTGGATTATTTCAAATGGAAAGAAGGTTTGATCTGTTTTCAGGATGAACCAATTTACAAGATTATGGAAAAGCTGTCTTTATATTTTGATGTGAAGATACGACATCAGAATCAAGCCTTTTTGAAGGAACGTTATACGGGAAAGTTCCGGAGCAAAGACGGTGTGGAACAGGTGTTGAAGGTTTTACAGATGGAACATCATTTCCGTTATGTAAAGGATAACGAACAGAATGTAATAACAATAAAATAAAGTGCCTATGGATAAATGAAAGAACAAAACATGAAGCCGGGTAATGCTGCCACATAACCCGGCTCAAAAAAGTCAGTATTCTGACACTAACGGGAATTAAATCGAATACCAACAAATTAATTGCTACAAAGTTATGAATAAAAAGTTGATCAAGGTATCAAATGCCTTGTCGTTAACCGAATTTAAGCACATTTTTAAAGTGATGAAGTTAACCTCATTATTTGGAGTACTATGTGTTTCTTCGGCCTTTGCTGTGAATGTAAACTCACAAAGTCTGCGGGTAAATATCCATGCGAACCAGAAGCAGGCGAAAGAAGTCATCAAGCAAATCGAAGAACAGACAGATTATCTGTTTGTCTATAATCATGACAAAGTAAATCTGAATAACACTGTGACGATCCAGGCAAACAACGAAACGGTTGCCGAAGTGTTAAACCAAATGTTTGCTGGAACAGACATTATTTATGCCATGCAGGGAAATAACATCCTGTTGATGCAGAAAGATGCTGTAGTTCAACAATCCGGAAAAGTTGTTACCGGAACCATCGTTGATCCATCTGGTATGCCTGTGATTGGTGCTAATGTAATGGTAAAAGGTACCACCAACGGAACTATTACCGATATGGATGGTAAGTTCTCATTGGAAGTAGAAGAAGGAGCCACCTTGCAAATCTCTTATATCGGTTATGCCAACCAGGAAATAAAAGTAGGAAACCAAAAAACATTGTCCATAGCTTTAAAAGAAGATGCTGAGGCTTTGGATGAAGTTGTAGTTGTGGGGTATGGAACACAGAAAAAGGTGAATTTGACTGGGGCGGTAAATGTTATATCTGATAAGGATTTAAAGGATCGTCAGTCTTCAACTGTTTCACAATTGTTGCAGGGGGCATCTCCTGGTCTTGATTTTGACATAGGAACACAGGATGGTTTTGAACCGGGAGCTACGATGAATATCTCTATTCGCGGAATGGGTTCATTGAATGGTGGCTCACCTTATGTTGTAATTGATGGTTTTCCTGGTGACTTGAATAACTTGAATTCAGATGATATAGAGTCTATCTCGGTCTTAAAAGACGCTGCGGCATCCGCTATTTATGGAGCAAGAGCGCCCTACGGAGTGATATTGGTCACTACGAAGAAAGCTAAAAAAAACGAGAAAGTGAGTGTCTCTTATACGGGAAATTTGATTGTTAAGACTGCTCAGAAACTTCCGGAAAGCTTGGATTCTTACACTTGGACACGTATCTTGAATGAGGCAGGTGATAATATGGGAGGGCATCCGTTTAGCGATGAGACGATAGAACGGGTAATCGCCTTTCAAAAAGGAGATTTTGAGTATATTAAGAATTCAATTCCGGATTGGCCGGCGGAAGCTACTCATTTTGGAGCGATGCCTGAAGGCGATGTTTGGAATAATGCAAATTTGAATTACGCGAATACGGATTGGTGGGACATCTATTTTGGAAATAGCGTAAATCAGAAACATGATATCTCTTTGCAAGGAGGCTCGGATAAGGTATCGTATTATTTCTCGGCAGGCTATGTGGATGATAATAGTGTGTTGAATTTTGGTACAGACTATTTTAAACGAATCAATACGCTTGGGAAAATAAATGTCTCTATTACCGATTGGTGGGATTTTGGTTATGAGAGTCGATTTACAAAGAAGATTAGAGAAAAACCTAATATGACAAAAGAAGGAGATTATTCGTTCATGTATCGTCATATTTCTAGAAATTATCCAATTACCCCTTTATATGATGGTTATGGTAATTATATGTTTGAATCTCATATCCCTTCCATAGAATCGGGTACGGATAAACAAGATGATATAGATTTATGGAATAATTTTCTAATGGAAATTCGCCCTTTGAATGGTTGGAAAATAAATGCAGATTTTGCTTATAATACTTATAACCAAGAAATTTCAGAAGTAGAAAAATCTATAATTATATATGACATCAATAACAATCCGTATGTACATGGTGTTAGTATTCCGAACAATTTAACGAGAAGAAAGTATATAAAGAAATATTGGACAACTAATATTTATTCTTCTTATAATTTTAATATTAAAGAGGAGCATGATTTTACAGTTTTAGTTGGTATGCAGTTTGAGAAGGGAAATGAATCTTGGTTACAAGGTTATAAAACTGATTTGATATCAGAAAATGTCCCTTCTTTTCCTACAGCTACTGGTGATGCAGTATTGACTGAGGCCTTAGCACATAACGCTACGGAGAGTTATTTCGCCCGGTTGAATTATAATTATAAAGAGAGGTATTTATTTGAGGCGAATGTTCGGCGGGATGGTTCTTATGTATTCCGAAATGGCAGACGTTGGGGAACTTTCCCTTCTTTCTCCGTGGGATGGAATTTACATAATGAGCCTTTTTGGGAAAATGTAGGACGGTATGTGAATTCGACAAAAATCCGTGCCTCTTGGGGACAGTTAGGAAACCAGAATATTAGTCCGTACAGTGATTTGGCGTTGATGCCAATATCCGCGGATAAATTGAATTGGATATTTGGATATGGCTCTACACGGCCTATTGGATATACTTCAGCTCCAGCTTTGATTAATAGGAACTTGACATGGGAGACCGCTACGACAACTAATGTCGGTTTGGATTTATCATTCTTGGATAATCGGTTAAGTACTACTGCCGATTGGTTTGAGCGGCGGACTACCGATATGGTTGGACCAGCGGAGGCTGTACCCGGCGTGATTGGAGCGGATGTGCCTAAGGAGAATAACGCTACGTTACGAACCCGGGGTTGGGAGGTTAGCTTGAATTGGAAGCATGCGTTGGCGAATGGTCTGTCTTATAATATCGGTGTAAGCTTATATGACTATCGCTCTGTCGTTACCAAATATTTCAATCCTACGGGAACACTATCAACTTGGTATGAAGGAGCAGAGGTTGGTGATATTTGGGGATATACCGTGTATGATCTGTACCGGACGCAAGAGGAGGTGGATTCTTACGTATCCAAGGTGGATTTGACCCATATCGCGGCGAACTGGAACACGGGAGATTTGAAATACGAGGATATTAATGGGGATGGTAAAGTAAATAATGGAGCTAATACGATAGGAGATCATGGGGATATGTCCATTATCGGGAATGATCAGCCCCATTATCAATATACGATTAGCGGAGGTGTATCGTATAAAGGTTTCGACTTCTCCATGCTTTGGCGAGGTGTGGCTAAGAAGGATATGTATTTCTATCGTATGTCGAATATCTTTTGGGGATTTACTAATGGTTGGTGGGAGTCTTGCCTGACTCCGGATCATTTAGATTATTTCAGGGATCAGCCTGGAACGAGATATAGTGGTTTATATGAGGGCGATGCAAATATAAATACGGACGCTTATTGGCCGCGTCCTTATTTGAATGATACGGAGGAGGCTAAAAATAAGAATCACGCGAATACCAGATATTTGCAAAATGCGGCTTATTTGCGTTTGCAAAATGTACAGTTGGGCTATAGCTTCCCGAAGAGCATCACCTCGAAACTTCATTTACAGAAGCTCCGGATTTATTTTTCGGGAGAGAACCTGCTTACATTCTCTAAATTGCCAAATGGTATAGACCCCGTTGCTCCGGTAGGTTTTCCGGAAGGAGGTTCTGGAAACTATATGGGGACAGCAGGCTCTGGACGTTTAACGTATGGAGCTGACCGAATCTATTCCGTGGGTTTAACAGTGACTTATTAATTAATTAATTTGTAGAGTTATGAAAAGAATCTTATTATCTATATTTTTGTTAGGAGCCTTCTGCTCTTGTGAGGATTTTATAGATTTGCAGCCGTTGGATCAAGTTACGATGGATGATTATTGGAGTACTGCGACAGAGTTGGAGTATTATACGAGGCAGTTTTATCCGGCTTTTTGTTCTCAATCACAGATGTTGGATATGGCTTTCGATAGTGACGATATGATCAATGGTAGTCCGAGTGTTATATTAGATGGTACTCGAACCAAAACTACTGGTAGTTGGATGGGAGAATGGGCGAATATCCGTAAAGTGAACCTTTTTTTCGAGAATTATTCAAAATGCGAGAGCGCTTATAAGGATTATAAACAATATTTAGGAGAGGCTTATTTCTTTAGGGCTTGGTTTTATTTTGACTTGTTAAAGAAATATGGCGATATACCTTGGTATTCCAAGGTGATAGAGTTAGAGGATCAAGAAGCTTTGATGCGTCCCCGGGATTCGCGAATATTGATCGCCGATTCTATTATATCTGATTTGGACAATGCGATTGCACATCTTAATTTAAGGAAGGATGTAGGAAATAATCGAATTAATAAAGAAGCGGCATTAGCTTTTAAAACAAGGGTTGCTTTATATGAGGGGTCTTGGCAAAAGTACCACGCTAATACGGCGTTTGGAACATCGGATGCTGATCCTAATAAATATTTTAGGGCTTGCATAGAAGCGGCCGAGGAATTAATGCGGGGTGATTATCAGGTAGGACTGTATAGTACAGGTAATACGGAAGACGATTATTTTCATCTTTTTGGATTTGATAATATGTCGGATGTCAATGAGGTGCTTTTATACAAAGCATTTAATGCGACAGAGGGTGCTGGTAATAAAACTCAAAGTTATGTTACCTATAATAATGAGTCCAAGGGAATAACTTGGGATTTAGTTTCCTCTTATTTAGATAAAAATGGCGATCTGTATGACTATTTGAATGTGGCGGAAAGTGTAAAAGGGAATGATTTCCTAACCAAAATTGCAGAAGATTGTGATCCTCGATTAAAATCAACGATCTGGATACCAGGAGATTTAATGGCAGCTGAAACTGGGGCTTATTTTACGGGTCCTACAATTGACGGGGGCGCTTTGCAGTTATGTACAACCGGATTTCAGGTAAAGAAGACGGCTAACCCAGAATCTCAAGCTGCGGGAAGGTCTTGGGAAGTTCAAAGCGAGACAGGATTGATAATCTTACGTTATGGTGAGGTACTATTGAATTATGCGGAGGCTAAATATGAATTGGATAAGGTGGTCACTTATGATGTGTTAAACTTACTGCGTCAGAGAGTGGGTATGCCTGATTTTAAGATCCACTCACAGAGCTTGGACAAAAATTGGGTGGATTATGGGTATCCGGTGTCGGATGAGCTTTATGAGATCCGGAGAGAAAGACGTGTTGAATTAGCATTGGAGGGACAAAGGGACGAAGATTATATGAGATGGGCCGCTTGTGCCTTATTTAAGAATAAACGTCCGAAAGGTTATCCCGTGGATTTGAACCAATATCCAGACTTCGCCTCGAAAGTTGATGAGAATGGATTGCTTGATTATTTTAAAACTGTTATTCCGGATGGTTATCAGTTTCGGGAGAATCAAGATTATTTGTGGTCGATTCCACAAGATGAATTAACACTAAATCCAAATTTGAAACAAAATCCTGGTTGGTAAATTTTAATAAAAATATTATGAGAGAATGTAATGTATTTTGTGTTACTTTGTTAACATTAGCATTAGTAAGCCTTGGCATAAAGGCAAATAGCAAAGAAAATGGAAGTATAGAGCCTTTGAGAAGGACTTCCGAATACACAGTAGCTGCCTACATCTGGCCATCATGTCATGACGATCCGATGGGAAGAGAGGTGTTGTGGCCGGATGGTACGGGTGAGTGGGAGATTATCAAGAAAGGAAATCCTCGTTTTCCCGGTCATTATCAGCCGAAGGTCCCATTGTGGGGATATGAATTGGATAATGACCCGAAAGTGATGGAGCGTTGGATTGATTTGGCTACCGATCATGGTGTTAATACATTCATCTTTGATTGGTACTGGTTTAATAACGGACCATTCCTGGAGAGTTGCTTGAATGACGGCTTCCTGAAAGCTCCGAATAACCGGAAGATGAATTTCTATATTATGTGGGCAGATCATGATGTGGCTCGTAATTATTGGAATGTGCATCGGTATAAGGATGACGATTCCCGGTTATGGAACGGGGCTATTGATTGGCCTAACTTCAAGATTGTGGTACAGCGGGTGATAGAGCAATATTTCAAACAACCTAATTATTATAAGATAAAGGGCGAACCGGTATTCTCTGTTTTCAGTTTGGATAATTTGATCAAGACGTTCGGCTCTTTGGAGGAAACCTGTAAAGGGCTGGATTATTTCCGGACAGAAGTAAAAAAAGCCGGTTTCCCAGGTTTGCATATTCAGTTAATGACAGGAGGAGAGCCGAATGATCATTTCTTAAACCAGATAAAGGCTTTAGGAATTAGTAGTTTGACGTTGTATAACTGGGGCGGACCGCATCCGGAAGATTATATCCAATGGGGTACTGAAGCTTTTGAACGTCTGGAAAAATGGAGTGAGGCTGTTTCCATTCCTTATTTCCCCAATGCTTCAATCGGCTGGGATGATACACCTCGTTTTCCTCATAAGACGCAGAAGGATGTGGTTCATTTTAACCAGTCGCCCAGATCTTTTGCTGCCTTTCTTCAGAAAGCGAAGGAATATTGCGACAATCATCCTGAGCAACCTAAGTTAATAACCATTTATGCATGGAATGAGTGGGTAGAAGGTGCTTATCTTTTACCGGATGTAAAATATGGTTTTGATTACATCCAGGCGGTTAAAGAGGTTATGGTCGATAAGAAGTATGAGGCTTATAAGAAGAAATGATATTATGCCAGGTTTTCTAAAAGTCTTGATAGAATCTTCAAATACTCATCAACTTCTCCCTTCCTCAACCAACAGCCGGTATTGCTGTGCATGTCTCCGCCAACAGGAAGACAGAGGCTGAGACATGGATAGCTCCGGTCTTCGGGATTTTGTTTCTCTCCATAGATCCAGGTTTCATCAGGCAGGGCGTCGTGAAGAAAGACACAAGGTAGTTCTGACTCCTGAATGGATGAGATAATTTGATAGGCTGTGAGGAGATCGAAGCCACGGTCGTTTTCGATAGAGAAGGAAACGGAGTCGTCCCAACCTTCATTCGTGACGTCCAGTACAATGATGGCTGAAGGATGCCAAGTCTGCTGGCTGCACCAGCGCTTGACTTCTTGTGCACCTCTGGATTCGATCTCTTCATCTCCGGTAAAGGCGATCAGTACATGGTCGCCTATTTTATTTTCCAGCATCAACTGGAGCAAGGCTGTATTGGTCGCACTGTTGTCGAATGTCCCTTTCCAATGCGTATCAGTTTCCTCGCAGAAACAATGGGTGTACACCGTATCGATGTGAGAGGAAACGAGTAACCGGGCTTTTGCAGGAGTAACACCTTTCTTTCCATAGATGAGAGTCAGCTTTCCAGCATACAATAGTTCATAAGAAGACTCATGCAGTAGACTTTTGATCCGTTCCAACCGATTGGTTCGGGTAAATACCTCGCCGTTATCTTGACTTTCTACCGTCAGTTGTTGTAATAATTCAGAATAAGTCATATCAGTTGTATTTATCGGTTGAACAGATGTTGGATAGCCGCAATCGGATGATAAAGAAGCATACGTGGACCGCTGAAGCGCATTACTTCACGCATCTTTTCCCGCATGGCCGGCTTATAGCAATGGATCGGACATTTCTGGCAGGTTGTCTTGTTTTCGCCGAAAGGGCAACGGTCCAAGCGTGCGTAAGCATAATCCAATAAAGCTTGGCAACTTGGGCATAATTCGGTATTGCCTTCTTTCTTCCGGCAATATAATTTAACCATGATCGTGACGATCTGTTTTTCTTTCTTAATACGCGACATTTTTGCCATACGGTAATAAACACAATCTGTTGAATCTTCTCTATCTTTGCCGCAAAATTAGAAAACCTTATGGCTTCTTCAAAAGAAATGACGGTTGGAAAGCCGTTAACGCTCATTTTTAGTTTTACGTTGCCGTTGTTGCTGGGGAATGTATTGCAACAGACTTATTCGTTGATTGATGCGGCAATTGTTGGAAAGTTTTTAGGTATTAATGCTTTGGCCTCCGTTGGTGCAAGTACTTCTGTTGTTTTTCTGATCTTGGGTTTTTGTAACGGTTGCTGTTGTGGTTTCGGTATTCCGGTTGCGCAGAAGTTTGGAGCACGTGATTATGAGACGATGCGCCGTTATGTGGCTGTCAGTTTGCAATTGGCGGTTGTCATGTCTATCTCTGTTGCTCTTATAACCAGTCTTTTCTGTTCGGATATTCTGCGGATTATGCAGACGCCCGAGAATATATTCAAGGATGCTTATCTGTATCTGTTGGTTACGTTTATCGGTGTGCCGTGTACCTTCTTCTATAATTTGCTGGCCAGTATTATCCGGGCCTTGGGAGACAGCAAGACACCTTTTTATTTCCTGATGTTTTCAACTGTCCTGAATGTGCTGTTGGATTTGTTTTGTATCCTGGTGTTGGGATGGGGCGTATTGGGAGCCGGTGTGGCAACTGTTGTTTCGCAAGGTGTGTCGGCCGTGCTGTGCTATTTTTATATGTACCGTCATTTCCCGATTATCCAGGGAGATAAGAACGATCGGAAATTCCGTTCGAGACTGGCGGGACATTTATTGGGGATTGGTGTTCCGATGGGATTACAATTCTCGATTACAGCGATTGGAAGCATTATGCTGCAAAGTGCGAATAATGCGTTGGGTACGGCTTGTGTAGCAGCCTTTACGGCAGCGGCTCGTGTCAAGATGTTCTTCTTGTGTCCGTTTGAAAGTCTGGGTATTGCAATGGCTACCTATGTCGGGCAGAATTATGGGGCAGGCAAGCCAGAGCGGGTTTGGCAAGGGATCAAATCCAGTACCGGCATGATGCTGGTTTATGCTGTGTTTACATTTGTCGTTCTGATGTTAGGAGCTCGTCAGATCCTTTATTTGTTTGTTGATCCGAGTGAAACAGAGATATTGAAAGACGCGATCCTGTATGTACATGTTACGGCTGTCTTTTTCCCCTTGGTGGGTATTTTGTGTATTCTGCGTTATTCCATCCAAGGAGCCGGATTTACGAATCTGGCGATGTTTTCGGGTGTAGCCGAAATGATCGCCCGTACAGTCGTCAGTTTGTTGGCCGTTCCGGTATGGGGTTATATGGCGGTTTGCTTTGGCGATTCGACTGCCTGGCTGGCTGCCGATTTATTCTTGGTTCCCGCTTTTTACTATGTGTATAAGAAGATCAAACTGCTACGGATTGCCTCAGAAAGCTGAGACTTTCCTCTTCTGCGGGTGACTTAGAAGGAGATGGGCCGGTGATGGCTGAAGAGATTACGGCTGGACGATTTATGCCTTGGTTTCTTCTTTTTTAGGTGCTTAGTTGATGCGGAAAAGAAGTTTTTTTATATGTTAGTTGTTTTATTGTTTAATATTTAGTAGTATTGCGATCAACTAATATCATGTCTATATGAAACCATTTATTGTATTCTGTATTATTCTTCTGACTTTAACGGCTTGTAAGAGACAAAAATCGGAAGAGGCTGTTTCTCCATCTGATTTATATGAATTGTCTTCAACCGGGAAAATGAAATCGTTTGCGTTAGATTCGGAAACGCGTTATAATGGCTTTTATTTGTATGTATTTGAAGATGGCGGAAAAGAATATTTGTCCTTTCTTAATTACCGGACGAATCAACTGTTGTTTTATGATGTAAGAACCTGTGATTTCCTTTTTAAAGTGGATTTGGATAGCGAAGGGCCAAATGGAGTTACGACTCTTTCTGGTTATTACATACAGGATTTTAATAATATATATGTTTCTTCGTATGCTTATCCCGGTTTGATGAAAGTAGATACCAATAAGTGCATTGTTCAAAAGATACCGTATGGCAAGACTGATGAAGGTTATCAGGTGGTTCCGTCATATACGCCATCTTCCCATCCTTATGTGCCTCCAGTTCAAATTGGAGACAAGTTGTATATCACGCAAACAATGGCTAATCATATTTATCCAAGTGAGAAGACGCCGGTTAGTGTAGCCATTGATACGGTCTCAAAGGAATGTTGTTTATTACCATTTACTTATGGAGATGTGTTTACAAAAGAACAGATGGAGAATGCCCAGTCGGCTTGTAGCCGAATTTGGGATGGGAAACATTTTATTTATTCGTTTCAGATGAATCCGGATGTATTCGTAACGACAGAAGATCATCAACAGGTAAAGAGAGTACATGTCCCAAGTAAATATATAGAGGCTATTTCATTTAATCCACTTCCTCGTGATCAGAAGAAAGGTCCGAAAGTTAGTTTGGAAGTGGCTCGTTATGGAGACTTGGTCTATGATCCGTATCGTAAGGTTTATTATCGTTTTGCTTATCCTGCGGTAGAACTTGCTGATGAGGTGGATTGGCTGGGACGAGCTGTGTATGGTCGAAAAAAGTGTTCCATAATCATCTTGGATGAAGATTTTTCGATAAAAGGAGAAACTTTATTGCCGGAAGAAGTATATAATACGTATGTTTATTTTATAAACAAAGATGGGCTTTATATCAGCAAAGATTATCAAATGAATTATGATCAGTCAGAAGATTTCATGACTTTTGAGCTATTTGACTTGAATACTCATTGACATAAAAATCATTTGAATTTAGTATAGAGCCATTTCATGCCTAGGAATGTTTTTAAAAGACGCCGGCTTTTATCCAAAAGACGTCGGGAATTGCTGAAAAGCCGGCGTCTTTTGAAACAAAACCAACGAGGGTTAAAAACAATCCCCGTTGGTTTTATTTTTGATATTCGTTTGTTTTGAAATCGATACTTCTGATATATCTTCTTTTTCTGAAAATATCTTTCACTTTTGGTGTATATTGTTGTTTACCAAACAGATACCGTGATTCAAGCGGTTTATAGCTTACTCATCCGTTTGGGAGAGCCATGCCATGAACAGCCCAGACAGAATACTTCTGAAAGATCAAATCCTTCGGTGGATGCTTCCGGATTCTTCGGGACAACCTGGCCATCGGTAGTAACGTAAACCAGTAATCGTTCGCCAGCTTCGTTCTTTACATACATAGCGGCGATTTTACATTGAGGACAAAGTAATTTACGCATTGCGATCGTGAGTTCTTGGGGTTGAGTTATTTCTTAAATACAAGATAAACGGCTGCTACCAGAAACAGGAATGCCAGCGCATGATTCCATTTGAAAGATTCTCCTTTGAAGGCAATGGTACTGAAAACAACGAAAACAACCAGCGTGATGACCTCCTGAATAACTTTCAACTGGATCAAGCTGAACGGACCACCATTGTCGCGGAAACCGATACGGTTGGCAGGAACCTGAAAACAATATTCGAAGAAAGCCAGGAACCAGCTGAAAAGGATAACACCCAGCAACGGAAGATGTTCGAACCAACTGAATTGCTGTTTCATTTTCAAATGCCCGTACCAGGCGCATGTCATGAAGATGTTGGAAATAACCAACATCGCAATAGTAAGAAATGCTTGCATATTATTGTTTATTTTTCTGAGGTAAATAATCGGTTTGTATATTCGTCATGCTGCCCCACAAGCTGTACCGGGCTTCGGGATTGATCTCTTCCATTCGTCGGAGCAATTCTTTCATGTCACTCCGGCTGGAAGCTGTTTCGTAGGGGCAGTTCTTGATTTGTTTGCGGTAAGAACGCCAGGCAGCCACGGCTGTCAGTTCTTTTTCGCTGACCAGACAAAGCGGACGGATGATTTCCATCTCGAATTTACTCATCTTTAGTTTCGGCGGCATGGTTCCGAATGCTCCCTGATGCGTCAGGTTCATCAGCAGGGTTTCCAGGATGTCGTCCTGGTGATGGCCTAAAGCAATCTTGTTGCATCCGTGGGCTTTGGCTATTTCGAACAAAGCCTTGCGGCGCATCCAGGAACAGAGAAAACAAGGCGACTTCCGTTTGTCGGTAGAAGCATCGAAACTGGTTTCATGCAAGACGAAAGGGATATCGTATTGGGCTGCCATCTGGCGCAGATAATCCGTATCCGAATGATAGGGGATATTGGTCATGACAATATGCGCCACCACCAACGAGAATCGAGGCTGGAAGATACGGGAACGACGTCCCAAGAATTCTACCAATGCCAGTGAATCCTTTCCTCCCGACAGACCGATCAATATTTTGTCGCCTTCGGCTATCAACTGATATTCCCGGATTGCCTTCCTGATTTTCTCTTCCACTTTCAGAAAGAGCCGTTCTTCTTCTGTTCGTTTTGCCATATTTCCAAATAACGGCACAAAGATAGAACAAAACACAATTTTATGATTATCTTTGAAGCTGGAATATATTATAAAAGATAAGAAAGTGATGAAACCGTTCGTAACAAAACTGCTTTATACTTTGGGGGTAACTGTTCTTTGCGGCCAGTTGCAGGCTCAGAGTCTGGACCAAGCCAAGAAATTATACAATGAAGGACAGTATGCCGAGGCAAAGCCCGCTTTTGAGAAACTGATCAAACAATCGCCCAGTAATTCTTCGTATAATCTGTGGTACGGAGTATGTTGCTATGAAACGGGCGACTTGACTGCGGCTGAGAAACACCTCTCGTTTGCCGTGAAACGCAAAGTTATCGAATCGTTCCGTTATTTGGGGGAAGTTTATTATAAGACGTATCGTTTTGAAGATGCAGTCGATATGTATGAACAGTATATCGAGTGGCTGGAAAAGAAGAAACGGGATACGGAAACTGCCGAATTACGCCTGGAAGTATTGGAAGATGCCAAGCGTATGATGGAAAAGGTCGAGAACATACAGATCATTGACAGTGTAGTGGTGGATAAAGAGGATTTCCTTTCTGCTTATACCTTGAGCGAAGAGAGCGGTTCGCTTACTTCGTACAATTCATTCTTTGATAAGGCGGGAATCTCTTCTTCTGTCTATATGAATCAGAAAGGGGATAAGATCTATTATGCTCATCCGACAGACGAGAATCATTATTGCCTGTTTACCCAGTCTCGCCTGATGAACCAGTGGGCCGACGAGAAGCAGTTGCCGATGAATATCAACAGTACAGCCGATGACAATTATCCGTTTGTCCTTTCTGATGGTGTTACGATGTATTTTGCTTCACAAGGAAATGGCTCTTTGGGTGGCTATGATCTGTTTGTGACACGCTACAATATGAATTCGGATTCATACCTGGCTCCCGAGCGACTGGGTATGCCTTTCAACTCGCCTTATAATGATTACATGATTGTCTTTGATGAGGTGAAGAATCTGGGATGGTTCGTTTCCGATCGTTTCCAGCCGGAAGGACAAGTTTGTGTCTATCTGTTTATCCCGAATGAGAATCATGACCGGGTGGAGACAGAAGATGTGGAAGTGAAACGTGCCAGAGCGGTCGTACGCTCTATTCGGGATTCTTGGGTAGCCGGAGAAGACTATTCGGAACTGATACAGTTGGCACATCAGGAAATTCCGTATGGAAAGAAGGAAATCGAGAAGGATTTTGACTTTGTCATTCAAGATAACAAGATTTATTACACGTGGGATGAAATAAAATCTCCGGAAGCTAAGTCTATTTATCAGAAAGTTGTATCTTTAAAGCAGCAGATTACTGCAGATGAAAAGAAGCTGGCTTCTTTGCGCCAGGATTATACCAAGAATCCGGGAAAGAGAGAAAAACTGAAGGAAACCATTTTAGCTTTGGAGGCTAAACTGGAAGCTTCGATCCCTCAGGTGGAAGAGCTGGAAAAACAGGCGCGTAATGCGGAAGTTAGTTTCTTGAAGAAATGATTCGGGAACTTAGTAGAATTAATCGATAAGGATATGATCACTCAACTTATTATTCTGGTATTCGTGATGCTGGCGGCAGTTTTGTTGGGATTGGCGGAAATATTTTTCCTGCCCGGATTGACGTTGGCCGGTATCGGTGGCGTTTTGTTCGCTACCGGAGGTTTGTATTGGGCTTATAGTATGGGTATGCTTGTCGGAAATATTACGCTGATTGTTTCGGCTGTCGTTTTCGTGATTGGTTTTGTGTGGCTGATGCGTTCCCGTTCACTGAATAAATTGGCTTTGCATACAGATGTGGATTCTCGTCTGGAATCCAGTCGTGATCTGGGAATTAAGGAAGGAGATGAAGGAATTGCTCTTTCCCGGTTGGCTCCGATCGGAAAAGCCCAGTTCGGCGACATTACGGTGGAAGCCAAGTCAGAGACCGAATTTATTGATGAAAAAACGCCGGTTGTCATTGTGCGCGTAGAAGGCTACAATGTCATTGTCCGGCGGAAAGAATAGATTATAAATGTTTAAATGTATATACGATGATGGACACAACATTTCCTTTGGTAGTTGCTGGTGCAGTCATCCTGCTGCTGGCCATTTTCTTTTATTATGTGCCGTTCCTGCTTTGGATTTCGGCGAAAGTTTCGGGGGTGAATATCTCTTTGCTTCAGTTGTTTCTGATGCGAATCCGTAAGGTACCTCCTTATATTATTACGCAAGCTATGATCGAGGCTCACAAAGCCGGACTGAAAACGCTTACCCGTGATGAATTGGAAGCACACTACTTGGCGGGTGGTCATGTAGAGAAAGTGGTACATGCCCTTGTCTCTGCCTCGAAAGCCAATATCGAATTGACATTTCAGATGGCTACAGCTATTGATTTGGCAGGACGTGATGTATTTGAAGCCGTACAGATGTCGGTCAATCCGAAGGTCATCAATACACCTCCGGTAACAGCCGTGGCAAAGGATGGTATCCAGTTGATTGCCAAAGCCCGTGTGACGGTACGTGCGAACATCAAGCAATTGGTGGGTGGTGCCGGTGAAGAAACGGTCTTGGCACGTGTAGGTGAAGGTATCGTTTCGTCGATCGGTTCTTCAGAATCTCATAAATCTGTATTGGAAAATCCGGATTCCATTTCGAAGCTGGTATTACGGAAAGGCTTGGATGCCGGAACTGCTTTTGAGATTCTGTCTATTGATATTGCTGATATTGATATAGGTAAGAACATCGGAGCGTATCTGTTGATGGATCAGGCACAGGCTGATAAGAATATTGCTCAGGCTAAAGCCGAGGAACGTCGTGCAATGGCCGTTGCTTTGGAACAGGAAATGAAGGCGAAAGCCCAGGAAGCCCGTGCCAAAGTGATCGAAGCAGAAGCGGAAGTACCGAAAGCGATGGCAGAAGCTTTCCGTTCGGGTAACCTTGGGGTGATGGATTATTATCGGATGAAGAATATCGAGGCTGATACATCCATGCGCGATGCGATTGCCAAACCGGCTTCAACCACTTCATCTACTAAACCGCTGAAAGAATGATAGCTCCTTCTGAATTAATTATCAATGCGGATGGAAGTGTATTCCATCTGCATGTCAAACCGGAACAGTTGGCCGACCGGGTGATATTGGTTGGCGATCCTGCTCGGGTATCGTTGGTTGCCTCCTTCTTCGATACAAAGGAGTGTGAGGTATCCAGCCGTGAGTTTCATACGATTACGGGTACGTATCAGGGAAAACGAATTACCGTAGTATCACATGGAATAGGAACGGACAATATTGATATCGTCCTGACCGAACTGGATGCGTTGGCAAATGTAGATTTCCAGACACGGACTATAAAACCGGATTTCCGTCAGTTGTCTTTGGTACGTATCGGAACAAGCGGAGGTTTGCAGCCGTTTACGCCTATCGGTTCGTATGTAGCAGCAACCAAGTCGATCGGGTTCGATGGCGTCTTGTATTTTTATGCCAATAATGAGCAAGTGCGTGATAGAGACTTTGAGCAGGCACTAAAGGAACAATTGGATTGGAAATTGGATCGGATCATGCCTTATGTAGTATCGGCCGATCCGTCGTTGGTTGAACAGATCTGTCAGGATGATGTAATTCATGGTGTGACCATTGCCGCCAATGGATTCTATGGTCCACAGGGACGAAAAGTACGTTTGGCTTTGGCTGATCCGGACTTGAATCATAAAATAGAATCATTCCATTGGGATAAGTATCAGATTACGAACTTCGAGATGGAAAGTTCGTCGCTGGCTGGTCTGGCTGCTCTGATGGGACATCGTGCGATGACAGTTTGCTGTATTATTGCTGATCGCCTGGGCGGTAAGATGAATACGGAATATAAAGGTTCGATTCCTGATTTGATCCGTAAGGTCTTGGATCGGATTTGATGGAAGAGATTTTTTATAACGGTTGTGTTTTGCACACAGCATTTTTGGGGAGACACGGAGTTTGATAGATTGACAAAGATCTATGAAGCTTTGTGTCTCTGTATTTTTGTGTAATCGTATAGAACTTACCAGCGTTGGTAAATATACGGGAGAATACCCGGTCGCTTTCCAACGCTGGAAAGTACCATTAGACGGATTTCCCGGAAAGGAAATCTAAGAACACAAGTTGATAGGCTGGTATGCTATTTGTTTTTCTTCTGCTTGATCTTTTGCAGGTCACGGATAACAGTCATATCCATGATGTCGCTGTAAACCTCGGTTGTACGGATACTTTGATGACCGAGAAGTTTTTGCACGGTGGTTAGTTGTACGCCATTGTATAGAAGAATGGTAGCGCAAGTGTGTCGGGCAGTGTGGAATGAAATGTGTTTATATACTTTTACTTTCTGTGCCAGCTGTTTCAGTTGCTTGTTTGTGGCAGAATTACTGGTCGTGGAAAGTCCGAATAAAGAAGACTTGAAATTCCGTTTACAGTACTTCTTGAAAATCTCAATCGGTTTTCCGTCGAAAAGCATGTAAATAGGCAGCTTGATAGTCACTCCGGTTTTCAGACTTTTGAAGATCAGCCACCATTTCCCGTCAATGAGGTGGAAGTTATCTTTTTGAAGCCGGGTAATATCCGAGAATCGTAATCCGGTATAACAACTGAAAAGGAACATGTCACGGCAACGACTTTTCCCGATACATGAACGGGAAGGATAATTTTCAATCCTTTTGAGCTCGTCAGGCGTGAGGTGGTTACGGTTCGGAACCTGAGTCTTGATCTTGTATTGCCGGAACGGATACTGTTTCAAGTTGATCAGATCTTTGTTGATGGCCGTGTTGATGTGCCGCTTTAGTTGCTTCATGTGTTTGGCAATGGTGTTTTTGTGGTATGCCAAAGATTCCATGTACGCCTCAAAATCGCAGACAAATTGATAATTGATGTCTTTGAAGCAGATACCCGGCCGGAACCGTCGGAGGAGATTAATGGTTGATTCATGGTTCTTCCGGGTTGATACTTTCATTTCATGGCTTGTGATTTCCTGTTTGATGAAAGCGATGAAAGACTGTTCTTTTTCGTTTCCTGTGTAGTATGCCGATGTGGCATTGAACGGACTTGAGGAACGATAGAAATTGTAACATACATCTGTTACAGAATAACTGATATTTCCCATAATATTGATATTTTAAGGAGAAGAGACATTTCTTCTCACTGGATAAAATGGGATTAGTAATAAAAAAGATTATTCTAACTGCGTGTAATACTGTTAGAATAATCCTTTTTTTATAGATGTTTAACCAGTTGAAATGTTTGCTTAACACAGGTTGGCAATTCATGCGGATAATGTGTCACATAAATCAGTGTTTTGCCCGGACGTGAACAAAATTGTTCGATAATAGCGGCTGCTCGTTTCTTATTGCTAACATCCAATCCGTGTAAAGGCTCGTCCAAAATGATCAGATCCGGATCTTTCACGAAGGCACGTGCCAATAAGGCCAACCGTTGTTCGCCCGACGACAGTGTAAGGAAAGGCCGGTCTTTCAGATGATCGATACCGAATACCTGCATCCATTTCAAAGCTCCGGCATTCTGTTCGTCGTTACATTTTCGGAACAGGCCGATTGAATCAAAATATCCGGAACCGACGATATGCAGTGTCGGCACATTCTCCATATAATAAAGATGCATTTCGGGAGATACATATCCGATCCGTTTCTTGATTTCCCAGATACTTTCTCCTGATCCGCGTTTCTTGTCGAACAGGTAAAGAGTATTGGCGTATGATTGCGGATTATCGGCATAAACCAAACTTAATAGGGTGGACTTACCGGCTCCGTTCGGACCAAACAAAGCCCATTTCTCTCCGTTCTTTACTTCCCAGTCCAGATCTTTCAGGATCGTTCGTTTCCCATAACGGATACAAACGTGTTCCATACGGAATGTCACTTCGTGGGTAGCCGGTTGTTTGTTCGGATCGACAGGTAACGCCGTCTGTATCCAGTTCTCTTCTGGGAATAAGACTTGGATAAGTGCTGTATCTGCCAGAAAAGCTTCGCGGCTCATCGGTGGGTAACATTTCTTTCCGGCAATTGGCAATACGTGGGTAATCATATCCGGAATGTCTGCCGGATTGGATAACAGCAGAATGACTTGTACTCCGTGTAAATGTGATAACTGTCCGAGCATATCAACCAATAAGTCTCTGGAAGGAGCATCCAGACCGATAAATGGATTGTCAAGGATTAATATTTCCGGACGGCTCAATAGGGTACGGACAATCAGGAATTTCCTGAGTTCCCCGCTCGACAGATAGATGAGCTTTTTGGGAAGCAAGTCTTCTATACCGAAGATGTGTAACACCTCTTTCAGGTTTTCCGTACCTTCATAGGCAGATAAAGTCTCAGCAACAGTAGGCACATCATCAGATTCTGTGGCATGCCAGCGTTGCTGGTAGTAACTGTTCCGACAATCAGCCAGTGAATAAATGTCCTTGAACGCAATGCTTCGGATGATGTCACTGACTTTTCCTTCTTTATTATAGCAGACTTCTCCTTCCCGGAAAGCAAATTTACGTTGCAGGATATCTGCGAGCAGCGTTTTACCGGCGCCGTTCGGACCAACAACAGCCCATTGTTCTCCTTCGCAGATACGCCATTCCACAGGTTCGGCGAAACGGAGTTCCGGCAGCCGGGTAACGACTTGATGGATATGAACAATCTCTTTTTCCATACGAATGGTTAATGAACGCGCGTACCTGTATGTTTGTGTATTTCGGAAGCTTGTGTGATAATGACTTCCTTTACTCCGGCATCAATGGCCTGAAAAGCATTTTCCAGTTTAGGAATCATGCCGCCTTGAATAATACCTTCAGCTACATATTTCTGGAAAGAAGCACGGTCGATTTCTGGAATGACGCTTTCATCGTCGTCTTCATTCAATAAGACACCTTTCTTCTCAAAGCAGAACATGAGCGTTACATCGAAGTATTTGGCCAGAGCTTTGGCAGCTTCGCCGGCAATGGTATCTGCGTTGGTATTGAGCATGTGTCCTTGTTTGTCGTGTGTCAGAGGAGCCAGTACCGGGACAATTCCTTGCAGGATTAATGATGCCAGTACATCGGCATTCACTTCTTTTACATCGCCCACGAAACCGTAATCTACATCTTTCACCGGACGTTTATCCGAGCGCATGATGTTCATATCAGCACCGGTCAGTCCCAGGGCATTGACTTGTAATGCTTGAAGTCCGGCAACGATGTTCTTGTTTACCAGTCCGCCATATACCATGGTTACTACTTTCAGCATTTCGGCATCTGTGATGCGTCGTCCGTTTACCATCTGGCTCTCAATTCCCAGTTGAGAAGCAATTTTGGTAGCCGAGCGTCCGCCACCATGTACCAATACTTTGTGGCCTTCGATGGAAGAGAAATCGCGGAGCAATTGTTGCAGCGTGTCAGGCTCTTCTACGATTTTACCACCTACTTTAATCAAGGTTAATTTTTCCATTGTGAAAATAATTTGTAAGATTTTTGGCCCAAAGGTAAGAAAAAAAGAAAGAAATCTCTATATTTGCATCGTCATGCGGCAGTAGCTCAGTTGGTAGAGCATCAGCTTCCCAAGCTGAGGGTCGCGGGTTCGAGTCCCGTTTGCCGCTCATATTTACTAAAGTAAGCGGTTATTCTTCTTCGGATAATCGCTTTTCTTTTTTATTCGATAGACTTGAAGAGTAAATCCGGTTCAATAAAATACATTTCAGATGAAACAGATAGGATATGGAGTGATGTTGTTGTTGTCTTTCCTGTTGACCGCCTGTCAAGAAGAAGATTCTTGGGCTGGAATCGATTGGGGAGAAGATATTAGCGGGTTGTACATATCCGATCATAACGGAGTAGAGGAAAGGTATTTTCTGTGGTTGTACAAAGATCACACAGGGGTACGTAAAGTTTATGAAAAGATAGATCTGATAGATGAACAAAACTTGGAATGGAAGGCAGATAAAGGAGTCTTACTTGTAAAATACGATAAAGGAAATATCGTGCAAGGAACCTATGCCGGAGTGGAACATGAGTTAACAGTTGGTGATTTATGTTTTTGGAAAACATGTGAAGAGGAGATTGAATCGGTTGCCGGACACACCTATGTTTCGGTTGATTGGGCTCCATGGGTGAACAGGATACTTTATGACAAGTTTATGTTTTATCCGGATGGAACATGGAAGTTGGAAATCAGATGGGATGCTTGGAATGGTGATTTAAGAGGGATGAGAGAAGGTACCTATAAGCTACAAGATAATCAGCTGAGTTTGTATGAGAGATTTATTGATCCGGATACAGGAGAAGAAGAGTTTATTTATTCTAGGTCTGTAACCATGCAAGAGGATATGAAGTCTTTTCATTATATCAAATATGATCTTGCTTGGGGTGAGTCTTGGCGTGTGTTCTTTTACGCGAAAGAGTAATCCGCTCTTTTGTTTGTAATTCACAGAAAAGTGTATCTTTGCGACTTGGAAATAATAAAGAGTGTGTGTATGAAGAATGTATTGTGTAATGCCCTTTTGTTATTGGGCTTAACTTCAAATGTTATGGTACAAGCCGAGTCGAATCCATTTTTTGGAAAATACAAAACCCCGTTTGAAACGCCTCCTTTTGATAAGATCAAGACGGAACATTATGAACCGGCATTCAAGCGAGGTATTGCTGAGTTGAAAGCAGATATTGAGAAGATTGCCAACAACTCTGAACCAGCAACCTTCGAGAATACGATCGTCGCTTTGGATCGCAGCGGAGAATTGCTGAACCGCGTGAGTGGCGCCTTCTTCAATGTATTGAGTGCAAATGCCAATGACGAGATGATGGAGATCTCACAACGGATTTCTCCCGATCTGACAGAAAGTTCGAATAATATTTATCTGAACGAAAAGTTGTTTGCCCGTGTAAAGGCGGTTTATGATCAGCGTCAGTCGTTGAATTTGTCTGTTGAAGATAGCCGTTTGCTGGATGAAACCTATCGTGCCTTCCAGGAAAGCGGAGCTACATTGAGTGCAGAAGATAAAGAGAAATACCGCGCTTTGACAACCGAATTGAGTTTGTTGTCTTTGCAGTTCGATCAGAATGCGTTGAAAGATCAGAACCGGTTTGAGATGTTGCTGACCGACGAAAAAGATATTGCCGGTCTGCCGGAAAGTATTCGTGAAGCGGCGGCTCATCTGGCTAAAGAGAAAGGAAAAGAAGGCTGGTTGTTTACCTTGGATGCGCCGAGCTACGTTCCCTTCATGCGTTATGCCGATTCGCGTGCTTTGCGTGAAAAGATGTATCGGGCCTATATGAGCACAGGTAATAAAGGTGATGAATATGATAATAAGGAAATCATCCGGAAGTTGGTGAACGATCGTTTGGCCTTGGCTCAATTGATGGGGTATCCTAATTATGCCGCTTTTGAGTTGTCGCATAAGATGGCAAAGAATGCTGATAATGTTTATAAACTGCTGAATCAGTTGCTGGATGCTTATAAGCCGGTGGCCATCAATGAATACAATGCCGTTCAGGGATTCGCGATGGGAATGGAACAGCAGAATATGCAAGTCATGCCTTGGGACTGGAGTTATTATTCAGAGAAACTGAAAGACTTGCGCTTTAAGGTGAACGACGAAATGACTCGTCCTTATTTCCAGTTGGAAAATGTCAAGAAAGGTGTATTCGGACTGGCTACCCAACTGTATGGGCTGACATTCAAGGAAAACAAGAAGATACCGGTTTACGACAAGGAAGTTCAGGCATACGAAGTGTATGATGCAGAAGGAAACTTCAAGGCTGTGTTATATACCGATTTCTTCCCGCGTGAAGGAAAGCAATCTGGAGCTTGGATGAATGGAATCCGTTCTCAATACCGCGATGCGAAGGGTAAGGATGTTCGTCCGCAGATTATCATCGTCATGAACTTTACCCGTCCGACTGATACGAAACCTTCTTTGTTGACTTTTGATGAGGTAGAAACTCTGTTGCATGAGTTTGGTCATGCCTTGCATGGTATCTGTGCCGATGGAACTTACGCTAGTCTTTCTGGTACGAGTGTTTACCAGGATTTCGTTGAGTTGCCTTCTCAGATCATGGAGAACTGGTTGACCGAGAAAGAATATCTGGACCAGATTGCCGTTCATTATGAAACCGGAGAGAAGATACCACAGGAACTGGTACAGAAACTGATTGATGCTTCCAACTTCAATACCGGATATGCTTGTTGCCGTCAGGTAAGTTTCGGTTTGTTGGATATGGCTTGGCATACAATCACGAAACCGTTTGAAGGTGATGTAGTAGCCTTCGAGAAAAAAGCCTGGGCGCCGGCTGCTGTTGTTCCGGAAGTTCCCGAAGCTTGTATGAGTACTAACTTCGGTCATTTGTTTGCCGGAGGATACGCTGCTGGTTATTATGGTTATAAATGGGCCGAAGTCTTGGATGCAGATGCCTTCTCCTTATTCAAAGAAAAGGGAATCTTTAACAAGGAAGTAGCTAAATCTTTCTATGATAATATCCTTTCAAAAGGAGGAACAGAAGATCCGGCTGTCTTGTATAAACGATTCAGAGGACAAGAACCGACCATCGATGCTTTGCTAATTCGTAATTGTATTAAAAAATAAGCGGATAAAGAAGTAGCAGTTGAGGCAAATTGATTAATTTTGTGCCTTGATTGTTACGGTATAATAAGCAAAAGGCGTACCGGACAACAAACGGTACGCCTTTTTTGATAAAAATAAAAGACAATGACCAATAAAACAGACAAACAGCACGAGCTGGATAAGCGTTATTTGCGTATGGCTTCTATTTGGGCTGAAAACTCATATTGTAAAAGACGACAGGTAGGAGCATTGATCGTAAAAGACCAAATGATCATTTCCGATGGATATAACGGTACGCCTTCCGGGTTTGAGAATGTTTGTGAGGATGAGCAGAATGTAACTCTCCCTTATGTGTTGCATGCCGAAGCCAATGCCATTACCAAAGTGGCTGCTTCCTCCAATAGCAGTAAAGGTGCTACGATTTATGTGACTTCGGCTCCTTGTATTGAGTGTTCAAAGCTGATCATTCAGTCGGGAATTGTTCGGGTTGTTTATTCCGAGAAATATCGGACGGAAGAAGGTTGTGATTTATTGAAGAAAGCAAACATACAGGTTGATTTTATAGACTTAAACGAATAAAAGACACGTCTTATGGACAAAAACAAGCGAATTTCTATATGGCTGCCGGTGATTATTGCGGCCAGTATCGCGTTGGGTATATTTATTGGAAATTATTATTGGCTCTCCAATCAGGGACGGAAAAGAAATTTCCTGGCGGGAAATAAGATAGATGCCATTCTTGACATCATAGAAGAGCATTATGTGGATACGGTGAATATGGCGGATATGGTTGAAAAGGCTGTACCGAAAATATTCAGTGAGTTGGATCCGCACTCCGTTTATATTTCGGCAGAAGACGCTTCGGCTGTTTCTGAAGATTTGGAAGGATCATTCAGCGGTATCGGGGTTTCTTTCAATATGCAGACCGATACGATTCTGGTGATTAGCGTTATTCCGGGCGGACCTTCGGAAAAAGCCGGCTTGAAACCTTTCGACCGAATTGTAACCATTAATGATTCTGTCTTTTCCGGTACGAAAATGAGTCGTGACAAAGTGATGAAGACATTGCGTGGTGCGAAGAACAGTACGGTAAAGCTGGGTATCAAACGTGATAACAATCCAGAGTTGTTGCATGTGGAAGTTACCCGTGGAGACGTTCCTGTCAATACGGTAGATGTTTCGTATGTGGTAAGTGATGGTATCGGATATATTAAAGTTAGTAAGTTCGGACGGACAACATACAATGAGTTTATCACAGCGATTGCTAAGTTAAAACAAGCCGATTGCCAGTCTTTTATCATCGATTTGCGTGGAAATACCGGTGGATATATGGAAGCTGCCATTAATATGGTGAACGAATTTATGCCGGAAGGTCGTCTGATTGTGTATGCTGAAGGGAAGGCTTTCCCGCGTTTTGATTCGTACGCCAACGGAACAGGTACTTGTAAAGAGAATCCTGTTGTGATCTTGACGGATGAAATCTCGGCATCGGCCAGCGAAATTGTCTCGGGTGCTATTCAGGATAATGACCGGGGTTTGATCATCGGTCGCCGTACGTATGGAAAAGGTTTGGTGCAGTCTCCGATTAAGCTGAATGATGGCTCGGAAGTACGTCTGACAGTGGCTCGCTATTATACACCGTCGGGCCGTTGTATCCAAAAGCAATATAAGCTGGGTGATACGGAAGACTACGATCAGGATATTTATAACCGCTATATGCATGGAGAATTCGACTCGGCAGACAGTATCAAGTTGGACGATTCGCTGAAGTATCAAACGGTAGGTGGCCGAACAGTATATGGCGGTGGTGGTATCATGCCGGATATTTTCATCCCGCGGGATACAAGCGGCATCACTTCTTATTTCTCAAATGTTGTCAGCAGTGGTGTGCTGTATATGTATGCTTTAGAGTATTCGGATAAGAATAAGGAGAAATTCTCGTCGTTCAAGGATTATCAAGAACTATGGGCTTATCTGAAGCAACAGCCGTTGGTTAATAACTTTGCCAATTATGCTGTCAAGCAAGGCATCAAGAAGCGCCCGAATCTGATTGCTATTTCGTATAAGTTGATTGAAACACAGTTGCAGGCCTATATCATTCGTAATTTCTTTGAAGATGATGGCTTCTATCCGGTGTTCTTGAGTGATGATATAACAATCCGGAAAGCTATTGAGGTGTTGAAGTCTGGAAAGGCTTATCCAATCTCTTTGGATACGGAAAAAAGTCTGTAAGGATGTACGAAGAGAAACAACAATTGCGGCGTGAAATAGCCCGACAAAAGAAACTATATTCATCCGAACAGTTACAAGCTTGGTCGGATCAGCTCATGAGCCTGTTGGAACAAACCGAATTGTTCCGGCAGGCTCATGCCGTTGCTTGTTATCATGCTTTGCCGGGAGAAGTACAGACGGCTGCTTTTCTGAATCGCTGGTATCAGAAGAAACGTCTGGCACTGCCAGTTGTACAAGGGGATGATTTATTGCTCTTGCCTTATACTGGTCCGGAGTCGGTACAAACGGGTGCTTTTGGTATTATCGAGCCGATTGTAACCCCGCAGTCGGTATCTATCGAAAGGGAAATCGATCTGATCATTGTTCCGGGTGTTGCTTTCGACCGCCAATTAAATCGGATGGGGCGGGGAAGAGGTTTCTATGATCGTCTGTTGTCTACCTTGTCTGTTCCGAAGATAGGTATCGGTTATTCTTTTCAGTTGTTGGATCGGATTCCGGTAGAGGAGTTTGATAAAAAGATGGATCTGGTGATTACCGAGCGTGAAATTATCGGATGACCAGATCAAACAGATAGCCTGATCCCAATTCTTTGTTGATGCTGTCTCTCAGTTTGTCTTTGCAGTAGAGTAGTTCCGTACGGAGAACTGCCGATTTCATATATACATATAATATACGATCACAAACATACATCAGACTTGTGTATTGTTGGGCCATCGGGCCTAATATTTTAGGCCATGTCCGTTCGATGCGGACTTCCATAATCTTTTCATAAATTTCCGGATTGTCTTCAAAGAAATCACGGAGTATTTCTCCGATGGGTTGTACGTTCGTCCGTCTCATCTTATGCCTCATTTAAGGGTTTGATACATCCTTGTTCCACTTCGAACAGGGCAAAATCAGAATTTATCGTCTCCAGAATCTTGTCCAGATATTTTCGGTTGGTATCTGTAATGAAGATTTGTCCGAACTGCTCTTCACCGACCAAATGGATGATCTGTGCCACCCGTTCTGCATCTAATTTATCGAAGATATCATCCAGCAGCAACAGCGGAGTTGAGGCTCCTTCCTGTGCCAACAACGAATATTGGGCCAGTTTCAACGCAATCAGATAGGTCTTTTGCTGACCTTGCGAACCCACACGCCGGATAAGCGATCCGTCCAGTAGCATCTCCAGTTCATCTTTATGGATTCCGACTGTAGTATAACCGATCAGTACGTCTCTTTCCCGGTTCTTCCGTAACTTTTCTTCCAGAGAAGTTTCTGCCAGTTGGGAAATATACGTTAAATCGACCGATTCAGCCGAGTGGCAGATCTGCTGATGAAACTGATTGAACAAAGGAACCAGTTTTTCGATCAGTTGTTTCCTTTTTGAGAAGATCTGTTCTCCATACATGGCCAGTTGCATTTCCAGCACATCAAACAGCGACGTATCATGACTTTGCTCTTTCAGCAGAGTGTTCCGTTGCAGTAAAGCCTTGTTGTATTGGATAAGCGCATGCAGATAGTTCTTGTCTTGCTGTGAAATGATCAGATCCATAAATCGGCGTCTTTCTTCACTGCCTCCTTGGATCAGTTCGGTATCGGCTGGTGATATCATGACCAAAGGTAATAACCCAATGTGTTCCGACAGCCGTTTGTATTCTTTTTTATTCCGCTTGAATTGTTTCTTCTGCTTGTGGCGGATGCCGCAAAACAATTCTTCTGTTCGTCCGTCATAATCATATACACCTTGCAATACGCACATATCCTGATTATTCCGGATAATCAGACTGTCGGGTGTATTGATATGGCTTTTGCAGAAAGACAGATAGTAGATGGCATCCATAAAATTGGTCTTGCCCATTCCGTTCTTTCCGAAGAAGCAATTGATCTTGGGTGAAAATACGACTTCAGCCTGGACTATGTTTTTGTAATTCAGAATAGAAAGCTGTTTCAGTATCATTGAGTTCATTTTAGTGCTTACAAAAGTAAAAAATATAGTTGTATATATCGATTATGTCGGTAAAAAAAACTACTTTTGCGCTTTGAAGTCAAAAAAGGTTTTTTGCAGGAGAAAAGATTAATAAAATAACTATAAACAAATTATGGCTACTAAAGAAAAGGAAACCGTAGAAGTAGAAGAACTTGTTTCGAGATCGGAACTATTTATTGAAAACAATTCAAAGAAGATTATCTTTGGTATTTTGGCGATTGCCGTGATTGTCGGTGCATTTTTAGGCTATCAGCATGGTTATGTTGCACCTCAGCAGAAGAAAGCGGCTGCAGCCATGTTTAAGGGAGAACAATATTTTGCCCGCGATTCTTTCCAGCTGGCATTGAATGGAAATGGTGCCGATTATGAAGGTTTTGCTGCCATTGCCGATGAATATGGTTTTACAGATGCGGGTAATCTGGCAAAAGCATACGCTGGTATTTGCTACTTTAAGTTGGGTGACAACGATAAGGCGATCGATATGTTGAAATCATTCAGCGCGAATGATCAGATGGTTTCTCCGGCAATTGTTGGATTAATTGGTGACTGCTATGTAAATGCAGGTAATGTAAAAGAAGGTATCAGCTATTTCGAAAAAGCTGCCAAATCAGCCGACAACGAAGTGATCAGTCCGATTTACCTGAAGAAAGCTGGTATTGCTTATGAATCATTGCTGCAATATGCAGATGCAGTTAAATCGTACACACAGATTAAAGAGAAATATTTTAACTCTATGGAAGCTGCCGATATCGATAAATATATCGCTCGTGCAACTGCCTTGGCAAAATAATATATATAGGTAATATTGTTAAACCAGATAGAGACGAGGATGCCCTTGCTTGATGAAAACAGGAAAAGGCATCCTCTTCTTGTTCTTTTTTCATTATAATAATTATGGCTACAGCTTATCAAAACTTATCAGATTATGATTTTAATAGTGTTCCGGATGCCTCGGATATGAATGTTGGAATCGTGGTGGCTGAGTGGAACAAGGTGATAACCGAGAAATTGTTGGAAGGTGCTTGCAATACGCTCGAAAGACACGGGGTAAAGCCTGAAAACATCATCGTTAAACGTGTACCGGGTAGTTTTGAACTGACTTTTGGGGCAAAACGTCTGGCCGACGAGAAAGATGTGGATGCTGTCATTGTCTTGGGATGTGTTGTAAAAGGCGATACTCCACATTTTGATTATGTTTGTTCTGGCGTAACACAAGGGATCACAGAATTGAACCTGATGTATGATATTCCGTTCATCTTCGGCTTGTTAACTACCGATAATATGCAACAGGCAGAAGATCGTGCCGGGGGTAAATATGGAAATAAAGGAGACGAAGCTGCAGTAACTGCAATAAAAATGATCGATTTTTCTTGCAAGTTACAAAATTAGTTCTTACCTTTGCATCGCAATTGAGAAACAAAGGGGCAGTTACCAGAGTGGCCAAATGGGGCTGACTGTAACTCAGCTGGCTTACGCCTTCGGTGGTTCGAATCCATCACTGCCCACTTCTTCTTACTTGCTTACTGCGGAAGTAGCTCAGTCGATAGAGCATTAGCCTTCCAAGCTGAGGGTCGCGGGTTTGAGTCCCGTCTTCCGCTCGATAAGAGGATACATCTTTCAGATGTGTCCTCTTTTTTGTTATGGAAAAGTCAAAACAAGCGAAGTCCGGATGGAGATTACGAATATAAGTAAAAGTATGAAGCGATATTATCCTGTTTCGGATGAGTCGATCGCTCAGTTAAGCAGTCACTTCAAAATACACAACTTCCCAGCTAAGTATCTTTTTATTCGAGGTGGGTTTATTGATCGGAATGTTTATTTCATTGAAAAAGGACTGACACGGTCTTATTGCCTTGTGGATGGAAAAGAGCATACCACTTGGTTTTCGAAAGAAGGAGACATTACGTTTGGTTTACTTTGTTTGTATCACAATAAAGCCGGATTTGAGTTTGTAGAGACTGTTGAGCCTACTTTGGCTTATTCGGTTCCTATCCATGTACTGAATGAACTTTATGATACGAATATAGAGATTGCCAATTGGGGGAGAGTGATACATCAGGAATGTCTGTTGGCATTGCAGTGTGTCCGGATTGATAATCTGACGATGACAGCCAAAGAGCGGTATGAAGCCTTATTAAAGACTTTTCCTGATATATGCCAGCGTGTTAATTTGGGATATATTGCTTCGTTTTTGGGAATTTCCATTTCTACGCTAAGTCGGATCAGAGCTGAATTGTAAAACGCAGAAGCATTTTGACTTATATCAAAAAATATAAGGTTGATTACGCATACTTTTGTTTAAAAAAGTATGAAAAAACAATTAACTGAAAATCCTTTATCCGTTGATGGCAAGCGAATTATATGGCTTGATCTTGTAAAGTTTGTGGCTATCTTTATGATGATAGCCGTTCATTGTACTGATAATGTTACTCCAGCCGAACGATCCGAACCTTGGTATAATCTGTGGGGTAGTTTTTATGGTTCGTTTATGCGACCGGCTATACCTTTGTTTGTGATGGTTACCGGGGCTTTACTTCTTCCTGTGAAGCAAAACATGGCTTTCTTTTATAAAAAGCGAATAACCAGGCTTGTTGTTCCTTTTCTTATTTGGTCTGTTCTGTATAATCTTTTCCCATGGATAACGGGATTGCTGGATCTTTCACCTACCGTAATTAATGATTTCTTCGCTTGGGCTGAACCGGATCAATCGTTTGCTGCTTCATTGGGGCATATACTGATGATTCCTTTCAACTTCTCTGCTTTTGCTGTACAAATGTGGTATGTATATCTTTTGATTGGTCTGTATTTATATATGCCTGTTTTTTCTGCTTGGGTAAAACAGGCTTCCGTGAAAGAGCAGAAGGTGTTTCTTGTCTTGTGGTTTGTTTCCTTGTTTATTCCTTATTTGAGAGAGTTTCTGACAAAAGATTTGTGGGGAACATGTTCGTGGAACGAATTTGGACTGTTGTATTATTTCGCCGGGTTTAACGGTTACCTTCTTTTAGGACATTATATTGTCAGTAATCAGCTCAATATCGGTTGGAGGAAACTGGTTTGTATAGGAATTCCTGTCTTTGTAGTTGGTTATTGCATTACCTTCTTTGGTTTTAAGTCTGTCACAGCCGTATCCGGGCAACCTGTTGAAATGGTTGAGTTGTTTTTTACTTATTGTACTCCAAATGTCCTTCTGATGACGTTACCTATATTTCTTGCGTTACAGAAGTTGAAGATTGAATCGCCAGTTGTGAAACGTTTTGCCGTTAGTATTTCCACCTGTACTTTTGGTATCTGGATGTCGCATTATCTGTTTCTTGGGCCTTGTTATATGTTGGTTGAATCCTTTCCTATACATACCATGCTGAAAATAATTCTCTGTACAGTATTATTGTTGTCGGTTACGTGGGGATTTGTTTATGTAGTGAGAAAGTTGGGGCGTATCGGAAAATGGATCATGGGATAATCAAAGATAAATCCTACTACATTTTAATTTTTTGACAGATGTGGTAAAGCTTTTCCATATATGTCAAAAAGCTTTTCGATAGTTGTGATAAAGCTTTACGACAGCTGTCAAAAATATAAAAGGTAACGATTTTTGGGTTTACTTGTTTGTAGCTGTCTCAGAAAAGATTCTTTATTCTATGTAAATTGGTTCGTGTTGAAGAATAAAAGGCTTGTAATCGCCTGTAATGAGCTTATAACGTAATTCCTGCGGGAGAATATGATGGAATGAATCAAGGTTTGTAGTAGTTTGATTCGTCTGCTTCTAAAACAAACGAGGCTGTATCAACCGATACAGCCTCGCGCTTATTGATAGATCAAATATCTGTTATTACTTCGCATAACTTACCGCTCTGGTTTCGCGGATAACGGTAATCTTAACCTGACCCGGATAAGTCATTTCATCCTGGATCTTCTTGGCAATTTCGTTCGACAAGTTTTCGGTTTCCTTATCGTCGATCTTATCTGCTCCAACGATGACGCGTAATTCACGTCCTGCCTGAATAGCATACGTCTTAACTACGCCCGGATAAGAAAGAGCCAATTGTTCCAGATCATTCAATCGTTTGATATAAGCTTCTACGATTTCACGGCGAGCTCCAGGACGAGCACCTGAGATAGCATCGCAGACTTGTACGATCGGAGCCAATAACGTCTGCATTTCCACTTCGTCGTGGTGTGAACCGACTGCGTTGGCAATATCCGGCTTTTCTTTATACTTTTCGCAAAGCTGCATACCTAAGATTGCGTGTGGCAATTCGGGTTCGTCATCGGGCACTTTACCTATATCGTGCAACAGACCGGCGCGTTTTGCCTTTTTCGGATTCAAACCTAACTCGGAAGCCATGATAGCACACAGATTGGCTGTTTCGCGTGCGTGCTGCAACAGGTTCTGTCCGTACGACGAACGATATTTCATCTTACCGATCAGACGGATCAGTTCCGGATGCAAACCGTGTACACCCAAGTCGATGGCTGTACGCTTTCCGGTTTCGATGATTTCATCTTCTACCTGTTTCTTGACTTTGTTGACTACTTCTTCGATACGTGCCGGATGGATACGTCCGTCTTGTACCAACTGGTGCAAAGCCAAACGGGCAATTTCACGACGAACCGGATCAAAACCAGACAAAACAATAGCTTCAGGCGTATCATCTACAACGATTTCAATACCGGTAGCAGCTTCCAAAGCCCGGATGTTACGTCCTTCACGACCGATGATACGACCTTTGATCTCATCCGATTCGATATGGAAAACAGTGATTGAGTTTTCAATGGCTGTTTCAGTTGCCACCCGTTGAATAGACTGGATCACGATTTTCTTCGCTTCCTTATTAGCTGTCATTTTGGCTTCTTCCATAATGTCGTTGATGTAAGAAGCAGCTTCCGATTTAGCCTCGTCTTTCAATGATTCGATCAGGCGTTCCTTGGCTTCGTCGGCCGACAGTCCGGAAAGCGTTTCCAGGTGTTCGATCTCTTTCAGATGCAACTTTTCCAGTTCTTGCTTTTTCTTTTCAACCAGATCCAGTTGCGAAGCCAGATTCTCCTTGACAACTTCTACTTCTGCATTCTTGCGCTGCAATTCTTCCTGGCGTTGGCTCAGGTTCATTTCGCGCTGTTTCAGTTTCGTTTCAACCGACTGGATTTTAGCGTTTCGTTGCGAAACCTGTTTCTCCAAATCCGCTTTGAGGTGGATAAACTTTTCTTTTACTTCCAGCAGTTTGTTCTTTTTAATTACTTCCGCTTCCTTTTCTGCTTCACGCAGCACCGATTCATACCTCGATTTCAAAAGGAAACGCATCGTTAGCCACACAAGTAAACCTCCGAGGAAGAAGGTTACTATTGATATGATAATATACATTCCCATTTAAATAATAATTAAGTTCGTATAATTGTTATAAATAAAAAAAGCACTACACTACATGATCTGCATCATGTAAGGCAGTGCGGAAAAGCAACTTATGTATATAAAAATATCACTGATCTTTCAAGTACTTGTCCAGTTCATCGTTAAGTTCCCGGATTTTGTCCTCGAAAGGGCTTGTATCATGTTTGTCTTCCCATGCCAGATTCTCGACTGACAGCTGAAGGGCAATCATTGCCAACATATCTTGTGTATCCAATTGAGTCCCATATTTACTCTGATACTGGAGAACTTTTTGATTGATTTGTTTGGCCGCAGCCCGCATACTTTCTTCTTTATCTCTTTGTATCGTAATTGGATATCTTCTCCCTGCTATTTCTATATGTATAAGAAATGTTTCGTTCATCGCTCTATTCATTAAGCAGTGCGATGCACTTGTCAACTTCCCGCACTAATTTGGACAATCGCAATTTGGCATTTCTCACTTCTCCTTCCTGGACTGAGAGTACATGCGCAGTCAGCATATTGTCACACTTGGCATTCAAATCTTTAATATCCTCAAAAGCTTTCTCCAGCTCTGTGTTTTTCATTTCAAGAGCTTTTTCCAATTCTTGAATCTTTTGTTTTTGCTGGTCACATACAGTTAGCAATTCTCTGAATCGGACTTCAAATAAAACGAGTAGCCTTTTACTGTCTTCGGTCATCTCCTGCCAAATTGTACACAAAAGTAAGATTTAGATTTGTAAATTACAATATTCGCATGGATTATTTTAGGCGGGAAAAGGGAAAAAATAAAAGGTCGTCTGTGTTTTTATGCCAGACAACCCTTTATCAATTCCTTTTTTAAGGGAATGGATTAACCGATCAAAGAAACGAGAATTTCATTTTCGGTTTCTTCAAAAGCTAGTTTCCCTTCTTTGGCCAACCATCCTAAAGCAGCATACATATCTTTTTCTGCTTTGATCTTTGTTGCTTTTTTCAATGCTTTCAGACTCATTTTGCCGCCTTCATGTAAAGCATTCCAAACTTTTCCGGCGTTTGTTCCAATTAATTCAATCATCATTTTAGATATTTTAATAACAGTGGCAAATATATGTATTTCAATTAAAATTCAAAATAAAAAAACGGGTTTTTAGCTAAAATGTAATCGGTTCTTGCCCTTTTTTGCTAATGAATGACATTTCTATTTCTTTTGCGTCATTGTATTTCCTTAGTAGTTCGAGGGCGTATTGTCCGCTTTCTAGTAATCCGTCTTTTCCGGAATAACCATTGATGATCATAAGCAATGACGTAGTTTCCAAGCTGATTTTCGTCCGTTCTTCATCGCTGGTAGGCGTTCCGATACCTCCGATGGCGTCTCGATATACAGGCAAACCGGCGATATTAAGTTCTCCCCGGCCAATACCGTGATAGACTTCGCCTTCTTGTCCGACTCCCAGGATGAGTTTGTCTCCTTGTATTTTGTCTTCATCAAATCCGCCGATGGAATATCCGCTGTGGATTGAAATTAGGTTGATCAGGTCAACCAAGGTATCGATCTGGTATAATGGCAATTCCCGCAAGATACGTCGGCGAAGTGATTCGGCCGATGGGCGATAGCGGTTCGGGTCTTTACCTAATTTTTTATATGCTTGCCGTGTAGCCTGTATAGGAAGCCATTTGTTTATTTCGTTGAGTTTGACTTGTTCCCGAACGAGGGTTTCTTCCTGATGTATGAGTTCCCAAAGATCCGCATCGTTGGGTGTATTCTTAACCTGACAGGAAATGGCAAGTACACATAAATCCGGACAGGCGGTTTGTATTTCGTTGGATAAAGAAATTTGTTTCATGTCGATAACTGTTTATAGGATAAAAATACCAGATAAAATACGTCCGCTGTGAATGCCTTCCCGGCGGGCCGAAAAGAATCTGTCTGCGTGTTGGTAGGTACAAATCCGGGCATTCTCAATCTGTCGGGGAAGAATACCTTCGGCTTGCAGCTGCAGTTCGTTGGCTTTCCACAGGTCTATATGCGTTTTACCGGTTTTCGGATTGTTCCAGCATAAGGACAACGTTTCTTCTGCTGTCCAGGCTCCAGATTGCCGGAAGGCTTCTACTACTTCTTCACCTACTTCGAATGCTTCCTGACTGATGGAAGGTCCAATGGCTGCCTGTATCAACTCGGGATTACATCCGGTTTCTCTGCACATCTGTCGGACCGTTTTGGCAGCTATTTGCAAGACTGTACCTCTCCAACCGGCATGAATGGCTGCAACGGTTTTGGTATCGGGAGCATACAGCAGGATGGGAACACAGTCGGCGGTTGAAACACTGACGCATACTTGAGGCAATGACGTGAATAAGGCATCCACACCGTCCAGTTGCTGCTTTTGTTGCATTTCCGTCAACTCCATAAAGGCTGAGTCGATATGTATAATCCGGTCTTGATGCGTTTGATGTGGAGTAATGATATTCTGTACAGGCAATTGAATACCCTCTGCCAGTATTTCCCGGTTCTTACGGATGGAATCCGGACAGTCGTCGGTATAAAGTCCCGGATTCATCTGGGCATAAGCTCCGGTACTGACGCCTCCCTGACGGGTAGTTATAAAATGAGAAATGTTGCAATTACCGGCCAGTCCGGGAAATTGCAACACTTCGAGGTTATTTTTCAGTGGACGGATCATCGTCTGCATCTTCTTCATCATATTCTTCGTCGTCCCAGTCTTCGTATTCCACATAGTCTTCGTCATCGTCCTCTTCTTCCTGATAGGTGAAATCGTCGTCGTCATCAAACTGAAGTGTGCTGACGTCGATATTCTTGTGGACAATCTTTTCCGCTTCGTGGAAGGTCTCTTTGTTCAGTTCATTCCAAAGAATGTCTTTCAGCTCTGTTAGTCCGAACTGAGCAACCGATGAAATGAATACATGCGGAATGCCTTCGGGCAGTTCTTTCTCCATTTCCTTCATCAGTTCTTCATCCAGCATATCACATTTGGTGATGGCTAGTACACGGCTCTTGTTCACCAGATCCGGATTGTATTTGACCAGTTCGTTGTGAAGAATTTCGTATTCTTTCTTGATATCGTCGCTATCTGCCGGAATCATGAACAGTAGTAATGAGTTTCGTTCGATATGACGCAGGAAGCGAAGTCCGAGTCCTTTCCCTTCACTGGCTCCTTCAATGATACCCGGAATGTCGGCCATAATGAAAGAACGGTTGTCGCGATAGCTGACAATTCCCAGGTTCGGTTCTAGGGTGGTAAACGGATAATTGGCAATTTTAGGCTTAGCGGCCGATAAAACAGATAATAAAGTGGATTTACCCGCATTCGGGAAACCTACCAAACCGACATCAGCCAATAATTTCAATTGCAAGATGACAAAACGTTCCTGAGCAGGTTCTCCTGGTTGTGCATACCGAGGCGCCTGATTGGTTGCCGTACGGAAGTTCCAGTTACCCAATCCACCTTTACCGCCCTTCAGCAGCATGACCTTCTGACCGTCTTCCGTTACATCACAGATGAATTCGCCGGTTTCAGCGTCATAGACAACTGTTCCGCAGGGAACTTCAATGATCTTGTCTTGTCCGTCTTTCCCGAAACTACGTTTGGCACCTCCGCTTTCACCATTGGTTGCCATGATGTGGCGGTCATACTTCAGGTGAAGCAATGTCCAGTAATTCCGGTTTCCTCGAAGATAAATATGGCCTCCTCTTCCCCCGTTACCTCCGTCGGGACCACCTTTCGGAATATATTTGGCACGGCGAAAGTGAGAAGACCCTCGTCCGCCCTTACCTGAGCGGCAATAGATCTTTACATAATCTACAAAGTTGGATTCAGCCATAGTTGCTAATGCTTAAGTTTTTGAGTTTATAAATGGGCAAGGGGAGAAGCAGACTTGTCCTCTTGCCCATTGATGGATTGAACTTATTTTACTGCGTTGATAGCTTCTTTGATACGGCCGAAGATTTCTTCGATAGTACCCATACCTTTAATAGCTACATGCTTGCCTTCATTTACATAGAAGTCGGCCAACGGAGCTGTCTGTTTGTGATAAACTTCCAGACGAGATTTGATTGTTTCCAGATTGTCGTCAGAACGGCCTGATACTTTACCACGTTCCAACAGACGTTTGATCAATTCATCTTCGTCAACCTGCAAGTTCAACATGATAGATACATCTGTACCACGTTCGTTCAACATCTTCTTCAGTGCTTCAGCCTGCGGGATTGTACGCGGGAAACCATCAAAAATAACTCCTTTTGAATTAGCTTTGCTATCCAGAACCTTAGCCAACATGTTTACGATCAGTTCGTCTGGTACCAATTGACCTTTTTCGATGTAATCTTTGGCAATTTTACCCAGTTCTGTTTCATTCTTCATCTCAGAGCGCAAAACATCACCTGTTGAGATATGATCCAAAGCATATTCTTTGATGATCAGCTCACTTTGTGTTCCCTTTCCTGAACCGGGAGCACCGAAAATAACTACATTCAACATATAACACTTCGTTTTTTACTTGACAATCGGAATGCGAATAGCTTCGTTTCCCTGAATTGCCAAAATGATACATATATATTTTTTAGTTTCTGAGTTTACTCATCAATCACATAGATGTCCCGATAAGCACGGCCCAGACCATCGTAATCCAGTCCGTGTCCGACAATAAAAGCCGGTGGGATCTGAATACCTACGTAATCCGGTTTCAGGTCACAACGCAGAGATTCTGGTTTGAAGAGCATGGTTGCCAGTTTGACTTCGGCAGCACCCTGTTCTTTCAGCTTCGCGATGACGTGCTTCATCGTAAAGCCCGTATCAATAATGTCTTCCAGCAGAATCAATGTCTTTCCCTGGATATTTTCCCGGATAGGCATGATCTCTTGTAAGACACCCGTGCTGTTTGTCCCTGCATATGATGCATAGCGGGCAAACGTGATTTCATAAGATTCATTCAATTCCGACATCAGTTCGGAAGCAAACATAAAGGCTCCGTTCAGGATACAAACAAACAGAACGTCCTGATCTTCGTGCTGTTTGATGTCATGCTCGATTTGCCGGGCCACTTGGGCAACCGCTTTCGCTATGGACTCCTGCGGAATAAATAACTTGAATTTCTTGTCTTTTAGTTGAATCTTATCCATGATAACTCTGCTTTTAAGGTTGCAAAGTTACAACATTTCGGGGATAATTAATGTATTGCCTAAAAAAATGAAGGTGTGTCAAAATACAAAGAATGGAACGCAGAGGCATAAAGCCATATCCGTTTTACCACGCATATAGTTCGTTGTAATTTCGCGGACGGTGTGCTTGGCGATACATGCCCGGGGTCATCCCGAATTCTTTCCGGAACAGATAGCCCATGGTGGACGAATTGGGATAGCCACACCGGGTGGCAATCTCGATGGCGGTCAGCGACGTGCAGCAGAGGTATTCCTGGACTTGCCGCAAGCGGTAGAGCACCATGAAGCGAGGGAGCGGCATGCCGGTGAGTACCCGGATCGCTCCGTCTAAGTCCCTCGTCTTTTTCTGGAAATACTCCGCCACTTCCGTCGGGTAGTAAAGCCTTTTTTCGTGGAGGAGCGCCACAAGGGCGTCTACAATAATGGACCCGCTGGGCCGTACAGCATGGTCGACCGGCACCATTTTGCTCCAGCCTTCTTCGTTCTTGACCAATTTCGCCGTGAGGACACTGATATAAACTTCTTCGATGCTGATTTGTGGGATTGTTATTGCCATCTGTTCTTGTTTTTTCCTCAAAGATAGTCTTTATCTGCCAAATATCCTTGCAATTTTATCTGTCTTAAATCAGGTATGACAAAATTTTCCATATATTTGATAGATGTAGCTTCATCCTATCAACTGTATTCCTTTTTTTGATAGGATGAGGTTCATTAAAACAAATGAAGCTAAACTTTTGTCAGAACAGGTTTCTTTCTGATAAAAGTAGGGCTTTTTTTGATAGGCGTAAGCTACATCTATCAACTGTAGGGGAAAGATTATGTTTAATACTGCTTCTTCAGATCAAAATATGGCTTCTTGGCCTTCAAATCGGGCTGGAAAAAGGGCGTGTGTTGAAACGAACACACGCCCAATCTTTAACTAATACGCTGTACGTCCAAATAAACAGTCGATAAAATACCGGCTTTCTTGGCATCAATACCATAAATACGCATGAAGGCATCGGCTACAGCCTGACCTCCATTTGTTGTTAATGGATTACTACTAGTTGAGGAAGTAACGACTTCCACACTCATTCCTTTCTCAATGCGAATTCCGTTACTATTCTTCGCGGTCTTCACGGTTACTTTGAATAGAGGCATGTTTATTATTTGGCAAAAGTCTTCCCTTAGTTATATTTTTAAATTCCTTAGGCTCTCAATAAATGCTTTTCCTGATAAATAAAATTGTACATAGACAATAAAACCGGTTCCTAACCAACCTACAACAGGTAAAAGCATCAGCAATAGATTCACGGTTATCGCAATTATAACATTTACGATTATACCAACAATAACAGTGCTAATTTTCAATGTTGTTCCACATTTCTCACACAAGACAGAATACATATGCCATAAAATATAAATAAAGAAAAAGATGCCTAAGCCAAATAAAGGAATCGCCATAACAATAGCAGCATAAAAAGAATGTTTCCTGACTACTTTAGCCAGATCTTCCTCGAACATTTTATCACCCCATTTGGCAAAATATTTTTGTAGCATAAGTCACTGTGTTTTTTTTAGTAGCATACACTACCATTATTTGGAAATTTCCTTTGATATTTTTTTTACTAACCAACCTGCACCTTTTAAGGATGCACCAACGACAACTTGTGTAGTTGCAGTTGCAATTCCAAACCCAACAGATAAAGGATCCTTTCCCAGCATAAAAGATCTTCCACTATTGCTTAGTAAAAAATCGCCACTTTTTTCTAATAAATTCTTCTCTTCCATAGCTATTACTTTTTATAATGTGTATATTTTTCCAATTCTTCTTGCATTTCTTTGAAAACAAAAGCAATAACAGCGGCATCATCTGTAAGACCTAATACAGGTAAAACATCAGGGATAACATCAATAGGTGATACTAAATAGATTAATGCAGCAATTACAAATAATAAACTGGTCCCATTATAATTTTTGTATCTTCCCGAATATACATCTTTCAAATAGTCAGTCATTAATATTACCGTGTCCTTGACTTCTTTCAGACCTTTTTTTAAAATGTAGTTTTGTACTTCGGGTATGAGTTCTTGAATCTTTTGAGGGGTATGCAGATATCCCTGAGCTTTTGACAACCATTGCTCTTTGAATGTTTTAATTAAGTTCTTTTTATCCATAATCGTATTACTAAAAAAACTATGTAATCAATCCAACAACAAAAAGAAAGCGTGGGAACTTGTTCTGCTGTCCATCAATTACCTGGTATCGCCAAACACCTCGAGGAAACGGACGAAGAAACAATATTCTCACGCTGTTGGATATGTACAATAAGGATGAACACAACCCTCCCGGTTACATTCACCTTGATACATACGAATACAGAATGAGCGTTACATTGTCTCTATCCTTCCTCTGAAATTGGCGATTTCGGTAATTCGGATAAAGCAAAAACGCTTTCTTTGATATTCAGTGGATTTCTCCCCACTGACAGGAACAAAGATATACGTTTTTTCAATGCAACGCTCGTGTTTGAGAATATTATTTCTTCAAAATTACACAAAAAAGGGCATAAAGGGGGAGAATTCAGTGAAAGTCTCGCAAATTGTGCAACAAATACATTTTGGGCATCTTGTTGGGATCAACCTACGTTGTAAAGTTCGTCAGAATTTGACGAGTAAATCAACTTGTTCTCTAAAAAGATTAAGATTAAAGACAATGTCAAAAAATCATTTTTGATAATTATTGAATCAGTTTTAATAGATTGGGAGTGCAAAGGATTCCATACCTTTACAAAAGTATTTATTAGAATGGGAAAATATAAGATATGAAAAGATTATTATTATCAGCTTTGTTATTAATAGGTTCCGTTTTTTATTCCAATGGAGAGAATTTACCTACTAAATCTTCATTTTCTAAACCTAAAGGGGATTTGTATGAGACTTTTAAGAATCCGGGAGCTCAGTACAGACCTTTTGTGAGATGGTGGTGGAATGGATTGAAGATCGATAAAAACGAGATTGCACGTGAATTGGATTTGATGAAAGAAATTGGGATCGGTGGTGTTGAAATCAATTCGATCCGATTTCCGGATGGAGCTGATAGCCTGAATTATCAAAGCAAGCCTTACTTGTCGGATGAATGGGCGGATATGATTTCCTTTACAGCCGATGCTTGCCGGGAACGGGGTATGATTTGTGATATGATCGGTGGCTCCGGATGGCCGTTTGGCGGGGAGTTTTTGCCTCGTAACCAGCAGTTGCAGATGCTTACAATTGAAACAGTCAAGGTAGATGGCGGAAAAACGGGAACGGATTTTTCCATTCGAAAAGATGAACTTCTGGCGCGTGTGAATCCTCCGATTGCTTCCAAGAATGAACATCCGTTGAAAGAGTTGGTATATATTCGGCTGATGCCTGCCCGGGTGGACGAATTTACCGAAGGAACGTCTTTTGATTCTTTGGTAAATAAGGATCAGATAACCGTTCAAGTGCCGGCTGGTGAACATGTCATTTATTTCTTTGTGAAGATGACCGGTTATATGAATGTGATTAATGGAGCTCCGGGAGCTAGTGGTCCGGTGTTGAACCATTTTAACAAAGATGCCGTACTGGCTTATTTATCCCGGTTGTCAGATAAAGTCCATTTTAATGATCCCAGTCTGAAAGGGAAGATCCGGGCTACCTTTGTCGATAGCTTTGAATTGGAAGGAGCCAACTGGTGTGACGGTATGTTAGAAAAGTGGGAAAAATATTTTGGCTATTCTTTATATCCTTATTTACCTTATATTATCAAGAAGATTGGACATATGGGGAATCCGTTGCCCGAAAATTATGGTAGTACATTTTCAGAGAAGATAAAAAAGGATGTGGAATATCGGGTACGAAATGACTTCGAGCGGTTTCAGATTTATCTGTTTCAGGAGAACTTCATCAATACGTTAAATGATTGGTGCCGGAAAAATGGGGTACAATCGCGAGTTCAGGCTTATGGCCGGGCTTTACATCCGCTGGAATCGAGTATGTATATTGATATTCCTGAATGTGAATCATGGTTATGGCAGGATGTTGGCTTTAAATTGACAGAGAATAGAGTCATTGGTGAGGGACATGGTTTCTCATGCAATAATAAGTTTACGGCTTCTGGCTCATTGCTTGCCGGAAATGGAAAAGTCAGTTGTGAAGAGCTGACCAATACGGGAAATATCTATCAGTCAACATTGGAAGATATCAAAATAACGGGTGATATGAGTAATATCTCCGGTGTCAACCATTCTATTCTGCATGGATTTAATTATAGTCCTCGCGAAGCTGGTTTCCCGGGTTGGGTGCAATACGGTGATTATTTCAACGAACATAATACTTTCTGGCCGTATTATCATTACTGGATGGATTATAAGGCTCGCGTCAGTGCTATACTGCAAAACAGTATTCCGCAGTCGGATATAGCCATTCTTCCGCCTCTGGAAGATATGTGGTCTGTTTTAGGCCAGCAGCGGGATCCGTTCCCGGAAAATATCTTCCCGGCTTATGCCCATGACTTGTGGCAAAATCTGCATCAGAACGGAAATGGGTGTGATTATGTAAGTGAACATATTTTACAGCAGGCCCGGATAACGAAGGGAAAACTGTCGTTTGGTCCCAGAACCTATCAGACGCTGATCTTACTGGATGTGGAAAGTCTGGATCCTAAAACGGCTGTTGCCATTGAACGGTTTGTGAAAAAAGGAGGTAAGGTTATTTGTATCGGAAAAAGACCGCATCAAAGTATCGGTTTTGCTGATTATCAGAAAAAGTCGCTTACCGTTCAATCGGTTTTCGATAACTTGTTCGAAGCTTATCCGGATCGGATTGTCAATATTCCGGCTCCAACCTTACCGCAGACGGAATGGTTTGCCCAGGTTCAGAAAGAATTGGATCTGAAACCGTATGTGAAAGTAGATAAACCGATCAAGTGGATGTTCTATAATTATTACAAATCTGGTGATAAGGATATTTTCTTCATTACTAACTTTAACCGTCAGTCTAGTTATCAGGTCAATTTAAGCTTTACCGATGCTATTCAGGGTAAGCAGGCTTGGCTTTGGGATGCTGAGACCGGAAAAAGATATCTTCTTGACCAGGACGGATCTTCTATGTTATTACGGTTTGGACCGGCTGAATCTAAGTTCATCGTCTTTGACAAGCTGAAAACGGGTGAACCTTACCAAGCTCTTCCTTTGGAACCGGACAGCACCCGGTTGATAGGCGAGGTATGGAACGTACAGGCAAACCATGTAGATGGTTCAACCCAAACCTTTGAAATAGACAATCTGGTTGATTTCAATACACTGCCCTTTGTCTGGATGAAGCATTTTGCCGGGACATTAAGCTATACAACGACATTCCAGGTAGATGATCCGAATGCTTTTCGCGTTATCAATACCGGAAAGGCTCGGGGTGTTGTCGAGGTCTATCTCAATGGCGAAAAGATTGGTACCAATTGGTATGGCGAAGCCGTATTTGACATCCAGCATAAACTTAAACCGGGAGAAAATCAGTTACAAATAAAACTCGTTACACCTTTAGGCAATTATGCGACGACCATCACCCGGCGTTATGCCTCGTCGATGGAAGAGATCGGATTACAAGGTCCGGTCCGGATGTATTGAGTTTGTTGACGAGAGTAATGCTATTTAATGTTGGTCCTGTATATAGCGCTTTATAACTTGTTGGACCTCATCGATCATTTCTTTCCGGAAAGAGAGGGGCGATATCACTTCTATATCAGCCCCTCTAGAAAGTAACTCTTGCTTGAAATCGAATGAAGGTTTCAAGTGGAGTTCAAAAATAGAATATTCGTCAGTAGTTTTAATTTCTTTTTGGGAATGATGTAGCGGTAATGCCCGAACATACAATACATGTATTCCATAAACCTTGATCTGAATAGTATCTACGTGTTCTGTTTCATTGGTTATAATACCAAAACTATCTGAAAAATAATTGTTTCCGTTAAAATCTTTAGGTAAGGAAAAATGGATATCAGAAGCCGTCAAAGATAATATTCTGTCAAGCGAAAAAGTCCGGAGAGCATTCCGTTCATGGCAGTAACCTGTAACGTACCATCTTTGTTTGAATACCTTGACGCAATAGGGTTGTATAGTATAGGTATGAGGTTCATCATACCAGTAGCTTTGATGATGTAGCTTAATTTCAAGTCCATCTCTCATAGCTTCTATAATAGGTGCAAGAAATTGTCTGCCAGATGGTATATCTTCGAATAAAATTCGATTTTTCAAATGATGACTTTCGTTAATCAGGTTATTAACGGCAAATGTGTTGAGTAACCAATTCCGAAGACCTCCTTTTTCGATATCTTCAGTGTTCTCAATGTAATAATAGTAACCAGCCTTTCGGTTACAATTAATATTGATGTCGAATATTTGTTCGATAGCTTTGCGCCAATTATGGAATGTGCGAAGTGGAATATCTTCTCCTTCACTCAGTCTTGAACGAAGCCAACGTTTATTGATCTCTTCGAACGTAATCTTTTCAGCCCGGTAGATCGTATCTACCAGCCAAATATACTTATCAAACAAATCCCGTGTCATAATCTCCTTTTTTGGATGCAAAATAATAATCTGACTTATCCGTCCTCTTGTTTATTTTATTATAAAAACAAAGATAGGAAGTTGTTCTGCCATATGATGGCATTAAGTACATTCTTATGTGTTTTTATAGATTTGAGAATTATTCTAAAACAGCCCCCATAAAATCACTCAGAGTATTATTCCAATCAGACACAATAGCTCTACTTGGATGATTAATCTTTATACAGTATGCTTTATGATCAGAATCCAAGTCATAATAACCTGAACCATTTATTATTCCGTTATGCCAACCTTCATCAGACAAGCTTTCATAAGCTCTATTTCCCCATACAATTACGAGATCAGGTTTCAACTCCTTTATAATTTCCATTGCCATAGAGGAAGAATTCCCATAATCTTCACCTGAATAGTTTGTATTCGATGGATCTGCAGATAAAGCAGTCTGCACGAAAATATAATAGGCAACAGATTTCCAAAGCTGAACACTTTCTTCTACCGAGATATCTTCTTTTCCGTAAAATATTTTATCAAAACGTAAAAAAGTTTTTGTCATCCAATCCTCTTTTTTACCTATCCCTTTTCTGAAATTAATATATTCGATTATTCGATCTTTCGTGAAATTACTACAAGCACCAAATTCTTCAATAGGTTTATTCCCTCTAACTCCACAGAATTTACAGTTTTCGTCTCCACAGTAATGACTATCGCCTATTATTAAAATTCTTGGGTAACTTGATCCATAGTTATCCCCAATCCATGGTTGAAAATATACATTCATAATCTTATTTTTTTGTTAATCACACAAAAATATAAATTTAAAAGTTAAGTATCGTCGCTATAAAGTAATATTTTTCTTCGACAGGATAATCAAACAAAGATTAACCGATAAAACCTTTTGGAGATGTATTTAAGTGGATTCGAATAATCTCCTAAAATATAATCAATAATTCGGATACTGTTTGACTATTTGGGGCCAAATATTCAATAGGCAAAAAGCAAGGAACGTTGATTGAACATTCCTTACTTATCAAATTGGTTTTATTTCAATTCTTTATAGTCGAAATCACCTTGTGAACAACAAGCTTTTTTATAGTCAAAGCCATATAAACGCATATAGGCTTCTTGTACCTCTTTGCCTCCGTTTGAGAAAGGAGAACTGTATGGGGTAGTGACAATAACTTCCATTTCGGGAGTCAGAATGGTTCCGTTTGATCGTTTAGCCCTTTTGGGGGTTACCTTAAATGCTCTTGCCATTGATTTGCTATTTAGATGTTAATTAATAATTTATGTGATTCTTTGTCTGAATTGCAAAGCAAAAATAGATATAAGATCTGCCACATAGAAGCACAACTATGCATAGTTTACTTATTTATTTCAATTCGGATCTGAGTCTTAAATTCCCTTACATAGATAAAATCAGTCAACGCATAATTGGTGTGATCAAAGAGATTATGAAAGGCATTGATCAGATGTTGGTCTTTTGTTAATTCCGGATCAAGGCCTTCATTCCAATTAGGTGAAGGGTAATCCATACCTATGAATGTATCGAAACATTCTTCCTGAGTTTCATCAGACAATCTCAGAGAATGGGTTACACCCGTCTCGTATACCGGATTCCAACCGGAATCCGATAATGCATCCCATAGCTCTTGTCGGTCTTCACCTTGGAGGGGATGGAGTTTGGGATAAATCGGATCTAAATAACATACAGCCACTAACTCTATGTGATCACCATATTCTCTTTTTCCTTTTAAGTTTTCCCATACCAGATGAGCACGATTGTACATTTCTTGCAAGGCGTCTCGTAGTACATTGTTGAAATCAATAATTACAGGTAATATGGGAACGAGATTATCAAGAGCGACTTGATTTAAAATATTCTTACGTAGTTCCAATAAAAATCTTTTTTCTGTATAGTCGTGTTTGAAATCACTATAGCTGTACATGATCTCATTTTCTATCCACTGAATTACATATTCTTCAGTAATCTGTGGATGATAATTTATGTGTTTTCTCCTTCTCATGAATAGATTGATGTTAGTAAAATATTTCCTTGAAAATTGTATCGGCAAAAATAGAATCTACATATGCCAACAGGTTACATACAATTCTACAAATAAACGTAAAAGACAAGTGTCGCAATTCCGAAAACCCGCAGGCAAAGATAGTTGGCTGGTTTGGGGCGGCAGACGGTTAAGGTCAATTAGGGTCGGTTAATCACAGATAAAGTCAGTTATTCTGTGGAGGGTGTTCTTATGGGTTTAGAGGAAAACCAACGAGAATCGAAAAGGATATTCGAGAGAATTCATTGGGATTCTCGTGACAACGGATTGAGAGGATAACGGGATGGATGTTGCTGTATTTTTTGATTTTTGAAAGCACCCCTTTCTATCTTTATTTCTTTATTCTTTCTTTCTAATATATAAGGTGGTTGGTTTTGTGGCATGAGTGTGGCTGGATTCTGCTTATAAGGGATTGACGCTTAGTTTTTTATTTGGTTGAAATGTGGCTGGTTCTGTGGCTCTAAAATAATGTAAATGATTTTATAGAATTTTAGTTTTATGTAAATTGTTGGTTTATAGTAATATATGTAATTGCCTTGGAAAAAAGTTTAGGAAAAAGAGTTGATAGACGTGGATTGAACGTTTCTCTAATTCTCTCAGAATATTCCACAATGACAAAGTTTCTTAGTTACATGATTCGGTATAGCAATAAATAGTATTATTTGACTTTATCTGTTGTTATTCGACCTTTCTGTATGGTGTATGAAGAACGAGCTGCTACATTTGCATGCAAGTTGTTCGGGAAACTTTTTGAAGACTGGATCTGTGAAAATAGAATGTTGGACTAAACAAAGAAAATATGAAAACAAATCCTTACATTTGTCGGAAATAATTTAAAGACGAAGAATACTGGAAAGCTATGATAAAAATATTTGCAACGGAAAAAGTTAAAGATATTGATAAATACACGATTCTGAATATGCCGATTGCTCCGATCGATCTGGTGGAAGAGGCAGTTACAGCGTTTGTGAATGAGTTTAGAAACCATTACTCGAAGATGCATCGGATTGTCGTTTTTGCCGGCCAGGGAAATAATGGTGCTGATGCATTGGGCATTGCCCGGCAGTTATTGGACGAATCGTATAAGGTCATTGTATATCTGTTTAACCCGACGGGCTATCTGAGTCCGGAGTGTGCAGAGAACAAACGTCGTTTGTTGAATATTGACCAGGTGGAATTTACAGAGATACGGGATAATTTCATTCCGCCTTATCTGTCATCTCGGGATGTGGTGATCGACGGTCTGTTTGGTTCGGGACTGAATCGTCCGTTGAGTGGAGGCTTTGCCGGATTGGTGAAGTATATCAATAGCACACCGGCTGAAATTGTTTCGATCGATATTCCTTCAGGTTTGTTTGGCGAAGACAATCGGGAGAATGACAAGGACTGTATCATCCGCGCTAATAAGACATTTACTTTCAATTTCCCGAAACTCTCGTTTCTGATGCCCGAGAATGAAGTGTATGTAGGGGAATGGAAGGTATTGAATATCAATATGCATCCACAAGCTGTTGCAGATACGCCGACGAATTATTATTTGGTGACGGAAGAAGATATTGCTTGTGTATTCCGGCCTCGTAAACGATTTACGCATAAAGGGACATACGGTCATGCTTTGTTGGTAGCCGGAAGTCGCGGTAAATTAGGTGCAGCTCAGTTGTCTGCCCGCGCTTGCTTGCGCAGTGGTGTCGGGATGCTGACGGTTCATTTGCCCAAATGCGGAGAATTGATGATGCAAACGGCTCTGCCGGAAGCGATGGTTGATCTGGATGCGCATACGGATTTCTTTACGGTGGCTCCGGATATTACACCCTATACAACGTTGGGAGTGGGACCGGGTTTAGGACAGCAAATCGAAACAGCCGTGGCTTTGGACGAACTGATGTCGGCTGTCATCAAACCGGTTGTGTTGGATGCCGATGCCTTGAACCTGATCGCTTCGAATAAGGATATTCTGAATAAGATACCGACCCGCAGTATTCTGACTCCGCATCCGAAAGAATTTGACCGTTTGGCTGGAGCCAGCAATTCAGCTTACGAGCGGTTGCAGAAGGCTCGTGAGTTTGCCAAGGAACATCGGTTGTGCGTTGTCTTGAAAGATGCTTACACGGCTATCTGTACTTCCGAAGGAAATGTGTATTACAGTGTCTGCGGTAATCCGGGAATGGCAACAGCCGGCAGTGGTGATGTCTTGACCGGTATTATCTTAGGTTTGCTGGCGCAAGGGTATGAACCGGAAACGGCAGCCGTAGCAGGTGTTTTCTTACATGGGACAGCCGGTGATTTGGCCGCAGCTCAATGGAGTGAACGTGGAATGATAGCCGGTGATCTGATTGATTCATTGGGAAAAGCCTTTAAGCAGGTTATTTGATTGGTAAGAAGGAATATTGTAGAAACACAAACGTATAGTCAGAATGAGAAAAGTATTGTTTTTGTTGTGGATAGGTTGTTTGTTCGGTTTTATGAGCTGTACTTCACAACCTGTCGCTGAAAAAGCCCCGCAATGGAAAGCCAAGCATGTGGTTTTGATCGGTATTGATGGATGGGGTTCGTATAGTGTTGAGAAAGCGCAAATACCTAACATCCGTTTCTTAATGGACAGTGGTGCTTATACCTTGCAGAAACGTTCGGTATTGCCTTCGTCGAGTGCTGTCAACTGGGCTTCGATGTATATGGGAGCCGGACCGGAATTGCACGGATATTGTGAATGGGGTTCGCAAGTACCGGATCTGCCTTCGCGGGTAGTAAATAAGAACGGAATTTTCCCGACCATCTTCTCTGAGTTGAGAGCCGTTGCTCCCGAAGCCGAGATCGGAAATATTTACGAATGGGATGGAATCCGCTATCTGGTGGATACATTGTCTGTCAATTATGACCGTCACGTAGCGGAAGTGAGCAAAGATTCTACGGCTACGGCCCGTTGTGCTGTTGAATATATTCGGGATAAGAAACCGGCATTGGTCAATATCGTGTTCGATGCCTTAGACCATGTCGGGCATGCTGCGGGTCATGATACGCCGGCCTATTACGATAAGCTGGAAGAGATTGATGGCTATGTAGGAGAAATCGTACAGGCGGTTAAAGAAGCTGGTATTTGGGATGAAAGTATTATCATCGTAACCGCCGACCATGGAGGAATCGAAAAGGGACACGGCGGACGTACCATGCAGGAAATGGAAACGCCTTTTATTATTTGTGGCCAGCATATCAAGAAAGGCTATAAACTGGAAGACAGTATGATGCAGTTTGATATCGCATCGACTATCGCTTCTATCTTTGCCATCCAGCAACCTCAAGTATGGATTGGTCGTCCGATGGATGTTTTTGAGTAAATGAATCAGCATGAAGGATAAAGGGAAAGGTGAGTCAGTGAGTTGGCTCACCTTTTTTTGTAGAACTTACCTTCGTAATAATTCCTATTCGGATGTATAATTTTGGACGAGAAACAAAAAATCAGTATGTTTGTAAAGGCCATGTACAAGATGGACTGCAATAGATAAAATGGGAATATTATGAATAGAATCTATCCGGTAGGCATACAGAATTTTGAAGAAATACGCAAGGGTAATTATTGCTATGTAGATAAGACGGCATTGATTCATCGGCTTGTGTATAGTGGCAAATATTATTTTCTGAGCCGTCCGCGACGATTCGGAAAGAGTCTTCTTATCTCTACCTTAGAGGCTTATTTCCAAGGAAAGAAAGAACTTTTCAACGGTTTGGCCATGGAAACATTGGAGAAGGATTGGACTGTATATCCCGTTTTACATCTTGATTTAAACAACGAGAAGTATGACAGTCCGGATAAACTCGATGGAATTCTTCATAATGTTTTGTGCAGATGGGAAGAAATCTATGGGAAAAGAGACAGTGAAACCAGTTTGTCATTGCGTTTTCAGGGAATCATACAGCGTGCGTCAGAAAAGACGGGACATCATGTTGTCATTCTGATTGATGAATATGACAAACCGATGCTTCAAGCCTTAGGCGATGAAGCCTTGCTGACTGATTATCGGAACACGTTGAAAGCTTTTTATGGAACATTGAAAAGTTGTGACCAATATATCAAGTTTGCTTTGCTTACCGGAGTGACAAAATTCAGCAAGGTGAGTGTATTCAGCGACTTGAATAATCTGATGGATATATCTATTGATGACCGTTTTACTAATCTTTGTGGAATAACAGAAGAAGAACTCTACCTGAATTTTCAAGAAGATATTATAGCGTTGGGGGAAAATAACGGAATGACATCGGAAGAAGCGAAATCAACGTTGAAGAAACTTTACGACGGTTATCATTTTGCAGGGAATAGCGATGATATTTACAATCCGTTCAGTTTATTGAATACGTTTGCCAAAATGAGATTCGGCAGCTATTGGTTCGAAACCGGTACGCCGACTTTTCTGGTAGAATTGTTGAAACGTAGTAAATATAATTTGCATCGTCTGACTGAAGAATTGGCCAGTGCCGACTGTTTAGGAGGAATAGATTCGATGAATACGAATCCGGTTCCTATTTTGTATCAGAGTGGCTATCTCACGATAAAGGGATACGACAAGGAATTCGATGTGTATTCATTAGGTTTCCCGAATAAGGAAGTTGAAGAGGGTTTTACCCGTTATCTTTTACCGAATTATGCACATTTGGAAACAGGGAATCCTTCTTTTGAGATCGTAAGCTTTGTCAAGGATGTGCGTAAGGGTGATATCGATTCTTTCATGCGCCGGTTACAGAGTTTCTTTGCCGATACGCCTTATGAGCTGACAAGGGATTTGGAATTACATTATCAGAATGTTCTTTTCATTGTATTTAAACTTTTAGGCTTCTATACACAGGCTGAATATCATACATCCCATGGTCGGATAGACTTAGTGGTGAAGACTGACAAATATATTTATGTGATGGAATTTAAATTGGATGGCTCTGCAGATGAAGCGATGAGGCAGATCCATGAAAAGCAGTACACAGCTCCGTTTGTTTCGGATTCCCGCAAAATATATAAGGTTGGTGTGAATTTCAGTAAAGATGTCAGAGGTATTGAGAAATGGGTTGTAGAAGAATAAAAACAGGAAAATAAGTATTGGGTTTTCGGATTTATTTAGGAACTTTGTGATTATTAGATATTAATCGATTTAGCTGAATGTTGAGTGTTTTGAATGAAAAGTTTGTATCTAATAGGATAGGATTAAATATTATTACTTTTTAATTGTTTGACAGCAGTCGTAAAGCTTTTCCATATATGTGCTAAAGCTTTTTGACAAATGTGGTAAAGCTTTTCGACATCTGTCAAAAATATGAAATGTAACGAGAAAAGGATTAGAAATAAACAGAATGATTGTTTTATTCTAAAGAATAACTTATTCTTATGATATCTTACTTTCGTAAGATGCTCTCTTAATACTGATAAAGTTTGAATTACAATCTGTATAGTAATTCAGCCTTTTGTTATCTTTTTTCTATATAAATTTTTTTATCAGATTGATTAAACATTGTATGTGAATATTCTCTTTTTTACCTTGTGGATGTTCTGTACGGATAAAGGTTGTACCATTTATTTGATAGACTTTACATTCATATCCATCCCAACTGTCTTTACATATACTTTTTGTTTCATGTTCACTATTCAAGTATCTTAAAAAATCCTTAGACCAAGATTCTCCAGTTAACATCACAACAACTTTTGGTGATAAAAGCTTGATTTCTGTTTCAAATATCTTCTTACAATCTTTAAGCTGTGCATAATAAAGTGTATCGTTCGGATTTCCTCCGTCCCACGGTGCAACCTTACAAACATTGCTCCAAGCAATATAAGAGTACCAAGGTTCTGGATTAAAGTGACTTGCTACAGCTTTGATAACACGCCAAAACGCAGAATTATTCGTGTTATAACCATTCTCATTACCCCAAAGATTTTCTACCCATTGCATCTGATCGTGACGGTTAAATATGGCTTCCTCTGAGTTTCCAAATAATATATCAACATCTTCACTATCACTTATCCAACCATTAGTAGCACGACCGACAAACATAATACCACAATGTTCCTCCGATGGGAAGTTCTTTCCCCATTGCAGACAAAATGCTGCTTTGCTATACTCGAAATCCTTAATGCTGTTCATTAGATTTGCATATAGAGGCTTTAATTCATCTTTAAATATTTGTATTCTTTCTTTGTCTGTCATATTTTATTAAAAAACTATTTTGATTAAACATAAAAGTTTATCAGTTGGTAGTTTGTCTATCTTTAAAGAGTATAATGGTCAAATCATATTTACGAGAGTAAAGAAACGAGATATCGTACTAACTGATGAACTATAACAAAGGTATAGAAATTTTTTTAGAAGACAAAGAACGCAAATGAAAATATTCCCTCTACGGAAGCACTAGTTACTATTATTGTCATAAATGAAAAAGGAACAGTTTAATTAGAAGAAATATTAATTATGGAACTGAACTAGAATGTATATACAACTTATTATTCGGATTAAATATTAAGAGGATAAAACCAAAAAAGGAGAACCCAGTCAAGTTCTCCTTCTTTGTTTATATATGAATTGCTTATTGCAACGTCTTTCCGTTATATTCACCGGTTAATGAACCTAAGAATGCTACGATTTTAGCCATATCAGTATCCGAGATGGTTGTGCCAATCTGGAATTCGTGCATGATACGTACGGCATCTTCAATATTATTGATAGAACCATCGTGCATATAAGGATAAGTAATCATGACATTTCGTAACGTCGGTGTTTTGAACTTGTGCAGATCACTTTCCTGTTTGGTTACTGCATAACGTCCATTATCTCCGTCGGTCAAGCCGGTACCACGGTAATCGAAGTAACTGTTCTTGATACCCATATAATCGTAAGACTGGCCTCCGATGTTCATACCTACGTGACAAGTTGCACATTTGTTTGCTTTAAACAAGGCATAACCTTCCTGTTCTTCGGCAGTCAGAGCAGACTTGTCTCCACGTAAATATTGGTCGAAACGAGACGGGGTTAATAACGTCTTTTCGAATTCAGCGATAGCTTCTGTAATGTTAGACTGACTGAAACCGTCGGGGTAAACTTCGCTAAATGTTTTGGTAAACTCTTTATCTTCGGCCAATACAGCACAGATGTCATCAAAAGACTTGTGTCCCATCTCAACCGGATTTAATGGAGGTCCAGCTGCCTGTTCTTTCAAATCAGCCGCACGGCCATCCCAGAATTGAGCGAAGTTGAGAGCTGCATTGTAAACTGTCGGTGCGTTAACGCCTCCTAACTGTCCTTTAATACCTTCTGAATATTGTTTACGATCTACACCACCTGTTTCCAATCCGTGGCAAGTTGCACATGAAACGGTATTGTCTGCCGACAAACGTGTATCATGATATAAGGCAAAACCCAAGGCTACCTTGGCCGAATCCACAGGAATTGATTCCATCAATGGCTGCAACGGTTCGTTGGCAAACTCATCCGCTACCGTAGGAGAGGTGAAACGGGCTTTACGTTCGTTGGCTGCCCAAGACAAGATCACAGCTTTTTCGTCATTGTCCAATGAAGTTCCCCAGTGATTGGGCATGTGTGAGAATTTAGCTGGAGGCATCGAACCACTCATGGCCGTATGTTCCAACTTGGCTAAATCGACTTCTGAAACAGGTTGTCCGCTTTCTAAAGCTTCCAACATGGCAGAGAAGTCAACATAGCGTGCTCCTTCCGTCATGTCTGCTTTTACAACAGAGCCGATGATCGGAAAATTTCCATAAAAAGGAAGCGGGGCATTTGCTGCATGACATTCCATACAACCATTTTCTCTCAGGATGGAAGCAACTTGCTTTGCTTCGTCGCCGGCATATTTCTTGTATTCTGTGGTAGAACAGCTGACAGAGATACCAGCCAGCAATGCCAGACTTACAGGGAGAAATACTTTCTTCATACTTTTTCCTTGTTTAAATTAGTTAAATAAAACTCTCTTTTAAGTTGACAAAGATACGAGGTTTATTCAAATGGATTGCTATGTTATGTTCATTATTTATGAAACTTGGATTTGATTTTTCTCCGGATATACTTTATGGTAAGCCAACAACCGGATATGGAAACGAATGTTCCTCCTAACATCAGGAACCACATGAGCAGAAACCAAAGCCAAGGACGGGTAACGAGTCCGGGAATTTGCAGACTATGCCATGCCGGATACATCCAATGTTGCCATCGGGTGGGACGATTCACATACCGGTATGTGCCATGAGCCGGATCAATATAGTAACAACTGGCATCCGAATCTTTGACCTGGACTTTCCATACAGGCAGAGGCAACTGCTTCTTTCGGGAAGTGTAATACGTTTCCTGTTCTGTCAGCCATTGGATTTCTATCTGGCTTTGCTCACCGTGTATGTCTTGTAATACTTGCCGGACATCGGTTGCTGTGAGGTTTAATACCTTTACTGAGTCGGCTTGGCGTGCATCCCAGGTTATTATTCCGTTATCAGTCTGCGTCTGATAAAGAGGAATGGAACCGAACTGACTCCATTCGAATTGTCTTATGGGATGAGGACAAGCTTGCATGACTTTACGGTAATCCAACAAATAGGAATCCACTTTCATTTCATTCAGGTACTGATGAGGATTGAAGTCGAGACGAGAGCGGATACCAAAATCTTCGACACGAACCAGTGACATCATGCCACTGAAGCAGAAGGTCAATACAAACACACCGAAGAAGGTTCCTACCAAGTGATGCCATTTGTACCACCATTTCTTATAAGGTGAAAGCCTTTGTTGGCGTCGGGCCAACCGGATGTCACGGATACCTAAATATAATCCGGTCAGACAAAAGAGACTTCCTATGCCGGAGAGAGTAACTACTACCGCTATCCACCGGTCGATGTCTTGTCGGAGTGAAGTGAAATAAATCCAATGAGGAATCGCTCCCAGCCATGCCCAGCAACGTTCTTCCCGATTGGTATATTGCAAGACTTCAGCAGTCTTCGAGGAAATGTATAACTGGTGTTTGTCTTGATCGGCAAAGTAATATTTGTAGATGGGGAAATGCTGTTTCAAGGCTCCGAATGGAATCCATTGTTCCAGTGTATAAAGAGTGTCAATCCGTTCGATGGGTGATTGATTCCATTTCGATGCGGTTTGCCTGATATGGGCTGCATTGACGGTGGTCCGTTCGGAGAAATCGGCAGTTCGTTCGTAATTCCCTTTGTCTGTTTGAATATAAAAGACCAACTGGCCGAGGTTCTCGTTGAGCGTAATACGTTTTATGCGCTCATCGGCAGGAATGCTAGCCTGTATTTCTTCCCAGGCTGGTAAGTTGCCGAAATCTTTCAGGTTCTCCATTTTACTCCATTTATCGCTCTTGCTTACCCGAGGAAAAGAATGGTAAATCATGACCAAGCCGGAGAGAAACCATATAGCAAAGAGGATACTGAGCAGAGAGCCCAGTATCCGATGCGTTGTCAGGATGAATGTGTGTAATCGTTGCATGATGATTCTTTGATTCTTATAAGGTATAAGAAAGAGCAACCTGGAAATTACGCGGCATACTGGGAACGAGCTGGTTCCCTAAAGCCTGGTTGTAGTAACTCTTGTCGAATAGATTATTGATATTCACCGTCAGATGAACATGATTGTTGAGGGTATAAGCAATTCCGAAATCGGTGATCCAATACGGATTGAACCACGTACTGTTGGCCGTGTTACGGTAAACCTTTCCGGTATAGCTGCTACTGAGGTGAAACTCCAGGTTCTTCAGCCAGCCTTTCGGGATGGTATAACTACCGTAAGCGTAGAATGTCTGGTTAGGAACGTTGGCTTGCCAGTTTCCTTCCTGACTGTTTAGTTGATCTTTGGTGGCTTGCGGATCAGAACCATAAATGGCATTGGCCAATTCTGGATCTTTCACTTCTTTCATCTCCCGGATTTTGGAATCATTAAATCCGTAACCCAACGTAAAAGCAAGGGTTGGTAAAGGAGTCAAGGTTACATCGAAGTCAAAACCTTTGGAATCCTGTACGCCCACCTGTCCGATGACAGTCTTTGTCGTTGTCTCTCCGTCCACTTCTTCCTGATAATTATTTGTCAGGGTGGCAGTACTGTTCATCTTCCGGATATAGAAAAGGCTGGCGTTGGCATGCAAGAGATTTCCCCAGTCGTATTTCAGTCCGACTTCTGCCTGGTATCCGTTTTCCGGTTTGAATACTTCCTCGTTGCGAGTAGGAGTAAAACGTTCCCCATTCGCGTCGATATAGATCACATTATCCTGATAGAAGGTACGGATCGGTTTGAAGAAGGAGGCAAATGAGGCATAGAGTGACGTATTCGGATGTGGAAGATAAACTACTCCGAAGCGATAGGTCAATGCCTTGTTTCGGATTTGATTGAACAAGCCGTGTTCCTCATATTCGCGTTTGCCGGAAGGAGTTGTAGCTGAAGCTGACAGATAACGGAAGAAATCTCCCCGAAGAGCTGCCAGAATCTTCCATTGTTCGTTGAACTCGATCATATCTTGCAGGTAAATGCTGTTGGCATAATGATGCGTAACTGTTGCTTTCGAGAATTTACTCGTCATATATCCCATGCTGTGTGGGTCATATACCGATACGTGGGAATACAGTCCGGGACCTTGTACGTCATCTCCCAGATTATATCCGCTATAGCTTGTCCGGTTGAGGGCAACAAACGAATATCCGCCCATGTAATTATGCTTGATCTCGCCAGTATGGAAATGTCCGCTTAACTCCAACGAATTACTGACAGTCTTGGCTATATGAGAGAAACGGAGCGGGAAGGAGAGGTAGACCGTGTCGAGGCAGATATATCTCTTTTCGGTCGGCGTCTTCCAGTAGTAATGGTCATAGATGGGATCATCACTTTCCAAATAGTCGAGACTCTCCGTACCGAAGTAGTTGATATCATCACTGGAAAAGGAGAGGCGATCAACCAACTTTATCCTTCCCGAGAATCGGTGCGTATATTGTCCCGAGATATTCCAGCCATCGTTTCTCATGAAGTCGGATTCGTTGTTATAACGAGCTTCCCGATTCAGGCCCGGCAGCATGTCATTCTTGTGCAGGTACAGTTGATTGTCGGAAGTGTTATAAACATCCTGAGCTATGATGTCGGGTAATCCGATTTCTGTTCCATAGAAGTCTCTGTTGAAACCGGCCCGAACATCAATTATGTCCTGCTCGCTGAGACGGGCGTTCAATGCCAGGTAACCGGAGAAACGGCTGTTTCCATTATCACGCCATCCTTCCTGGTCGGCGTAATTGACATGGGCATAATAGTTGACTGGCCCCAGCAGTTTGCCTCCTAATCCCAATGTGGCTTCTTTATTCTCGTAGCTGCCGTAGGCAACCCGAGCATTGAGTGTCTGCCGTTCGGTCGGAGCTTTCCGCACGATATTCAGGATTCCTCCGACGGCCGAATGACCATATAAGACAGAGGCCGGGCCTTTCAGTAACTCAATGGATTCGACAGCCGAAAGATCCGGTACGGGATAGGAATTGTTGATGGCCGAACGCTCGTCTCGTACGCCGTCGATCATCATCACGGCATGATCAAAACCTCGTACTGATATTTGCTGGAAAGCTCCGTAAGAAGTTTGTATCCGGATTCCCGGCATAAAACGGACAGCATCCTGGATATTGCGGATACCTCTTAATTCCAGACTTTGAGCTTCGATACCACTGACGGAAAGAGGCATATACTTCATCGGAACGTCGAGTTTGGTGATTTGTGGCCGGGCTTTCCGGGCTGTTTCTACAACAACTTCCTGCAAGTTGTAGGTGGTGTCGGTTGCAGGCGTACTCAATAGGTTTTCCTGGGCGTTTACAGCCCATGTCAGACTTACGAGTGGTAAGATAATCCATGTTTTTTTCATGTGACAGGTATTTATAAATGAGACATAGTTTCCCTAACCCGGAAGAAAACAGCTTTCTTCCGGGCAGAAAAACGAGATAAATAAGATCTTTAAAGGGAATGATTACTCTTTGTCGGCAGCGTAGGCCTTTTTCTTGTCGGAGATATCAATCAGCTTATGCTGGGTCATAAACTTGGCATGTTCGATAAAGATATCTTGAATGCCGGGATTCTGTCCTAAACCTTCAAGCAGGACACTAACCTGATAACCCTGCGATTCCAGCTCGGTCTTGATGTCACCTGCAATGTCGTTCTTGGCATGATCACCAGCCACAAACATAAAAGGAAGCAGTTGAATCTGTTTGATTTTCTTCTGTTCGCGGATCTTGTGCAAGGCATCGTCAAGTGTTGGATAGCCTTCTACGGTAGTAACTGCAAAATCCGGATGTCCTTCGGCTTCCAGCATATAGTCGAGCATGGCATATTGGGCAGTGGCAGGTGTGTAAGTCCCGTGTCCGACAAGGAGAGTGATGGTTTTCTCCTTTCCTTTTTCTGCAAGGAGCGAAACAACTTTCCGGTAATCGTCGGGAGCATACAAAAGAGGCGTACCCAGACGGATATCCTTGAAGAGATCTTGCATCAGGGCAATGTCTTTACGGAGTGACTCCATTTCAATCCCGTCGATGATGTTAGTCGATTGTATGAGAATGTGTGTATAACCGTCGGCCTTGAGTTGCGCCAAAACCTCTACCGGGTTTTTCTTGTAAACACCCCGTTTCTCCAGGCGGTTCATCACAATACGCGAGGTATAAGCTTCCCGAAATTCGAGTTCCGGAAAGGCTGCTCGTGCTTTTTCGTTGATGGCATCGATCGTCAATGCCCGTGTATCATCGTGCGTAGTCCCGAAATGAACGAGTAACAGGGCGGCTTTGTCGCCTGCCTGCATCGTCTCAAACAGGTTGGAAGGAACGTAATTACCTTCCGTATGGGCATAAGCCGGCTGTAACAGGCTTGTGGCCGCAGTCACGCACACGATGAAAAGTTTCTTTAGCTTCATCATATCCATGAGTTTTTTTTAATGTAAAAAATGTCTTAGCATCAGTTCTCCGTTTATCCAATTCCCGGAATAAACATTCCTTAATTGTTATTCTGTTTAGGCAGGTTTCCTGGCTGCACCTCAAGAAGAATGGCCTTCCCATCGGCTGTACGATAGTGGCATGGAGTGTGTATTCTTCTCATTCGCAGGTGTTACAGTAGCGGGTACTGCTCCGGATTTACACCGGATTCCCTTTTCAAGTTCAGGCCGGAAAGCTATGAACTTCACCTAACGCCCACAAAGGTAGGGATGTTTTTGAGATTGCGTCCTGTCGTCCCTGTTGTTTTAATATTTTTTAGGAAGGTATAAATGCCCGGATCACTTAACTGGGAGTAAAATCCTTTGATCTTTTAATTTTTTGACAGCTGTCGAAAAGCTTTACCACATTTGTCAAAAAGCTTTAGCACATATATGGAAAAGCTTTACGACATATATCAAAAAATTACATTCTTACGGCTAATTGCCTGTTTTTCTACTACCGGAAGGGTAAAATAAAGGGATAAATAATTCCTGAATAGAGAAAAAGCCTACCTTTGTGCCCGTATTGGTGATATTACCCTCCATCCTGAGGGAATATAAAAGGGAATCCGGTGTGAATCCGGAGCAGTACCCGCTACTGTAAATTTCCTGCTCTATTTGAGCAGCAGCTATAGGAAATCACCGCTTTGCCACTGTTGTTGAGGCTTGGCTTTGATGACGGGAAGGTTCTTTCCTTAGGAACAAGTCAGGAAACCTGCCAGTACGTTTATAGTGAGAATGAATACTCTTTCGGGATGTAAAGAGCATTAGTACACAAACATTTTTATTCATGGAAACAAAAAAGATGTTGCTAACCTTGCTGGTAGCAGGTTGCACGCAGGGCCTATTCGCACAAGAACGTGTTGTTACGGGCCGAGTGATTGACGCTGAAACAGGCAGACCGGTGTCGGGTGCCGCGATTCGCGTAGCAGAGAGTTTAACCGGATGTACAACCAACAACGAAGGACTCTTCAAATTAAGTCTGCCTGAACATGCCGAACGGATCCGTATCTCTCATCTGGCGTATGAACCGGAGTCGTATCGTGTGACTCAAACCGACAAGGATATAGAAATCCGCCTTGTTGAACGATATGTAAATATGAATCCGGTGGTGGTGACGGGTACCGGAACACACCGAAGAATGGATAATACACCTATTCCGGTACAGGTATATTCAGCCAAAGACCTGCGGACAGCCAATGTGACGAACGTACAGGAAGCCATGATGAAACTTAATCCCAGTGTGTCTTTTATGACAAACGGTATGGGAACGACCATGAGTATGAATGGTTTGACCGATCGCTATATTCTGGTCTTGGAGAATGGAAAACGTCTGGCCGGCGATGATACGTATACCCGTATTGACATGGCCAATGTGAAACGTATAGAAGTTTTAAGTGGTGCGGCTTCGGCGTTGTATGGTAGTGATGCCATTGCCGGTGTAATCAATATTATCACCGATGATGCCCAAAACAAAGCCAACGTTACCAGCAATACGCGTTATGGCAGCCATAACCAGTTTACCCAGTCGGTGAATGCCGATTTTCAGGTAGGAAAGTTCGGTTCGTTTACTTCCTACCAGCGCCAACAGTCGGATGGCTGGCAATTGAATCCATATACGGAAGATGATGATGGTAATTTGGTGGCAACCAACAAGGAGGCATCAACGGCTTATCATTCCAATACGATCGGGCAACGCTTCACCTTCGATCCGACAGACAGGCTTTCTTTCTATCTGCGTGGAAATATATATACCTATACAACCGATCGCCCTATGCCGATGGGAGATAATACGACCAACTACGACATGCGGCATGGTACTTATACATACGGAGCTGGCGCGCAGTATATGATCAATAAGAAATCCTATCTGAACGCGGATTATTTCTCAGACAATCACAGTACATACAAAGATTACTTCACCGGCGATGATATGGGAACCAACGAGATGACCAAACGTATTCATCATCATAACCTGAATGTGAAAGGTATCTTCCAGCTGGGACAATATAACAAACTATCTACCGGATTTGAATACATTCGGGAAACACTGAGCAGCGAGTCCGACAATATCGAATGGAAAGGTATTTCCACGATGGCTCTCTATGCCCAGGATGAAGTGAACTTCAACAAACATTTTCAAGGAGTCGTGGGACTTCGTTACATTTATCATCAGAGTTTCCACAGTTATGCTACTCCGAATGTGGCCTTGTTGTATAAAGTAGGAGGTTTTAATTTCCGGGGTTCTTATGCTTCCGGATTCCGTTCGCCGGAACTGGCCGAATTATATACTTTCTCTGAATCCAAACGAACTTCACGTCTGACGATCGGAAATGAGAATCTGAAACCTGAAAAGAGTGATAATCTGACGTTGAGCGCTGAATATACAAACCGCAACTTCTCGGTATCTGCTTCCGGATTTTACAATCATATCCGTGATATGATCAATTACCGGGAATTCAGCAAAGAAGAAACAGACCGTTATAATCAGGAAAACGGAACGGATTTTGCCAGTGTACAGATTCGTGACAATATCCAAAGTGCAACAATCAAGGGCTTCAATGTCCGTTTTGATGCTTATATTGGAGCCGGATTCTCTATGAACGGCGGTTATACGTTTGTGGATGCGAAAGATAATACGAACGATCGTCCGGTGGACAAGAGTGTAAAACATAGTGGCGTGGTGGCTGCTCTATGGAATCATACCTGGAATAAATATACCTTGAATGTGAATTTCAACGGACGTATTCAGGGTGAACGTTTCTCACAAAGTTATGGATATGCACCGAAGTTTTCTCTTTGGAATCTGAATACATCCCATCGGTTTGTGCTGAAAGATTTCATCCTTGAACCGGGAGTCGGTATCGAGAACTTGTTTGATTATGTAGACGACCGTCCGTATAATTCCAACTATGCCACGTTGACGCCCGGACGTACTTACTACGTCAGTTTATTGGTCAAATTCAATAAGTGATGCGCAGACGAGGTTTCCTTCGAATGATAATCGGGCTGATTGCCTGCCTGGCTTGCTGGCACACGCTTCAAGCCAAGGTAGGACGGGAGTTTGTCGCTTCGGATATCCGTGAATCGATGCAGAAAGGTGATAAGCTGGCCATTCTGATGGTTCATTTCGGGAGTGCTTATCCGGAAGCCCGTGAATCTCTTGAACGGATGAATGAACAGGTACGCCAGGCATTTCCGCAAGTAGAAGTCCGTCAGGCTTACAGTGCCCGCAGTATAGTCAATCGTGTACGCCGTCAGGGAATCTGGATTGAACATACGGCAGATGCTTTGATCTCTCTGAAGAAAGAAGGATATACGCATGTTGTAGTACAACCTTCAATCGTGATAGAAGGAGTGGAAATGGAAGCCCTGCGTCGTGATGTGGAATTACGGAAAGGGCTGTTTAAGGAAATTCGTATTGGTAATCCGTTGTTGTATGATGATACGGACTATGAGGCTGTGATAAAAGCATTGACCGGCAGTTCTGTGGCTTCTTGCTCCGGAGCCAAGTTGTTGATTGCTAACGGAACCTATCATGCCAGTAATGCAGCCTATGCTAAATTAGGCTATATGTTGCAGTTGTCCGGGCATAAAGACTATTTTGTCGGGACTCGCGAAGGCTTCCCAACTTTAGAGACAGTCATTGGTCAGCTCCAGGCAGGTAAATACAAACAAGTGACGTTATTGCCTTTTATGTTTGTCTTGATCAAATCCAACGAAAACCGTGTCTCTGCCTCATGGCGGGAAGGTTTGGAAAAAGCCGGATTCAAGGTTAGTCTGGAGGCCAAAGGATTGAGCGACTACGAAGCTATCCGTCGTTTGTTGGTCGAACACCTTCAGTTTGCCTTTGCCTATAAACGAATTTCTGTCAATGAACGGAAGGAAATGTTCGGTAGGTTTTAGTAGGGAAGTATTTTCCCTTGATTCATAATAAAGATAACCCGTCTTCTGATTGACTTTCTAAAAGACAATGTGGGAAGACGGGTTTTTTATTTCGGTTAATCTTTCCGGATAGCCGGTATAATAGAGAGTAGATAAAGAACGCCGATACTCATAACGGCAACGGCTCCTACCTGTGACTGTATCCAGTCGGATACGATACCCATGAAGAGCGGGAAGATTGTTCCTCCAAACAAGCCCATGATCATCAAACCGGATACTTCATTCTTACGGTTAGGCAAGTGTAATAATGCACGGGTAAATAGCATGGAGAAGATGTTGGAGTTACCTAAACCAACCAGAGCAATGCAGACATAGTGGGCGGCTAACGATTGCATCGTAAATAATCCGATCATGGCTGCTACCATCATCAGAACACTGACAATGAATACTTTCTTCATGGGAAAGTAAGCGAGAAGGAAGGCGCCACTGAAACAGCCGATGGTTCTGAACAGGAAATATACACTGGTGGCAAGTCCGGCACCGGTAAGAGTCATGTCCAGACGTTCCATTAATAACTTGGGTGCTGTCAGATTCAATCCGACGTCTATACCTACATGGCAAATGATACCTAAGAAAGAGATCAGAACCACCTTATCAGCCAGTAAGGCAAAACATTCACCGAAGGTAGAACTCTTGGTCTCTACAGACGAACTCTCATCGATGTGTGTCATACCCAGCAGGACGCAAGCGATAACCGCAATAACCAAAAAGATGAGGAATAACAGTTTCCAATTTCCCCACGATACGGCTGCCCAACCGGCGATGATAGGAGCCAGGAATGAGGCAATCGCCTTGACAAACTGTCCTAAGGTCAAGGTACTGGCCAAACGATTCCCGCTGACGATATTCGACAAGAGAGGATTCAGAGATACTTGCATCAGTGTATTTCCGATGCCTAGTAGCGAGAAGGAAATCAACATGCTGGTAAACGAATAGTTGAGCAAGGGCAATAAAAGGGCTGCTACAGTCACTACAATACTGAGTAAAACCGTTTTCCGCTGACCGATCTTGTTCATCAGCATACCGGTCGGAACAGAGAATATCAGAAACCAGAAGAATACCATGGATGGCAACAGATTCGCTAAAGTATCTGATAATTGGAAGTCCGCTTTAACATAATTCGTTGCGATGCCGACCAGATCAACAAACCCCATCGTAAAGAAGGAGAACATCACCGGAATCAGCATCCAGATCATACTTTTTTGTTTTGCACTCATGACGTTATTTATTTTTTAGGGTAAACAGGCCAAGCTCCATCTTTGGTGCAGACAAAAGCTGCTGTCTCGACAGCTGTCTGATGAGCTTCTTTCAATGATTTTCCAGACAAGATAGAACAAACAAAGGCTCCTGAGAAAGAATCGCCTGCACCAACCGTATCGGCAACCTTCACTTTTGGCGTGTTGATTGTTGATTTCTCGTTCTCTGAATAAATTGTACTATAGCGGCTTCCGGCAGTCAGAACCAAATACTTCAAGTTGTATTCTTGCATGATACGGCGGCAGCATGTATCTTCGTCTCCTTCAAGCTTGAACATCGGGCGGAACATCTCCAGTTCTTCGTCATTCAGTTTAAATACATTCGCCTGTTGAAGCAAGTCTTTTATCAATTCTTCGGAATAATATTTCTGACGAATGTTGATATCGAAGAAACGTAAAGCCGATTCAGGAGTATAAGAAAGCAATGTATTCAGGGTTTTTCTTGATTCCGGACTGCGCTGGGCCAAGGTTCCGAAACAAACTGCATCTGCTTTCTTCACGATATGAATGGCTTCCTCTGTCAAAGGAATATGATCCCAGGCAACGCCTTCCACAATGTTATATGTCGGGATACCGTTGTTGAGTTCTACAAGTACAGTTCCAGTCGGATAATCAACTGTTGCTATGCAATGGCCGATACCGTTTTTGTCAAGTTCCTGAAGGATTTCTGTTCCTGCCAGGTCATTGCCAACAGCACTGATTGCATAACCTTCAGCTCCCAGCTGAGTTGCATGATAAACAAAGTTTACAGGAGCACCACCGGCTCTTTTTCCTGTAGGCAGAACATCCCATAGAAGTTCGCCTATTCCTACGATTACAGGTTTTTTATTTTCCATATATATTCAGATTTTATTTTTTGTCATTTTCAATAAACTTAGATTCCGTAAACCTCTGCGGCTTCAACTTCAAATGTTCCTCCTTCACCGAAAAATTCCCATTGAGTATATGGTTCTGTCGGGAAAACAAGATTGGTCATAGCTACCTTTCCGCCATTCAGGAATATCTCAACAGAGCATTTGTCAACAAATATTTTGAAATCATATTTCTTGTCAGTCGGAAGTTTTCCCCATGTTGCCAAAGCAAAATCATTTACATAATTGATCGCATTGGTCTTTCTGTTATCATGATTCTCTTTTGCATGTGGGGCACTCTTTTCGCCAAAGTCCACCAAGCCACTGTTTACCCTGTCCATAACAAGTTTTTTGTCAGCAAGATCAAGATATATTTTCACATTCTCACCTTTGGAATTCTTCAAAGTAAATCCGGCTTTCTTCGCATTCAATGGGTTGATGGAAACATTAAGTTCGTATGTCCCTTTGTTACCGTCAATCAACTCGCCTGCGTCATGTTTACCATCAACTTTAAACGGTTCTAGTTTGTTTGAAGTCCCGTTTCTCAATGTAGATAATTCATCAACAGGAGTCGAAGCCATATAAATATGGCCATCTTCTGAATAAAGGCTCAATTCACGAGGTAAACCCTGTGCACTGCGGAACTGCTTTGTTGGCACAATGTTGGCATATTGCCAGTTCGACATCCACGGCATTGCTATCACACGGTCACCGGTATTTGAGAATGTAACTGTTGCATAATGGTCTTTTCCCCAGTCCATCCATTTCGTAACCTCTTTCGGGGTATCGCAAGTGAACTTTGTCCCGTCAAAGTCTCCGACAAAATATTCGGTTGCTGAGCCTCCAAACATACATCCGGGATTGACATTCACAATCATCACCCATTTCTTCTTGTCCGGATTACCGTCAACAGGCAATTCAAAGAAGTCTGGACATTCAAATTGGTTCGGCTGTATTCCATAACCTTCACCAAAACTGCTCATATAAGTCCAATCTTTCAAATCAGAAGAAGAGTAGAAACGCATTTCCTTGTCCGCAGAAACTATCATCACCCATTTCTTCTGAGGTTCATACCAGAATACCTTTGGGTCGCGGAAATCACGTAAACCGTCGAAGGGAGTAAGAATAGGATTGTTCTGGTATTTAGTGAAGCTTCTTCCATTGTCAGTACTATAGGCAAGACACTGTATCTGTCCGTTCTTATCGCTGGCTGAAGTGTAGAAAGCGACAATGGCTCCTTCTCCAAATCCGGCAGTATTGTTTTTATCAACTACTGAACTTCCGGAAAAAATATGTCCCATTGTGTCGCGTTCCAAAGCAACAGGCTGTTGTTCCCAATTCACCAGATCTCGGCTCACGGTATGTCCCCAGTGCATATTTCCCCACATAGATCCATATGGGTTATACTGATAGAACAAATGATACACTCCGTCTTTGTAAACCATTCCATTAGGGTCGTTCATCCAACCGAAGGAAGGCGTGAAGTGATATACTGGGCGGAAAGGTTCAACATTGTCCGTATTGAATGTGTCACTAAGCGCTATTTCTTTCCAAGTCACACATTCTTTGTCAATATTGCTTATACGCAATGTCACGTTTTTATCTTGAGGAAGTTCGAAAGGCACACAATAGTCAACTTTATTTCGTGCCAAACGAATATCCATATCAACTTCGCCTGTTTCTTCATCAAGCAAACATACTTTTGTTTCATTGGCCTTTTCTTCAATAGGTAGCAATATATATTTCGTTGGCTTATCAATCGAAATAATAGCTGTATTATCAGACAGCCAATCTACTTTATAAGCGATTTTATCAGATGGCGTACAAGAAGAAGCTAAACAAAGTGCCAATAAGCTTAAAAGTCCATAATTTGAAATTCGTAACATAATCAATGATATTAAGATTTAATTGCGACAAATGTATGTACACTAAATTTCAATCGCTATAACAAATGAAACAAAAGATATAATATTTGTATCATCGATGAATACATATTGAAAATCAGGTTTTATACTCATAAAGATTTAGATATTTTGCATTTCAGTAGGTGTTTTCCCATATACTATTCTGAAGCATTTGGTGAAATAGGCCGGAGAAGAAAAACCACAATTATACGCAATTTCACTTATCGTATATTGGTTCTGTTGCAATAGTTCCAAGGCTTTTTCCAGGCGATAATTCCTTAGCGACTCAACGGGTGAGAGTCCTGTCAGTTCCTTGACCCTGCGATAAAGATGACCTCGGGACAAAGCAAGTTCTTCACTTAATCTCTCTACCCCGAAATCAGAATCGGAATAAAAGAGCTCGAGTTTCTGCATATATTGACGCAAAAACAATTCATCAGCCGTAAGCATATCATCCGGACGTTTGTCTTCTTTTTGCTGCGACTTTACTAAATTCTCGAAATTCTTTTTCCATTTTCTTCTTTCCTCAATGAGTGAAGCTATGCGTACTTTCAGATAATTTATATGGAAAGGTTTCTGAATATATCCATCAGCCCCTTCCGATATTCCGTGAATCTGCTGTTTGATGTCGGTAAGCGCGGTGAGCAACAAGACTGGAATATGTGCAGTTGACTCATCCTTTTTTATGCGATGACATAATTCGAAGCCGTTTATATCGGGCATCATTACGTCGCTTAGCACAAGTGATATGTTCTCTGAAGACAAAACCGACAGAGCCTCTTTACCATTACATGCTGTTGCTACCTTGAAATTTGTTGACAACACCTTTTTCAGAAAATCACGGACCTCATCTTCATCATCGACAATAAGTATTTTCTCTTCGTAAATAGAAGACAGAATACGGTTTGCTTCGGCTGAATCAAGCGATAGGACCTCGGTTGTCAGTTGTGAAGCACTATCTGTTTCTATTTCCTCCTGATTGAGATGTGCATTTCCTTTTTGCAGGCTAATAGTGAAGCGGGTTTTCACTCCCGGTTCGCTTTCTACATTTATATTTCCGCCATGCCTGTTTACATATTCTTTTACCAGATAAAGACCTATTCCGCTTCCACTTCTGCTATCTCCGGTGTGGAAACGCTCGAAAATAGAATCCAGGCGCTCCGCTTCTATGCCTTTGCCTGTATCTTCAACCGTAATGATAAAACCGTTGTTCACGGTGAGTCCTAAAGTTATGCTTCCATATTCTGGTGTAAACTTGAAAGCATTCGACAATAAATTAACAATAACTTTCTCCATTTTGTCACGATCTATAAATGCTTCGCATTTCTCTTCCGGACAAACAAAGTTGTAAGTGATATGACGTATGGAAGCCATTCCATCGAAATAACCTTTTATATCCTGCAGGAATGTAGTAAGGTTGACTGGAACAAAATGCCACTTTTCGTCTGCTCCACTTTCCAGACGTTGGAAATCCAAAACTTGGTTGATTACTCTCAGCAGACGTGAAGCATTCCGATAGATCAACTTTATATCATTTTCATAGGCTGTTCCTTCTGTTTTGGATTGCAATTGCTCTAACGGAGATAAAATGAGCGTCAAAGGTGTGCGCACTTCGTGGGAAACATCGGTGAAAAGCCGTAGCTTTTGAGCTGTAACTTCCTTTATTTCTGCATTCAGCGATATTAGCTTTCGGTTTTGTTCTTCTTCTTTTTCGTTTCTAGTCAGAAGTTCGCGATTTATACGTATTATCTTGTTGTTCATAAGATATACATAAATGAGTGAGATGGCAGAGCAAACAGTCAAAAGGGAAATAATCCACAAAGAATTTTGGAGGAATTCGTATTTACTGAGCAGTTGATTACTTTTGTCGCGCTGCTCCATAATTCTTTTTTGGTAATTTCTTCGCTGATGATTCTGAAGCAATAAAGTTTGTGCGGCGTTCTTGTCTATGGTTGTTGTGTAAAGAGGAATTTCTTTAGGAACGGATTCACCTCGTAGAATCTGTATGGCTGTACGTATTACCTGCTCTCCACCTGTAGGATACAAGAATGACACATCAATCTGTCCTTCCTGTAAGGCTTTAAGTCCGGTATTGGTAACGGCATCTACACCCATCACCATGATAGGGCGAGATATTTTCTTTTCCTGCATCACTTCACGGGCTGCAATTGCCATTATATCATTGTGGGCATAAATGATATCAATGCCATTCAACGGATCGTATGTAAACAATGCCTTTCGTGTATCGTCATAAAGCCAATTACCGTGAACGGAGTCGCATACTATATCTTTTCTCTTTGCCAAAGAAGATACAAAACCTCTGTGTCGTTCCATTGCTGGAGAAGAACCCGGCAATCCCCAAATCTCCAGAATTTTTCCTCCTTTCGGCAGATTGGATGCGGCGAACTGTCCGGCAAGTTCTCCTATTTTTTGGTTGTCAGCACCGATGAAGGTAGTATAACAGTCTGTATTGACACGGCGGTCTGTAATAATAGTAGGTATTCCGGCTCGATATGCCTTTTCAACTACTTCGACAAGCGGTTCAGATTCGAATGGTGAGACTACAAGGATATCTACTCCACGATCAATAAGTTCATGTATCTGATGAATTTGTTCCTCGCTGTTGCTGTGGGCATCTCTTATTTCAATCTTCAGGGAGTCATAATTTGCCGCTTCAATCATCACTTCCTGTATCATGGTTTCTCGCCATTCATCATCGGTCATGCATTGAGAAATCCCTATCACATATGAGTGGTGTGGGGCGAAATCACAGCTCACCAGCCATAATATAGCAATCAGACCCATGGAAAACAATCGGAATAGGGACGATCTTCTCATGAATAAAAATATGTCATACTTTGCTAACATCTTAAATGCAGACCTTGAAATCATCAGGATCGTGAAAACTCTTTAAAGATCCATCAGTCATAAATATATTTTAGTATAAACAATATAGTCAGTACATAGAGTGTCGGATGCATGTCTTTGAAACGGCCTGTACATATCTTCATCATGCTATATGCCAACATTCCTAACACAATACCTTCTGCAATCGAATAAGTCAGTACCATCGACAAAATGGTAACTAAAGCAGGCAAACTCTCCGTAATATCATTAAGTTCAATATCCTTCAATCCATTCATCATAAATACACCCACCAGGAACAATGCTCCGGTTGTAGCTGCGCTAGGTATTATGAGGAATAAAGGAGAGAAGAATAATGCCAAAACAAACAACAAACCAGTTACTAAAGATGTAACTCCCGAACGTCCACCTTCGGCAATTCCTGCCGAACTTTCCACGAAAGTCGTAACGGTAGATGTTCCGCAAACCGCGCCAATACAAGTTCCTATTGCATCAGACAGTAATGCTTCTTTCATATGGGGAATGTTACCTTCTTTCGTGACCATTCCTGCTTGGTTAGCTGCTCCCACCAAGGTTCCTATTGTATTGAACAAGTCCATAAAAACTAGAATCAGTGTTACAACTATCAAGTCGAAATCCCAAAGTGAAGCGAAATCAAACTGAAAGAATGTTGGTGATATTGACTGTGGTTTTGAAATAATAGTGAATCCTTCTGGCAAGTTCGTTATCCCAAAAGGAATACCAATCAATGTAGTAAGAATAATCCCGATAAACAGTGCGCCTTTGACATTCCAATAGCAAAGCACGCCACTCAGGATGATTCCCAATATACCAATAAGAGCTGCTGGAGTAAAGGAGCCCAATGCTACCAACGTAGCATCATTATGTACAATTATCCCTACATTCTTCAATCCTAGAAAAGCAATAAACATTCCAATCCCTACAGATATGGCATATCGTAAGTTCAACGGAATGCAATCAACAATTTTATCTCGAATGTTAAATAGCGTAAGCAATACAAAAATGATACCCTCAATAAGTACAACAGTCAAAGCTGTTTGCCAACTGTAGCCCATACCTTGAACCAATGTATAAGCAAAGAAGGCATTAATTCCCATGCCTGGAGCCTGAGCTAATGGTAGCTTTGCCAAAAAAGCCAACAGAATAGTGGCCAAAGCCGAAGACAAAGCTGTTGCCGTAAAGACGGCCCCTTTATCCATTGATGCCGCACTCAGGATATCAGGATTAACGGCAAGAATATAACTCATTGTCAGGAATGTGGTAATTCCGGCAATGACTTCGGTCTTCAAATTCATTGTCTTTGGATCAAAGCCCAAATAGCGTTGTAGAAATTTATTGTCCATGAATATATTGGGTTTTAACGGTTAATAGTTAACTTATAGACAAAGATAAAAAAAGTAAGTGTAGCACAAAATAATCAATTGGATTTTGGTTAATCAAAATAGTTTTATTCATGGTTGAAAGTAATTAATCTAGTAAAAATGAAAAAGGTGTGCCCATTTTGACACACCTTTTTATCCTTTCTGTATAAAAGGAACTTTCCTTATACAGTGTTTATACTGAAAAGTATTTATTATTCAGAAACTACAGTGAAAGGAACTTCAACAGAAACTTCCTTGTGTAATTTGATAGTTGCTTTGTAGTCGCCAACTTCTTTTACAGCTTCTTTGATGTAGATGATCTTACGATCTACTTCATAACCTAACTTAGCCAATTCTTCAGCAACCTGGATGTTGTTAACAGAACCAAAGATTGTACCAGTAGAGCTAGTCTTAGCACCGATAGTCAGTTTAACATCTTTCAGCTTAGCAGCCAATTCTTCAGCATCAGCCTTAATTTTAGCCAACTTGTGAGCACGCTGCTTCAAGTTTTCAGCCAATACTTTCTTAGCAGATTCTGATGCGATAACTGCTTTACCCGTGGGGATTAGAAAGTTACGTCCGTAACCAGACTTAACTGTTACGATATCGTCTTTGTAACCTAAATTGATTACATCTTCTTTCAAAATAACTTGCATATTCTGTCTCCTCTTTTTTAATTATTTCATCAAATCTGTTACGTATGGAAGCAAAGCCAAGTGACGAGCACGCTTAACAGCCTGCGCAACACGACGCTGGAACTTCAAAGAAGTACCTGTAATACGACGAGGTAAGATTTTACCCTGTTCGTTCAAGAATTTCTTCAAGAATTCAG